>ERZ772979.2009-NODE-2009-length-10775-cov-2.481343_pt1 | contig 10775 bp, 8 predicted proteins | sample MGYA00511130_ERZ772979 | MGnify/ENA primary metagenome ERZ772979 (study PRJEB29015, sample SAMEA2738103) | human oral metagenome | biome: human oral; feature: human-associated habitat; material: saliva | place: China | collected 2186 ... | reverse complement strand
TGGGCGGTGCCGGGGTTCGTCGACACCCACTGCCACGGCGCGGTCGGCGTCAGCTTCGGCGACCCGGATCCCGCCGCCAATCTGCGTGCCATCGAGTACCACCGCTCCCAGGGCACCACCACCCTGTTTGCCTCCACCGTCACCGAGCCCATCGAGAAACTGGAGGCCCAGTGCCGGGTGCTGCGCGGGATCGTCGAATCCGGTGAGCTCGACGGCATCCACCTCGAGGGCCCCTTCCTGTCCGAGGCCCGGAGGGGCGCGCACGATCCCGGCCTGCTGCGTGACCCCGAACCGGAGCTCGTCGAACGGCTCATATCGGCGGGCGGCGCGGCGCTGCGCATGATCACCCTGGCCGTCGAACGCGACGGGGGAGAAACCGCCACCCGGCGTTTCACGCGGGCGGGCGTCAAGGTGGCCTTCGGACACTCGGACGCCGACGAGCACGTCACGGCCGCGTCCATCGGGTGGGGGGCCTGCATCGCCACCCACCTGTTCTCCGCGATGCGTTCCATCCACCACCGCGAACCCGGTCCCGTGCCCGTGCTGCTCACCGACGACCGCGTGATGTGTGAGCTGATCTGCGACGGAATCCACCACCGGCCCGTGATCGCGCGGATGGCCATTGATGCCGCCGGTACCGATCGCATTTGCCTGGTCACCGACGCCATGGCCGCCACCGGCCAGGGCGACGGACGCTACCTGCTGGGTGAACTCGAGGTGGAGGTCCGGGACGGAACCGCCCGGCTGGTCACCGCCGACGGCACCCCCGGCTCCATCGCGGGTTCCACCCTGACCATGGCCAGGGCGTTCAGTTTCGTCGTCGGCCGGGTGGGGCTGAGCATTCCCGAGGCCGCCCGGATCGCGGCCACCACCCCGGCCCGCTGGCACGGGCTGAAGGAGGTCGGAACCCTGGAGGCCGGCAAACGCGCCGACATCTGCGTCGTGGATGACGCGGGAGAGTTGCAGCAGGTCTGGCGGCGGGGGGAACGCATCCGCTGAGAAGCGCCAAAGCCGATTGAGCCGGCCCGCGAGCTCTGCGAGTTGGCCGTGTCGAAACCATGGTGACCGTGGTCGGGGTTTTGGGGTTGGGTTCTACCCACTGGGTGTGAGTAGTGGTTTCGACTCAGCCGTTCGCTGGCGCTCACGTGCTGGCTCAACCAGCTTCGGGGGTAGTTGGTTGGGTCGGTTCGTGGGCGTCAGGACCCCTGAGCGGTCAGGGATGCGAGGGTGGCCCGCACTCTCGATTCCAGACCGGCCTGCACCGTAGGCCACTCTGCTGAGAGGATCGAGAAGACCACGGTGTCACGCCATGAACCGTCGGCGCGGGGCTGGTGGTGCCTCAGCACCCCCTCTTGCACGGCCCCCAACCGGGCGATCGCGTCCCTGGAACGCTGATTGATGGAGTCGGTCTGGAGCTTCACCCGCTCGAAACCGCAGTCCTCGAAGGCGTGCCCCAGCAGCAGGAGCTTCACCTCCGCGTTCAGCCCCTTGCCCCACAGGGCGGGCCGGTACGCCGTCCAGCCCGCGTGGGCGCGCTGCGCCCGGGGTTCGAGATCACCCAGGGACGTGGTTCCGACCACCTCGCCCGACGGGCCGAAACGGGTATCACCGGTCAACCGGATGGTGTACATGGCCCGGTCCTCACCCGCCGTGGCGATCAGGCGGGCGATGGCCGCGGCCCGGTCACCGGCCCCACCTGCGAATCCGAGCGCGAACACGCGCGGATCGTCCAGTGCCTTCACCAGTTCTGCCTCGTCCGCAGGCCGGGTGGGATCGAGTCTCACGAGCCGGCCGATCAGGGGCCTGTTGTCAGGGTTGTGTGTCACGGAATACATCTTTGCACCCGTGTGTTTGGATTTTCTGGGGGTGCGCTGCGATTACGGGGTCCCGTGTCGCGAAACCGCATTAACATTGCGTCAAAGGAGGCGTGAGTGGCATGAGCGAGCTGATCGACACCACGGAGATGTACCTGCGTACGGTGTATGAATTGTTGGAGGAAGGAGTACCGCCGTTGCGGGCCCGGATCGCCGAGCGCCTGCACCAGTCCGGACCCACCGTTTCCCAGACGGTGGCGCGGATGGAGCGTGACGGCCTGCTCACGGTCAAGGCCGATCGCACGATCAAGCTCACCCCGAAGGGCGCCCGGCTGGCGCGCGACGTGATGCGCAAACACCGGCTGGCGGAGCGCCTGCTCACGGACGTGATCGGCCTCGAATGGGAGAAGGTGCACGCCGAGGCCTGCCGCTGGGAACACGTCATCTCGGACGAAGTTGAACGCCGGCTGCTCGGGATCCTCGAATCGCCGACCCGCTCCCCCTACGGCAACCCCATTCCGGGACTCAAAGAACTCGGGCTGGATCACGAACACGTGCCCTTCAGAGAGGGGGTCGTGCCGTTGTCGGAGGTGGTTCCGAACCGGGGCGAGGTGACCGTCACCATGGAACGGATGAGCGAGAACCTCCAGGCCGACGCGGAGGTGCTCTCGGCTCTCGCCGCGCTGGGGCTCCGGCCGGGGGTGGAGTTCGTGGTGCGCCGCGTGGGGATCGATCTCCGGTTCTGTCTCGGCGACGAGGCGGTCACGGTGGACGAGGCTGTCGCGGAGCTGCTCTTCGTAGCTGCCCATTGACCACTCATACCCCAGGGGGAATAAATGGGGTGGAGTCTTCGTTGGGTGGAGTGAACAACGAAACCCCCTAGTGAGGAAACATGGCAACCACAAATCTGACCAAGGAGAACTTCGGCTCCACCATCGAGGGGACCGATGTCGTGCTCGTCGACTTCTGGGCCTCGTGGTGCGGGCCCTGCCGCCGGTTCGGGCCGATCTTCGAGGAGGCCTCCGGGCGCCACGACGGGGTCGTCTTCGGCAAGGTGGACACCGAGGCCGAACAGGACCTGGCCTTCGCCCTCGACATCCAGTCCATTCCCACCATCATGGCCTTCCGTGCCGGCGTTCTGGTGTTCAGGCACAGCGGCCTGCTGAACGGGGCCCAGATCGACGATCTCGTCAAGCAGGTCAAGGAACTCGATCCGGAGAAGCTCAAGGAGAAGGTGCGGGAGGGATCCGCCGACTGATTCGGAGCGGGGGACCTTAGTACGCCCTTGCTTCAATAGGTGCGGTTTTTCTCGCGAATTTACGGGGCATGGTGTCCCTTAGACGTCCTACTATTGACGGGAATAGTCGTAGCGACGGAGGGAAACCATGACCGAGCGCGATGATGTGACTGGTCTGCCCAATTTGTTGACAACCACGGGGCGGGTCGCCCCGGTGCGATCCAGGCGGCCCATCTACCTGGACATGCTGCCCCCCTGTAACGCGGGATGCCCTGCGGGGGAGAACATCCAGGAGTGGTTGCGCCTGATAAAAGCGGGTCAGCACGAGGCGGCCTGGCGGCAGCTCACCGCCGACAACCCCTTCCCGGCCATTCACGGCCGTGTCTGTTACCACCCCTGCGAGACGGCCTGCAACCGCAAGGATCTCGACGCGGCCGTCTCAATCCATTCGGTCGAACGTTATCTGGGGGACCTGGCCCTGGAGCGCGGCTGGCGGTTCGAGACGCCGAGCCGCGACTCTGGGCGGCGAGTGTTGATCATCGGTGCCGGGCCCTCTGGGCTGTCGGCCGCCTACCACCTGCGCCGCCTCGGTCACGAGGTGGAGATCCACGACTCCGCCGACGCCCCCGGCGGCATGATGCGTTACGGGATCCCCGAGTACCGGCTGCCCCGCGACGTCCTGGACGCCGAGGTGGCGCGCATCACCGACATGGGGGTGGTGATCCGCAACAACACGCCGGTCACCGACCTGCTCGCCACGCAGGTGGCGGGCCGTTTCGACGCGGTGTTCGTGGCCATCGGTGCCCACCTGTCCAAACGCGTGGACATCCCCTCGGCCGACGCCACCAGGATGGTCGACGCAGTCAGTTTCCTGCGTGACGTCGCCAAGGGCGAGAGGCCCGTCATCGGACGCCGGGTCGCGGTCTACGGCGGCGGCAACACCGCCATGGACGCGGCCCGTGTGGCCCGTCGCCTGGGCGCCGAGGAGTCGGTGATCGTCTACCGCCGCACCGTGGAGCAGATGCCCGCCCACACCGAGGAACGCGAGAGCGCGGAGCAGGAGGGGGTGAGGATGAACTGGCTGCGGACCATCACCGAGATGGGTGAGGAGGACCTGACCGTCGAGATCATGGAACTCGACGAGGAGGGCAGGGCGCACGGCACCGGGCGATTCGAGAAACTCGCCGCCGACACCGTGATCCTGGCCGTCGGGCAGGAGGCCGACACCGGTTTCCTCCACGCCATCCCCGGCATGATCTTCGACCGGGACGTGGTGCGGGTCGATCCCGACACCCTCATGACGAACGTTCCCGGCATTTTCGCGGGAGGCGACATGGTGCCGAGCGAACGCACCGTCACCGTCGGCGTCGGGCACGGCAAGAAAGCGGCCCGCTGCATTGACAAGTGGCTGAACCTCGACGTCGCCCCGCGCGACCCGAAACACCCGCTCGTCCACCTCGACCAGATGAACCTGTGGTATTTCGGCGGTCACACCCGGCGGGTCCAGGCCGAGCAGGCCCCCGAGACGCGCGTGTCCGACTTCGGTGAGATCGTCGCGGGCCTCAGCCCGAAGGAGGCCGAGTTCGAGGCCCGGCGTTGCCTGTCCTGCGGCAACTGCTTCGAGTGCGACGGCTGCTACGGCGCCTGCCCGGAGGACGCCGTCATCAAACTCGGGCCCGGCAACCGGTACCGCTTCGACTACGAACGCTGCACCGGATGCGCCACCTGCTACGAGCAGTGCCCCGTGCACGCCATCGAGATGATCCCGGAGGGCCAGCGATGAACCAGCGCACCATCATCGACGGCAACGAGGCCGCCGCCGACGTCGCCTACCGGCTGAGCGAACTCTGCTCCATCTACCCGATCACCCCCAGTTCCACCATGGCCGAACTGGCCGACGAGTGGTCCTCCCACGGGCGCAGGAACGTCTTCGGCACGGTGCCCACCGTCGTCGAGATGCAGTCCGAGGGAGGCGCGGCCGGAGCCATGCACGGCGCCCTCCAGGGCGGGGCCCTGTCCACCACCTTCACCGCCTCGCAGGGCCTGCTGCTGATGATCCCCAACATGTACCGGATCGCCGGGGAGCTGACCTCCACGGTCTTCCACGTCGCGGCGCGTTCCCTGGCCGCGCAGGGCCTGTCGATCTTCGGTGATCACCAGGACGTGATGGCCGTACGCCAGACGGGCTGCTGCATGCTCAGCTCCGCGTCGGTGCAGGAGGCCCACGACATGGCGGCCGTCGCGCATCTGGCGACCCTGCGCGCCCGGCTGCCGTTCGTGCACTTCTTCGATGGTTTCCGCACCAGCCACGAACTCAACACCCTCGTCAAACTCACCGACGATCAGCTGCGTGAACTGGTTCCCACCGACCTGATCCGCGAACACCGCGCCCGGGCGCTGAGCCCCGAGAACCCGTTCATCCGGGGTACCGCGCAGAACCCGGACACCTACTTCCAGTCCCGCGAGACCGCGAACAGCTACTACGACGCCGTGCCGGGGATCCTCTCCGAGGTGCTGGAACGCTTCGAGGAGATCTCGGGCCGTCACTACTCCCTGGTGGAGTACCACGGCCATCCCGAGGCCGACCGGGTGGTGGTGATCATGGGTTCGGGGATCGAAACGATGATCCCCGTGGTCAAGCACCTCAACGAGGAGGGGGAGAAGGTGGGTGCCCTGTTCGTGCGGCTCTACCGGCCCTTCCCGAAGGAACACCTCCTGGCCGCGCTGCCCGCCACCGTGCGGAAGGTCGCCGTCCTGGACCGCACCAAGGAACCCGGATCGGGGGGCGAGCCGCTGTTCCTCGACGTCTCCTCCGCCATCGGGGAATCCGTGGCCCGCGGGGACCGGGAGGTGATGCCGGTGTTGACCGGTGGCCGCTACGGCCTGTCCAGCAAGGAGTTCACCCCCGCCATGGCCAAGGCGGTCTACGACGAGCTGGCGAAGGACCGTCCCCGGCCACGCTTCACGGTGGGCATCAACGACGACGTCACCCACCTGTCCCTCGACGTCGACCCCGACTTCCAGCTCCTCGACCCGCAGACCCACCGCGCCGTGTTCTACGGGCTGGGTTCGGACGGCACCGTCGGAGCCAACAAGAACACCATCAAGATCATCGGTTCCGACCCCGGGACCTACGCCCAGGGCTACTTTGTCTACGACTCCAAGAAGTCGGGTTCACGCACCGTCTCGCATCTGCGATTCGGCCCCAACCCGATCCAGGCGCCGTATCTGGTGACCCGGTCGAACTTCATCGGCTGCCATCACTGGTCAATCCTGGAGCGGGTGGACGTGCTGGAGTTCGCTCAGCCCGGTGCGACGCTGCTGATCAACTCGCCCTATCCGGCGGATCAGGTGTGGGAGCAGCTGCCGCGCCCGATGCAGGACAGGATCGTAGAGCTGGGCATCTCCCTTCACGTCATCGACGCCTCCGCGGTCGCGCGGGCCGCGGGCCTCGGGTCGCGCACCAACACGGTGCTGCAGACCTGTTTCTTCGCGATCTCCGGCATCATGCCGCGTGAGGAGGCCATCGAGAAGGTCAAGGCCGCCATCACCAAGACCTACGCCCGCAAGTCGATGGCCATCGTGCAGAAGAACCACGAGGCGGTCGACGCCTCCCTGGCCCACCTGCACGAGGTCCAGGTGCCCACCAGTGCGACGGGGCAGCGGGACCTGATCCCGCCCGTCCCGTCGGATGCCCCGCCGTTCGTGCGGGAGGTCACCGCGACGATGCTGGCCGGGCGCGGCGACGAGTTGCCGGTCTCGGCGCTGCCCGTCGACGGCTCCTACCCGTCGGGGACCACCCGCTACGAGAAACGCAACATCAGCGAGATCATCGCGGTGTGGGACAACGAGGCCTGCATCCAGTGCGGGAACTGTTCCTTCGTGTGTCCGCACGCCGTGCTGCGAGCCAAGTACTACCCCTCCGAGGTAGTCGAGAACGCCCCCGATGGTTTCCTCAGCCAACCGCTCGACGCCGCGGGACTGCCCGACACCAATTACACGCTGCAGGTCTACGCCGAGGACTGCACGGGCTGCGGGTTGTGCGTGGAGGCCTGTCCCGTGCGGCCGGCCGGGCAGCCGAACCGGCGCGCCATCAACCTGGAGCCGGTGCTGGAACGGGAGAAGGAGAAGGAAGCGGTCAGGTTCTTCGAGACCATCCCGCTCAACGACCGCCGCAACGTGGACTTCGGCACCGTCCGTGGCACCCAGTTCCTGGAGCCGTTGTTCGAGTTCTCCGGGGCCTGTGCCGGGTGCGGTGAAACCCCGTACCTGAAGCTGCTGACCCAGCTGTTCGGGGATCGCGTCACCGTCGCCAACGCCACCGGCTGCTCGTCGATCTACGGCGGTAACCTGCCCACCACCCCGTGGGCGAAGAACGCCCGGGGACGCGGGCCGGCGTGGTCGAACTCGCTGTTCGAGGACAACGCCGAGTTCGGGCTTGGGCTCCGGCTGGCCGCTGACCTGCACCGGGACATGGCGCGCCGCCTCTTGGAGGAGCTGCGTCCCGAGATCGACGACGACGAACTGATCGATTCGCTGCTGGCCGCGAAACAGCGCATGGAATCGGGTCTGGCCCGGCAGGCCGCCCGGGTCGACCGTCTCAAGGCGCGGCTGGCGGAGCTGGAGGGCCCGAAGATCGAGGACCTCAAGAGTGTCTGCGACCATCTGCTGCGGCGTTCCGTGTGGATCGTCGGCGGCGACGGCTGGGCCTACGACATCGGTTCCTCCGGTGTCGATCACGTGCTGGCCTCGGGCCGCAACGTCAACGTGCTGGTGCTGGACACCGAGGTGTACTCCAACACGGGAGGCCAGGCGTCCAAGTCCACCCCGCTGGGGGCGGTCGCGAAGTTCGCTTCAGCGGGCAAGCACACCAACAAGAAGGACATGGCCATGCAGGCGATGGCCTACGGGTCGGTGTACGTGGCCCGGGTGGCGATGGGTGCGGATCCGCAGCAGACCCTGAAGGCGTTCCGCGAGGCGGAGGCCTACGAGGGGCCGAGCCTGATCATCGCCTACAGCCACTGCATCGCCCACGGCATCGACACCCGCAAGGGCCTGGAGCAGCAGTACCGGGCCGTCAATTCCGGGCACTGGCCGCTGATGCGTTACAACCCGGTGATCCGGGAGAACGGCGGAAATCCGTTCCTGCTCGACAGCCCCCGGCCGCGCCTGAGGCTGCGCGAGTACCAGGACGCCGAACTGCGCTACAAGGTGTTGCGCGCCGCCGACCCGGAGGAGGCCAATCGTCTCATCGACATCGCCCAGGCGCAGGTGGACCGGCGCTGGGCCGAGTACGAGGAGCTGGCGCTCCGGGGCGCGGAGAAGTTCGCCGCCGACCCGCGCAAGGAGGAATCGTGGCAGATCTGAGGAGCAGCTACCTGGGGCTGGAACTGCGCAACCCCGTCATCGCCTCGGCCGGGCCGCTGAGCCAGAGCGTCGGGGACATCAAGGCGCTGGCGGATGCGGGACTCGGTGCCGTGACCATGTTCTCCCTGTTCGAGGAGCAGCTGCTCCGGGACGCGGAGCGCCTGGTGGAGCTGGAGGAGCAGTTCGCCGACATAACCCCGGAGGCCATCAGCTTCTTCCCGGAGGTGCCGCGTGCAGAGGCTGATGCGGTCACGAATTACCTGCGGCTCGTCGAGAAGGGTGCCCAGGCCATTGACGTGCCGCTGATCGCTTCCCTCAACGGCGCCTCCCGCGGGGGATGGGTGCACTCGGCGCGCAGCCTGCAGGACGCCGGGGCGGCCGCGCTGGAACTCAACATCTACTACGTCCCGGGTGACCTCACCCTGGGAGGTGAAGAGGTGGAGCAGCGTCACCTCGACATTCTCCGGGCCGTGAAGTCGGAGGTGAGCATCCCGGTGGCGGTGAAACTCAGCCCGTACTTCTCGTCGGTAGGTGCGATGTGCCAGCGGCTCGACCGGGCCGGGGCCGATGGTCTGGTGCTGTTCAACCGGTTCCTGCAACCCGACATCGACCTGGAGCGGCTGGAAGTAGTCAGCGGGGTGACGCTGAGCTCGCCTGTGGATGCCCGCCTGCCGCGCACCTGGATTGCTGTGCTGCACGACCACGTCGAAGCCTCGCTCGCGGCCTCGTCTGGGGTGGACCAGCCCGAGGACGTCGTGAAACACCTGCTGGCCGGGGCGGATGTGGTCTGCACCACCTCGGCGCTGGTGCGTCACGGCGTCGAGCACGCCACCCGCCTGGTCGAGGGTCTCGATTCCTGGCTCGACGGCAGGCGGCTCACCCTGGACCAGGCCCGTGGCATGCTGGCCGTGCCGGGCCGCACCCCGGCCGACGCCTACGAGCGTGCGGGGTATGTCGCCGCGTTGGAGAAGGCCAAGACGACCTACGGGTCGTTGTCCTGACGGGGCGCACTCCGCGACGCCGGTTGGGTTCTCACGGCCCAGCCGGCGTTGCTGTTTCCGGAGTTCAATCGTCTCGGATCCAGCCAGATGCTTTCCATGTAATTGAGTTACATGTAATGTTTCTTGGGTGAAGGAGACAGCAAAGCCCCTCGGGGATCACGGAGCCCTCTTCGAAGCGCTCCTGCACGCGGAGGTGGCGCTGTGGAACCGGCTCGAGAAGGCTCTCTGGCGAACCGCGAACTCCGCCACCCTGGCGCGTTATCTCGTCCTGAAGCAGATCGACGCGTCAGCGGCCGACGGTGGCCCCCGGGTCCAGGACATCGCCCGGCGCCAGCACACCACGGTCGGCGCGGCCTCGCGGCTCGTCGATCGCTTGGTCGGTGACGGGCTCGTGGTCAGGACCCCCTGCCCCAAGGACCGGCGCTCCTGCCGTCTGAGCCTCACCGACAAGGGGCGGGTGCGGATGGAGAGTGCGGCCGGAGCCTTCGAGGACACCCTGCGCACCGTGCTCGCCGGATTCCGTCACGAGGAGCTGGTGGTGCTCACCCGGAACCTGACCCGGGTGGCCACCGGAGCAAGCCAGCGGGCCGACGTCGTCCCGGCCATGCAGGGCGCCCGTCTCGACGAACCTCTGCCCGGTGGCGGTTTCGTCGCCCTGACCAACGAGAACGGAGCCGACCCCATGAATCATCCGGATGTCCGGGAAACCAGCCCGGACGACGCCAACCAGGGCAGTCCCGTCCGTGAAAGGAGCCTGTGATGGCCTCCACCATGCACGCCGTCGTCATCGATACCCCGGGTGGTCCCGAGGCTCTTGAGGCCCGGGGACTTCCCCACCCGGTCCCACGCCCCAAAGAGGTGCCGGTCCGGGTCGAGGCCTTTGGCGTGAACCGCTCCAGGCTCGGCAAGAAGGTCGTCCGGGTCCTCCACGAGAACGGAGCTGAGTCATGATCCGGTTCGAGGACGTACAGAAGATCTATCCGGATGGCACCGTCGGGGTCGGGGGCATCACCCTCGACGTCGCCGAACACTCCACAACCGTGCTGCTGGGCTCGTCCGGATCCGGCAAGACCACCCTGATGCGGATGGTCAACAAGATGGTGACGCCGACCTCGGGCGCTGTGCTGCTGGCCGGGGAGGATGTCGCGGTGCAGCCGACGGTGGCGCTGCGACGCTCCATCGGCTACGTCCTGCAGGACGGCGGGCTGTTCCCGCACCGCCGCGTCGTCGACAACATCGCCACGGTCCCGATCCTCGACGGGGTTCCCAAGGCCAAGGCGCGCGAGCATGCCCTGGAACTGATGGACATGGTCGGGCTCGACCACGACCTGGCCGGGCGTTTCCCGTCGCAGCTCT
>ERZ772979.2003-NODE-2003-length-10783-cov-7.006991_pt1 | contig 10783 bp, 8 predicted proteins | sample MGYA00511130_ERZ772979 | MGnify/ENA primary metagenome ERZ772979 (study PRJEB29015, sample SAMEA2738103) | human oral metagenome | biome: human oral; feature: human-associated habitat; material: saliva | place: China | collected 2186 ... | reverse complement strand
AAATGCGAATTAAAGGGAGTTAGGAATTTATTCCTTACTCCCTTTTTGAGGCTTTGAAGGTGAGAGACTTCAGGCTCGAACTGGTACCCCACTACAGCGATTATGGAAACATCCGTAATGATTCGTAGTAATCGAAATCTTCTTTTATAAATACTAACTTTATTTTTTACAGAAAAATGTAACGACCTACGGTCTTTTATATGATTTTACAAGAAAATATCACAATACTAGCTGATGGGTATGCTATAATAAAGCCAATCTTATGAAAGGTGGAAGTATTATGGAACAAAAGAAATACAGCGGGAAAGAGTTCACGATGAACGTCCTTAACGCACTTGCATTAGGCGTGGTCGTTACACTTATCCCTGGAGCATTACTTGGTGAATTAGTGAAGGCATTATTACCAGTATTCCCACAAGGCCAATTGATCATCCAAGCAACCCAAGTGGCCAATACATTAATGGGGGCAATCATCGGATTGATGGTCGGCCAATTCTTCAAATTCACTCCAATTCAAACAGGAGCACTTGCACTAGCCGTTTTATTTGCCGGCGGTGTAGCAACTTTCAATCCTGACGTGAAAGGAATTATCTTTAGCGGTACAGGGGACATCATTACGATGGGACTTACTGCAGCATTAGGAGCAGCAGTCATTTTATGGATTGGCAATAAAGCCAAAGCATACTCTATTATCGTGATTCCAACGGTGTTATTAGTCGTTGTTGGTGGTGCGGGACGTCTTGCTTTACCGTACATCAAAACTTTAACAACATTATTAGGACAAGGAATCGGAACGCTATTATCATTACAACCAGTCATCATGTGTTTATTATTAGCCGTTATTTTCTGTATGTTAATCGTTTCTCCATTTACAACAGTAGGGATTGCCGTGGCGATTAGCCTTAGCGGTGTAGGCTCAGGGGCAGCAAACCTTGGAATCTGTGCGGCTGGTTTCGGTCTTGCGATTGCGGGATGGAAAGTGAATCCAAAAGGAACTGCGATTGCGCATTTCATCGGTTCGCCAAAAATGTCCATGGCGAATGTGTTGGCAAAACCAAAAATCTTATTACCAATGATGTGTACATCTGCCGTACTTGGTGTGTTAGCAGCTTTATTTAACATCCAAGGAACTCCTCAAAGTGCAGGCTTCGGTTTCAGCGGACTAGTAGGACCCATCAATGCGTTGAACTTAGCAGAGGGTGGATGGAATGTGATGAATATCGTTATCGTGACGCTTATTTTCGTCGTTGCGCCAATCGCGTTGAACATCGTATTCGTTCATTTGTTCGAAAAAGTGTTAAAATGGATTCAACCAGAAGATTACAAATTAACCGTTTAATAGAAAAGGGGAGTTAAAATGAAAATCGCAATTGCAGGAGCAGGAGCAATGGGGTGCCGTTTCGGGTACATGTTAACAAAAACAGGGCAAGAGGTGACGCTGATCGACGAATGGCCAGCGCATATCGAAGCGATTCAAAAGAATGGATTGAAAGTCGTTGATGGAGAAAACACTGATACGATTGATATCAAAATTATTCGCCCAGAAGAAGCAACAGAAGAAGTTGATGTAGTCATTGCATTTACAAAATCAATGAAATTAGGCGAAATGCTTGAAAAGATTAAAGCGATTATCCACGAAGATACAAAAGTGCTTTGTCTTTTAAATGGTCTAGGACACGAAGACACAATGGCGAAATACGTTCCTCGTAAAAACATTATTATGGGGGTAACGATTTGGACTGCAGGTCTAATCGAACCAGGGGTAGCGCGTCTAGGCGGAACTGGTACGGTAGAAATGCAAGCGGCGGACCCAAGTGGTGTAGCGATTGCTAAAGAATTAGTAGAAGTGATGGACAAAGCAGGCTTGAACGCAAGCTACAGCGAAGACGTTCATTTCTCAACATGGCGTAAAGCGTGCGTAAACGGTACGATGAACGCAACATGTGCCATCTTAGATGCAAATATCGGCGAAGTATTCGATACTTCAACTGCCGAAGCTATCGTAACGCAAATTATCAGTGAATTCGTTGCCGTTGCGGAAAAAGAAGGCGTGCATTTGGATCCAGCTGCGATGAAAGATTATGTGTATACTGCTTCTAATAAAGTTCGCGGGCACTATCCTTCAATGCACCAAGACTTAATTCAAAATCACCGCTTTACTGAAGTGGACTTCTTGAATGGTTTTGTTGCTAGAAAAGGGAAGGAATATGGTATTCCAACACCTTACTGTCAATTGATTACAGAGCTTATCCACGCGAAAGAAGATATTTTGAAAGTTAAATAGCTTTAAAAGAACAACTCTAAGAATCAGTTTAAAATTGAAAGAGTTATAGTGGGGCAGCGGCTCGAGCCTGTAGTCTCTCGCCTTCGGAGCCTCAAAGTAGAAGCAAAAACTTGCAGTTTTAGCTCCTACTAATTCGCATCCGATGCGATTCCCCACTATTCTTTCAATAAACTGATTCTTTTTCATTGTTCTTTTACATGAATAGTGCATCTGAATATCTCTTTTGCACTAACTAACAGTAAGAAAAAGTTTAATTCTGCGACAACACACAAAAAGGAGCGAGGCGAGTATAGCCTGCGCTCCTTTTTGTGTTTAGCGGTTGCGTAAATCTAGGGAGATTTATAGGAAATTTTCAACGATAATACGCACTGCTTCGAATGCGTTTTGAGATGCTTTTTCGAGTGTTTCCTCGAAAGTATCAGGGGCATCTTGGCCCACATGGTCGCTCACGCCACGCACGTTTAGTACGGGGATGTCATAGAAGCTAGCCACTTGTGCAATGGGCGCTGCTTCCATGTCGCTTGCGACGATGTCTGGTAATTTTTCGCGAATGATAGTAACGGCGTCTACCGAACTCATAAACGAGTCACTTGTTGCGATAAAGCCGGTTTGGATGTTAAATCCACTTACTTTTTCACGCAGAAGTTCGACAATTTTTCCGTGTAAATAAGCATCTACAGGATAGTCGGCTGGCATCTGAGGGACTTGTCCCCAGGCGTAGTCGAAGCCAGTCGCATCCACGTCGCTATAGGCGAATTTTGTAGAAACAATGACATCGGCCAAGTCGAATGCGGGATTAAAGCTTCCTGTTGTCCCGGTATTAATAATGAGGTCAGGATGAATTTTGTCGCATAACCATGCAGCAGCGGCAGCGGCATTGGCTTTTCCGATGCCTGACTGTACAAGATATAAGTTTTCGTGTACTTCTAGGAGTCGGATAGGGCCTTTTTCAAAGACTACTTTTCCAGGTGCGAAATGCTCTTCGAACGGATGCAACTCTTCTTTCATCGCTGCAACGATAGCAATCTTCATGAATTATTTACCCCACACTTCAGAAACAGGTTTCTTCACTTCCACTTTTGTTCCTGCGAACTTGTCAGAAATGTATTTTTGGATTTCTGGGTCGTGGTAGAGGTCCACTAATTTTTTGTATTCTTCTTTATCGGCATTTTCTGCTTTCACGGCAATCACGTTGATGCTTGTGATCGTAGATGCGTCTGCTTTTTCATAGAAGAGTGAGTCTTTTAATACGTTTAAACCACCTTCAAGGGCGATAGTGTTTCCGATTGCGATTAAATCAGTGTCGTCTAATACACGTACGCTTGTAGTGTCATCGATCAGTAAGAATTCAAGATTTTTCTTGTTTTCTACGATGTCGCTAGGAGTGCCAGTGCCATCTTTGAAGTCGCTTGATAATTTAATTAAACCAGCGCTTTCTAATAAGCGAAGTGCACGAGTAGTGTTATATGGGTTATCTGGTAAAGCGACTTTTGCACCGTTTGGTAGGTCATTTAGTGATTTTACCTTTTTAGAGTAAAGCCCCATTGGTTCAATATACGTAGTGCCAACTGGAACGAGTTTGTTTGAGTTGGCTTCGTTAAATCCTTGTAAGTATCCGATTGATTGGAAGGCGTTGGCATCGACTGTTCCGTCTGCCACGCTTTCGTTCAATGGCACGCCGCCGTTAATTTCTTGGACTTCGATTTTTAGGCCTGCTTTTTTCGCTTGTTCAGACTCTGCGATATGTCTCCAGATGTCTGCGTCAGAGCCGACAGAAGCGATTTTCACTGTTTTCAGTTCTGATGCTGAAGATTGAGCGTTTGATGAGCTAGCAGAACTTGAAGCGTTGTTGCCGCAAGCACCTAAGACGAATGCAGCAGATAGGGCGATAAGAGATTTAGCGATAGTTTTTAATTTCATATAGGGGGTTCCTCCAGTCTAGGTGTCTACTGTTTCTTACTGAATGACAATTGATTAAATAACTTTGCGAACGAATGGATCGATGCTGATGCCTTGTTCTAAAACTTGTTTAGCATATTCTTTCGCACCGAATAATGAATGGTCGCGGTAGTTTCCGCATTGTACGGCAGAGACGCCTTGAATATCTTCGAATTGAATTTTTTCGACGATTTCTTCTAGTGTTGATTTCAATGCGTGTGCGATATCTTCAGGAGAACGTTCTTCCCAAAGGATTAAGTGGAAACCAGTACGGCATCCAAATGGAGAGATGTCGATGATTCCTTCCAAGCGGTCACGTAATAGGTCTGCTAATAAGTGCTCGAATGTATGAACGACACCTGTTGGCATTTCTTGTTTGTTTGGTTGTAAGAAGCGGATGTCAAAGTTTGAAATGACGTCTCCTTTCTTACCATGTTCGTTAGCGATTAAGCGAACGTAAGGTGCAATCACCTTGTTATGGTCTAGTGTAAAGCTTTCTACTTCAGCCATGTTGATTTCCTCCTAAGTTGTTTTGATGAAACGAAAATAAAAAAGCCCGCACTTCTAGCGCTTGCTAAAAGGACGAGTTGCAGTCGTGGTACCACCTTTGTTTGTCTTCGGGGGAGAAGACCTTTTCCGTCTAGACGGATGATTGATAACGGGAGTACCCGGATTGTCTTAAGGTTTCGGACAATCTGCTCAAAGATCATGTTCAAAAATAACGACTTGCTTACTCGCACCAACCGTAAGCTCTCTATGAAGTTTTATTTTTTACTCTTCTTTTCATTGCGTTTCAATATGTTATATAGATAGGATACTGGATAGTTTGTGAAAAGTCAATCTTAAAAACATACTTTTAGTTATAATCTTTATTTATAGTTCGTTATTCATGGTTTTTATAACTGAAAACAGATGTAAAACAATATATTGTTCGGATTTCGCTTTAACTCAACTTCCAAACGAATCATTTGGACTGTTTTTAGGCAAAAAGGTATCTAGATTGGAAAGATTATAGAATAGAGTGAAAAGTTTCACGCTATACAGTATAATGAAGCTATCTATAAAACAATGAAGGGTGACAACAATGACATTATTAGATGTACAACACGTACAAAAAGTTTATCAAACACGTTTTGGAGCCGCTGAAGTGACTGCGTTAAAAGATATTAACTTCTCAGTAGAAGAAGGCGAATATGTGGCAGTCATGGGGGAATCTGGTTCTGGTAAAACAACGCTATTAAATATTTTAGCGACACTAGACCGTCCAACAGATGGAACTGTGCTTCTAAACGGGGAAGACATCCAAAAGATTTCTGATAAAGTATTAACGGAATTCCGTCGTGACCACTTAGGGTTCGTATTCCAAGACTTCAACTTATTAGAAACATTATCCGTGTATGACAATATGGTATTGCCACTTGTGTTAGCACGTCGTCCAATCGACGAAATGGAAAAGAAAGTTCAACCAATCGCTGAAATGCTAGGCATCGAGGACTTATTGAAGAAATATCCATATGAATTATCTGGAGGTCAACAACAACGTGTGGCAATCGGCCGTGCGATGATTACAGACCCAAGCTTACTATTAGCCGATGAACCAACAGGGGCGTTGGACTCAAAATCAGCCAGCAATACCTTAGATTTATTCGATAAAATCAATCAAAACGGACAAACGATTTTAATGGTAACGCACAGTACTGTTGCCGCAAGTCGTGCCAAACGCGTTCTTTTCATTAAAGACGGTTTAATTTACAACCAATTGTACCGTGAAGGAAGAACGGACCAACAAATGTTTGAATTAATCTCAGAAACATTAACTGCGATGGCAAACAGAGGTGAGGAACATGTTTAATCTACTGCGTTCCATGGCGATTACGAACTTACGTAAGAACCGTGCTCTCTATGTACCATTTGCACTCGCAACGGTGATGGTGACAGTAGTTCTATATGTAACGAACGCACTGGCTGCAACACCGGAGTTCGCTCACTTAGAAGGTGGGTCAGCGATGGCCAAGACTCTTGGCTTTGGTTTCGTCATCGTTCAAATCGTATCACTCGTCGTTATTTTGTATGCGAATGCCTTCGTAATGAAAAACCGTGCGAAAGAATTCGGTCTATACGGTATTCTCGGTCTTGACCGTAAGAATATTCAATTGCTCAGCTTGATTGAGTTAGTTGTCTTTGCCGCTTTAAGCATTGGTCTAGGGTTAATCCTTGGTGTGATTTTCCATGCGGCATCATTTGCGATTCTATTGAAACTCATTCAATACGATATCGGTATTAAATATTCGTTCCAATTTGGAAGCATTATTGCCGTTCTCTTAACGATGGTGGCCATCTTCGTTCTTGTGTTCTTTTTAAATGCAGCGAAGATTTACATGAGCCGTCCGCTTGAGTTACTAAAAGAGAAGAAAAAAGGGGAGAAAAAAGGCCGCGCCGTTACGGTTCGTGCCATTATCGGTCTAGGGCTTCTAGGGTATGCATACTATATGTCTCAATCCATCGAGTCTCCGGTTAAAGCTCTCTTATACTTCTTCTTAGCCGTATTATTAGTAGTGATTGCGACTTACATTTTATTCGACGCGGGTTCGATTGCGCTTCTATCCATCTTGCAAAAGAATAAGAAGTTGTTCTATCAACCAACGAACTTTATTTCGATTTCAAACTTGCAATTCCGTATGCGTAAAAATGCTGCCGGACTTGCCAGCGTGTGTATCCTTTCAACAATGGTACTTGTCACAATGGCGACAACTGTAGCACTTCAACGTGGGACAACAGCCAGACTCGATAGCAACTATCCAACAGATTACTCTGCAGTTGCTTACTTTGTTCTAGAAAAGGATATGGATCAATATCCTCCAATCGTTCAAAAGATTAAGGAACAAACGAAAGGGCAATTGAAAGACGAGAAGACATTCTTAAACGTGCTTCGTTTTGGGCAACGTACGGAGAATGGATTCGACTTTGCGAATGTGAACTCAGGAGATAGTCCTGCAGCGATGTTCACCCTTGTTTCAGTGGACCAATATAATAAGATGTTTGGAACGAACTACACGGTTGGCGAGAAGGAAATGATTGTCGGCCATATTAAAGGGGACGTTAAACAAATTTCAGAAGTGAAGACGTATTCGGTTGTGTATAACGCGACGATTACCGTTAAAGAGATGATTGATGGGACTCCATACGCAAAAGTAATGCCGCAATTACCATATGTGGCGGATAATCAGTATGTGGGGATTGTAAAAGATCCAATGCAATACTTAAACCCAGTGGCTGGTCAAGCGATGTATTACTTTACTTGGAATACGAATACACCGTTTGAGTTACGTGACGCTGAATGGGCTGCGTATAAGAATGTGAAGAGTCAATACAAGGCAGATGCCATGGCATTAAGCAGTAAGAATGAAGAGGCTAAAACGCTCTATGCCTTCATGGGTAGCTTGCTCTTAGTAGGGGCACTTCTTTCAATCGCATTCTTCATTGGTGCAGTTCTTGTTATTTACTACAAACAAATTTCTGAAGGATACGAAGACCGTGATCGTTTCGTTATCTTACAAAAACTCGGTATCGACCAAAAGACGATCAAGAAGTCCATCAACCGTCAAGTGTTGATTGTATTCTTCTTACCGCTTGTCACAGCGTTTATCCATACCGCATTTGCCTTCAAGATGTATCGTAAGATTATCGAACTCTTCGGGGTTGACGGCAGCGTGACATTAAACGCGACAATTGTGATTGGTGCGATTTTCGTAGTCGTATATCTCATCGTGTACCAAATCACTTCTCGTAGTTACTACAGAATTATTAAACGTTAATCAATTCCAACTCCAAAAGAGGTTTCCGTGCGAAGCCTCTTTTTTTGTGCTTTTTTCAAAGTGACAAAAATGTAAGAAATGGGGATGAAATGATAGGATAGTGTCATGATTTCCCTTTACGAGTGGACTATACTAAGGTCAACAAATGAAAGTAAAGGGTGAAAACAATGACATTATTAGATGTACAACATTTACAAAAGAAATATCAAACACGCTTTGGAGCTGCGGAAGTGACGGCGCTCAAAGACATCACTTTCTCGGTTGAAGAAGGCGAATACGTAGCCGTGATGGGGGAATCGGGTTCAGGGAAAACAACGCTTCTAAATATCTTAGCGACTCTCGACCGTCCAACTTCTGGTTCTGTCTTTTTAAACGGAGAAAACATTCAAAATATCTCCGCTAAAGTTCTGACGGAATTCCGCCGCGACCATTTAGGATTCGTGTTCCAAGATTTCAACTTATTAGAAACCTTATCGGTCTATGATAATATGGTGTTGCCGCTCGTACTCGCTCGCCGTCCGATTTCAGAAATGAAGCAAAAGGTTGAGCCGATTGCGCAAATGCTAGGGATTAAAGACTTACTGAAGAAATATCCGTATGAACTCTCAGGTGGACAACAACAACGTGTGGCGATTGGCCGTGCGATGATTACAGACCCAAGTTTGTTATTAGCCGATGAACCAACAGGAGCGCTTGACTCAAAATCAGCTAGCAATACTCTCGATTTATTTGATAAAATTAATCAAAACGGACAAACGATTTTAATGGTAACGCACAGTACGGTTGCTGCCAGTCGTGCCAAACGGGTTCTTTTCATTAAAGACGGCTTGATTTATAATCAATTGTACCGTGAAGGAAGAAGTGATCAACAAATGTTCGAGTTGATCTCAGAAACATTAACTGCGATGGCAAATAGAGGTGAAATCCATGTGTAAACTCATTTTTTCGATGGCAACATCGAATCTAAAAAAGAATCATTCATTATATTTGCCGTATGCACTGACAACCATTATGGTAACGATGATTCTCTATATCACGCACGCCTTATCTGCGATGCCTGAGCTTTCTACTCTTCGCGGAGGGGGAGCGATTGCGCAAACATTGGGCTTCGGGGTTATCGTGGTTCAGCTCGTAGCACTCTTAACGATTCTTTATGCGAATGCCTTCGTGACGAAAAATCGATTAAAAGAATACGGCCTATATAGCATTCTTGGACTCGACCGAAAAAACATTCAATTGTTAAGTTTCATTGAATTGCTTCTATTCTCAGTGGTCAGCGTGGGGCTAGGGATTCTACTTGGAATCGTGTTCCATCGCTTCTCGTTTGCCGTTTTATTGAAGCTCATTCGAATTCCAATCGGCATCGAGTATTCAATGCAACTCGGTAGCGTCGGTTTTGTACTGATTTCAATGGCGTTTATTTTCGGAGTTGTCTTCTTCTTAAATGCGACAAAGATGTACATGAGCCGTCCGTTAGAAATGCTTTCTGAGAAGAAAAAAGGAGAAACGAAGGGACGCTTTATTCTTCTTCGCGCACTCATTGGTGCAGGGCTTCTCGGGGGTGCGTATTATATGTCACAAACGATTGAAGCACCTGTTGCAGCGCTATATTCCTTCTTTGTTGCGGTCCTATTAGTTATTTTAGCGACGTATATTTTATTTGACGCAGGTTCCATTGTGCTTCTTTCTCTTTTGCAAAAGAACAAAAAACTCTTTTATCAACCAACGAATTTTATTTCGATTTCTAATTTAAAATTCCGTATGCGTAAAAATGCTGCGGGACTTGCAAGTATTTGTATTTTATCAACGATGGTGCTTGTCACATTAGCTACAACCGTCGCGCTGCAAACAGGAACAGCCGATTTATTAAAGAAAAGCTATCCTACAGATTATTCGGCAACGGCATTCGTCGAAGATACTTCTACGATTCGCCAACTTTCAGAACAAATCAGCAAGATGAAGGCGCAATCGAAAGGCACCATTTCAAATGAAATGAATTACCTTAGCGTACTTCGTGCTGCAAAAAGTATGGAGGGCGGTGTGGACATCGAAGGAGTCTATCCGGGAGATAGCCCAGCTGCGTTCATTACCTTCCTTTCTGCGGATGATTACAATCGTATTTTTGGGACGAATTTTCATCCAAATGACAATGAAGCCGTTCTAGGACTGGTTAAAGGAGACGACAAAAATGTTTCGGCTATCCGTGTGAACGGGCAATTAACGCTTCAAGTCAAAGAGATGATTGCTACTAGCGACTTTAAAGAAAAATTGCCACAATTGCCATATGTTGCAGATAACGTTTATGTAGCCGTTGTAAAGGATCCAACAAAGATGATTGACGGTAAACTTGGCCGTGGATTCTATTACGCATTGTGGAATACATCGACAGATACATCGGCTAAAACAGAAGAGTTTGAGGCCTACGCCAACGTGATTGAAGCAAGCAATGACGATTCCATCACGGTTGGAAGTAGAGAGGATGCGGCCAAAGACATCTACGGATTTATGGGAAGTTTACTCTTTGTAGGGGCACTTCTTTCCGTTGCGTTCTTCATCGGCGCAGTCCTTGTCATTTACTACAAACAAATTTCTGAAGGGTACGAAGACCGTGACCGTTTCGTAATCCTACAAAAACTTGGTATCGATCAAAAGACCATCAAGAAATCCATCAACCGTCAAGTGCTAATTGTCTTCTTCTTACCGCTTGTCACAGCGTTTATCCATACCGCATTTGCCTTCAAGATGT
>ERZ772979.1997-NODE-1997-length-10808-cov-29.862178_pt1 | contig 10808 bp, 7 predicted proteins | sample MGYA00511130_ERZ772979 | MGnify/ENA primary metagenome ERZ772979 (study PRJEB29015, sample SAMEA2738103) | human oral metagenome | biome: human oral; feature: human-associated habitat; material: saliva | place: China | collected 2186 ... | reverse complement strand
CGAGGATCACCATCAGTTCGTAGTTACGCACGTTGGTTCCCACCTCCTATGGTCTCTGCGGTCACGGACGGTCCGTGACAGGAGGGCGTTGCGTATGGCCCCGGGGGGCCTGCTGAACGGTCCGCGGGTGCGGACAGTCCAGCTGCCCATTTTACACGGGTGCGGGCCGGCTCGCGAGAGGGGTCCGTCACGCTCGCGGCTCTCAGGGACGAGGCCCGGGCCGGCTCCGCCCGCTCGTTTCCCCTGGTGGGGGGCTGGGTGGGCGCGAGGCCTGGGCCGGCTCGGCAGGGTCGGTGCGCTCCCGCGAACGAGAGATGGGGAGGTGACCCCGCCCCGGCCTCGTCAATGAGTTACAGCGAGCGCGCGCCGTACCCGTTGGTCAGGGCCCTCATGCCGGTGTACACGGCGGAGTAAGCGAGCCACACGAGCGCAAGGGCCAGGGCCGGGCTGTCGGCCAGGGCGGAGGAGTGGGCGATGAGCCACAGGACGGGCGCGTACACGGCGAGGTTCAGGATGGACGCGCCGGCGAGGTAGCGCCCGCGTCCCGCCCCGATGAGGATCCCGTCGAGCAGGAACACGTAGCCGGCGACGGGCTGGAAGAGGGCGCTGACGATGATGGCGGCGGTCGCGTCGTCGATGACGGTCAGGTCGGTCGTGAAGATGCGGGTCACCCAGGGGGCGGTGAGGGCGAGGGCCACGCCGACGGCCCCGCCGAATCCGAGGCCCCAGCGGCTCAGGGTACGCAGGAGCGGGGCCATGGCGCCGCGCTCGCCGGTGCCCGACGCGAAGCCGGCCAGGGCTTGGGCGGCGATCGCGAGGGCGTCGAGCACGTAGGCGGCGAATGACCACAGGGTCCACACGATCTGGTGGGCGGCCAGGGCCTGCGTAGAGATCGAGGTGACGGCCGTGAGGGTCGCCAGGAGCGCGACGCGCAGCGCGAGGGTGCGGATGAGCAGCGGCGTTCCTTCGGCGGCCGAGGCGAAGAAGCCGGAGGTGGAGGGCTTGAGGCTCACGCCCTCGCGGCGGGCGGCGCGCACGATCATGGCCGACAGGAAGAGAGCCATGAGGGTCTGCGTGATCGCGGTGCCCAGGCCGGAACCCGCCACCCCCATTCCGAGGGGGTACATGAGCGCCCAGTTTGCGACCGCGTTGAAGGCGGCTCCCACGGAGGCTGCAATCAGCGGCGTGCGCGTGTCCTGGAGTCCGCGCAGGGTGCCGGTCGCCGCCAGGACGACGAACATGCCGACCAGGCCGGGCGCGGAGAAACGCAGGTAAGCCAGCGCGTGGGGCATCGTGGCGGCGTCGGCACCGAGCCAGGTGAGCAGGGGGGAGGCGAAGACGGCCAGGAGGATCGCCGCACACGCCCCGAGGGCGCCCGCCAGCCACATGGCCTCGACCCCCGAGCGGACCGCCAGGTCGCGCCGCCCGGCCCCCAGGTGGCGCCCCGCCAGCGAGGTCGTCGAGTAGGCCAGGAAGATGAACAGGCCGACCGCCGTGTTCAGGACGGTCGATGAGACGCCCAGGCCGGCCAGCTGGGGCGTTCCCAGGTGGCCGACCATCGTGGAGTCGATGACGGTGAAGAGCGGTTCGGCGATGAGCGCGCCCAGGGAGGGCAGCGCGAGGGAGAGAATCTTGCCGGTCGTAATCCTCGGCATTGACGAGGCCTCGGTGGCCTCATCAGGGTCGCCCACCGCCTGGTTCACCCAGTCGCGATTACTGCCCATTACACGCTCCACTTCTTATCCACAACATGTGCACAGGCCTGTGGAAAACTGTGCACATAGAAATTCTAGCCGCCTCAATGAATCACAACGATGTGACTGTGATGAGCATATCTGCCCTGACAGATCGGTCATTTCGCGTTGTGCACAGGCGCGGTCGGCGTTGTGCACAGGTTATCCACAATATGTGCACATGTCCGTGCACAGCGTCGGTCGCGCAATCGCCTACAACGCGTTAGTCTTCGCCTGAAGGCCCTCTATCCACAGGGCCACAGGCCGTTTGTGGCCGCCGAACCCGGCCCCGGCCTCGTCCAGGCAAGCCACCGCACCCGAGAGGATCACGATGTCCGACGACCAGTTCGACCGCGTCCCGCCCCAGGACATCGACGCGGAGATGAGCGTCCTCGGATCGATGATGCTGACGACCGACGCCGCCAACGTCGTCTCCGAGATGCTGCGCGGGCAGGACTTCTACCAGCCCAGCCACGAGACCATCTTCGACACCATCATTGAGCTCATCGGCCGCGCCGAACCCGCCGACGCGATCACCGTCGCCGGCGAACTCAAGCGCGCCGGCGTCCTGTCTAAGGTGGGCGGCGCCGCCTACCTCCACAGCCTCATCGCCTCCGTGCCCACCGCCGCGAACGCCGCCTACTACGCACGCATCGTGCGCGAGCGGGCCATCATGCGCCGCCTCGTCACCGCGGGCACGCGCGTCGTCCAGCTCGGCTACGCGGACGCCGGCGGCGACGTCGACGAGATCGTCGACCAGGCCCAGGCCGAGGTCTACGCCGTCTCCGACGGGCGCGAAACCACCGACTACGTGTCCATGACGCAAATGAGCTCCGACATCCTCAACGCGCTCGAGGACATCGAGAAGAACCAGGGCAAGCTCAACGGCGTGCCCACCGGCTTCACCGACCTCGACGAACTCACCCAGGGCCTGCACGGCGGCCAGATGATCATCGTCGCCGCCCGACCCGCCATGGGAAAATCCACGCTCGCCCTGGACTTCTGCCGCTCGGCGTCTATTAGGCACGGCATCACGTCGCTGATCTTCTCACTGGAAATGAGCTCGCAGGAAATCGCGATGCGCATGCTCTCCGCCGAATCCGGGGTGCGCCTGTCCAAGATGCAGGCCGGCAAAATGAGTGACGTCGACTGGCGCAAGGTCGCCGAAACCACCTCGCGCATGAGCGAGGCACCCCTGTACGTCGACGACTCCGCGAACATCACCATCTCCGAGATCCGCTCCAAGTGCCGCCGCCTCAAGCAGCAGGAAAACCTGGGCCTCGTCGTCATCGACTACCTCCAGCTCATGACCAGCGGCCGCCAGGTCGAGTCGCGTCAGCAGGAAGTCTCCGCGATGTCGCGAAACCTCAAGCTGTTGGCCAAGGACCTCGACATCCCCGTCATCGCAGTCTCACAGCTGAACCGTAACTCGGAAGGGCGCACCGACCGCAAACCCATGATGAGCGACCTGCGTGAATCCGGCTCACTCGAGCAGGACGCCGACATCATCATCCTGCTGCACCGCCCCGACTACTACGACAAGGAAGACCGCCCCGGCGAAGCCGACATCATCGTCGCCAAGCACCGCGCCGGCGCGACCGCGACCGTCACCGCGCTCTTCCAGGGCGACATGACGCGCTTCGTCAACTTCACCGGACGCCCCGAGCCCGGCGTCGGCGGAGAGTAAGGGGCGGTTCGCTCGCCGCGCTGCTTTGTGTGCTCCGCCGGTGTTCCGGGCGCCTTCGGGCCCGGCCGCCGCGGGGCCTGCCCGCCCGCTTTCTGGGCCGGGCTGCTTGGTGTACTCCGCCGGTGTTCCGGGCGCCTTCGGGCCCGGCCGCCCGCGAGATCGCCACACGCGAGCCTGCGGCTCGGAGTGGTCGATCTCGAAGCCCGCCCGTGCCCTCCGGACCCTCCGGCGCCCTCCACATCGGCGGTGCTTGGTCGCTGGCGTGTGGCTGGGTGCGTCGTCTCGAAGCCCGGCCAGGCCCTGCAGGCCCCGCGGCAGTCTCCAATCGGGCGGTACTTGGTGTCGCCGGGTGGTCCGGCCAGGCCCTGCCGCCACCCACGGGCACCACAGCCCTGTCCTCCGGCGCCCTCCGCACCAGTGGGGTCGCGGCGGCCTGCAATCGGGCGGAGCTTGGTGCCGCCGGGTGGTCCGCCCGGGCGTTGCCTCAGTCTCGGTGCCCCGCGCGCGCCAGGCGCTTGGCCCGCACGGAGGAAAGCAACCAGTCGGCGCTCAGGCAGCACAGCGCCACCCACACGACACCCATCGCGATCCAGCGGAACGTGGGCACGGTCTCGTGGAAGATGAACACGGCGACGAGCAGCTGCAGGGTGGGCCCCAGGTACTGCAGGAAGCCCATCGTCCCCAGGGTCAGGCCCCTCGCCGCCGAGGCGAACATGATGAGCGGGATCATCGTCAACGCACCCGCGCCCACCAGGAGCGCCAGGTGAACCACCCAGGACACCCCGGCCTCGTCGGTAGCGGCGATCGTGTGGAAAGACGTGGCGGATGTGGCCGCCAGGTAGGCGTAGTAGCCGAGCAGGATGGGCGAGACCGCGGCCGTCTCGATCGCCATGCCCGCAAGGGGGTCGACGCGCGCGGCCACGTCCTTCTTGACGAGGGAGTACAGGCCGAACGTGAGGGCGAGCGTGAGGGAGACGATCGGGACAGCGCGCTGGCCGATCACGAGGATGACGACGGCGAGCACGCCGAGGGCCAGGGCGACCTTCTGGATCGGCGTGACGCGCTCGCGCAGCACGATGAGGCCCAGCGCAACCGTCACGAGGGGGTTGATGAAGTAGCCGACCGCCGCGTCGGTCGTATGGCCGGCGAGGACCGCGTACACGTACACCGACCAGTTGACGACGACGAGCGCGCCCGCGACCGCGAGGCGCCACAGTGCTCCCCGGTCGGCGATGAGCGTGCGGATCTTCCCCAGCGAACCCGTCAGGGCGAGCGCGACCAGGCAGAAGAACAGGCCCCACACCGCGCGGTGGACGATCACCTCGACGGCGCCGGCGGGGGAGAGCAGCGAGAAGTACAGGGGGAAGAACCCCCAGATCACGTAGCAGGAAACGCCGAGGGCGAGTGCGCGTGGATCGTTCTTCTGGGTGCTCATGCACCCAGTGTATGAACATCGCGGGGGCAGACGCCGCCGCGGGAACGGCTGTGATCACCTGGCGAGAAAGCGTGAGCGGCCACGTCGTCCCCCGACATCAGGGCGGTTTCGTCGATGCCGAGGACCACGCCGAGGGCCTCCAGGTAGCGTTCCTGCTGGCTTTCCTCGCCGGCCCGGCGCGCCATGACGGTCGGGTTGTGGATGAGGCGCGCGGCCAAGTGGCGCAGCGCTCGGGCCGCGTCGTCGGTCGAGAGGGGAGCCTCGCCGAGGCGATCGATCTCCTCCTCAACGATGCGGAACACGCGTGAGCGTAGGTGTCGCACGACCGGGTCCATAGATCGTGCGCCGAGGCCGCGCTCGAAAGAGGAGACCTCCTCGTCGATGATGGCGCGGGCGCGCGTGAGCGCGTCAGCATCGGCTGCCGGGACCGAGGCCTGGATAGTCGGCAGGTCGATGAGCGTCACGTTCGACAGCGAGGCGACAGAGCTTTCGGTGTCGCGCATGAGCGCGAGGTCCAGGACCACGGTGGGCCCGGATGCCGCGGCCATGTCGCGCGTCAAGATGGGACTTCCCAGTCCGCGGCACGTCACCACGAGGTCGGCGCGCTCCAGAGCAGAGGGAAGGTCTGCGGCGCTGACCCAGCCGATGCCTCGTCCCTGGGCGAATTCGCGTGCGCGCCCAGACGTCGAGTAGACGGACACGTCCGATGCGCCGAGCGCGTGCAGGGAGCTGACGGTCGCGCCCGCGTAGGCGCCCGTGCCGACGATGAGCACGCGGGTGGCCTCCCACGGCCCCAGGTGAGCCGCAGCCATGTCGAGGCCGACGGCGACGACGGATCGTCCAGCCCCGGCCAGTCCGGTCTCGGTGGCGACGCGGCGGGAGGTGGCCGACGCTCGCTCGGCGGCGCGCCCCAGGTCGCAGCTGAGGGTCCCGTCCTCCCAGGCCGTGCGCGCGGCGCGGCGCATCTGCCCGGCGATTTCGCGCTCGCCGATAACCATGGACTCCAGTCCAGCCGCCGTCGCAAACAGATCGACGAGGCCGTCGCGACCCCATAGGTGACGCAGGTGCACGTCCCCGCGCGGGGTGCGGGCGGTGGTGGCGAGCTCGCGCTCCACCGTGTCCTTGAGCGTGTGGGGGTCGGTCGAGGCCGGGGTGTCGACGTAGATCGTGACCCGATTGCAGGTACGCAAGACCATGACTCCGCGCGCGTTCGGCAGCGAGCGCATGAGGGTAGGACCCAGGTCGTCCGCGCTGGAGAGCCGGGCGATGTCGTCGAGGGGGGTGTAGCGGTGGTCCGCGGAGAGCACATGAATAGTCACAACGCGTCCATTTAAGGGCACGTGGGTAGCGCTGGCAGAGGAGTGAACCTATTTATGTTGGTGACGTCGTGTCATTTCGGGATATCGGCGAAACAAATGGCTCTCTCCCGCTGATAAATGGATATAAAGGCACGCAAAATCAAGCTTTTGCGACGTGTGAGAAATTGTCTTGAACTAAACTGGAAAACGACGGAAATGCGCGAATTAACGCATGAAAACATCATTTAATTAAGGGAGACACATGACGACGCCCCCGCTGATCGCCGCCCTGACCGGGCAACGCGGGCCCACCCCCGTGTGGTTCATGCGTCAGGCCGGACGCTCCCTGCCTGAGTACCGCGAGCTGCGCGCCGATATCGGCCTGCCCATGCTCGAGGCCTGCCTGCGCCCCGACGTGGCCGCCGAGGCAACGGTGCAGCCCGTGCGACGCCACGGTGTGGACGCGGGCATCTTCTTTTCGGACATCATGGTCCCCCTGCGCCTGGCCGGGGTGGGCGTCGAGATTGAGCCGGGTGTCGGCCCCGTCCTCGATCATCCCTATCGCACGCGCGAGAGCATCGACGAGCTCCTGAGTCACCGGTATGGGGAGGGGTCCTGGACCGATTCCACCGGGCGAACGCGCGACTGCGGCGAGGGAGCCCAGTCCGTGCGCGACGGCGTCGCAACGGCGGTGCGCGAGCTCGGCTCCACGCCGCTCATCGGATTCGGCGGAGCCCCCTTCACCCTGGCCGCGTACATGGTCGAGGGGCGTCCCTCCCGCGATCACATGGCTGCGCGCGCGCTCGCGGCGTCCGACCCGGGCGCATGGGACGCTCTCATGACCTGGTGTGCTCGGGTGAGCGCCGACTTTATCATTGCTCAGATCGAGGCCGGTGCCAGCGCCGCGCAGCTCTTCGACTCGTGGGTGGGCTCCCTCTCGCCTCGTACCTATAGGGAATCCGTCGCGCCGTATTCGCGCTTGGTTGCGCAGCGCGTCGCCGGTGCTGTCAGCCCGGTGACCGGCGAGCGCGCCCCGCTCATCCACTTCGGGACGGGCAGCGCTCCGATCCTGTCCGACATGGCCGAGGTCGGTGCCGACTGCGTGGGCGTGGACTGGAAGACGGACCTGTCGTGGGCCATCGAGCAGGTTCCCGGAAAGGCCGTGCAGGGGAATTTGGACCCCGCGCTGCTTCAGGCCCCGTGGCACGTTATCGAACAGGCTGTTCGAGATATTATCGACGCTGGTCGCTCCGCCCCTGGGCACGTCTTCAACCTCGGGCACGGCGTGCCACCCACGACCGACCCGGACGTGCTGACGCGCATCGTGGAGCTGGTCCGCGAGCTGGGTGACGCCCGATGACACCCCGCTCGGCCACCCCCACCCACCCCGGCGCGGTCGTCGTCGGCGGAGGTATCGCCGGCCTCGTGAGCGCGTGGGAACTGGCTCGCGCGGGCGTGCGTCCCCTCCTCGTCGAGGCGCGCGGCTACCTGGGAGGCCTCATCGCCCGCGGCACGGTCGGCGGAGCGAACGTGGACCTGGGCGCCGAGACATACGTCGTGCGAGGCACCGACACCTCGTCGATCGTCGAGGCCCTGGGGCTGACCTCGGTTGAACCCGCCGGATCGGGCGCCCGGCTCTACGCGCCCTCTCTGCGCGGCGGCTGGGAGCTGCGCCCCTTCCTGCGCGACTCGTTCCTGGGAATCCCGGCCCACCCGGACGCGCCCGACTGCGCACACGTACTCGGCGAGGCCGGGGTGCGCCGCGCCCTCGAGGATCGCTCGATGGGCGGCGGCATCGGCATGGACGAGGCCGGGGAGACCCTGGCCGGTTTCGTGACCGCGCGCATGGGAGAGGCCGTGCTGGAGCGCTCGGTGCGGCCGATCATCGCGGGCATCTACACCGCCGACCCCTCCATGCTGGCAACCGACACGGTCGCCCCCGGCCTGCGCGCAGAGACTGCCCGTCACGGATCCCTGGCCGCTGCTGTCGCGGCGCGCCTGGCCGCCGCCGGATCGCGCCGCACCCCCGAAGCCTGCGTCGAGGGCGGCATGTTCGTCCTCGTCGACGCGCTGAAGGCTGCCATCGAAGAGGCCGGGGGAACCGTCCTGACCCGCACGGGCGCGTTCTCACTGAGGCGCGCGGCCTCGGGCTGGACCCTCGAGTGTGGGCCGACCAAGCCCGGGCCGACCCCCGGAGCCGAACCCGTGCCGAGTGGGCCGGGCGTGAGGGTCACGACGGAGCGCCTCGTCCTCGCCTGTAGCGCCAGCGCCGCCCTGCGCCTGTTGACGCAGGCGCGCATCCCCGGCCTCGTGCCCGATGTGAGCGTTCCCGAGGGCGCGCCCATCGCGCGCCTCACCCTGGCCGTCCACGCCCCCGAGCTGGACGACGCACCCGTCTCCCAGGGCCTCCTGGTCGCGCCCGCGCCCGCCGGCGAGCGGCCGGTGGCGGCCAAGGCGCTGTCCCACCTCACCATCAAGTGGCCCTGGCTCGCCGACCAGTGTGCGCCCCACACTCACCTGCTGCGCCTGTCCTACGGGCGCCTCGGCGAGGTCGAACCCGACGTCACCGTCGAAGGTGCCCTGCGCGACATCCGCACGCTCACCGGCGTGGACATTGCGCCCGAGGCCGTCACCGACCACCTGCTCGCCCGGTGGAACGGCACACTGCCGCCCCTGCCGCCCGAGTATCGCAGCCGCGTCGCCGCGCTCGAGGAACAGGTGCGTCCCCTGGGCGGCGTGGCTCTCACGGGCGCCTGGGTCGCCGGAACCGGCATCGCCTCCGTCGTCACCCACGCCCGCGCGGGCGCGAAAGGACTGCTATGACCACGCGGACGTTCGTTCTGGGAACCAGGGGATCGCGCTTGGCGCTCGCCCAATCCACCACCGTCGCGCGGGCGATCGAAGAGGCCGGGGCTCGGCTCGGCGAGGACGTGCGCGTTCAGTTGGAGGTCGTGCGCACGCACGGCGACGTGTCAGCGGCGCCCCTGGCTGCGCTCGGCGGTGTCGGCGTGTTCGCCGCTCAGCTGCGGCTCGCCCTCCTCGGAGGAGAGTGCGACCTGGCCGTCCACTCCTTCAAGGACCTACCCACCGCCCCCACGCCGGGGCTGCGCATCGCAGCCGTCCCGCAGCGCGAAGACCCCCGCGACGCCCTGTGCGCGGCCGACGGGGCGACACTGGCATCCCTGCCGGAGGGCGCGCTCGTCGGCACGGGTTCACCCAGGCGCGCCGCCCAGGTGCTCGCCGCGCGCCCCGATCTGCGCGTGTGCAACCTGCGCGGCAACGTGCCCACGAGGCTCTCGCGCGTGCGCGGCATCGACCTGGGGGCCGACGCGGGCACCGCGCCCTCCGCCCTCGGCACGGGCGAGCGTCTCGACGCGGTCGTCCTCGCCCTTGCCGGGCTGCGACGCATCGGCCTCGACGCCTACGCCACCGACGTGCTCGACCCCACCATCATGATGCCCGCCCCCTCGCAGGGCGCCCTCGCCATCGAAACGCGCGACGAGGAGGACCCGCTCCTTCGCACCCTCCTGGGTTCTCTCAACCACCGGCCGACCGCGCTCGCGGCCAGCGCCGAGCGCGCGGTCCTCTCCGCCCTGGGTGCGGGATGCGCGGCGCCGATGGGTGCGTTCGCCCGCGTGGACGAGGCCTTCTCGGCCCTCCTGCTCGACGCGCGCGTGATGAGCGTCGACGGGCGTGAGCGGGTCGAGGCAAGTGGCACGCTCGCGCTCACGGACGCGGTTGGTCGCGGCGACGCTGCGCCTGACGAGGCCACCCTGGGCGAGGCGGCCCGACTCGGAGCCGACGTGGCGCGCCAGCTGCTCGCGCGTGGCGCCGCCGAGGTCACCGACCTGGGGGCGACGAAAGCGCCGAGGCAACCCTCGTGAACGAAAACCCAGTGAACGCCCCCGTCGTGAGCGGCCCGCTGAGCGGGCGGCGGATCCTGCTGACCCGCGCCAAGCAGGAGGACACCATCGCGCGCGCCCTGCGCCTTGCCGGGGCGCAGGTGGATGCTCTCGCCCTCACCGTGTCGACGCCGCTGGACTCCGCGCAGCTCGGCGCGGCGCGCGACCGGCTCGCTGACGGCGGATACGCGTGGGTCGTGTTCTCCTCCTGGAGGGCCGCGCGGGCCGTCGTTTCCAGCCTTCCACGAGCGCGCTCGCTCGGCACACGCCTCGCCGCCGTCGGCGAGGCCACGGCCCAATGGATCAGCGACCACTCGGGCGTGAGCACCGACATGACCGGCGCCGGATCCGCCGCCGCGCTGCTCGAGTGCTTCCCTGCCCCGGCCTCCGGTGCGCGCCCGGTCCTCATCCCCCGCTCGGCGGCAGCACCCAACACGCTGCCGGATGGGCTGCGCTCCCTCGGCTGGAGCGTCGAGGCCATCGACGCCTACACCTCCGCTCCCGCCGACGCCGCCGATATTCCCGACGATATCGCCGGGAATTTCCGCGCTGGACGTTACGACGGCGCGGTGCTCACCGCATCTTCCCAGGCGCGCGCCCTGCCCCCGCTCCTCGGGATGCCGCCCCCCTCAACCCGGGTCGTGACCATCGGCGCACCCACCGCCGCCACCGCCAGGCGGCAGGGGATCGCGGTCGCAGCCCAGGCCTCGTCCCCCACACCCGATGCCATCGTCCGCGCCCTCATCGACGCCC
>ERZ772979.1996-NODE-1996-length-10809-cov-39.062581_pt1 | contig 10809 bp, 7 predicted proteins | sample MGYA00511130_ERZ772979 | MGnify/ENA primary metagenome ERZ772979 (study PRJEB29015, sample SAMEA2738103) | human oral metagenome | biome: human oral; feature: human-associated habitat; material: saliva | place: China | collected 2186 ... | reverse complement strand
AACCCCGTATCACCCGACCGTCCTGTGGGCGACCTCCGAAGAGAAGGTCGGCGAAGGCGCTCCCAACGGCACGATCGCAGCCCTCGTCGACGACGACACTGCGCGAACCGACGCGACCAAGACGTTCTGGACCACCAAGTGGAAGAACGGTATGGATGAATACCCCCATGCCTTCGCCGTCCAGAACCCCACCCCCGGCACGCAGGTGTGCGGCCTCGGCCTAACCCCGCGCCCCACCTACGATTCGACCCTGGGCAACGACCAGTCCCCCGGCGAATACCGCGTCTTTGCCTTCGATGAGGACCCCGGTAACCCCGGTGCCGAAGCCTCCTTCGCCGACTGGAAGACCAAGGTCGCCGCAGGTGAGTGGGAAGGCGGTACCGAGGTCGCTCACGGCACCGACCTGCAGTACGGAAACAAGGAACAGTACGTCACCTTCCCGGCGACCACGAAGCGCGTCTTTGCTCTCACGGGTCTGCGTTCCCTCGCCCCCGGCAAGAAGGACATGGCGCTGTCCGACATCAAGCTCCTGCCCTGCGACGCCGAGGGCAACGCCATTACCTCCTACGGCAGCGACGACACCGGAAACAACAACAATGTCGCGCGCCCCGTCGTACCCCACCCCGATGCCCCGGCCTCCGGATCGGGTGCGTCCGACCTGGTCGTTGACTTCGTCATCGACCAGCTGCCCTACGGTGAGCCCGGCAAGCCCGTGGACTTCGCCCCCGGCACCCACACCTACACGGCCACCGGCTACTACCACGCCAAGACCGTCTCGGCCCGCATCCGCGCGGTCGACGGCGCCACCGTCACCATCAACGGCGCGACCCCCGACGCCGACGGCCACGTCGCCAACCTCGACCTCACCACCGGCCTGAACGTCATTACCGCCACGGTGAGCAAGGACGGCAAGGAAGCCACCTACGTCGTCAACATCACCAAGGTGGACACCGACTTCCGCGGCAACGTCATGGTCCCCGTGACGGCCACCGCGAACGGCGGCACCGAGGCCGACAACGCGGCCCTCACCGACCTCGACCCGACAACGACGTGGACCTCCGATCCGCTCGTCCGCGCGAACGAGTGGTCGAGCAGTGTCACCGGCATCGAGCTGCACCTGGGCGAGGCTCGCTACGTGCATCGCGTCAACGGATGGGGTACCCCGACCCTGCCCGCCGGCAAGACCCCGGTCGCCCCGGCAGTCGACAACTCCATGTACGAGCGCTACTCCGGCTTCAACCCCGGGGAGGGCAAGTGGGGCGTGAACCGCGCTCAGGCGCTCGCCCTGCAGTACGGTGTCATGACGCCCGCGTGGGTCCCCTCCTAGGGCTACGGACGCGGCGGCTTCGACGCCAACGAGCGCGACCTCACGGGCGGCGCATTCCCGATGTTCTACGACCTGCCCATGTTCAACACCGCCATGATGGAGTCCCTGGGCAAGGGTGCGCCGTGGGCCCTCGCCAAGGCCCCCACCGGCAAGAACAGCATGTGCAACGCGGGCGAGCCCCGCGACTTCATGAACGAATACATGAAGCCCTACGCGTCCACGCTCGTCGACATTCAGTACGGCGATGAGGGCGGATTCAACCGCGTCGAGTCGGAGTGCTTCAAGAACTGGCTCTCCTGGTCCAAGCAGAACATCCCCGGCGCCGTCGTCCACGCCAACTCCTGGGACGACCCGTCCTGGTACCGCGACGCGAACCTGAGCTACTACGTCGAGAACGCCAAGCACGACCTGCTCAGCTGGGACAAGTACTACTGGGGTGCCAACCGCGGCCCGGCTCCGAGCAGGGGTCGTCATGGACCTGCTCAACACCAACACCTGGAAGAAGCAGCGCGAATACGTCCTCAAGGGTCTCACCGGTGACGGCTCCAGCCCGATCCTTTACGGCCAGTACCTGGACTACAACTGGGACGCCAACGTGTCGGCCTCCGAAAAATCGATCGTCTCGTCCCTGGGTCTGGCCACCGGCCAGAAGTGGTTCGGCCTGTTCCGCATGGAATACAACGGCTACGACCGCTCCTCGATCATCGACCACGATGGCGCGCCGACGCGTTCGTTCTACGAGTTCTCCAACATCTTCGGCAACGTCACCTACATCGGTAACTACACGAAGGCCATGAACTCCGCGTTCGTCGCTTACAAGCCCGGCCAGTACGCGGCTCGCGGCGAGGCCCCCTCGCTGAGTGGCGACAAGTACGGTGACTTCGCCTCGGGTGACGAGGCCAAGGCCGCCAACGAGGCCGTCGGCCTGGTTGACATGTCGGTGGCCAACGTCGGCTCCGTCAACGACGGCCTGCCCGGCGATGTCGTTGTCGGCTACTTCGAGCAGCTGAAGGGCCTGGAGACCGCCAAGTCTGCCGAAATCTTCGGTGACTCCACGACGGCCCCCAAGGGCTTCATGGTCGTCAACGCCCTGACCGGCCAGACCCGCTACCCGTCCTACCTCCTCGACCCGCGCACCGACAACGGCTCGCTGGCCGAGACCGCTCAGGACATCACCCTGACCGTCAAGAAGCCGGCTCCGAACGCGCACCTGATGCTCGTCAACCCGGCCGACAACACGACGCAGGAAGTTGAGCTCGGCGAGGGCGAGACCTCGCAGGTCGTGCTCCATGCTGTTGGTGGCGGCGACTCGCGCTTCCTGTACTGGGTGACGGTCGATGATCCGACCCCCACCCCGGCTCCGACCCCGGATCCCGCGCCCCAGCCTCGCACCGGTCAGTGGAAGTCCGGCTACTTCGGCTGGTGGTACAGCTACTCTGACGGCACCTACGCGGCCAACGAGACTCTCGTCATCGACGGGCAGACCTACCGCTTCGACGCGAGCGGCTACCTGAAGATGGGCTGGGTCTACGACGGCGGACACTGGTACTACCACGGCTCCAGCGGTGCCCAGCAGTACGGCTGGATCATGGACCGCGGCTCCTGGTACTACCTCGATCCCGCGACCGGTCAGATGGCGACCGGTTGGGCCCAGATCGACGGAACTTGGTTCTACCTGTCCTCCTCCGGCGTCATGCGTACCGGTTGGGTCAAGGACGGCGGTGCCTGGTACTACCTGTCGCCCTCCGGCTCCATGGTTACCGGCTGGCAGCTCCTCGGCGGCACCTGGTACCACTTCGCTCCCTCGGGAGCGTGCATCGGCTAACCGTTAGCTCTATATGAGGCGAGGCTGTGGCCGGGTTTTCCGGCTGCGGCCTCGTTCGCGTGCGCTACGAGAGGGAAGGAGTTCAGTCCTTGCGGATCGACAGCGATTCGACGCGGTGGTCGGGGCCCTTCGTGAAGATGAGGGTCGCGCGCTCGCGGGTGGGGCGGATGTTTTCGCGCAGGTTCGGTAGGTTGATCGCGTTCCAGACGACGTGTGCGGTCGAGACGGCCTCGTCGTCGGTGAGGGAGGCGTAGGTCTTGAAGTAGGAGTCCTCGCGGGAGAACGCGGTTGCGCGCAGCTTGAGGAAGCGGTCGACGTACCACTGCTCGATGAGTTTCTCGTCGGCGTCGACGTAGATGGAGAAGTCGAAGTAGTCCGAGACGGCCACCGAGATGGAACCGGGTGCCGAGCGCGGCGGCTGGAGCACGTTGAGGCCCTCGACGATGAGGATGTCGGGGCGATCCACGTCGATGTAGGTGTCGGGCACGATGTCGTAGGTGACGTGCGAGTACACGGGGGCCTGTGCGTGCGGGTTGCCGGCCTTCACCGAGGCGAGGAAGGAGATGAGGGCCGATCGGTCGTAGGACTCGGGGAACCCCTTGCGGGCGATGAGAGAGCGTTCGTGCAGGACCCGGTTCGGGTAGAGGAAGCCGTCGGTGGTCACCAGGTCCACTCGCGGCGTGGAGTCCCAGCGCGAGAGCAGCAGCTGGAGAAGGCGCGCGACCGTCGACTTGCCGACGGCGACCGAGCCGGCGATGCCGATGACGAAGGGGGTTGAGTGGCCCTCGGGCTCTCCGAGGAAGGCGTGGCGCTCAGCGGCGGTGCGGCGGCGCCCGTCAATGTAGAGCTGCAGCAGCGCGCTCAGGGGCCGGTAAATTGTGTCGACCTCGGTCATGTCGATGGGGTCGCCCAGCGACGCGATGCAGTCGATGTCCTCCTGCGTGAGCGGCAGGGGAGTGCGATCGGCGAGGCGGTCCCATTCGCAGCGGGCGAAGCGCGCGTAGGGGTTGTGCGCGTTGCGCGCGGCGGCCGGGCTTAGCTCGTCAAGCGAGACGGTCGACGAGGCCGGGGATGGGACGGTCGAGGGGCTCTCGGTGATGCTCACGGTCCCATTGTGCCCCACATGTTTGTGGTCGTGTGCACTTGTTCACCGCGTGAAGCGACACACGTTACTGACCGATGGAGGGGTTCGGTGTGTTGCAATGGGTGTTATGTGCGGAATTGTTGGACATATTGCATGCAAGGCGTCCCAGCGTAGTCGCGAGGTTGTCCTCGGCGGCCTGGCGCGCCTCGAATATCGTGGGTACGATTCGGCGGGCATCGCCCTGGCGTCCCCGGGGCACCTGGATGTGCGCCGCGCGCTCGGCAAGCTCGTGAACCTCTCCGAGGATCTCGACGCGCAGCCTCCGGCCGACGCGTACGCGGGTATCGGACACACCCGCTGGGCGACCCACGGGCGCCCCACGGTCGCGAACGCCCACCCCCATACCAGCCCGGACGGGCGCTTCGCCCTCGTCCACAACGGCATCATTGAGAACGCGGATGTCCTGCGCGCCGCCCTCATCGCCGACGGCGAGACCTTCGCCTCAGAGACCGACACCGAGGTGGTCGTCCACCTCCTGGCCCGCGCCTACGACCAGGCCGAGGCGGCCTCGTACAGCGGAGCGGTCGCCGGACTGGCCGGCACCGACGAGGAGGTGGCGCGCCGACTGGTCGTCGCCATGCGCGCCGTCACCGCCCAGCTCCACGGCACCTTCACACTGCTGGTGCTGAGCACCCAGTCCCCGAACGTTATCGTCGCGGCGCGCCGCTCATCCCCGCTGGTCATCGGCCTGGGGGACGGGGAGAACTTCCTGGGCTCCGACGTCCTGGCCTTCGTCGAGCACACGAACCGCGCCGTCGAGGTCGATCAGGACGAGGTCGTGGTCGTCTCCGCGACCGGCGTGACCGTCATCGACCCCAGCGGCAACCCCGTCGAGCGCGAGGCGTACGAGGTTGACTTCTCCTCCGACCGTGCCACCAAGAACGGCTGGCCGACCTTCATGGAGAAGGAGATCCACGAGCAGCCCGACGCCGTGGGCGCCACCCTGGCCGACCGCATCGACTCCCGCGGCCGCCTGGCCCTGGACGAGGTACGCATCCCCGAGCACGTCATGCGCTCGGTCGACAAGGTCATCATGATCGGCTGCGGCACCGCCTCCTACGCTGGACAGGTCGCCCGCTACGCGATCGAGCACTGGTGCCGCATCCCCGTTGAGGTCGAGCTCTCCAGCGAGTTCCGCTACCGCGACCCCGTCGTGGGCGAAAAGACGCTGGTCGTCGCCATCTCCCAGAGCGGCGAGACCATGGATACCATCCAGGCGATCCGTCACGCCCGTGAGCAGGGCGCGAAGGTCGTCGCTATCGTGAATACGCCCGGATCGACCATTTCGCGCGAGTCCGACGCCGTGATTCTCACGCACGCGGGCCCCGAGATCGCGGTCGCCTCGACCAAGGCGTTTACCGCGCAGGTTACCGCCTGCTACATCCTGGGCCTGTACCTGGCGCAGGTGCGCGGCAACAAGTACGCCGACGAGATCGCCGACTACATGGAGAAGCTCGCGCGCGTCCCCGAGGCGATCACGCGCGTCCTCGAGAACGGTGAGACGGTCCGCCAGTTCGCCCGCACGATGCAGGATGCGACCTCGGTCATCTACCTGGGGCGTCACGTCGGGTTCCCGGTCGCCCTCGAGGGTGCGCTCAAGCTCAAGGAAATCTGCTACATCCACGCCGAGGGTTTCGCCGCCGGTGAGCTCAAGCACGGCCCCATCGCCCTGGTGGACGAGGGCCAGCCGGTCATCGTCATTGTGCCCACCCCGCGCCGCCCCGAGCTGCACGGCAAGGTTCTGGCCAACATCGCCGAGGTCCGCGCCCGCGGTGCCCGCACGATCATCATCGCCGAGGAGGGGGACTCGTCCGTCGATGAGTTCGCCGAGACCGTCTTCCGCGTGCCCCCTGTGCCGACCCTGTACGCGCCGCTCCTGACCGTCGTGCCGCTGCAGATTTTTGCCTGCGAGCTCGCCTCCGTGAAGGGCCTTGACGTCGACCAGCCGCGTAACCTCGCCAAGTCTGTGACAGTGGAGTAATCCGCCTGCGCGGGGCTGGTGCCCCGGCAGCGCTCCCGGGCCTCGTTCCTCATCTGGGACGAGGCCCGGGCCGCTTGTGCGGATCGGTGTCAGCTTCCGGAACCGGGCGTGCGCTGCGTCATCGAGTCGGCATGATCTGGTGAAAGGTTTCACGATGTGCATGTGAAACAGTAACCAAAAGGGCGATGGAGTTTGCACGCGAGGGGGAGGGGGAGACTAGCGTGGAAGAGGTGGCGGCGCGCCCGCCGCACCATTCAACGTAAGCAAGCCCCGACCTCGTGAAACGGGGCATCGACCACCCCAGGAGGTGCGCACATGACCCTGTCCACGATCCTTATCGGCATCCTGCCCTCTGTCTTCTTCGGCGTCGCCACGACGCTGATGGGAAAGACCGGCGGCTCGGACCGCCAGCGAGTCATGGGCGCCGTCCTCGGCGGCCTGCTCATGGCCGCCGTCGCCACCCCCTTCCTGCACCCCGCCTGGACGCCCCTGAACCTGGGCGTCTCCTTCCTGACCGGACTGCTCCTGGGCGTCGGCGTGTGCGACCAGCTGCGCTCCTACTCGGTCCTCGGCATGAGCCGCACGATGCCGCTGTCGACCGGCGGTCAGCTGGTCCTCATGTCCCTGGCGGGCATCGCGATCTTCGGCGAGTGGCTCCACGGCGGGGCGCTGCCCTACGGTATCGCGGCCATCGTCGTCCTCATCGTCGGCATCTGGTTCCTCTCGCGCTCCGAGTCGGGCTCCGACGCGGCGTCCCTGGACTGGAAGCGCGGCGCTTTCCTGTTGACGACCTCGACGCTGGGCCTCGTGGCCTTCCCACTCATCATCAAGTGGTTCGGCATCGCCCCCGCCGAGTTCCTCCTGCCCCAGGCGATCGGCTACACCGTCTACTGCGGTGCTTTCTTCGCGATCCAGGGGCGCGGCGGCGTCGCCCCCGAGGATTCGCTGCGCCACCGTCGTATGCTCCCCTCGACCTTCAACGGCGTCCTGTGGGGTACGGCCATCCTGCTGCTCCAGCTCAACTCCAACAACCTGGGCGCGGGCACCGGCTTCACGCTCTCCCAGCTCGGCATCCTGATCTCCACCCCGCTGGGTATCTGGTGGCTCCACGAGACCCGCACGCGCAAGGAGCTGCGCTGGACCCTCATCGGCGTCGCCCTGGTCATCGTGGGCGCCGTCCTGGCGGGCGTCGCCAAGACCCTCGACGTCGCCTAATCGCCGCAGCTGTCAGTCGCTCTCGTCGCCGTCAGTCCCTCCCCGGTCGCCCCTCCCTCTGTGGGCCGGCTGTGTGGGAGAATTACCCCATGTTGATTCTGGACGGTCGTGCCCTGTCCTTCGCTGAGGCGCGAGACATTGAACGTCGGCACGTTGAAGCAGCAGCAGCGGACAGCGACCCCGACCGCTACATGCGCCAGGTCGCCGAAAAGGTCGCAGACCGGGTCCGCTACCTTTCCGACCCGATCGCCTGGCTGTGGGACCTTCCGGACCCAACCGCCGTCACCCGGCTGCGAGGCGGCCTCGGCATCGACGAGGCGGCCGCCCACATCGAAGAGATGGATACCTGCGTTGCCGCCTTCGTCGGCGGCGGAGATAACGGCGGGGATGCCCTCTACACATGCGCGATGCTGGCGGAGCAGGGAATGGTCGTCACCGCTTTCCTACTGAAGCCCACCTGCCACGCGCGAGCCCTGGCGGCGGCTCGGGAAGCCGGCGTCGGCATCTTCGAGCTGGCGGGACGCTCCCTGCGCTCCCTCGACGGAACCCCCGAATGGAACACCATCTGTGGGGCGCGCATGTGGATCGACGGCATCGTCGGCATCGGCGCGACAGGCCCCCTCGGCGGCGAGCTCGCGGACACTGTGACGTGCCTGAACGAGGAACTGCGTGCCCACCCCAAGAAAGTCATCGCAATCGACGTGCCCTCGGGCCTCACCGACGACGACGGCCTCGTCATGGGGCCGATCCTACGTGCCACCCACACGCTCGCGGTGGGTACCTACAAGCGTGCCCAGATCCTGCCTCCCGCCGTGCAATACTGCGGCCAGCTGTACATGATGGGAATGTACTGGAGCGGGGTGCACACGGAGGCAACCCCGGACGTTGATGGGACGATCGGCGCGGGCGACCTCTACTACTACGAGAGCGAGGAGCGCGCCGCAGCAGCCGTGCCCACCCCTGGTTTCTCCGACGACAAGTATGCGCGCGGCGTCGTCGGTCTCGTCGCCGGGTCCGACACATACCCCGGCGCGGGCCTCCTCGCCACGCGCGGCGCGCTCGCCGCCGGCGTGGGCATGGTGCGCCTGAACTCGACCCGGCGCGTCCAGGACCTCGTCCTAGCCGCCGAGCCGGGCGTCGTCATGGTGGGTGGACGCATCCAGGCGGCCCTCATCGGCCCCGGCATGGACGAGGAGCGGCGCGAGGACGCCCTCGAACTGGCCCACTTCTGCGGACAATCGGGCATGCCGCTCGTCATTGATGCGGGGGCCCTCGACCTCGTGCCTGAACTGCTCGGCACCATCGTCCCAGACGCGACCGTCCTCACCCCGCACTACGGGGAGGCCGCGCGCCTGCTGAGCGCGCTAGGAAAGCCGACCACGCGGCACGAGGTCGGGGCGCAACCCCTGCGCTTCGCCCGTGCCCTCCACGAGGCCACGGGCTGCCACGTCGTCCTCAAAGGTCCCGTGACGATCGTCTACTCCTTCGAATACGTTGATCTCGGCACCGAGACAACCGCCAGCACCAGCGTCGACGGCGCGGACAGCAACGCGCACGCACGCCCTGGCCTCACGCGCGTCTACGAGCCGACGGTGAACGCAACCACGACCTCGTGGGCGGGCGTTGCCGGCAGCGGCGACGTCCTGGCCGGCCTCATCGCAGGACTCCTGGCACGCCCCACCGCGCACGACCCCGCGAGTACCCGCGAGGGAGCGCGCCCGCTGCTCGTGACGTCGGCGCGCCTGTCGGCGGCCGTGTGCCTGCATGCCAATGCCGCACAGAGCGCGGCAAATCGCCTCGAGGGAAACGCCCCCATCCAGGCGCGCGAGATAGCCGACGCGATCCCCTCCGTCCTCGCCAGCCGCATGCGGTGACGCGCTGAGCGTCGGCCCGCGCCCCCGCGCAGCGGTGCCAGGTTCGCGTGAGATACTAGAGGCGTGATTTCCACAGACGAACGAGTCGAAGGACGGGACTACCCGTCATCCGCGGCCGTCGACCTGGCCGCGATCCGTCACAACCTGGGCGTCCTGCGCGCAGCCGCCCCCGGCGCGCTCCAGCTCGCGACCGTCAAGGCGAACGCCTACGGGCACGGCCTCCTCCCGGTCGCGCGCGCCGCCCTGGACGGTGGCGCCGACTGGCTGGGCGTCGCCCAGCTGGCCGAAGCCTTCACTCTGCGCCGCGGCCTCGACGAGGCCGGGGTCGCCCGAGCCGACGCGCCCATCCTCGCGTGGATCTCCACCTCGTCCTCCGACTTCGCGGCCGCGATCGAGGCCGACATCGACCTGTCCGTGTCGTGGACCTGGGTCCTCGCCGACATCTGCGCCGCCGCCCGAGCGGTGGGCCGCCCCGCGCGCGTCCACGTCAAGATCGACACCGGCATGTCTCGCGCGGGCTCAACGCTCGCCGACCTGCCCGCCCTGGCCTCGGCCCTGCGCATGGCCGCCGACGACGGCCTCGTCGACATCGTGGGAGCATGGAGCCACATGTCCCGCGCCGACGACCCCAGCGAGGCGGGCAATGCCTCGACCGCGGGCCACGTGCGGATTTTCGAGGAGGGCCTGGCGATCCTCGCCGACGCCGGTATCACGCCGCGCATCCGTCACCTGTCCGCCACCTCGGGCATCCTGTGGCATCCCGAGGCCCACTACGACATGGTCCGCGCCGGCATTGGCCTGTACGGCCTCAGCCCCGACCCTGCGGTCGCTACGGCTGAAGAACTCGGCCTCATCCCCGCCCTCGAGCTGAGCGCGCCCCTCACCTCCGTCAAGGTCATCGAGGAGGGGACCCCTGCCTCGTACGGCGGAACCTGGGTCGCGCCCACGCGCCGCTGGGTCGGCCTGGTTCCCCTCGGCTACGGCGACGGCATCCTGCGCTCGGCCTCCAACCGCGCGCGCGTCACCGTCCACACCGCCTCCGGCCCCCTCGAGGCGCCCCTCATCGGGCGCGTGTGCATGGACCAATTCATCGTCGACCTCGGGCCCGCAGACGGCGACGCGGGCACCCCGACCGCGCGCAGCGGGGACGCGCCCGCGGCCGTCGGAGACCTTGCTGTCCTCTTCGGAGCCGGACACGACGGCGATCCGCTGGCCGACGATTGGGCGCAGGCAGCCGGTACCATCAACTACGAAATCGTCACCAATCTGGGCGCACACATCCCCCGCATCTATCGGGATGGCGCCGACGCGACCTTCGGGAGCAACTCATGACCCAGCCCATCGCCTCCTACGAGGTGTCAACGCGCGACGCCGACCAGACGCGCGCATTCGGCGAAGACCTCGGCCGCATCCTTGCGGCCGGAGACCTCCTCATGCTCTCGG
>ERZ772979.1992-NODE-1992-length-10833-cov-4.652904_pt1 | contig 10833 bp, 10 predicted proteins | sample MGYA00511130_ERZ772979 | MGnify/ENA primary metagenome ERZ772979 (study PRJEB29015, sample SAMEA2738103) | human oral metagenome | biome: human oral; feature: human-associated habitat; material: saliva | place: China | collected 2186 ... | reverse complement strand
TACAGAGACTGTTTCACGAGGTAATTTTCCTTTTTTACGTGCAGGTGCAAACCCAATTCCTAATTCATAGGCAACAGGACATCCAACGATAAACCCACGAGCTTCAGGCCCAACAATCATATCAGCGCCTCTGCTTTTCGCATAATCTACAATTTGTTGTGTAGCGTATTGGTATGCTTTTCCATCTGCCATTAAAGGAGAAATATCTCTAAAAATAATTCCTTCTTTAGGATAGTTTGGTACACTTGCAATGTAATTTTTTAAATTCATTTTTATTCCTCCATATTTGTCAGCCAATTTGTTAATTCAGAAAATTGACTATAGATAAATACTCTTTCGAGCCAAAGTTCTTCTTGCAATTGTTTCATTAAGGTTGACTGCATTAAATCCATTGATGTGGATTCTGGATTTAAACTTAAACAGCCGTTTTCTATTATAACAAATTTTAATTCAAAAAACACTTTTAAAATTACTTTAAATTGATCTAAAGGAATTTTTAAATAAGTGGCTAATTCTCCTGTTTTTTCATTATAGGGTACATTTGAATGTGTTTTTAAATATTGATAAACAGCCACAAATCGTTCCCTTGTGGGGATTCCCATTGTCATAATAGATTTAGGTGTATACGCAATAATATACATTTTTTGCGTATACGAATGTTTACGAAATTCTTGAATCACTTCTTTAGATTGCGGACAATCAAAGAATACAATCGAATTAAAATCCTCTTGTTTTTCTTCTTTTATCCATTCTTCCATTGAAAAGACTTTAGAACTTGTATCAATTCTTTCACTCACTAATGGTTTTAGAGCATCTCTTTCAACTAAATAAGCTGCACTCTTCACTGATAAATGCTCTGGGCGAATTTTATTTGTACGCCAATCAAAAATTAATGCATCTTTAACAGAGATATCTTTTAACATTAATTGAGGTAAACGATTTTGTTGCCATTCATTAATTTCTAAAGTCCCAATGACTTCAACCTCTGCTTGAAGATTTAAGCTATCTGCCCATTCTCCTTTATTAAAAATTAAAGCCTGTAACTGATTCTGTTCAGAATTCAACGTTAATTTTAAATGCTGCTGTTGAGCACCAATCTTTTGTTTTTGACCTACTAATATATTACTAATTTTAAAAATCGGTTCAGCATTATTCGTTCCATATGGTTTTAATGCTTGAAGGGAATCGATAAACTCAACATTTACTTGCGAAAGTGATAATGCTTCTTCGATAGGAATTACTTTTTCATCTTCCAACAATTCGGGATGCTGTTTCGCATAAGTTTCGATAGCTTCCATAAATCCTGGTAACATCACTGTTTCGACACTTAGTCCAGCAGCCATATGATGGCCTCCAAATTTAGCTAAAGTCTCTTGGCAATAAGATAGTGCATCATAGAGATTAAACTGAGCGCAAGATCTTGCAGAACCTTTTGCCATTAATCCATCTGATTGAATTCCTAAAACAATCGTCGGTTTTTGTAATTGTTCGACGATTCGACTCGCAACAATTCCCAATACACCTTCATGCCAATTAGATTGAGCTAATACTAACACTTTGTGATCTATTTGAGCTTTGGCTAATTCTAATGCTTCTTTTGTAATATCATCTACAATTTGTTTTCTCTTAGCATTTTCTTGTTGCATTAAAGTCACAACTTCTTGAGCGACTTCATCATCAAAAGTCGTAAATAAAGCAACCCCTGGAGTCGCATCTCCAAGTCTTCCAAGAGCATTTAAACAAGGACCTACTTGAAACCCTATTGTTTTTTCATCTATTGAACCAGGAGTTAATTGTAATTCTTGAAATAAGTAACTTAACCCAATTCGCTCCGTTTGATTTAATTGTTGCAAACCTAATTTTACTAAACTACGATTTTCATCCGTTAAACTAACTAGGTCTGCAATGGTTCCAATACAAGCAATTTCTGCTAATTCAACAGGAAGTTCTCCTAATAATGCATGTGCTAATTTAAAAGCAACTCCTGCTCCAGATAAATCTCCAAATGGATACTCACCATCGGGATGGCGAGGATGAATTACTGCATAAGCTTTAGGGAGAACAGGAGGAATCTCATGGTGATCTGTTACAATAACATCACATTGTTGACTCATTGCCCATTCAACACTTTCATGAGCAGCAATTCCACAGTCAACCGTTATAATTAAAGATACTCCTTTTTCAAGATACTCTTCAAAAACACGGATATTCGGACCATATCCATCTATAAAACGATTTGGTAAGTAATATTCTACTTGTGCACCCATCATTTCTAATGTTTCGTATAATACTACAGTACTAGTAATACCGTCAGCATCATAGTCACCGAATATTAAAATACTTTCATCCGTTTCAATCGCTTGTTGAATACGTTGAATCGCTTTTTCCATATCATACATTAAATATGGATCATGCCATAATGTCGGTGAAGATGATAGAAATTCTTGAATTTGTTCCTCAGTTTGATATCCTCTTCTCCTACAAATTTGAATCAATAAAGGAGAAAGTCCTAATGCTTTCACAATTTCTTTTGAACTTTCCTCTATCTCATTATTGACTACATCCCATTTTGCATTTGCAAAAGACATCCTATCACCTCCAGAACTTATTTTTTATTAAATAATTTTAAAATACTCATGTCTCCAATTTTTGGGAAACAGAAATTTAATTTTGCTGCAAGATTCATACTATACGGTACATTCACTTCTCTTTTTTGAAGTTTCATTCCTCGAACAATTTTTCTTGCAACTTCCTCACTTGTTAAAACATACCTAGACACACTTGCTAAATATTTTCCTGTAGGTTCAGCTTTTTCAAAAAATTGAGTAGCAATTGGTCCAGGATTGACCGTCATTACATGAATGCCTTGTTCTTTTAATTCTAATCGTAAAGCATTGGAATAACCTAACACTCCAAATTTTGAAGCTGAATAAACCGAAGTTTTTGGAGTTGCTGTTTTTCCGGCTTGAGAAGCAATTTGTACAAACATTCCTGATTTTTTCTGAATAAATTTAGGAAGATATTGTTGAGTGATTTGAATTAAAGTATATAAATTCAATTGTAACATTTCTTCAATTTCTTCTTTTGATAAATCAACGGCTTGTTTTAAATAGCCTCTACCTGCATTATTAATGACAATATCGACATCAATGGATTGAATTTTTTCTAATAATAATTCTACTTCAACTGCATTCGATAAATCACAGGCATAATAATAGACGGGTTGATTTGTCCATTGTTGACAAGTGTTAGCTACTTGCTTTAAGACTTCCTCACGTCTTGCCACTAATATTAAACCGGCTTGTTGTTTGGCACATTCATAAGCTAATTGTTCGCCTAAGCCTCCACTAGCTCCAGTAATCAAGACCATTTTCCCATTTATTGAAAACTGTTCACGTTTTACCATATTAATTTCTTCCAATCGTAAATGTATCAAAATCTTTAACTACTTTTGTTTGTGGGAATACTTTACGAGCTTCCTGTTCTAATTGACTCACTTGATGCCCTAAATAACGCGCACTAATATGCGTTAAATATAATTGTTGAACATTCGCTTCTAAAGCAATCGTTGCCGCTTGTTTACTTGTTGAATGGAAATGTTGACGAGCAGTTTTTTCTTTATCCGCTTCATAAGTAGCTTCATGAACGAGAACATTAGCATTTTGCGCTAAAGTAATACTTTTTGGAGTAAATCTTGTATCTCCACAGATTACAACAACACGTCCCTTAATATCCTCGCTCACATAGTCTTTTCCATCAATGACACGACCATCCTCTAAAGTAACAACTTCCCCACGTTTTAATCGACCAAAGATAGGACCAAATGGGACTCCTATAGCTCTTAATTCTTCTGCCTTTAACTCACCAATTTGGTCAGATTCTGTAATTCGAAATCCATAAGAAGGAATTCCATGTTCTAACTTCATCGCTTTTACTCTGAATTGTTGATCAGAAAATAATACTCCATCCTCTTCAAATTCCACAACTTTCAATGGATAGCCCAATTTCGAATAAGAAACAGAAATACTCGCATCAATAAAACGTTTAATGCCTTTTGGCCCATAAACGATTAATTCATCTTCTCCACCTTGGAATGATCGACTAGTTAATAAGCCTGGTAATCCAAAAATATGATCTCCATGAAGATGGGTAATAAATATTTTTTTAATTTTTCCTGGTCGAATGGTTGTATTTAAAACTTGTTGTTGCGTTGCTTCTCCACAATCAAATAACCAAATTTCATTTCTTTCATCTAATAGTTTCAAAGCGATTGACGAAACATTTCTCATTTTTGCTGGAACCCCAGCACCTGTACCTAAAAATTGTAATTCCATAATGGCTCCTAACTACCTCTTAATGTTTGATAAATCATTTTTGCAATCCACAAACCTTGTTGATGTGCCCCAGTTGTATTTACGATAGACGCTTTTTCATAAAACCAATCTGGATGTGTACTTGATTCAGATTTCCAATCAATATAATGAACATTTGAATATTTTTGTGCCAAACTTTCAGAAATATGATTAATTTCTTGTTGCCAAGTGCGATTAATCGTATTTGACACTAAGAAGATTTGTTTGTCCATACCAATATTTTTTAAAACAGCATCTAATTGTCCTTTAGTATATGCTCCATTACTTCCTACCATTAATACAATGATATCCCCTAATTGTTTTTGTTCTTTCAATTGGTCAATCATTGCTCCTAATTCAAATACTTGAAGATCTCTATTTGCACTAATTACTGCATTTGGATATAATGTCGGAATTTCTTGTGCCATTGCTAATAACATCGTATCTCCAATAAATGTAATAGAAGTATTTGAACTAAAGACTGTTTCTTCTCTACTAAGTCCTTGAATATTATTAATCGTTTTAACAACTTTCTTATCAGTATTACGTGTGTTTTGTGACAAGGATTCACTTGCCAATATTACTTCTTGTAAAGCTGATTCTTGAGCTGATAATCTCGGACTTGCTTGAATAAATCCAATCAATAAAATCAATACAACTGCAGCACTATAAACCATTTTTACAGTTCTACGAGTCGAATGAGTCCATCGTGCAGATAATTGATTCATCACTTTAGAGAATTTCCCTTTTTCAAACAATTGATACCAAAGTTCCCCTAAAATAACTAATAACACAATTTCTACAATTCTATGTAAAACAGGCGTAGAACTTGTATCACCAATTTTTGCTTGGTATAAAACCGATAAAGGTAAATACCATAAGTAATAAGAAAGACTTCTTCTTCCAATAACTGTTAAAGGCTTTAAACGGAAAAATAATGATGTTACTGATTTAGGATGTAATGAAATCATCATCAAAGCGGCCACAATTACATCAAAAATAAACATTCCACCTCTAAATGTTAAATGACTATGCTCTTTCATTATAAATAAGCTTAGAACTAATAATACAATTGGTACAAAACGAATGACTGACTCATAACGATATTTTTGAATATATTCCCCATAAAATCTTTGAATTGGAAATAATAAGGCTACAACTGCTCCTGTTAAAACAGAAAAAGCTCGTGTGTCTGTACCATAGAAAATTCTTAAAAAGTGAACATTTGAAAAATCTTTTGTAATCATTAATAAAACAGAAGCTACTAAAAGAGCTAGCACTACCTTTTGTAACACTTGATGTTTTTTAATCATCACACTTAAAAATACAAATAAAATTGGCCACAATAAATAATATTGAACTGCTAATGACATATACCATAAATGAGAAAATGGCGATTGCGTTAATACCGTTATCGCATGATCATTTTCCTGAATAATTTGCCACCAGTTATTCATAAAAAATAAATTGGAAACCATCGTACTTCTTAAATTCACTAAGAGTTCCCTTTGAAATAGCAATAAATAAAAAATTACTGCTACTATCATCGCAAAAGTTGGAATAATAATTCGTTTTAATCTTTTCGTTAAAAATGACTTTAATGGTACTTTTCCATTTTTCATTAAAGAATCCATTAGACTAGCAGTCATAAAATAACCTGATAATAGTAAAAAGATATTTAAGCCTAGAAATCCACCTGGAATACGGTAAGCCATCATTTGATGTCCTACTATACTCATAATCGCAATGGCTCTTAAACCATCAAAAGCTGCGATATAATCTCGTTTTTCAATTTCAGTTCTATCAATCATGACATCACCTAATCGACAAACTCAAAGACAAATTTACGAATTCTAACCATATCACCGTTTTCAGCACCTTGACTACGTAAGGCAGCATCGACACCCATTCCACGTAATTGACGTGAAAAACGCATCACAGATTCATCATGTTCCATATTCGTCATTAAGAATAATTTTTCTAGTTTTTCTCCATATAATACCCATGTACCATCAGGATCTCTTGTAATATCAAATGGACGTTCTTCTTCTTCCAATCCATAAACCATATGAGTTTGAGCTTCTTGTACTTCATCTAATGGGAAGAATTCTGTTTCTTCTAATATTTCTGCTGTTCTTGCTAGTAGTGCTTGTAAGCCATCTTTACGATAAGCAGAAATCGGAAAAATTTCAGGCATTTCTTGACCATCTAGTAAGTTTTCTTGTAAATCTTTTTTAAATTGTTCTAATAATTCTTCAGACTGTGGCTGATCCATTTTATTTGCAACAATAATCATTGGACGTTCTAGTAATCTTAAATGATAAGAACCTAATTCTTGCATAATCACTTGATAATCTTCATAAGGATTTCTTCCTTCCATTGAAGCCATATCAATAACATGTAGTAATACTTTTGTACGTTCAATATGTTTTAAGAAATGGATTCCTAAACCAACGCCCATATGAGCTCCTTCGATTAATCCAGGAAGGTCAGCTACAACAAATTGTTCACCATTTGGAGCTTGTGTCATCCCTAATTGTGGATTTAAAGTTGTAAAATGATAATCCGCAATTTTTGGTTTTGCGCTAGAAATGACTGATAATAAAGTTGATTTTCCTACAGATGGGAATCCAACTAAACCAACATCTGCAAGGATTTTAAGTTCTAACTGTAACTCACGTTCCTGACCTGGTTCTCCATTTTCAGAGATTTCAGGTGCAGGATTTTTTGGTGTTGCAAAGCGGATATTTCCACGACCACCACGACCACCGTGGGCTACAATAAATTCTTGACCGTGTTCAATCAAATCTGTCAAGACCTTGCCTGTCTCAGCATCACGCACAGTCGTACCTTGTGGCACTCGAACTCTTAGGTCTTCAGCACCACGACCATGCATCCCTTTTGTCATTCCTTTTTCACCAGAATCAGCCTTGAAATGACGATTGTAGCGGAAATCCATGAGGGTACGCAAACCTTCGTCTACAACGAAGACCACATTTCCTCCACGACCACCGTCACCACCCCAAGGACCGCCATTAGGGACATATTTTTCACGGCGAAAGGCAACCATACCATCGCCACCATTACCAGCCTTGACCTTGATCTTGGCTGTATCTAAAAACATACTCATTTTTTCTTCTCACTTTAAAAAAGGGCTGGGAAATCCCAGTCACAAAATTTTCTTGAATCTATTTTATAGATTACTGAGGGCACCAATTGCAGTTGCAAAAATTCCCAATAAACTTGCTACTAGCATGATAATCACGATAAACAAGGTTATTTTCTCAAACAAGGTTTTTTTACGATTTCCATTATCTCCAAATGCCATTTTTCTCTCCTTCGTTACATTCTATTTTCTATTATCTTAGCATGAATTTAACTAGTTTTCAATAGTCAGTTGCTACTGGTGCAATAATCCATAAAATGATATAGGCTACAATTCCTGCTCCGTAACCAAAAGCAAGAACACCCCATATTACGCGAACAATAGTAGGATCCATATCAAAATAATGGGCTACTCCGGCACAAACACCTGCAATCTTTTTATCATGACCACTTCTCATTAATTGTTTTTTCATAGCTGTTTCTCTTTCTATTCTTCACTGTTTTTCCAATAATCTCTGATGCTGATTAACTGTGTTTTTGATGCCTTCAGCATCCGTCTAGAACCTTTTACAGGCACAGCAACCACCTGTTGTGGAAGATACAAAACTGTCTTAAAGATACGCTGACTAACCGTATCATCTTTGGCTAAATCTTTCTCGAAATTATTTGAAATAATGGCATCCAAATAAAATTCATGCACCCGTTTTCCAAAGTTCTCAGCTGAAATCTCATATAATTTCTCTGATAAGCTATGCTCATTCATATCTGGTGTTGCAATTAGAGCCTCTAAAATAGCTCCAGCTAAATCATACTCGCCGTAATACAAGGTACCAAACATTTTATCACTAATAAGATTGTCCAGATACGGATTTCCGTGAGCAATGACAGGCGTCCCACTGGCCAAGCTTTCCAAGTAGGTCAAGCCCTGCGTTTCACTTGTCGAGGCAGAGATGAAGAAATCTGCCGCCTTATAATAAAGAGCCGTCTCACTAGGAGCAATCATGCCTGTAAAGATGACTGAATCTTGAATCTCTAGTTTCTGGGCTTGCTCTTTGAGGTCATCCAGATAAGGCCCATCCCCAGCAACTACCAGTTTCACCTTGTCTTCCTCTCTCAGAACTTCTGCAAAGGCTACTAGTACTGCTTGAATATTTTTTTCATAGGAAATTCTGGAAAGACTAAGCAGCATCTTTTCATCATCTTGAATCCCTAGTTTACTACGTAGTTCTTTTAGATTTTCTTGCTTGATTTCTGGACGTTCAAATTTAGCTAATTCAATCCCAGTTGGAATGACCCGCTTTTCAACCTTGACTTTATAGTCAGATAGCAAGTCACGGACAATCTCACTCGGGCAAATAACCCCATCCACATCGTGCAGGAAACCTCTGACAAGATACTTGACCATACTAGGACGAATCAACATTCCCTTGGCAATATAATGCACATAGTCTTCGTACTGGGTATGATAGGTATGAATAACGGGAATTTTCAGTTCATGCGCAATCCAAATCCCCAACAAGCCTAGAGAAAATTCTGTCTGAGTATGGATAATATCTAGCTGATACTGCTTGGCAATTTCAAGCGCCTTGCTAAAGCCTCGATAGGCAAAGCGACGATCTTTGAAAGCAAAGAAAGGCACACTTGGAATGCGGATAATTTGCCAATCTTCGTAGCGATTAACATCCTTATCTGTCGTCGTAAAGATAAAAACAGCATGTCCCTGCTTTTCAAGTTCTGTTTTCAAGGTTCGAATACTGGTCGCAACACCAGAAACCTGAGGAAAATAGGTATCTGTAAATAAACCAATTCGCATAGATTACCTCACTTTTTACTTTCTCCCTAAAGCGGCTTGTTTCTCATAAAAGTCCAACCAAATTTGTAACAGATGCTCTTCAGAATACTCTCTAGAAATATTCTTAGCTTTGTCTTTGAGATCTTTTAAGGCAACAGGATTTGCTTGATATTCTAAAATAGCCTCTTTCATCTCTTCTCTATCTGCTGTCCCCCGATAATTTCCCTCCAAAATCACCTTATAGAGATCCAAATCACGTAACATAATCGGAGCTTCACAACTGGCAGCCTCTAAAATAGTCATAGGGAAGAGCTCATTATAACTAGGCAACAAGAAAAGGTCCGCTAGGGCATACAACTCACGCATTCGCTCTGGTGATACGATACCTGGAAAAATCAAATTTTCAGGTGGATTATCCATCATTTTCTTGTAGCGTTCATAACCATCTGTCATACCACCAAAAGAGAAACCACCCGCCCAGATAAAGGTAATCTGAGGCAATTCCTCAGCCAGACAGATAAAATCATCAATCCCTTTGCGTTTCTGGACTTGACCAGCACCTACTACGATAAACTGATTGTCACTAACGCCAAGTTCTGTTCGCAGTCTCGCTACCTCTTCTTGTGGAAGAGGATGCCATTTTTCCTTGTTGACAAAGTTAGGAATATAGGTCACTTTTTCACGTGGAATACCAGCTGCCACCAAATCCTCAATAAACATAGGATTGACCACAACCAAGTGCTCCATACGGTTGTAAAAAGAAAATACATAACGTTTGACAATTCCCTTTAAGAAAAATGGAATTTTCAAACTCCCCTCAAGTGTATCAGGTAAAAAATGCACATAGCCAATTTTTCTCCCTGAGCGTTTCTTTTGGAATGTTGATAAATAATAGGGGAAATCAATTGTATGAAAGTGAGTCACATCTGCCTCTATTGGAAGATTTTCTGTAACAATCAATTGGTCCTTGGCATCACGGTGAAGAAGACGAACTAATTCACGGTAGGCACCTGAAACTCCTTGTCCTGCTACTTTCTCACTTGAACTCAACATATTGATGCGTAATTTCTTTTTTTCCATAACTACTATTATATCATTTTCTTTGAATAAAATCAGCAAAAGAAAGGAGAGACTAGAGGAAAAGAGGAGTAAATTTCCTCGCTTTTCCAACGGTCTCTCACATGCTTTTATATGTTTACTTAATGCCTAGGGCAATGCGGGCATAGCGACTCATTTTTTCAACGGTCCATGCTGGATACCAGACTAATTTGACTTCAGTATCCGTTACTTCTGGCACCTCTGTCATAGCATCATAAATCTGGTCTGTCAAAAGGTCAGCTAGGGGACAACCCATAGTTGTCAAAGTCATATCAATCTCTGTTTGCCCTGTGTCACCGTCAAAACGAATCTCATAGATCAAACCAAGATTGACAATATCGATTCCCAACTCAGGGTCAATAACTTCTTCCAAGGCTGATAAAATTCGTGTTTTGATGTTTTCAATTTGCTCTTCTGTATAAGCCATGTTTATCCTCACTCTTAGTCTTCAATAAAATCACGAAGCGGTTTGCTGCGACTTGGTTG
>ERZ772979.1990-NODE-1990-length-10837-cov-2.884159_pt1 | contig 10837 bp, 10 predicted proteins | sample MGYA00511130_ERZ772979 | MGnify/ENA primary metagenome ERZ772979 (study PRJEB29015, sample SAMEA2738103) | human oral metagenome | biome: human oral; feature: human-associated habitat; material: saliva | place: China | collected 2186 ... | reverse complement strand
GTCTGGTGGCCCCCCGGATCTACAGCCCCGAAGGCGAGCTGGCCAACACCGCCCGCAAGCTGTACACCCCACGCGAGCTGATCCGCCAGAAACTGCACCCCGCCAACCACGGCGACCACCCCGACTGGCTGGCCGGCATGTTCCTGCTGTTCAACAGCCGCGCCTACAACGAGATCCGCGGCTTCGACGAAGGCTACTTCCTGTACATCGAGGACGTGGACATCTGCAGCCGCCTGTGCCTGGCCGGCTGGAGTCTGGCCCAAGTGGCCGACACCCGCGTGGTGCACGATGCCCGCAAGCAGAGTCACCGATCGCTGCGCTTCACCCGCTGGCACATCGGCGGCATGCTGCGCTACGGTATCCCCGACTTTCGTCTGCCGCCCTCGACGCTTGACCGCTACGCCGAGAAACTCCTGACGCTCGGCATCCACATCCGTCCGAACACGACCATCGGCGGTGCAATCAGCGTCGACGATCTCTTCCGCGACGGTTATGAGGCCATCTTCATGGGGACAGGTGCATGGCGCGCCAAGAGTCTCGGCATTCATGGCGAGACGCTCGGCAACTGCCACTTTGCCGTCAACTATCTCCAGAACCCCGATGTCTACCACCTCGGCGACCGCGTCGCTGTCATCGGCTCGGGCAACTCCGCAATGGATGTTGCACGTACGGCAATCCGCAAGGGCAGCCGCTACGTCACGATCTACGCACGGCGCAATGGCATCTCCGCGAGTGAGCGCGAGCTGGAATATGCACTCATGGACGGCTGCGAGATTCAGTACGCAAAGGGCATTCACTCCGTCACGCCCGAGGGTCCCATGATGTATGACCGCGTCTTCGATGAGAATCAGAAGCTCATCAGCGAGGGCGAGCCGTATCTCATCCCTGCCGACAGCACGGTCATCGCGGCAAGTCAGGCGGCGAAGGACAAGATCGTGCGCACGACGACAGGCATCCACCTCAACGAGAAGGGGCTGGTCAAGGTCGATGAGAACGGCATGACCGACCGCGACGGCGTATTCTCGGCAGGTGACGTCGTGTTCGGCCCGTGGAATGTCGTGCAGGTCGTCAAGGAAGCGAAGCATACTGCCGACGCCATGATCCAGTACCTGAAAGCGCGCGAAGCCAACGTGTAACCGCCAAGAACATCCGTAAGGAATCGCTGATAAAATAGTCTCTCAGATTGGCGTAGATTTTTTGTCCGAACAAGGTGGAAAACCGGACGCATAGCAAAGGCTATGTGGAGGATTTTCCGCCGAAGTGCGGGCGAAAAAGATGCGTCAAGATGGTAGTGCTGAATTTATCAGTGGTTCCGTAATTCCCCAAGAAGAAAGGAAGAGTGCCATGAGCATGAACGATCACGAGATTACCGACCTCGTCCGTCAGATGGCAAAGCCCCCCGCTCCCCCCACCTACACCGACGCCGATGTAGAGGAGCTGGTGCGGATGCACGCAGGCGGGCGTCACAAGATGCGCAGTGAGGCGGAGATCCTCGCACGCTACAATCTCGGCCGCAAGCAGTACAAGCAGCTGAAAGGCAGCCACGAGAACAACCGTGAGCAGCAGCAGATGCTCTACGCGGAGCTGAAGGTGCTCGGCTGGATTCTCGGACGTAAGGAGCGCGAGGTCGTCATGGAGATCAATCAATGAAGCTGAGCCACACCAAAGAGGATTTTATCAGCGCGGCAAAAACGGCAAATCTCATCACGGTCTCCACGGAGCTGACGATGGATCTCGACACACCCGTCTCCATCTACTATAAGCTGGTCGGCGAAAAAAAAGGCTACATCATGGAGTCCGTCGATACGACACAGCAGCAGTTCGGACGATACTCCTTCATCGGCGGCGAGCCATTCGTGCGCGTGCAGGTCTTTGCCGACAAGCTGCTCATCAACGAAAACGGCCTGATGAAGAGCATCTCGGGTGCACCGCATGATACGATGAAGGAATATGCGGCACGCTTTACCCCTGCGGAGGACAAAGAGCAGCTGCCGCTCGTCCACGGCGGACTGGCAGGCTACTTTTCCTACGAAACGGCTGCGACGTTTGACCGCGTACGCGGCGTTCATCTCGGCGGTGAGCATCTGCTCGGGCAATTCATGATGTGCCGCTATCTCGTCGTCTACGATGCTCTGCGCAACAGTGCACGTCTGCACTACCTCGCCGACATCAAGGAGGGGGATGATGCGGGCGAGCTCTACGATGTGATCGCCGACCGCCTCGCCGCCATGCGCAGCCGCCTTGCCGCCCCCTGTGCCCTGCCCGCAGCACCGTCAAGCAAACGGTCAGCCCCCATTGACTTTATGGCGCAGTACGGAACGGCGCCGACGGAATTTCTGGAGACAGTCAAAACGGTCAAGGAACATATCTATGCCGGCGACATCTTTCAGGCCGTTCCCTCCTTCCGCTTCCGCGCCAAGATCACGCGCCCGCCGTTCCTCTTCTATCGGCGTCTGCGGCAGGTCAACCCTTCCCCCTATATGTTCTACTACAACTTCGGCGCGGTCAAACTCGTCGGAGCATCCCCCGAGATGCTGATCAAGGTGGCGGGCAGCACGGTCTATACCTACCCCATCGCGGGAACGCGAAAGCGCGGTGCGAACGACGAGGAGGATGCGCGTCTCGCAGCTGATCTGCGTGCAGACGAAAAGGAATGTGCCGAGCACGCCATGCTCGTCGACCTCGCACGCAACGACCTCGGCCGCATCAGCGTCCCGGGCACGGTGCGCGTGCCGAAGCTGATGGCGGTCGAACGGTTCTCCCACGTCTCCCACATGGTGAGCAGTGTCGTCGGTGAAATCGCCCCGCATTACGCACCCATGGACGTCCTGCGTGCCACATTCCCTGCCGGCACGGTCAGCGGTGCGCCGAAACTGCGCGCCATGGAGATCATCCACGAGCTCGAGCCGCAGGAACGCGGCTTTTACGCGGGAACCGTAGGATACATGGACTTTCGCGGCAACATGGATATGTGCATCACCCTGCGCACCATGTGCATCGAGCATGACGATACGGCAATCATCCAGGCGGGGGCGGGCATCGTCAAGGATTCCGTGCCCGAGAAGGAATACCTCGAGATCCTGCAGAAGGCGAAGGCTCTCTTCGAGGTGGTAGAGGAGGTCGAAAACAATGCTGCTTTTGCTTGATAACTACGACTCCTTTACCTATAACATCTACCAGCTGTTCAGCGACATCGGCGCGCAGGTCGAGGTCGTCCGCAGCGACAAAATTTCCATCGACGGGATTCGCGCGAACGGCTACCGCGGCATCATCATCTCGCCTGGTCCCGGCATTCCGCAGGACGCGGGCATCTCCGAGGAGGTCATTCGTCAGCTCGGCGGCGAGATCCCGATCCTCGGCATCTGCCTCGGGCATCAGGCCATCGGCGAGGTCTTCGGCGGACGCGTCGTCCGCGCGGGAGAAATCGTCCACGGCAAGGCATCCCCCATCCGTCACTCCGGCACGGGGCTCTACCGCGATATTCCGAATCCCACAGAGGTCGCCCGTTACCACTCCCTCATCATCGCGCGCGAGAACCTGCCCGATGTGCTGGACGTGACGAGTCAGCTCGATGACGGAACGATCATGGGGGTGCGCCACAAGACGCTCCCCATCGAGGGCATCCAGTTTCATCCCGAATCCATATTGACGCCCGAGGGGCGCAGGATGATGCAGAACTATCTGACGGACATCGGTGCAATATGAGCGAAAAACGATATGACGACATCCTCCTCATCAGCGACCTTGACGGAACACTGATTCCGCGTCACGAGGCAATCGCCGACGAGAATCTTGCGGCACTCAACGCATTTACGGCGGCGGGCGGAGCCTTTGCCGCCGCAACGGGACGCACGCCCGAGGCAGCACTCCCCTATCTGGACGGCATTACCGTCAACGCCCCGAGCATCTTTTTCAACGGAGCAATGTTGAAGGATTTGACGGAAGACCGCGTGCTCGAGGTGCGCACACTGGACGGTGACCTCTGGCGCACATTCGCCGCGCGCGTCCTCTACCAGTTTCCGCGTGCCTGCGTCGAAGTCTACACGGAGGGGCGCTGCCACATCATCAGCCCCGAGGAAAACGACGATCCGCGCCTCACGGATGAGTTCTACAACGTCAACCATACGGAACTCCGCGCCGTGGAAGGCGAGACATGGCTGAAGTTCTTCATCTGTGACGCGCCCATCAATCTCAAATTCGTCGAGCGGCTCGCCGCAGAGCTCGGCATTGACAAATGCTCCACATCGTTCTACTCGGAGGCGAACTACCTCGAATTTGTCCCGCCCGGTACGAGTAAGGGCGCGATGGCAGAGGTGCTGCGGACGATGCCGCAGTATGCGGGACGCCGCATTATCGCCTGTGGGGACTACGAGAACGACGTCGAACTGTTGCGCATGGCAGACATCGGCATCGCCCCCGAGGATGCAGCCGACGCGGCAAAGGAGGCAGCAGACCGCATCGCACCGCCCTGCCGCACACCGCTCATCCCGTGGATTCTGAGCGAAGTACTATAGAGATTTACCGTAATTTACAGTAAGATACAAGAATGGGACAGATGCAGAAAGAACTCCTGCACCTGTCCCATTCTTTTGCTCTTATGCACTTCGCAGCGTCTTCTCCGTCCAGAAGTACGCGATCACGACGGGAATACCGGCACCGATCCATGCGAGGGGATTGGCGAGACACGCGCCGAGAAATCCGAGATGGGCGCAGAGGAAGATCGCCGCACCGGCACGCATGACGAGCTCCATCGCCCCCGCGATCGTCGGAACAACGCTCTGCCCGAGCCCCTGCAGGACGTTGCGGTAGACAAGCAGGACGGCGAGAATAATGTACGTCGAACCGTTGACGGTGAGGAAGGTCTGACCATAGGCGATAACCTCCTCTGCCCCCTGTGCATCCGCGCCGACAAAGAGTGCGAGCAGATGCGTCCCAAAGGCGATAAGCAGAATACCGATGGCGACGGCAAAGGCAGCAGACATCTTAAGACAGGCATGCACACCCGCGCGAATGCGCGCATACTGCTGTGCGCCGTAGTTCTGTGCCGTATACGCCGCCATGGCATAGCCGAAGGAGAGCATGGGCATGACGGCGACGGCGTCGATCTTCTGCGTTGCTGCGTATGCCGCCACGGGCAGTGCGCCGAGGTTGTTGAGGGCAACTTGGAGGATGATCGCTCCGAGGGCAATCACGGAGGACTGCAGCCCCATCGGAAGCCCCAGCCGCAGATGCGCAGCGAGGAGCGAGGCATCTGGTTTAAAGTCCTGCCATACGGGGCAGAGTGCGGGGATGCGCCGCCGTATATAAAGGAAAAAGACGAGCATGCCGATTGCCTGTGCGGCGACCGTCGCACCCGCCGCGCCCGGGATGCCCAAATCCAGCACCAGTATGGCAATCGGCTCAAGAACGACATTGATGGCAAGAGTGATGCCCAGAATGACTGTCGGTGTCGTACTGTCCCCGAGGGCACGGATAAGACAGTTCTGCAAATAGAGCAGAAGAAATACCATCAGCCCTGCAAAGATGATGGAGAGAAAATCCACCGCCCCATCTAGAATCTCAGGCGGAGTTTCCATAAGGATGAGCAGCGGCCGCGTCAGCGGAAAGACGAATGCGGTCAGGAGAAGTGCTGTCAACATGCCGAGCAGGATACACGTCGCTGCACTGCGGCGCACGCCCGCCGCATCGTCCGCGCCGAACCGCTGTCCCGTATAGATCGTGATCCCCGTGCAGAACCCCATAATGAAGCCGAGCGCGAGGAACATGAGACTGCCCGTACAGCCAACGGCGGCAAGTGCATTCACCCCAAGGAATCGCCCGACGATGAGCGTATCGACAAAGGAATAGAGCTGCTGCATCATATTTCCTGCAATCAGCGGCAGCGCAAAGAAAAAGATCAGCCGTCCGGGGTCACCCGCTGTCATATTCTTCGTCATTCGAGATACCTCGTCACAATGGTACGCAGTTTCTCTTGAAAGTACACGGTATTCGTATAGAGCACCCCTGCGTTTGGCGCGAACTTGATAAGATAGAGCTGCGGATCGCCGCTCACCCAGAAGTCCGTGGGATACGGTGTCACCGTGATGCCCTGCTTTTCAAAGTTGAGAACGGCGCGCGGCAGATGGAACGCCGAGGTCACGAGAATCGGATGCACAAAGCCCTCACGCCGCAGGATTTCCGCTGTATAGCGCGCGTTCTGCCCCGTTGTGAGACTGCGCGTCTCCACATAGATCATATCGTCCGGCACGCCGAGTGAGCGCAAAACGCGCCGCGCGATCTCCGCCTCAGAGCCCGTATCACTGAACACCTGCCCGCCCGAGAGCAGGATCGGCAGATGTGTGCGCAGGTGAAGGCGGTATACCGCGAGAAGGCGCGAGGACGGGCTCTGTGCGAGCATCCCCGTGCCGTCCACATCCTGCACATCCGCGATTGCCCCGCCGCCAAGCATGATGATGACATCGCCCTGCAGCGCCTCGGGCACGGGATACGTCCGCTCAAGCTCCCCCATCAGGCGATCCGATACGGCTCCGATGGAGAGGAGATAGAGCATAGTAGCAAGCGCACAGAGCAGCACAGCCGCACGAGATTGATGCCGTCTCTTCCATAGATAGACGGCAAGCCCAAGCATAGCAAGAACAAAAATCCCCGGCGGAAGAATCCATGCTGCCCCAAATTTTAAAATGTAAATCATCTCATACGTCCAATCACGATTCATTTCGATATGTTAGAAAAATCGAGAGCCGCAGCAACTGCAAGGTGTCTCACAAATATATAGCACAACTACAGTGAACCCTATTATAGGATATTTTAGGGGATTTTTGTAGCACGGGAGGCAAATAAATCCGCCGCGATACTACTAACAAGGAAGGCTTTGAGTTCAATGACCACCGCGAACACTTTTCCTGTTGACAGGGCACTCCCTCCCCTGTATTCTAAATATATCGTTTAGTTCATGTGGAAAGATTGGAGGGGTGAACATGATTTCCTTTTTGTATTTGATCGGATCAGTGATCTTAATCCTTGCTTGGATAACAATGATCGGGATCATCATCATGCCAATCTACATGTTTTCCAAATGGATAGCCGTTTCTCTGTATAAACGCTATCAATCAAGAAAATCCACAGTCCCCCAGCCACACTACTTCACACTTCCCGATGGGCGTGTCCGTTATCTTCCATGATTCCATAGAGCCGCCTGCCTCGCGCAGGGAAAAATAATCACCCATAAGATTTACTCAATTTATAAATCCTAAAAAGGAAAATACACCTCCACCGCGAATATTTAGAATATAGCACGTTCTTCTGCGTGCTTCATCGTTCATTGTATCGAATCTTATGTGTATGGACAAAGGAGAGATTCACTCATGGCAATCATCGAATCAGAGCACATTGATGCCGAGAAGCGCTTTGGCGGTAACGGTACGATCCACATTCAGAAGCTCCTCACGCCGAAGGAACTGGACGGAAAGTGCGCCATGTTCGCGCGTGTGACGATCCCGCCCCATGCGTCGATGGGCGCACACAAGCACGAGGGCAATACGGAGACGTATCACATCCTCTCGGGACGTGCCCGCTACAACGACAATGGCAAGGAGATCGAGATCGGCGCAGGTACGACGACATTCTGCGCGGACGGCGAAGTGCACGCGATTGCCAATGCCTCCGAGACCGAGGATCTCGTCTTTATGGCGCTGATTATCAATAAGTAATTTCCGTAGAAAAGCGACTGCTGTACGTGGTTCCCCTTCGTACAGCAGTCGCTTTTGTATTGTATGGATTCACTCATAGCGCAGGGCGTCGATCGGGTCGAGGCGCGCGGCTTTACGAGCGGGATAGATGCCGAAGAAGAGGCCGATCCCGACGGCAAAGGAGAAGGAGACGAGGATGGGCAGGACAGCAATGGTGGTTTTCAGTCCGCCGAATCCGCCGATTGCCTTCGAGATGGAGATACCGAGGATGATGCCGAGCACACCGCCGACGATGCCGATGACCATGGACTCAATCATGAACTGCATGAGCACGTTCGATGAGGTTGCTCCGAGTGCCTTGCGGATGCCGATTTCACGCGTGCGCTCCGTGACGGAGACCATCATGATGTTCATGATGCCGATGCCGCCGACGAGCAGCGAGATGCCCGCGATCGAGCCGAGGAGGAGCGTCAGCATATTCGTGTTTTCGGTAAAGCTCTCCATGAGGCTGGTCATGTTGCGGACGTTGAAGTCGTCCTCCGCGCCCGTGCGGATGTGATGCCGCTGACGCAGGAGGGTCTCAATTTCCGCCTGTACCTCATCCATTTTCTCGGGCGAGGAGACCTGTATATTGATGGAGTGCACGTGCGTGATGGCGAGCATACGCTCCTGCGCCGTCGTCAGAGGAATGTAGATCACATCGTCCTGATCCTGTCCAATGGACTGCCCCTTGCTCGCCGTAATGCCGATGACCTTGAACGGCTGATTGTTGATGCGGATATTCTTTCCGACAGGATTCTCCGTGCCAAAGAGGTTGGACGCGACCGTCGGGCCGATCACGGCAACGCGGCTGCGCTTCTGCATATCGCTCGTCGTAATGAATGTCCCGTTCTCCACCTTCAGCGAGCGGATCTGCATCAGCTCCGGCGTCACGCCATCCACCTGCGTATTCCAGTTGAGGTTTCCGTTCACGACCTGATAGGAGCTCGAGACGGTGGGCGATACATAGTCAATGCCTTTGATCTTGCTCTGAATCGCCTTCGCATCGTCGTATTTCAGGGACTTTCGCGTGCCCGCCTTGCCGCGCACACCGCCCTGATTGGACGAGCCCGGCATGACGATGAGCATATTCGACCCGAGACTCGCGAAGGAGTCCGAGACGCTCGTACGCACGCCCATGCCGATAGAGACCATGGCGATGACCGCGCCCACGCCGATGATGATGCCGAGCATCGTGAGGAGGGAGCGCAGCTTGTTGGCGAGCAGTGCGTTCACTGCCATGCCGAAGCATTCCTTAAACAACATCCATCACGACCCCCTTCCCCTCATCGCGTGTGATCTTCCCATCACGCACGAGAAGCTGACGGCTCGCGCGCAGGGCGATCTCCGGCTCATGGGTGACGAGGATGATCGTGTGTCCCTTTTCGTGCATCCGCTCAAAGATATCCATGATCTCTGTCGTGGACTTCGTATCGAGGTTGCCCGTCGGCTCATCCGCCATGATGATATGTGGATCGTTGACAAGGGCACGGGCTATGGCGACGCGCTGCCGCTGTCCGCCCGAGAGCTCGTTCGGCAGATGCTGTCCGCGATCGCCAAGTCCCACGGCGGCAAGCATCTCCTGTGCGCGCTCCGTCCGCTCATGGCGCCCCCACCCCGCATACACGAGCGGCAGAGCGACGTTGTCGAGCGCCGAGATGCGCGGCAGCAGGTTGAAGTTCTGAAAGACGAACCCGATCTTCTTGTTGCGCGTCATGGCAAGCGCATCGTCGTCGAGGCCCGCTACCTCATCGCCGTCGAGCCGATACGACCCCTCCGAGGGACGGTCAAGGCAGCCGAGAATGTTCATGAGCGTGGATTTCCCCGAGCCGGAGGGTCCCATGAGCGCAGCGAACTCCCCACGTCGGATATCGAGGTCGATGCCGTCCAGTGCGGCCAGCATCTCACCGCCGATGCGGTAGACCTTGCGGATGCCGCGCAGGCGAATGGTGCTCGTCTCTTTGCTTTGCATCATGACCTCCGATCACATCGGCGGAGGGCCGCCGTGATCCTTCGTGCTGCTCGTCGATTTCTTCGCCGTATAGCTGTTGACGATGCGCTCGCCCTCACTCAGCCCCGACAGGATCTCGACATACTCATCGCTGTAGATCCCCGTCTCGACATACCGCTGTTCCTGTGTCCCGTCGTCGTTCAGCACGAGCACATACGCCCCTGCTGCATCCGTCTTGAGCACAGAGAGCGGCACGACAAGAGCGTTATCCTTATCCGCTGTGTCGATGACGACACGCGCCGTCATGGCAGGGAGAAGGAGGTTGTCGGGATCATCCACATCCAGCGTGACATAGTAGTAGATGACGCTCGCACTCGATGCGGCGGAGGAAGAACTCGACGAGCTCGTATCCCAACTGTTTGTCACATCCGTCTGTGAGATCTTGGAGACGCGTGCCGTAAATGTCTTATCCGTAAAGGCATCCACACTGAACGTCGCACTTTGTCCGATGCGAATATTGCCGATGTCCGTCTCGTCCACCTTCGCCTTGATTTGCTTCTTTGAGAGGTCTGCGATGCGCATGATGACCGTCGGATTATCCGATCCCTGCACGGCCATCGTCCCTGCGTTCTTCGGCTCGCCGACGACCACGCCCGAGATCGGTGCGGTGATGATCGTCTCATTCGCGTCGGAGTTCGCCTCCTCGAGCGTGGACTGCGCCGTATCGTAGTTGTACTCTGCATCCTCAAGATCGGATTTCGACTTTGCGCCGATGCTCTCCAGATAGCTCATGCGGTTGTACTTCGCGCGCGTATTCGTTACGCGATACTGTGCCTGATCGCGCTTTGCCTCATAGTCTTTGCCGTCGAGGGTGGCGACGATCTGCCCCGCCGTCACGGTATCGTTCTCCTTGACGAGCACGGAACTGATGCGCGCCGTGATCTTCGAGCTGACCTCAACGGAGTCCACGGGGCGGATCGTTCCTGTCGCCTCGACGGTGGACTTGATGTTCATGCGCTCGGCGACGACCGTCGGAACGTCCTTCGCCGCTTCGTTGGCCGCGCTCCTCGTATAGTAGGCATACCCGCCGCCGGCAATCAGGGCGGCGGTCAAAACGGCGATGCCGATGATTGTTCTGCGTTTCATGATTTCTCCCCCC
>ERZ772979.1989-NODE-1989-length-10839-cov-3.189818_pt1 | contig 10839 bp, 10 predicted proteins | sample MGYA00511130_ERZ772979 | MGnify/ENA primary metagenome ERZ772979 (study PRJEB29015, sample SAMEA2738103) | human oral metagenome | biome: human oral; feature: human-associated habitat; material: saliva | place: China | collected 2186 ... | reverse complement strand
GCGGCAGATGGTGGAGCGTGCCCTCGATGCGGGCGGGACGGACAATGTGACGGCGATTGTCATCGCCTGTGATCCGTCATGATGCTCAAGATGAGACTAGCCCCGCTGGGCATTCTTCTCTGCGGGCTCGGTGTTATCCTGCTGAAGCATGGGGCGGGACAGCCGGGGTGGCATTTTGACTGGCAGCGGGATCTACCCTATCTGCCCGATCTCGGCGTCCTCGTTCTCTGCGGTGCGGCGGGGTACATCTTGGCGGCGCGGCGTCATCTGGATACGGTACCGCTTGCCCTTGCCTACACACTTCTCGCTGTGGGGCTCATCGAGGTGGCGCGGCTGAAGCCCGATCTCTTTGCCGCCCAGCTGCGCTGGGCGTGTGTCGGTATCGCCGCGTGGATGCTGGTGCTCCTCTTTTGGGCGCGGCTGCGTCGGATGCTCGCCTATCCCTATGTGCTCGGTGCAGCGACGACCATCGTTCTGCTCCTGCCGCTGCTCTTTGGCGTCTCCATTGGCGGCAATAAGAACTGGCTCGCATTCGGCGCATTCTCTGTGCAGCCCTCGGAGTTTGGAAAAATCCTTCTCGTATTCTTCCTCGCGGCGTATCTTGCCGATCATCATGCCGTGCTGACCTTGCCGGCGCGCCGCGTTGCCTTTCTTCATCTGCCGCCCGTGCGCTTTATCGCGCCGCTCGTGGCACTATGGGGGCTCTCGGTGCTGATGTTTGTCATTGCACATGACCTCGGCGCGGCGCTCTTCTTCTTCGGCATGGCGGTGGTCATGACCTATATGGGGACGGGGCGCAAGTCGTATGTGTTCCTCGCCGGCGTGTTCATTCTGGCTGCGGCGGCACTCAGCTATATGCTTTTTGGGCACGTGCGCGTGCGCTTTGATATCTGGATGCATCCGTGGGCAGATCCCAACGGGATGTCGTATCAGATCGTCCAGTCGCTCTTTGCCATCGGCAGCGGCGGCGTCTGGGGGACAGGGCTCTCCGAAGGTCATCCCGGGCTCATCCCCGAGGTGCACACCGATTTTATCTTTTCGGCGATTGCCGAGGAATTTGGGCTGATCGGTGCCGTTTTTGTCCTCATGGCGTATGCGCTGCTCTTTTGGCGTGGCATTCAGATCGCGCTGCGGCAGGCGCGGATGGAGGAGACGCTGCTCGCTGCGGGGGCTGCGGTCGCACTCCTGCTGCAGGCGTTCATCATCGTGGCGGGCGTCACGAAGCTCCTGCCCCTGACGGGCATTACCCTGCCGTTTGTCAGTTACGGGGGCAGCTCGATGGCGGCGAGTTTTGTCTTCCTCGGGATTCTGACCGCGCTCTCTGCTCCACGCAAGGAGGCGGCATCATGACGGATGAAAAAATGCGCCGCCATATCGCAGCGGCGGCAGCATGCCTCCTCGTCCTCATCGCCGTCCAGATCCTCTATCTGGTCAAGATTTCCGTGTGGGACGGCGCGTCGCTCGCTGCGCATCCGCTCAATATGCGCTCTGCCCTCATGGAGGAGGATATACGGCGCGGGCGCATCCTCGATCATACGGGGCGCGTTCTCGCGGAGAGCGATGCCGCAGGAAACCGCTCCTATCCCTATGGCGCTGTGCTCGCCCCCGTGACGGGGTACCGCACGGATCGCCATGGGGCGACGGGCATCGAACAGACGGAGGGGACACCGCTCAGCGGTGTGACGAACGATGTCGCGGGCATGGGGCCGCTGCGCACCCTGCTCCGCGCCGATGCGGGCTATGATGTCCGCCTCACCGTCGATGCGGAGCTCTCGCAGACTGCGTACCGTGCCCTCGGCGAGCACCGTGGTGCTGTCGTCGTGATGGATGCGGAGACGGGCGCACTCCTAGCGATGGTGAGTACGCCGTCCTTTGACCCGTCCGTGACCGAGCGCTCATGGGATACGCTTTCGTCGCGTGCGGACAGCCCGCTCCTCAATCGCGCCGCGCAGGGGCTCTACCCGCCCGGCTCGACCTTCAAGACATTGGTCGCCGATGCGGCGCTCGCCACGGGCGTCACGACGACGGACGAGATCTTCGACTGCACGGGTGAGCTCGCGATCGGCAGGGACTATGTCCTGCATGAGCCGCACGGCGAGGTACACGGGCGGCTGCGTCTGGCGGATGCCCTGCGCGAATCGTGCAACATCACCTTTGCGACCCTCGCCATGCGCATGGGGGACAAGGGGCTCAGCGATGCCTTTGACCGTTTCGGGATCGGAGCAGAGCTGAACGCGCCGGAGGTTTCCATGGCGGTGGCACACGTTCCCACCTTGCACGGGCTGAGTGATGGGGAGATCGCTCAGCTCGGCTTCGGGCAGGGGCAGCTGCTCGTCACGCCGCTGCAGATGGCACTCGTTGCCGATGCGTTCGCAAACGGCGGGCGCATCATGCAGCCCTACCTCGTGGATGCCGTCCTGACGACGAGCGGAATCGCACTTGAGACATCCAGCCCAAAGGTATGGCGGACGGCGACGACACCCGAGCGTGCGGGCATCATCGACGGGGACATGGCGGGGGTTGTCGCCTCCGGGACAGGTACGGCGGCGGATGTCGCGGGCGTGCGTGTGACGGGCAAGACCGGTACGGCGGAGAACGCCACCGGTACGGATCACGCATGGTTCATCGGCTCGGCAGAGCGCGGCGGACGCAAGATCGTCCTCTCCGTCCTCGTGGAGGAGGGCGGCTTCGGCGGCAGAGCCGCCGCGGGCATCGCCCGTCAGATCATACGTACATATTTCGAGGGCTGACGCCCTCATGAATCGAGCCTCCCCTACAGGCAGAGGCGATAGGAGGAACAAACATGGTCGAGCGTGTCTTGGATGGACGCTACGCACTGGAGATGCTCGTAGGCAGCGGCGGCATGGCAGATGTCTATCGGGCGAAAGATCAGCTCCTGGAGCGCACGGTTGCCGTAAAGATCCTGCATCAGCAGTATGAGCACGACACGGAGTTCATCGGACGCTTCCAGCGCGAGGCAAAGGCTGCTGCGCGCATTACGCATCCCAACATCGTCAATGTCTACGATGTCGGTGTCGCCGAAGGGCGTCACTACATCGTCATGGAATATGTGCCGGGGCGTACGCTGAAGGAACGCATCAAGGAAGAGGGCGCGCTGCCTGTGGCACAGGCACTCCATATAGCAAAACAGATTGCCGGTGCTCTGGCACAGGCGCACGCGAACAATCTCGTGCACTGCGACATCAAGCCGCACAACATCCTCGTCATGCCCGACGGAAATGTCAAGGTGGCGGATTTCGGCATTGCGCGCGCGGTCACCGAGTCCACCATGACCTACAACGACAACATCATGGGCTCAGTGCACTACTTCTCCCCGGAGCAGGCGCGCGGCACGATCATCACGCCGAAGTCCGACGTGTACTCCCTCGGCGTTGTCCTCTATGAGATGCTCTCGGGGCATATTCCCTTTGACGGCAATACGGCGGTGAGCATTGCGCGCAAGCATCTCGAGGAGGAGCCGCAGCCGCTTCGCCGCCTCGTGCCCGGCATTCCTCCCGTCGTTGAGGCCCTCGTGGCCCGCATGATGGCAAAGGATCCCGCACAGCGGCCGGACAGCAGCACCCTTGCGGCGGATATCGCCCATACGGAGCAGCTGCTGCGCGGCGATCAGACGACCGCCGTCCCCGCCTTTGATCCGGATGCGACGCGCGTCCTCAGCCCGCAGGAGGCACAGGAGATTCACGCCGCCGTGCCGGTGGAGGAGAATACGGAACCCGTACCGGTGAATGAGCGGCCGTTCTATCAGAAAAAGAAGTTTAAGTTCGGCATTGTCCTCGTTCTTCTCTTGGGCTTTTTCACCGGCTTTTTCCTCAGTTTCGGCAAGTTCTGGAGCTCAGTCGAGGTCACTGTGCCCGATGTGACGGGAAAACAGCTGACGCTCGCACGTCAGATCCTCGAGGATCAGCATCTGCGTGTCACCGTGGCGGAGACCTATGATGCATCCGTGCCCGTCGGCATCGTCGTTTCACAGACACCAGAGGCGGGCATGACGGTCAAGGAAGAGCGCACAGTCACCATCTACGTCAGCAAGGGCGGCGAGGAGATTGAGATGCCGAACCTGCGCGGACTGAAAAAGGAAGACGCCATCAGCAAGCTCGAAAAGATGGGGCTGCGCCTCGGCTCGGCATACGAGACGTATTCGGATGAGGACAGCGGCACGGTCATTTCGCAGGATCCGCGCAGCGGGTCGCGCATCAGCAAGGGGCAGAGTGTTGATATCACCGTCAGCAAGGGGCAGAAGGTCAAGAAGGTTGCTGTTCCCGATGTGCAGGGCGTCCCGCTTGACCGCGCACGCGCGATGCTGGAGGGCAGCGGCCTGAAGGTCGGCGGCACGTCGGAGGAAACGAGCACGCAGGCAGAGGGAACGGTCATCCGTCAGTCGCCTGCAGCGGGGACCGAGACAGAGGCCGGCACAGCCGTGCGCCTGACCGTTTCGAGCGGCAAGGGCGCTGAGACGAAGAGCAGCGGGAAAAACAGCGAACCGAAGAAGGGCGATAAAGACCCTGCGGGACGACGCATCCAGACGGAAAAGACAGAGTAGGGAGGCGGCTGTGCATCAGTACGGACGGATTCTGAAGGTCTACAACAGTGTCGTCCACGTCTCTGTGGATGGTGCTGAGATGCTCTGTAAGCTGCGCGGCAAGAGCATGCGCGGGCGGGATGCACTGCTTCCCGGCGATGTTGTGCGCGTAGTGTGCGGCACAGACGGTGGAGGCGTGATCGAGGGGGCGGAGCCGCGTACGTCCCTCCTCGCGCGCCCGCGCGTGGCGAACCTCACGCAGATCGTCATCACTGTGGCGGCGGCGTCACCCGACCCGCATCCGCTCGTCGTCAGTCGCTTTCTCGTGCTCGCCGAGCACAGCGGCATACAAAGCATCGTGCTCTGCATCAATAAGATTGACCTGATCGACGGGGAGGCAGCAGCACGCCTCTGCGCGCCGTACGAAGCGGCGGGGTATCCTGTCCTTCCTGTTTCGGCAGAGGAGGGGACGGGCATTACGGCACTGCGGGAAAGACTGAGTGGTGAGATCACCGTCTTTGCGGGACCGTCAGGTGCAGGAAAATCCTCCCTGCTCAATGCGATGGATTCGTCCCTCGGTCTGGCGGTGGGTGCGGTCAGTGAGAAAATCGGACGCGGGCGGCATACGACGCGCCGCGCCGAACTCCTTCCCTTTGTGGGCGGCTATGTCGTCGATACGCCGGGCTTTACCCAGCAGGAACTGACGGGAATCGCGGCGGATGACCTCGCGGACTGCTTTCCTGAGTTCCTGCATTTTCCGGGCTGCCGCTTTACGCCGTGCAGCCACAGTCATGAGCCGGACTGTGCCGTCAAGGCGGCGGCAGAGGAGGGGCGGCTCGCGTGTGAGCGGTACGATGCCTACATCGCACTGCTCAAAGAAATTCGGTCGGCTAGAAAATAGGAGACAGATCCATGGCACATGAACACGAATACGAAGAAGAGATGATGGAGGAAGAGGAGCATATCCACGTTGAGCGTCCAACGATTGTTGCGCCGTCCATCCTCTCGGCGGATTTTGCGAATCTCGGGGCAGAGGTGCGCCGCGTCGAGGAGGCGGGAGCAGAGTACATCCACATTGACGTGATGGATGGGACGTTTGTGCCGAACATCACGATGGGCGCATGTGTGGTCGAGAGCCTGCGCAAGGTGTCCAAGGCGGTCTTTGACGTGCATCTGATGGTCGAGCACCCCGAGACGCACATCGAGAGCTTTGCGCGCGCGGGGGCGGACATCATCACCTTTCATGTCGAGGCGACGCGTCACGCGCACCGCGTCATCCAGCAGATCAAGGCGGCGGGCTGTCGTGCGGGCATTGCCCTGAATCCCGGCACCTCCATCTACACGCTCGAGGAGCTGATCGACGATGTCGACATGGTGCTGCTCATGACGGTGAATCCCGGCTTTGGCGGGCAAAAGTTCATCGAGAATACACTCGGGAAGATCCATGCCCTCTACCATACGATTGAGGGGAATGAGCTGGATGTCGACATCGAGGTCGATGGCGGCATCAATGCAGAGACGGCAGAATCCGTCCGCTCTGCGGGAGCGAATGTGCTCGTCGCCGGATCGTATATCTACGGTGCGGCAGATGTATCTGCCGCCATCGCGTCGCTGCGCGGCTGATTGAGAGAGGGGAGGACAGTATGGGAGAACGCGCGGTCATTCTGCTCTCGGGCGGACTGGACAGCTGCACCTGCATGGCGATCGCCCATGCGGCGGGACAGGAGCTCTATCCGATCAGCTTTAACTACCATCAGCGCCACAGTCGTGAGCTGGATGCGGCAAAAAGCATTGCCGCTCACTACCATGTGGCAGAGCATCTCATCATCGAAACGAATATGGACGCCATCGGCGGTTCGGCGCTGACCGACAGTGCCATTGATGTCCCGCAGGGCGACGCGGAGCGGACAGACATACCCGTTACGTACGTGCCTGCCCGCAACCTCATCTTCCTCAGCTATGCCGTCGGCTATGCGGAGCGCGTCGGTGCCACGCACGTCTACATCGGCGTGAACTCTGTGGACTACTCGGGCTATCCCGACTGCCGTCCCGCGTTTATTGCGGCGTTTCAGCGCGCGGCCGATGCGGCGACGGCGGCATCGGCCGAGAACGGACGGCGCATTGTCATCGAGACGCCGCTCCAGCATCTCTCCAAGGGGGAGATTATCCGCCGCGGCGATGCGCTCGACGCACCCTACGCCCTGACGACGAGCTGCTATCGGGGGGGAGATACGGCGTGCGGCGTCTGTGACAGCTGCCTTCTGCGGCTGCGCGGCTTTGCTGAGGCAGGTCTGCACGACCCCATTCCGTATGCTGCGGGGAAGAACTGATGCAGGACGTACAGAGCAGGGAGGATGGGCGCGGCATCGCCATTCAGCGCGTCGGGGTCAAGGACGTACGCCTTCCCTTTCTCATCAAAAAACAGGCGGGCGGCTATCAGCAGGTGCTGGCAACGATTACCTTCACCGTCTCCCTGCCGATGGAGTTCAAGGGGACGCACATGAGCCGCTTCCTCGAGATCCTGCTTCCGTGGAGCGAGAAGCCTCTCGCCGAGGAGGAAATGGATGCGATGCTCACGGAGGCACTCGATCGGCTCCATGCTGAGGCGGCAGAGGTGCGGCTCGCATTTACCTACTTCGTCGAAAAGAGTGCGCCCGTCAGCGGACGCACCTCCCTCCTCGATGTCGATGCGTCCTTTACGGGACGCAAAAGGCGCGGGATGCCGATGGAGTTTGAGCTGGGGTTATCCATGCCGTTCACCTCGCTCTGCCCGTGCAGCAAGGAGATCTCCTCCTATGGGGCACACAACCAGCGCTCGCGGGCATGCGTGCGGCTTCGCTTCCATGCGGGCGTGCCGTGCATCTACATCGAGGATCTGGCGAAGCTTCTCGAGCAGCAGGGCTCTGCGCCCATCTATCCGCTGCTGAAGCGCGCCGACGAAAAATACGTCACAGAGGAAGCCTACGAGCATCCGAAATTCGTCGAGGATATCCTGCGCGATACGGTCCTTGCGCTGCGACAGCTGCCGGGGCTTGCGTACTTCTCGCTCGCATGTGAGAATGAGGAGTCCATCCACAGCCACAATGCCTTTGCGGCACATGAAGAGTATTTGAAGTAGGGAGAAGGGGAGGAGAGGCAGACGATGCGCAAATTCATACGACGCTTTCTCCTCCTTTTCATTCTCGTTGTCGGCATCTCCACCGCCGTCATCTACACGACGGTGGACATCAATACGCTGCAGAATCTGAACCAATTCCAGCCGTGGTCGCTTGCCCTCGCGCTCTGCGCCATCGCACTCGGGATGTTCTTTGACGGCAGCCGCCTGATGCACCTCGTCCGCATCTCAAACGAACGGATTACGCTCTATCAGGCGGTGCAGGTGATCTTTGGCAACTATTTTCTCGCGCTTCTGACGCCCGGTGCGACGGGGGGCGCCGTGGCACAGGTCATGTTCCTGCGCCATGCGGGGGTGCCTACGGGGAAGGCAGCCGTGCTCGTCATCGTGCGTACGCTGCTCTCGATTTTCTTTCTGGCACTCTGCATGCCGCTGATCTTCCTGCACGATGAGGGCATTGTCCCGGGAATATCGAATGATGTACTCATGGTGATTACCCTCACCGCATTTGTCGGCATCATCCTCATTGTCGTCGGCGCACGGCGCGGCTATCTGGACTATCTCGTCGTGCGGATCGCGCGCCGCCTGCGTGACCATCGGCGGCGCAAGCTCTTTGCCTTCTATCGCGATACGAAAAGCGCGATTTCCCTCCTGCTCGACGCACCGCGCCAGATGCTCGTGGTATTCGCCGAGTCCGGGCTGAACCTCCTGTGCATCTACGCCGTCGTGCCATGTCTCTTGCTGGGGCTCGGCGTCACGGATGCCGATTGGTACACCGTCATGGGGCGCATGATCTTTCTCAATATGCTCCTCTACTTCAGTCCGACGCCGGGTGGCTCGGGCATCGCCGAGGGCGGATTCGTCCTCCTCTTTTCCTCCGTCGTCCCTGCGGGGACGGTTGGCATCGTTGCCGTCTGTTGGCGGCTTATCGCCGAGTATCTGCCGTTCCTCATCGGTTTTTACTACACCGTCACCGTCTTTGGCCGTGAGTTTTTGCGGCGGTATTGAGCGCTTTTTGCTGCACGACATCCCCTCGTGCAGTTTTTTTGTGTGGTGAAATGTGAGGTGTGACGACATATTTTCTCCTGTTTCTTCGCAAATAAACAAATAACTTTGAGGAGTCTATTTGCCTTCGTTTCAATCAAAAAAATCGACGACAATCAGGTGGCGGTGATTCGATCCATAATTTCATAAGAATAAAAACAATCATCTTTACAGCAGGATAAAATGAGGATATACTATAGTTAATCTACTATGTCAGTGCTGGGAGCTGATATGGAAATAGAGGGCTTCGGTGCTCTGACCGGAGCATGCTGCATCATTCCATTAAGGGGGAAGTGTAAGAAATGGGACTTAGAACCAAATCTGTCTTATTTTTTGACCTGTGCGTGGTGCTGATCTGTGTCTGCATGGCACTGATCGGATGGGAGAGTGCCAACAGCGGCTTTAACTCTGCGTTGCAGACACAGGCAGTATCAAATGTCAAGCTGATCTTTGAAAACATGGATGTCCGCTACCCGGGGGATTGGTCGCTGCAGGACGGAAAGCTCTATAAGGGCGATCACCGCTTCGGCGACAATCAGGAGGTTGCCGACAAACTCGGCGAGATCTGTCAGGGCTACGTCACCTTCTTTGCAGGGGATGTCCGTGTCTCGACGAACCTCAAGAAGGCGAACGGCGAACGCAATGTCGGTACGAAGGCGAGCGCAGAGGTGGCCGATATTGTCATCAAAGGGAATAAGGAACACAGCGGTCTGGTGACGATTGACGGCATCGACTATCTGGGGGCGTACGTACCTCTGCGGAATGCGAGCGGTCAGGCGATTGGCATGCTCTTCGTCGGTATCGGCTCGTATGTCATGGATGATGTGCGCCATCAGTTCCTCATGGTTACGGTCGTCGCCTCTATCCTCGTCCTCCTCATCCTGAGTGTGCTCTCCTATGTGGCAATCGGCAGATCACTGAAGCCCATTGAGGAACTCACCGAGAGCCTGGGAAAAATTGCAAAGGGCGATCTCCGCGTCGCCGATCTGGACGAATCCCGCGAGGATGAGATCGGTATACTCGCACACAGCGCAAACGCGATGAAGAACCGTCTGCGTGAGGTCATGTCGAATGTCTCCCGCTCGGCAGAGACCGTTGCGGCGTCGTCGGAGCAGCTGACGGCGAGCACGCAGGAGACGCTCGAATCCATTACCCATGTCGCACAGAACACCACCTCGCTCGCCGAGGGGGCCGCGGAGCAGTCGAGCATGATCGACAGCCTGTCCGCCAATGCCGATGAGATGTCGGATAAGATGAACCAGCTCTCCAAGCAGACGAGCAGCGTTTACAAGCTCTCGCAGCACGGGCAGGAGAGCACGGAGAACGGGCAGAAACAGGTGGACGATGCCGTGAACCGAATTCAGGGCATCGCCGAGCAGGTCAGCGCTGCGGCAGAGCTTGTCTCTGGGCAAGCGCTCCGATGAGATCGGCTCGATCGTTGACACCATCTCGGGCATCTCCGAGCAGACGAATCTCCTCGCCCTCAACGCCGCCATCGAGGCAGCACGTGCCGGTGAGGCAGGCCGCGGATTCGCCGTCGTCGCAGAGGAAGTCCGCAAGCTCGCAGAGCAGTCGGGCGAGTCGGCAAAGAACATCGCCGACCTCATCCGCCTCATCCAGAAGGACACGGCGGACGCCGTTGCCGCCATCCGTCAGGGGAATGAGAACGTCGATGAGGGTGCCTCTGTCGTCGCCTCCTCGGGCGAGGCGTTCCGCACTGTAGCGGAGAACTTCACGGAGCTGGGGCGGAACATTAGCCTTGCCTCGGATGCCGTCGATGTCGTCAGCAAGGCAAAGGATAATATGATTGAGTCGCTGAAACGCGTTGAGGCCATCACGCGCAAGTCGGCGGATGATACGCAGACCATCTCGGCAGCTGCTGAAGAGCAGGCTGCGGCAATGCATCAGATGGCAGATGCAAGCAATACGCTTGCAACGCTGGCACAGGAACTCCAGAACGAGGCACAGAAGTTCCATCTTTAATCTCTGACAAAACTTCCTGCTGTGGAAACGATTCCATGGCAGGAAGTTTTTTTGAATTGAAAAAAAGAAAGAACAAACATTATATAAAAAATAAATAGAAAAGTCTTTAGATAGAAAATGTTAATGACGATATAATTAAGGAATCGCTGATAAAATG
>ERZ772979.1988-NODE-1988-length-10841-cov-14.828111_pt1 | contig 10841 bp, 7 predicted proteins | sample MGYA00511130_ERZ772979 | MGnify/ENA primary metagenome ERZ772979 (study PRJEB29015, sample SAMEA2738103) | human oral metagenome | biome: human oral; feature: human-associated habitat; material: saliva | place: China | collected 2186 ... | reverse complement strand
CCCACTGGGCGGGCTGGCTGCGGTCGTCCTTGACGCGGGCGACGAGGGTGCCGTTTTCGATGGCGGGGCCCAGGTCGAAGTGACCGTCGGTGGCGTTACCGGAGGCGCCATCGCCGACGCTCACGGTCAGGGTCGTGCGCGCTGTGTTCGCGGGGGCTTGGGACGAGGCCAGGGTGGCGGCCTCGGCCTCGGTGGCCTCGCGGGTAACGCGGGTGGCGACGCAGCGCTCACCGCCGGTCGTACCCGAGGTGGTGCGCGCGCCCGAGGAGGGGGCAGGGTTCGCGCCGCCGGTCGTCGTGCCGGTCGTTCCGGTGGTTCCCGTCGTTCCCGTCGTGTCAGCGGAGGGGGCGCTGGGCGTTCCCGTGGCACCGCCGTTGCCCTGGTCCTGGGCGGTCTGGTTGTTCGTGTTGTTCACGGAGCCGGGGCCCACGCCGGGGGCGGGCTGCGCCTGGTCGGTCGAGGGGGCCGATCCGGACTCGGCGAGGCACGAGGCCTCGTCCGCGACGTCGATCGTGTAGGTGTGGACCGCGGACTGGGCGTTGGCGGCGCCGGTGTTGCCAGGGGTCCACGCGCTGGCCTGGACGGTCAGCGTGTAGCGGCCGGCGCGCGTGAACAGCCAGTTGACGTGCTTGTGGGCGGCGTAGGGCTGGTCGATGTCGTCGCCGCCCGGCGCCAGGTCGAAGCTGCCATCATTGGTGACCGCCTTGGTGCCCTCGGTGAAGCTGGAGGTGAAGGCGTAGATGCGGCCGTTCTCGGGGCCCGTGTAGGAGATGTGGAAGCGCGCGGCGTTATATCCGCCGGCCGTGACGCCCAGGGTGTCCCAGCCGGGCCACAGCACGGTCGCCTGGTTGTCACCGGACTGGCCGAGCAGGTACGCGGCGGTGGGAGCTCCGGTCGCCTGGCTGACGGAGGCGGGGATCTGGGTGAGCGTGGACTTGTTGACGGCGAGGTGCGTCTGCTCGGGCTCGCGCATGACGCCGGAGCCGGTGGCGTCCTCCTTGATGCGCAGGGTGAGCGCGCCGGAGGCGTCGGAGGTCAGGTCGAAGATGTCGGCGTGGCCACGGTCCAGGGTGGCCGTGGTGCCGGCGGGGGCGGTGCGCATGACGGCGCAGGTGGTCGCATCGGCCTCGGACGAGGCCGTGGCTACATCGGTCGTTGCGGCGTCAGCCTCGGTGGTGTCTGTGGTTGCGTCGGTTGCTACCGCGTCCGCTGTGTCGGGGCCGGCGGTGGCCTCGTCGGCGGCGTGTGCCGCTCCGGGCACGAGGAAGGAGGCGGCCGCGAGGGCCATGGCGGCGAAAGCCCGGGCCGCGCGGCCCGGGTTCCGGTGCTTCGTGGGGTTCATGGAGGGAGTCCTCTAGGTGCGTTGCACATGAATATGAATGAGAATCGTTATCATTCTAATATCATGGCCCGCTTCGCGCAAAGTTCCGCGATCCGAAATCCCAGATCGATACCTATAACCGTGACCACTCCCCATCACCATGACGGCCGACAGCCTTGATGACGGCCTGGAGGGGTCTGGCTTTTTCGGACCGTTTGTTTTGAGAGGGTTGTTCTGAGTAGTCCCGGCTGCTTGTGGCCGGCCAGCTTCGATGACGACCAGCTTCGATGACGCCGCGAAACCTCGGAAAACACAACTCCCCACCTCAATTTCGCACGTAATTCCCCTCCCACTCTTTCAAACTTTGAATCCACATCGTTGAGATTCTGCGGTTTTCTCGCCATCGACGATTTGTCTGACCATCGAATTACGTGCGAAATTGGGGAGAGCTCCGGATCGATCTCAGCGCTTCACCAGGTACTGCGCAGATCCCACAACTCGTACTCACCGTCCCCCACTTCGCCGTCGCCATGCCCCTCGCAGACCCAGGTCGCACAAACACCTCACCCGCACGATCTTCGCCGAACATCCATACCCCCGGTCAGGACCTCACCCGTCGACTGACGAACTCACACGGACCAGCATCGAAACTTCTAAAACTTCGCCATCAATGCACGAGCGAAGCCGATGATGCGCACCAATTGTGACGGCCTGCGCACGCTCGTTCGGATCGTGTGCACGCAGCCACTTTGCTTTGCAATTACTTGGTTTTCGCTGCGATCTAAATTACTGGCCGATCGGTTGAATGCATGTTTTGGCAGGGATAAACTATAACCATCAAGCGCCTGACGAAGCTGCCAAGCTGGTCTGGCGCTTTTCTTGTTTGAAACGCAGGGTCGCGCCGACGCCACCCGCGTTGGCACACTCCACGTACGAGACCGCCGGGCGATCCCCGGCCTCGTCAAACAGGGAATCAACACAACATACGATCCCACGAGGAGTTCACTCATGTTCTCGACCATCGACGTCATGGTTGCCCAGGCTCACATCGATCAGCTCAACGAGCTCGCTGACGCCAAGCACCTGGTGAAGGCCGACCGCCACTGAGCGAATTCCGGCTTCGCCGGAGTTCCACGCAAGTCCGCAGACCCGCGAAGGCTGCGGACTTTTTGCATACCGTCGCGTCCGCGTGACACCCTCCCCTGTTCCACAGCACAACAGGCCTCTTCACGACATCGACGATGCTACCTGGGCGTGAATGACGAAGACATCCGATAGCACGTACCGCACGCATCCCTCTCCGTGTGATTGGAACTCGGCTGTACGCACCCATTAGAACTCCTACGTGGAGAGTGACACTCCATTAAACAGCGGGTCTTCTTCGTTAAGAGGTGGTCGCTTGACGCAAGACTTGATCCCATCAACATGCTCATTCAGACTCGCCGATACGGGACGCCACATTGGGTCTAGCACAAAGTCAACGCCGCGCCTACGCGCATACTTTGCAGCTGGTACGAAGTCAGAGTCTCCGGATATGAGAATTATCTGGGTGACTAGATCGCGTTCAACGAGAGACGCAATGTCGAGGCCAAATCGCATGTCAACACCCTTCTGGGTGATGTTGAGCCGTACGTCACGATCAGTCAGACTTTCAATCGATCGCTTGCCTGCACACAGATCTTTCAGTACACCCGGACGTAAGACATATTCCCCTGCAGTTGCTAGTTCTTCGCCTCTGCGCAGAGCAACTTTTCGTTTCGTCACCAGCCTTTCAATAAAAGATGTCATCCAACGATACTGATCGCTCTGCTCGAGATTGATCGCACGCTGCGTAACAGGGTTGTAGACAACCTTCGTTGATGGCGGGCAATCGTAGTAGAAGATTCGGTAGAGGCTAGCTTCTTCCTTACTTCCTTTGTTCAGATGACGCATGCAATAGGAAAAGAGCTCATCTGCGCGCTCTTCAGGATCCTTTTTGCCAAAGAGTTTCTTGGCCTGTAGACGATAGAAACCACCGTCCACAAGGATTGCAGTACGTTCGGAAAAAATGGCCACGCTGCCGCTCCTAAGTAAAGTTAAAGCCAGTCATCGGCATCTCCATATCAGCGGAGGGTCAACGGCTGGCTTCGCTAACCAAATCTTAACACTTTGCGCCGCATATGTCGCTGTTTTGTCTGTGGTTTGATGGGATAACACAGTTACGATCACCATACGGAATGCTGATCCCTATCGACGTATAGGGGCTCTGATTCAATACCTCGTAGCCATGGACGGATGCGGAGTCAACATGAGCTATCGTCCGGCCACTGTTCAGTGTACAAAGTGTCGGAAGGACTGGGAGAGCACTTCGAGGCTGGACTCGGTGCCGATAGGTGGCGGCGGGGCACGGCGTGCCACACGCCAACACACCAGATGCCGCCGGTGTGGAGGGCGCCGGAGGGACCGGAGGGCACGGGCGGGCTTCGAGACGCGGTGCCGAGCGAAGCGCGGTCGCCAAGTCTCGCGGGCGGCCGGGGCCTCCGGCGCTCGGAACACCAGCATCGCCACAACCAATGTTTCACGTGAAACATCTGCCCATCCACCGGCCCCGTTACCCCGTATCGCCCGGAAAGTGGCACACTTGACCTATACGGTTATACGTAAGTTCACGCAAGACTTCATGCAAAGGATGGCATGCCTTGACTCAGCCTTCGACCAATGGCGGCACCCCGGCCTCGTCCGGCCGGACCCCTGCGCAGGGAAACCGTCTCGACCCCTGGTACGACGTCTACGCGGACCGCGCGCACAACCTGCGCGCATCCGAGATTCGAGCTCTCTTCTCCGTTGTGTCGCGTCCCGAGGTCGTCTCCCTCGCTGGCGGTATGCCGAACCTGAAGGACCTGCCCCTCGATAAGCTGGCGGCGTCCGCGGAGAAGCTGGTGCGCAATCACGGCGCGCAGGCCATGCAGTACGGCAGCGGCCAGGGCTGGGAGGTGCTGCGCGAGCGCATCACCGAGGTCATGGGTTACGACGGCATCGTCGGCGCCGACCCGGACGACGTAGTGGTCACGACGGGTAGCCAACAGGCGCTCGACCTTGTCACCGAGCTTTTCGTGAACCCGGGCGACGTCATCCTCGCCGAGGCCCCCTCCTACGTGGGTGCTCTGGGCGTGTTCCGCGCGCGCCAGGCCGACATCGTGCACGTGCCGATGGATGAGCACGGCATCATTCCCGAGGCCCTGGAAGAGACGATCCGCAGCGTGCGCGCCTCGGGCCGGACTATCAAGTTCATCTACATCATTCCGAACTACCACAACCCCGCCGGCGTCACGCTGTCCGCCGAGCGCCGCCCGATCATCGCCGAGATCTGCCTGCGCGAGCACGTCCTGATCGTCGAAGACAACCCCTACGGCCTACTCGGCTTCCACAGCGACCCGCTGCCGGCCATTGCCTCGTACAGCCCTGAGGGCGTCGTCTACCTGGGTTCGTTCTCGAAGATGTTTGCCCCCGGCTTCCGCATCGGCTGGGCCTACGCGCCGCACGCGATCCGCGCGAAGCTGGTCCTGGCCCTCGAATCCGCGATCCTGTGCCCGTCGATGGTGGGCCAGATGGCGATCGCCGACTACCTGAGCAACTACGACTGGTACGGCCAGGTGAAGTCCTTCCGCTCGATGTACGCGGAGCGCTGCCGCGCGATGCTCACCGCGCTCGAGGAGTTCATGCCCTCGTGCACGTGGACGGTCCCGGACGGCGGCTTCTACACGTGGGTGACGCTGCCCGAGGGCCTCGACGCGAAGGCCATGCTGCCCCGCGCCGTACGCGCGCAGGTCGCGTACGTGTCCGGCACGGCCTTCTACTACGACGGCTCAGGCTCGAACCACATGCGCCTGTCCTTCTGCTACCCCACTCCCGAGGAGATCCGCGAGGGCGTGCGTCGCCTTTCGACGGTCGTCAACGCGGAGAAGGAAATCGTCGATATGTTCGGTACCGCCTCGGGTAACGAGGCCGGGGCCGGTTCCGACCGCTAACAGTTACCCGAGGAGATACCCCTATGGCTACCAAAGTTCTGATTATCGCCGGCGGTCTGACGCATGAGCGTGACGTGTCGGTTCGTTCGGGTCGTCGCGTCGCGAACATTCTGACGCAGTTCGGCTACGAGGTCCTCATTTCCGACGTCGACGCGTCCCTCGCTGAGGCGATCGAGTCTTTCTCCCCCGACGTGGTGTGGCCGCTGGTCCACGGCTCGATCGGCGAGGATGGCTCCCTGCAGTCCTTCCTGGAGTCGGTCGGAATCCCCTTCGTGGGGTCTTCGTCGGTGCAGGCGATGCTGGCGTCAAACAAGCCGACGGCAAAGGCTCTGCTGGGCTCTGCGGGGCTCGCGACGCCCGGTTGGGTGACGCTGCCGCAGGCGATTTTCCGCCAGCTGGGCGCCTCGCACGTGCTCTCCGCTCTCGAGGGCTCGGTGTCCTTCCCCGTCGTCATCAAGCCGACGGACGGTGGTTCCGCGCTCGGTATTTCGACCGCGAAGGACGCGAAGAGCCTGCGCCGCGCGATGGTGGACGCCTTCGCTTACGGCCAGCGCCTCATGGTCGAGCAGCGCATCGATGGACGCGATGTGGCCGTTTCTGTGGTCGACCTGTGGGATGGTCCCCTGGCGCTGCCCCCGGTGGAAATCTCCACGGATCGCGGCCGCTACGACTATGACGCGCGCTACACGACGGACGAGACCGAGTATTTTGTGCCCGCGCGTCTTTCTGAGGAAATTCTGGCGGACCTTCAGGCCGCTGCCGTCGAGGCCCACACGACGCTGGGCCTGCGCGACCTGTCCCGCATGGATTTTGTGGTCGACGACGAGGGTACCTGCTGGTTCATCGATGCGAACGTCGCGCCCGGCATGACGGACACGTCGCTCCTCCCCCAGGCTGCTGACGCGCTTGAGGATTCGTCGTTCGCACAGCTGTGCGCCGACATCGTGGACTTTGTGGCCGGCGGCCGCGACGTGCATGGCATCGACTACGTCATCGACGAGGAAGGCACCGGCGTCATCATCTCCGAGGAGGACGAGGAAGCCGCGGCCACCGAGGAGTAACCCGCTCATTCATCGCACTGTGGGCCCGGGAGGATGATCCTCCCGGGCCCACATGTTTCACGTGAAACAATCGCCAGTCCATCGAACAATGCAACGACGGACACGCTCTATTACCGACCGATTGTGGCGCCCACAATCGGTGAATTCGAGCCAAATAAAGTGAGGACATCTCAGCTGCCCGAAGGGGCTGCCTAATGTCCTCACTGTAGGGCGCTGCGGCTGTCCGACGCTGACGCGTATAGGGTGGACTGCCTTCTGACCCCTACCAGCGCTAGCGTAGCACATGTAGGGTACGCCCCGTGTCCACGGTGGTATGACGTTCGCGCGCGCACTATTGACTACGCGGCCAATGTTGTTTCACGTGAAACATTGTCTGCTTCCGCCAAGCGGGCTAATCCCGCCGGTGATCATTCGTGAAAGCCAGTGCTACACACTGATGAGAGCAGACAATTGAGTGAAATTTTCGTTCTCTGTACGGCTCTGTGTCGTTCTGAGCGATCCGACTAATAGCTCGCTTGGCCGACACAGAGGCCCTCAGAAAAGAAAACCAAGCTCCTTCAGACGCTTCTCAGCGTCCTCCGCACTCTTCCAGACGATGCCCCGGACACCGAGTAACTCAGCAGCGCGAACATTCTCTCGACGGTCATCGATGAACGCGACGTTCTCGTGGGGAACATCGAGGCGCACAAGCACGTCTCGGTAGATGCCGCGCGACGGCTTGCAAATGCCGTGATCACAGGAGAACGCAAAGAAGTCAAAGAGGCTCCCCCACTCCGAGCGCCGGATCGCCTTCGCGATCGGATACGGAGCGTTCGACAAAATACCGACGCGCACTGCCTGCCGACGCAGCTGGCGCACCAAACCAAGCGTGGCCTCGTTCGCTCTCTCCATGCGTGACGCATCCAGAGCAACGAGCTGCTTCAGGAGAGCATGAGATGGCTCCGGCTGCCCGCAATCACCAGCAATACGATCCCAGAACTCACGATCAGACATGCCCGCGTCGTACTCTCCGCGGTGTGCCCACATCGCCTGATCGACGAGCGACGTGAGGCCTCGTGAGTCGTCGCCGAACAACTCGGCGATAGCGTGCGGGTCCGGGTGGGCATCCACGAGGACGCCACCGACATCGAAAAGCACGGTGCGCGAACTGCCTTGGGCGTTCATGCCTTTCGCTCCTTCTGGTACTGCGAGGGCCCGACGACGGACCCTTTAAGGTAGTTTAAGCGTAAATTCAGCCAAAGATTAGGCCAGGAAATGTCATATAAAGAACATACTGCGCCTGATCTGCGGAAAGAATTATGAAGTTTGATCAGTGAAGAATAAGGTCTGCAATTCGCTGAAGATCATCAGATCCCGCGAATTCGATGACGATTCGACCCTTTTTACGCCCCTCCGTGATAGTCACGCGCGTATCGTACGCGTCGGCCAGGGCCGACACGACGCTCTCACCCAGCGGCGACAGTGGACGCTGCTGACGGACGCGCGGACGGGGCGTTGCCTTCGCCTTTCCGAGGCGGACAATCTCTTCGGTAGTACGCACGGAGAGACCCTCGGCGACGATCCGCTCAGCCAGCCGTTCCATCTCCTCTGCCGTCGACAGGGACAGCAGAGCACGGGCATGGCCCGCGGTGATGACCTGAGCGGCCACCTTCTTTTGGACGGACGGGGGTAGCTTGAGCAGGCGCAGGGTGTTGGCAATCTGCGGGCGCGAGCGGGCGATTCTCTTGGCGAGCTCTTCCTGAGTCGCCCCGAAATCCGCCATGAGCTGCTGATATGCACTCGCTTCTTCCAACGGGTTGAGCTGGGCCCGGTGGAGGTTTTCCAAGAGCGCGTCACGGAGCAGGTCCCCGTCGTCCGTCTCTCGGATGATAGCCGGAATCGTGGTTTCGCCGGCGAGCTCGGAGGCACGCAGGCGGCGCTCACCCATGATCAGCTCATAGCGCGCATCGGGTTTCTCGGCGAGGAACTCCTGAAGCTTCTCGGATCGACCCGTTGCGGGGATACTACGAACGACGACGGGCTGGAGAACACCCACCTCCTTGATAGAGGCGGAGAGTTCCTTCAGATCATCCTCATCGAAGACCTCACGAGGCTGCTTCGTATTGGGAACGATCTGATCGATCGCAATTTCAGCGAAGGAAGCACCGGGAACCGGAAGAAGTTCATGATCGGTCGATGTTTCACGTGAAACATCCTGCTCCGCGTGAGTATCGGCGGCGCCACCGGGAACCGTCGAAACAGGCTGACGCGCCGCACTCGTCCGGGAATCTGAGCCATTGATTCCACCACCGAGGCCACTGCGGGAGCCGCCTGCGCGTCGCCCACCTGCCGCCTCGACGGACGGCATGGTCGGACGCTTCTTCTTCGACGAGGCAGTGGCACGCTTGGGCTGGAGAAGATCCTTCGCGGATCCTCCCCTCTTGCCGGCGGAGCTGCCTTCGGGGAAGAACACGTCCAGAGGACGGGACGGGGTGGAGGGTGCGGCTTGCGGCGTCTGCTCACTAGCCTGAGGAATCAGGGCCCCAAGACCCCGGCCAAGACCGGAATGCTTGCGAGCACCTTTACGGCCCTCAGACTTCGATGATGCATCCGCCATTGCAATACTCCTTCAATTGCGTCGGTTCATTGTTTCACGTGAAACAATGCCATGGGATCACCTAGTGAGCGTCGTTCGTCACTTTGCTGCACCAATGGTCACACACTCTGACTAATACGTGCCGATCTGCGGAAACATGCGGAAAACTCCGTATGTTTCACGTGAAACAACCACTATCCAGCTGCGGAAAGGCGCTGACACAGCTCAAGCGCGGCCTTACGATAGGCGATCGCGCCAACATTGCGCGGATCGTACGTGATAACCGTCTGGCCGTAGCTCGGGGCCTCGGAAATGCGTACAGAACGCGGAATGACAGTCTCGAATGTCTGCTCGGGGAAGTGGGAGCGCACCTCGCTCTCGACCTCCTCGGACAGCCGCGTACGCTTATCAGCCATCGTCAGGAGCATGCCCGACACACGCAGGCCTGGGTTGAGATCGACGCCGATGCGCTCGACCGTGTTCCACAGCTGGCTCAGGCCCTCGAGTGCGTAGTACTCGGCCTGAATCGGGATCATGACCTCGTCCGCGGCCACCATGACGTTAAGAGTCACGAGGCCGAGGGACGGCGGGCAGTCGATCAAGACGATGTCAATGTCCTGATGCTCGGCGACATACTCACGCAGAGCATCTCGCAAGCGATATTCGCGCCGGTCGACGTCAACGAGTTCGATCTCGGCTCCCGACAGGTCGATCGTGGCCGGGCAGACGAGGATCCCGTCGATATCGGGGCACGGCTGCACGACGTCCGCGACACTGGCACCGCCGATGATGACGTCGTACGTGGAGGGCGTACCGGCCGGGTGCGGAACACCGAGAGCGCTGGACGCGTTACCCTGGGCGTCGGCGTCAACAACGAGCACCGACAAGCCACCAATCGCGAGGCCCGCCGCGATGTTCACAGCGGACGTCGTCTTACCAACACCGCCCTTCTGGTTCGCAACCGCAATGATGCGCGTGTGATCGGGGCGCGGGAATGTCGCGCGCTCGAGCATGGCGAGATCGCGCAGATTGCGCTCGATCTGAGTCGACAGAGGGGTGTTGTTGGTACTCACGTGACACCTTCCTAGATACTGCCCCTAGTTTACGGGGAGACGCACACACTTCCAGCACGAAAGGCCCTTGATGCATCGAGGTGCACACAATCCCACTGACACAAGAAACAGCGATGCAAAAACTCTTCTGTAGGATCGATTCTCTCGGCCGTCAATACAAGCCAGACGAACCGTCAATCGAGGGAATCGATCTGACGGAACGACACATCAGTGTGTCCTACATCACTATATAAGGGGAGCGCCACGGCAACCACCGCGACGCTCCCCTCCCCCACGTGGGGACGCGCTACTTGATGCGCGTGCAGACCACCACGTACGTGGATTCGTCCTCCATGATGGAGGGCACCTCGTGAATCTCGGCGCGCAGGTGATGACGACGCAGCTCGGCCGAGGCCTCGTCCACCTCGATCGGAGCGCGACGGCCCTTGAGGGCCACGAGCGATCCGCCGGGGGCAATGAGCTTCGACGTCATGCGCACGAGCTTGCTCATGTTCGCCACGGCGCGGGCGGTCACGACGTCGGCCTTGCCCTTGCCGCGCAGCTCCTCGGCGCGGGCCTGGTGAATGGTGACGTTGTCGAGGCCGAGGTCCTCCACGACGTCCATCAGCCACTCGACGCGGCGCGCCATGGGCTCAGCCAGGTGCACGTCGAGCTCGGGGCGGCACGCGGCGATCACGATGCCGGGAAGGCCGGAGCCGGAGCCGACGTCGAGGACCTGGCGGCCGTCCTTGCGCGGCATGAAGTCCAGCACGGCGGCGGAGTTGACGATGTGGCGCGACCAGATGCGCTCCATGTCGCGCGGGC
>ERZ772979.1982-NODE-1982-length-10880-cov-5.596767_pt1 | contig 10880 bp, 8 predicted proteins | sample MGYA00511130_ERZ772979 | MGnify/ENA primary metagenome ERZ772979 (study PRJEB29015, sample SAMEA2738103) | human oral metagenome | biome: human oral; feature: human-associated habitat; material: saliva | place: China | collected 2186 ... | reverse complement strand
TTGGTTCGTCTTCTTTGTTCAGTTTTCAAAGGTCAATCGTTGTTTTGCAACAACTTCTATATCCTATCATAGGACATTTTTACTGTCAACAGATTTCATGTAACTTTTTCAAAGTTTTTTTGAAACTGTTTTATAAGCGAACGTTCGCTCAACAGTGATATTAATTTATCATAACTGATAACCAATTTCAACTGAAATGACTAAGAAAATTTTAGATATTTTATTCTTCTATAAAAATTCAAAAAAGAGCCTAGGTTACATGAACCTAGACTCTCATATATACTCTATTGTACGACTCCTGTATCGATTGCTACACCATCTCTTTTAATGACGTATTTACCACTAGGAACTTGATTGTTAAACGTAAAATCAATAGTTACACTTGTGGTTTCAGAAATCTTGAAAGTTCGATACGCAGTATTCATATTATTGTTTGCATCTTGAATAAAGATTTCAACTGTATTTTGTTTTGCTTCTTGGGTATTTGACCCAGAGTTCGCATTATTATTGTTGTTATTATTATTTGTCTTCTTCGCTTCATAAGGAATCGTGAATTGGCGAGATACTACTCGTTCTCCTTTTCCTTTTGAGATGACAACCGTTAATGTATCACCTTTTTTAAGAGCTGTGCCTTCTGCTGGTGATTGTTTAATAACAGTATCTGCTGTTTCATTACTATTTTCTTCTGAAATTTGTAACTTCAAGCCATGTTCTTTCGCGTAGTCTTCAACGCCTGAACGTGAATAACCTTTTAAGTTAATTAACGTTACTGGTTCTTTTCCTTTAGACACGGTTAAAACCATTTTTGTATCTTTGGCGACTACTTTTTCACCTTTAGCAACACTTTGTTCCATTACCTTACCAGACTCTACAGTATCTGAATAACTTTCTTTCTTCTCTACTGCAATTCCTAGTTTTTGCAAGGCTGCTTTGGCTTCATCGAAAGTCTTGCCGGTATAATCTCCGACTTCAACGGTGTCTTTACCAGCACTTACTTTTAATACGACTTTAGATTTTTCTTTTACAGAACTTCCTGCTTTAGGGTTCGTCTCTACAACTTTCCCTTCTTCGACAGTGTCCGACTTCACTTTTTGCACATCTGACACTTCGAGGTTCGCATCTGCTAATTTTACTTTTGCATCTGCTTCAGTAAGGTTCGTTACATCTGGAACTTTAACGTCTTTTGGAGAAGTTTGAATAAATGCATAGATAGTTCCAGCACTAATGATGATAAATAGTAGCAATAAGATCCATGGCCATTTCTTTTTCTTCTTTTTAGGTTCCTCTTGAACGACTTTCTTCTCTTCGTCAAATTGAATTTCAGGAACCTCCTTACTTGTTGCTGGCACTTTACGAGGGATTGGTCCTGTCGTAATTGGTTGCAACACCTTTGTTTCCTGACTGAAAGCAGTCGGTTTAAACATTGGCTCGTGTAGACGTTCTGGATTTAAGCATGTTTGTAAATCTTCCAACATTTCGTAGCAACTACTGTAACGATCAAGAGGTTCTTTCGCCGTCGCCTTCAACACCACATTTTCTAAACTTTGTGGTACTGTTGGTAACATCTGTGATATACGAGGAAGTGGCTCTTGGAAATGTTTCAACGCGATTGAAACTGCCGATTCTCCTTCAAAAGGAACTTCACCGACTAATAACTCATACAATACGATACCGAGTGCATAAATATCACTGCGGATTGTTGCCATTCCACCTCTTGCCTGTTCAGGAGATAAATAATGAACAGAACCAAGCAATGTATTCGTTTGTGTTAATGACGTTTCAGAAAGTGCAATTGCAATCCCAAAGTCTGTAATCTTCACATTACCTTCTCTATCAATTAAGATGTTTTGAGGTTTGATATCGCGGTGAATGATTCGATTTTGGTGAGCGAGCTCAATCGCTGAAACGATTTGTGTCATAATACGAACGGCTTCACGTGGTGGAAGAGGTCCTCTCTCGCGAATGTACTCTTTCAAATCCGTTCCTTCGACGTATTCCATTACAATGTAATTTGTTCCGTCTTCTTCTCCAACATCATAAACACTCACAATATTTGGATGGACTAATTGTGTTGCTGATTGCGCTTCTCTTTGGAAACGTCGCATCGCTGCTTCATTTGTATGGAAGTCTAAGCGCAACACTTTTACTGCCACGGGTCTTTCTAGAATTAAATCTTGTGCTAAATATACAGTGGCCATACCACCTGTCCCGATATGAGACTTGATTTTATAGCGACCACCAACTGTTTTTCCTGGTGCAATCATTCTTCTACCTCCTCCCTGGCAGTATATTTTGCAATCGCAACTGTAATGTTATCGCGACCGCCCGCTTCATTTGCAGCATCGACCGCTTTATTCGCTTGCGTTGTTACATCTGAATAATTCCCTAGAATTTCTTTAATATATTGATCTTCAACCATATTCGATAATCCATCTGAACATAGGAAAATCGTGTCTCCATTTTTTAGACTCACTCTTACAAAATCAATCTGGACATTCAGTGTAATCCCTAAAGACTGCGTTACAATATTTCTTTGAGGGTGGCTTTTGGCTTCCTCTTCAGAAATCTCTCCAGATTTTAACAGTTCTTGTACGAGCGTATGATCTTCTGTCAATTGTTTCATTTGAAAATTGCGATACAAATAAGCACGGCTATCACCAACGTTTGCAATTAACAATTCAGAACCAATCACTACGGCAACCACAATCGTTGTTCCCATTCCATCTAGCTCACGATATTGATTCGCTTTTTGGAAAATACGATCATTTTCGGCCTGAATATTTTTAACGAGCCATTGATAAGCGGCTTCTGTATCCGTAATACTTTCTTCTTCCCAACGTTTTCCCAAATGCGATAATGCCATAGCACTTGCTACATCCCCAGCATTATGCCCGCCGATTCCGTCACACACAACAATCATCGGCACGTTTTGAGTATTCAAAAAATATCCGGCAGCATCTTCATTTAAAGTACGTCTTTGTCCGACGTCACTTTTGATGGCTATCTCCATATTTTTCCTCCTGTTGCGAATTTATTTTCTTACCATTCTCGCGATGAAAAATCCATCTGTATGATATTCATGCGGTAAAATCGTAAGCATCGGATTTTCTCTTGTACAACCAAACTCTTCGATTGGTTGTAATTCGAATTCCGGATGTTCTCGTAAAAAGTTATGGACTACTTCTTCATTTTCACCCTTGTTAATTGTACAAGTTGAATAGATGAGTTTTCCACCTTTCTTTACCATTGTAGCAATTGCAGACAAAATTTCCAACTGTATTTTTGTTAATTTTGTTAAATCTTCACTATTTTTTGTGTATTTTATATCTGGTTTACGACGCATCAAGCCCAATCCAGAGCATGGTGCATCCACAAAAACCGCGTCAAAGCTTTCTTCTTTAAATAGTTCGCCAACTTTTCTAGCATCGAGTGCATGAGTATGAATTCTGTCTTCTACTCCTAAACGTTTTGCGTTTTGATGAATCTTGCGTAATTTATTTTCATGTAAATCCAGCGCTTCTACAAGTCCGCCTTCTTTAGCTACTAAGTAACTTGCAAAATGAGTAGTTTTCCCTCCAGGAGCAGCACACGTATCGAGCACCTTATCTCCAGGATGTAAGCCACCTACTTGAGCCACTAATGAAGAAGACTCATCTTGAACGGTAACCATTCCATCTTTGAATGCTTTCGACCCTAGTAAATCTCCTTCTTCAACAATCACTGCACGAGGAGACAATTTGCTCGGCTGAACCGTCACACCTTCTTCTTGAAGAAGAATTTTTGCTTCTTCAATCGACATCTCTGGATTTTGAATACGCGCACTTAGGTGAGGAGCAATATTTAAACTTGGGAAAATTTCTCTAGCCTCTTCTCCGTATTGTTCAAATAATAAATCCACAATCCAACGTGGCATACTATATTCAACACTCAAACGTTCACGTTCATCTTTAATAGAAGAAACTCCATCGAATTCAGCACGTTGAACATTTCGAAGAACACCGTTGACGAATTTGGCAATCCCTTGATGGCCACGTTTCTTCGCAATTTGAACGGCTTCAAAAATAGCTGCATGATCAGGCACTCGGTCTAAATACGCCATTTGGTATACAGTCATTCGTAGGAGACTTAGCACCCATAATTCCATTTTCTTTTGTTTCTCGATAAATGGTTTTAAATAGAAGTCTAATGTCAGTTTACGTTGAATGGTTCCGTAGAATAATTCCGTTAATAGTCCTCTATCTCTTGCATCCAATTTATGTTTTTGTAACACATTTTGAAACGCGACTGTCGAGTATGCTTGATTCTTTTCTACATTCGTTAATAATTCTACGCAAATGTCACGTACATTACTCATGGTTTAATCCCTCAAAAATGGCATCATCCTTCAACAATTCTGAAAATCCATTCATAAATGCCTTCGCATCCATTTGAGCTTTCCCTGCTGGTTGAAGACGTGTAATCTCAAGAACAGTTCCGCTTCCACAAGCCACATATAAACGTCCGCCTTCTACAAATAAGCTTCCTGGTGCTTTAGTGGTTTCTTTAGACGTTAATGCAACGCCCCACATCTTCACACGATTCCCGTTTAAAATCGTAAATGAAGTTGGCCATGGACGTAATCCACGAACGAAGCAATCTACTTCAGTCGCTGTTTTATTCCAGTCGATTTGTTCTTGGTCTCTTGAAATATTTGGAGAGAACGATACTAGCGATTCGTCTTGTTCTACTTCAGTTATCGTTCCAGCAAATAACGCTGGTAATGTTTCAATCAATAAGTCTGCTCCAACAACGCTTAATTTTTCAAACATACTAGCAACGTCATCTTCACCAGTAATTGGAATGGCGCGTTGTGAAATAATCGCACCCGCATCCATCTTCGCAACCATTCGCATAATTGTTACGCCTGTTTCTTTATCTCCATTCATAATTGCATAATGGATTGGCGCCCCACCACGATATTTTGGTAGTAATGACGCATGAACGTTCACCGCACCAAAACGTGGGAAGTTTAAAAACTTCGTTGGCAAGAATTGACCATAAGCTGCCGTTACAATTAAATCTGCATCTAGTTGCATCAACTCTTCCAATTCCTGCGACCCACTTAATTTTTCAGGTTGATAGACAGAAATATCATGCTCCAATGCGACTACCTTTACAGGAGTTGGTGTAATAATCTTCTTACGTCCAACTGCACGGTCTGGTTGTGTCACAACAGCAATCACTTCAACTGTGTCATCTTCAATTAATCGTTTCAAAACACCTGTTGAAAACTCAGGCGTTCCCATAAAAATAACTTTCTTCATTTTTCACCTCTATAAGAAATGTTGTGGTTCCATATCAATCGTCATGAGTAATTTCTTCGAACCCACTTCTTGCGTTTCCATCATCAATTGCTCAAGAAACTCTTGCAGTTGCGGTTCGTTTTTGTATTTCACAATAATTTGGAAATAATAACGATTATTCATTCGCGCAATCGATTTAGCAGTTGGGCCTAACACAACTGCATTCGGCGACACGTTCGCCTTCAACGCCTTATGCACTTCAACGGCTTTCTTCAAAGCCACCCCTTCTTCTTCACTAGAGAAAGTAATCATCGTTGTAAAGAAGTACGGTGGATAGTTTGCCATATGACGCATCCGCATCTCTGTTTCAAAGAATCGTTCATACTGATGACCTTGCGCTAATTGAATCGCATAGTGAGTTGGGTTGTAAGTTTGGATAAATACCTCACCTGGTTTATCCCCACGCCCCGCACGTCCTGAAACTTGGGTCAGTAGTTGGAATGTTTTTTCCGAGCTTCTAAAGTCAGGAATATTCAATGCCGTATCTGCATTAATTACTCCAACGAGAGTTACGTTAGGATAATCAAGTCCCTTCGCAATCATTTGCGTTCCAATTAAAATATCGGCTTCTTGATTCTCAAACTGTTTCAGAATCGCCTCATGTTGCCCTTTACGTCTTGTCGTATCCACATCCATTCGTACAATGCGAGCATCTGGGAACACTTCTTGCAATTCTTCTTGCACCTTCTGCGTTCCTGTTCCAAAATAACGGATTTGTCGGCTATGACATTTCGGACAAAAATTAGGAATATGTTCTTCATGACCACAATAGTGACATTTCATACTTCTTGTATCCATATGAAGCGTTAATGAAATATCGCAATTAGGACATTCCAAAACTGTTCCACAATCACGACAAAGTACAAATGAAGAATATCCGCGTCGGTTTAAGAGTAAGACACTTTGTTCTCCTCGTTCTAATCGTTTTTCGACCGCATCTAGTAACGTCTTCGAAAACGATCCTTTTTGATGAACGAATTCCGTTCTCATATCAATCAAATGAACTTCTGGTAATAGTTGCGCCCTTGCACGTTTCGTTAATCGTAGAAGTGTATACACTCCCTTTTGTGCACGCGCACGGGACTCAAGACTTGGAGTCGCACTCCCTAACACCACTGGACAGTGATGATATTCCCCACGCCAAATCGCTACATCGCGAGCGTGATATCTTGGAGACTCATCTTGTTTATATGTTGCTTCGTGTTCTTCATCTAAAATAATAATTCCGATGTTTTCTAATGGAGCAAAGACTGAAGAACGAGCACCGACCACAATGTCTGCTTCCTTATTCTTAATCTTACGCCATTCATCGTATTTTTCTCCGACACTCAACCCACTATGAAGCACCGCTACACGGTCTCCAAAGCGAGACTTGAATCGGTCGACCATTTGAGGAGTCAATGCGATTTCTGGGACGAGCATCATCGCGCTCTTTCCTTTTTCAATCACTTCCCCAATCCATTGTAAATACACTTCTGTTTTCCCAGAACCTGTTACACCTTCTAACAAGTATACTTTTGACGTGTCGGTATCGATAGATTCTTCTTTCACTCGGTCAAACGCGACTTGTTGTTCAGGATTTAACTGGAATGGAGCACTCTTTTTAAAGACTCTTCCTTTATAAGGGTCGCGGTTCACTTCTTTTTGAACAATCGTAATCCAATTACGTTCTACTGCGAATTTTAAATCGGCTGTTGTGAAATCCGTATCCTCTAAGAAACGTCTCTTTTCGATTTCCATCACTTCCATCGAAGCGAGTGTTTTTAAGAGTGCTACTTTTTTCTTCGCACGCGCAGAGATTGTAGGGATAAACTCTTCATACTCTTGCATCACATAATTCAATCGAATCCAGTCTTCTGTTTTTACCTTGGCACGGTCTTTGACAAGTGTCTCGATGACCACTGCACCTTCTTTTTTCAACTTCATCAATTGTTTTAAATGATCTTGTGGCAGGTCATCGGTATAAAGCAATGTAGTTTCGTAATGGAAAATTTCTCGTAATACATCTTCATGTTCTTTCGGATTCACTAACACAAATCGTTTTTCATAATTAGATTTCAACATCGCTGGAAGCATCGTTTGATAACATTGAATAAGGAAGGCATGAATCTTCTTCGATAAATACGCTCCAAGCTCTATCATCTCTGGTGACAAGACTGGATCTAAATCCATTAAATGCAAAATATCTTTTACTTCTCCGTCAAAATCTACTTCGTCACTAAGTGCTAGTACGAATCCAGAAATACTTCGCCCGCCAAACGGAACTGCAACACGCATCCCTACTTCAATACTCTCTTGTAAATTTTCTGGGACATGATAATCAAATGGTCGATTCACTTGAATGACGGGAACATCAACAATGACTTTTGCAAACATCTTCTCACCTCCAAAATAGTTTTACTACTCATTATACCATAATGCACTTTAATTTGTTGTCGCTTGCTCTACACTTCAAAACTACGAAAAGAAAAAAGCCAAGGGAGTTTCCCCTTGACTATAAATTTGATTATACGTGTTCTGGTTTGCTATCTTCACGGATTGTTAAGTCACCAGCAACTACTTCTTCCAACGCACGGCCTACGTTTTTATGTGATTCGTAGTGTTCTAACATTGGTGGTTCATGGTGGTGCAATTCATGCGCACGTTTGCTTGATAAAATAACTAATGAATATTTTGAATCGATTTTTTTCAATAATTTATCGATTGATGGATATAACATCATAATGGTCTTCCCTCTTTCTACTCTTCTTCTAAAATTTCTTCTAATTCATCTTCGAACTCTTCAATGCTTTCCAAGTTTCTTTGGATGCGTAAATGTTCTGTTTGAATAATTGCTTCGATTTGTTGAACCGCATTTTCTACTTTGTCATTGACAACAGAGTAATCATAATACTTCATCAAACCAAGTTCTTCTCTTGCAACCTTCATACGGTTTTTAATCACTTCGTCTGAATCTGTTCCACGGTTTACGATGCGAGATTCTAGTTCATGCAAATCAGGTGGTGTTAAGAAAATAAACACCCCATCTGGCATTGCTTCACGTACTTGAAGCGCTCCTTGAACTTCAATTTCTAAGAATACATCTTTTCCTTTATTTAATGTTTCTTGTACATAATCTAAAGGCGTTCCGTAGTAGTTTCCTACATACTCCGCGTATTCTAATAATTTTTTATTTGCAATCATCTCTTCAAATTCTTCTCTTGATTTGAAGAAATAATCTTTTCCATCCACTTCACCTGGTCTTGGCTTACGAGTCGTTGCAGATACAGAGTACACGAATTCTTGATTGTCTTTTGCAAAAATTGCTGCACGAACTGTTCCCTTGCCGACACCTGAAGGTCCAGATAAAACGATTAATAAACCTTTTCTTGCCATAATCGTTTGAAAACTCCAATCTCTTTACATCTTTTTACTATAGTATCACAAACACTATTCTCTCAACAACCAAAAGTATTGTAAATTCAATAAAAAATCATTATCCGTCTGTTTTCTTTTGATTTTCCATAATTTCAGTAAACTACTCCACACGATTTATACTCAAAACAAAAAGGCTGGAAAATTCCAGCCTTTCCTTTATGCAATTCGAATATTTTTCCATCGTCCACTTCTAAATCGAAGGAGAATAATCATATCCCTGATAAATTGGTCGATAAAGACTGCATACCATGCACCAGCAAGTCCCCATCCAAAGAAGTTTACAAACACATATCCTACACTCAATCGAATGACGCATGATCCAATAAAAATTGCAATGAGTGGCCATACTGTATCTCCTGCCCCACGCAGTGCTCCAGAAGTAATCAATTGATGACTTTGGAACGGTTGAACGAACGCAACGATGGATAAAGCAATAACGGTATTTTGAATAATTTCCACGTTATCCGTATACATCCCTGCTAAAAATGTTGCACCAAAATAGATTGAAGCAGACATCATAATCGCTAACATTAACCCGATGCGCTGGCACATTTTGGTATAGCGCTCTGCTAATTTCTCATCTTTTGCCCCAAGCGATTGCCCCATCAGTGACGAAGCAGTAATCCCGAAAGCTTGAGCTGGAGAATACGATAGCGAAAGTACATTCAAAGCAATTTGGTGAGCCGCATAAACATTATTTCCTAGTCCTGAAACGATTTTCAAGAACATGATAACGCCAAAACGTAGTGCCATTTGTTCTAATGCTGTTGGTATTCCGATACGTACTAAATCGCGCATCACTTCCGCCCTAAATTCAAATTTTTCCTTAAAATCGAGTTTTAGAATACTTTTTCCTGATAAAATATAACGTACATTTAACACCATCGCGATTAAATTCGATGCAGCTGTAGCAATTGCTGCCCCTGTAACGCCTAATGCCGGAAAGCCAAACATCCCGTAGATTAAAATGGCATTTCCTAAAACATTACAGCTATTGGCGATAATATTATTTTTCATCGGAATTTTCGTTTCACCAATTCCTCGAAGCGCTGCTGTTACAGTAAACGATAGTGATTGGAAGATAAATCCGATTGTGACAATTCTAAAGTAGTTTAACCCGACATTAATAACCGATTCATCTGCACCCATCAGTGATAAAATTTCTGGAGCGAAGATTAACATTAAAATAACTACAGGTGTCACACAGAAAAGCATCGCAAGAATCATTACATGTTTCAGGATACTTCCCATACGATTGTATTTTTTCGCTCCAAAATACCTAGCAATAATAGCAGTCCCACCGACATTTAATGCCTGAATCAAACTTAGTCCAAGAAACATTGGTTGGTTTGTCATCCCAACTGCAGAAACAGCTGCAGCAGTATCCCCTGGGATTTTACCCACCATCATCATATCGACCATTCCAAAGAGTGCACCAAGAAGCACTTCCACAAATACCGGCCATACAATCACAAATATATTTTTTCGAAGTTCTTTATTCGTAAGTTGTTGCTCTACTTCCACGCAACCAATCCTCTCACTTTAAAATGTAGTTACTATTTTACACCTGTTTCTCTTACAAAACAAATAAGCGACAAAAAATTTTGTCGCTTATTGTCTATCGTTTTCCATCCCATTCGGCATAAAATTGCTTTAAATACAGTTCTAAAAATTCATGCCGCCCTTTCGCCAATTCATTACCATATTTGGTATTCATCAAATCTTTTAACTTCAGTAATTTTTCATAGAAATGCATAATAGCTGTCGATTCACCGTTTCTATATTCTTCAGGCGTTAAGTTTTCACGTGGCTTCATTTCTGGTTTGTGGATTGGTCTTCCAGTACTTCCAGAGTAACACATCACTCTAGCAATCCCGATAGCACCAATGGCATCTAATCGATCCGCATCTTGCACTACTTTTCCTTCAAGAGAAAGTTCTTGTTGTTCCTTATGATTCTTAAACGACATTCTCGTAATAATCGACTCAATGGCTTCAACTTGTTCAGGAGTCACTTCAATAGAAATTAGAAATCCTTTCAATTCCTTCAACGCGGTTGCGGGATCGTTGACAATTTTATCATCGATAACATCATGGAGTAGCGCTGCAGCTTCACAAATAA
>ERZ772979.1972-NODE-1972-length-10910-cov-8.121879_pt1 | contig 10910 bp, 7 predicted proteins | sample MGYA00511130_ERZ772979 | MGnify/ENA primary metagenome ERZ772979 (study PRJEB29015, sample SAMEA2738103) | human oral metagenome | biome: human oral; feature: human-associated habitat; material: saliva | place: China | collected 2186 ... | reverse complement strand
AGCCTGGTAAGCTTCCTTGTGAGACCATTCAGGAAAGTTATCAGAAGGAATATGGCGTAGACACGATCGAGATTCATAAGGATGCTATCAACGAGAATGACGTTGTTTTGCTCCATGATGACCTCCTTGCAACTGGCGGAACGATGAAGGCTGCATGTGACCTTGTTAAGAAGTTTAATCCTAAAAAGGTGTATTGCAACTTCATTATCGAACTCCATTCGGAATTTCCTAACAGTCGTGACCAGTTCGATAAGGACATTGAAATTACTTCTTTACTCCAATTCTAACCAGCAAGACTGTGACAAAAATCTTTCCTCCCCACCCTTTTTATATGGAAAAGAGGAAACGAAATGAAAATAAAAAGAAGAGGAGTAACCCACACAAAGGGTCGCTCCTCTTTTCTTTAAAAGTACATCATCGAGGCTTGTAAACCGTCACTACGACATCAAGATTTGGTCACTAACTATCGTGCCAAGCCTTAGCACCATATGTGCCAACGCGAAGCACCGCTCGTGTTCCACGTGAAACAAAACGCTTTAAAAGCCCTTTATACAAAGGAGTTACGCAAAATGAATAAAGAAGATAACTTGAAGCGAACTGCATATCTTAAGAACATTGTACTCAATATGCCTGAGAAACCAGGCACATATCAGTTCTATGATAATGAGAAAACAATCATCTATGTTGGCAAGGCGAAGAACCTTAAAAGACGTGTATCTTCCTATTTCCATAAAGAGGTTGACCGTTTTAAAACGAAGGTATTGGTTTCTAAGATTCATGACATTTCATATTCTGTGGTCAAAACAGAAGAAGATGCACTTCTTATAGAGAATCAACTAATCAAGCAATACAAGCCTAAATACAACGTATTGTTGAAAGATGGTAAGACTTACCCAAGTATTTGCGTAACGAATGAGTATTTTCCTCGTATCTTCAAAACACGTACTATCAATAAACGCTTTGGTACTTTTTATGGTCCTTATAGCCATATTGGAAGTATGTATGCGATTCTTGATATTATTAAAAAGGTATATAAACCGCGTACTTGTCGCTTCCCTATTACGAAAGAAGGTATCGAACAGGGTAAATACAAACCTTGCTTAGAATATCATCTACATAATTGTGGTGCACCATGTATCAATAAACAGAGTTATGAAGATTATCAAGAAGCTATAAAACAAGCACGAGAAGTATTGAAGGGAAATACGCGTGAGGTTCAAAAACTCCTCAAACAAGAAATGGAAAAGTATGCCGAAGAACTGCGGTTTGAGGATGCAGAGATATGTAAACAACGTTATCTGGCTCTCGATAACTTCGCTGCAAAAAGCGAAATAGTAAGTTACACGATTACAGATGTTGATGTTTTCACTATCGTAAGTGATGATTCAAGAAAGAATGCGTTTATTAATTATATCCATGTAACTAATGGTGCAATCAATCAAAGCTTTACTTATGAATATAAAAGAAAGCTCGATGAATCCGATGAAGAGTTGCTAAATGAGGCTATTCCAGAGATTCGAGAACGCTTCAACAGTACTGCAAAAGAGATTATCGTACCTTTTGAACTTGACTTTAAGGTGAAAGATACAGAATTCTTCATACCTCAACGTGGTGATAAGCATCATCTATTAGAACTCTCTGAGATGAATGCTAAACAGTATAAGTTCGACCGATTAAAACAGACAGAGAAGCTCAATCCGGAACAGAAACAGACTCGCTTGATGCGTGAACTGCAAGAAAAGCTGAAATTATCGAAGCTCCCTTACCACATAGAGTGCTTTGACAACTCTAATATCTCTGGTTCGGACGCTGTCGCAGGATGTATTGTTTATAAAGGGATGAAGCCTTCTAAGAAGGATTACCGTAAATATAACATCAAGACAGTGGTAGGTCCTGACGATTATGCGTCCATGCAGGAGGTTGTAAGACGACGTTACAGCCGTATGCAAGAGGAGGGGTCTCCACTACCCGACCTCATCATTACTGACGGTGGAAAGGGTCAAATGGAGGTGGTAAGAGAGGTTATTGAAGACGAGCTCCACCTGAATATTCCTATTGCCGGACTGGCGAAAGACGACCGTCACCGCACAAATGAACTCCTCTTCGGCTTTCCTCAGCAGACAATAGCACTCGACATCAAGGGCGAACTGTTCAAGGTTCTTACACAGATACAGGACGAAGTACATCGTTTCGCTATCTCTTTCCATAGAGATAAACGCTCTAAATCACAACTGCACAGCGAGTTGGACGATATAAAAGGTATCGGACCGAAGACTAAGGATACATTATTAAAGGCTCTAAAGACCGTAAAAAGAATCAAAGAAGCTGATATTCAGATACTTACAAAAGCCATCGGAGCAAGTAAAGCAACCATTGTCTATAATTATTTCCATGCCAATCAGTAACTAATTAAAATAAATATTGTACATTTGCGATATGAGAACTGTAATACAACGGGTCACCCAAGCGTCTGTTACTATCGGTGAACAAGTAAAGTCTTCGATAGGGACAGGATTACTGATCCTATTAGGCATTGGGAAAAACGATACTGAAGAAGATATAAACTGGCTGGTAAAGAAGATCATAGGTTTGCGTATTTTCGACGATGAAATAGGCGTAATGAACCGCAGCATCATGGATATTAATGGCGAAATTCTCGTTGTTTCACAGTTTACACTCATGGCAAGTTATAAGAAAGGGAACCGTCCGAGCTGGATTCACGCAGCCCCTCATGAAATCTCTATACCGCTTTATAATCACTTCTGTGACGCCCTAAGCAAAGCTATGGGCAAGCCCATTGGCACAGGAGAGTTCGGTGCTGACATGAAAGTAGAGCTTCTCAATGATGGTCCTGTAACCATCTGCATGGATACAAAAAATAAGGAATAGAAGGCAGATGCCTCATTCCCACACATTTAATAGATACTGATTAAAGTGCTTTGAAGGCAATATAACAGCCAAAAACAACGATGGATTCGATGATTTCTTATCGTTATTACCAAAAAAGACTGCAAACCCTATGTTACCTTTCAAGCACAGAGAAGCTACGTAAAACATTCATCCAATAAATAAAGAAATCATAGACAATGACAATAGAAGAAGCACAACAAGCCGTTGACAAATGGATAAAAGAGAACGGCGTACGCTATTTTAGCGAACTGACAAACATGGCCTGCCTCACAGAAGAGGTTGGTGAATTGGCACGTGTGATGTCCCGTACCTACGGAGACCAGAGCTTCAAGGAGGGAGAAAAAGCTAACTTAGGAGAAGAAATGGCTGACGTTCTATGGGTACTTCTATGCCTCGCCAATCAAACTAATGTCAATCTCACAGAGGAACTACGCAAGAGTTTCGACAAGAAAACCATCCGCGACAAGGAAAGACATAAAAACAATCCTAAGTTGAAATAGGTCTATTATAGCCGATAAAATAGACTATAATATAAATACCAAGGGTCATTTAGGGGAAAGAAAAGGCTGGTCTTGGCAACAACAAAAGCTATCCTTAAATTTAAAGGATGGACACAACGCACGTTAAAGAATGCAAGTACACCTCTACCCCACCCTCATTCTATACAGAACTAAAAGTAAACAATATAATTAAAAAGAATCATGGGAACAATTAAAGACACAGTTTCAAAAGACATCCAAGCTCAGAAAGCCGCTGGGATAGTCGAAAAGAGTGAGTACGATCAAGCCTTATCTCAGTACAACCTTAACATCACTGACGAGGAAGTAAAGGCCGCTGTAACAAAGATAATAGCTGAGAAAGTATCAGAGAATGACAATCTCGAAGTAAAGAAATTCCTATTGGGTAGCGTTGAACTAACGACCCTCAGCACAACAGACACAGAAGAGAAAGTACTCGAAATGGTAGAGAAAGTGAACCGTTTCGACAGTGAGTACCCTGATCTTCCTCATGTTGCAGCCCTCTGCGCTTACCCTTGTTTTACTAAATTAATGGCAGACAGCCTTGAAGTAGACGGTGTTGACATTACAAACGTGACGGGTAACTTCCCGTCTTCTCAAACCTTCTTAGAGGTGAAAACCATTGAGACAGCACTCGCAATAAAGGATGGAGCAACTCATATAGATATCGTTATGCCAGTCGGTAAGTTTCTTTCTGGTGATTACGAGGGCGTTTGCGACACCATCAACGAGCTTAAACAAGTGTGCGGAGACGTACCGATGAAGGTCATTCTTGAGACTGGTGACCTTGGCAATGCACGCGCTATCAAGACCGCCTCCCTCCTCTCTATGTATGCTGGAGCAGACTATATAAAGACAAGTACAGGCAAGGAGAAGATTAGTGCAACGCCTGAGTCTGTTTATGTAATGTGCCAGGCTATTAAGGAGTATTACGATAAGACAGGCATACAGATTGGTTTAAAACCAGCCGGAGGTATAAATACAGTAATGGACGCAGTCATCTACTACACCATTGTTAAGGAAGTTCTCGGTGAGAAATGGCTCACCAACTATTGGTTCCGCATGGGTACCAGCCGTCTAACCAACCTATTACTAAGTGAAATTATCGGTACTGAGACCAAATTCTTCTAACCTTTTCTATCATCTTGTCTATGCAAAGCAATAGCATAGACAAGGATAAGGTAAAATAAAAAGAACTATCAAGGGGCATCCACAAGGCATGCCCCTTTGTTGTATATAAGCATGAAAGAAAACGACAAATAAGCCAACCTTTAGAGAAGAAGAAATTCGATTATATTTTATAATATAGTCTATAATACTTTTATATATGGTTTATATTATCGAAAAAAGTCGTAAAAAAGACCATAGGAAACCGTCCGTAAAAGAGGAGAAAAGGCCAAGAAAATTACACAAAAATAGTAAGAACAACTATAAAAAAAGCATCTCCTTTCCCCTTATGTAGAGTAAAAAAGACAACACAGAAAAGCCTTATAGAACTCACTAAAGAACATTATTGAAATTAGATGATAGTCAAATAATATCATTATAAGCACATATCACAATCAACTAATCAATAGAATATATTGTAAAATATCATAGCCAGTATTAATGTTAAACCATCTGTCTCCTTATGTAAGGCTATTATCCTAATCTTACAAAGTCCTAACACGTATATTATCAACAAATAGTCCTATAAATATTAGACAACAGCTACATCTATAAAAGGCATAAAAAGAATTTCTCTTTATGTGATGTATAATCCATCGACATAAAAAGAAACTATTTAAATCACCCCAAAAAATAACCTTATTAACGATGAAAAGGGCCTTTTTAGTATTGCTTTCGCCTAATTACTTCTTCCTTTTAATAACGTAATCAAGGTAAGCCTGCAGCGAAGAACGGATACTCTCATTCTTCACATAGTTATCAATGAAGGTCTGAGCTTCAGCATGAAAGTCCCACATACGACGTTCTGCATATTCAATACCCCCGTTTTCTTTCGCGAAACTCACCATTTTGTCGATTTCATCGCGTGTCACTTCACGTGACTTAACTTTACGAGCTAAATTAAACATATCCTCGTTTTTTGTCGAATTCAACGCATATATAATAGGTAAGGTAAGCTTCCCTTCCGCCATATCATTTCCCGTAGGCTTACCAATCTCAGCCTCAGAGTCATAATAATCAAAGATATCATCACGAATCTGGAACACTATTCCGAGGTGTTTACCAAATAGTCTTGCAGCTTCAACCTCCTCTTCAGAGCCATTGGCCGACTCAGCCCCGATAGCAGCACATGCTTCAAAAAGCGCAGCCGTCTTACGTTCAATAATCTTATAGTAGACCTCCTCCGTGATAGCCTTACTCTGAATATTCGAAAGCTGAAGAATTTCTCCGTCACTCAACGTACGTCCTAACTCCGCCAAACGACGTACGATAATCTCAGCATGCGTGTAACTAACATGTAACAAGGCCGTTGAGAGAACATAATCACCCACCAAGACAGCCACCTTATTATCATAGTCAGCATTCACACTTGCCTGTCCCCTGCGTGCATCAGCTTCGTCGACAACATCGTCATGAACAAGTGATGCAGTATGCAAAAGCTCTAATCCCACAGCTGCATGCTGTGTTGCTTGAGAGACCTTACCAAAGTTCTTAGCCATCAGGAGGATGAGAATAGGGCGCATACGCTTCCCAGCACGTTGCTTAATATGGTTAAGTACCGTCTGCAACAAGCCATCCTCATGGTCGAGAGCATGATTGAAAAGGTCGATGAAATCGGCTAATTCTGTCTCAATTGGCTGTTTTATGAGTGAAAGAGTATCCATTTTTGACTTGAAATTTGATACAAATTTACTCATTTTATCGGAGATTATGGAAGAAAATTAGTAATTTTACAGCATAAACAGAATAATTAGTTATGTCGAAACTCTTTCTTATTGATGCCTACGCGCTCATCTATCGTTCCTATTACGCATTCCTTAGAAACCCTCGTGTAAACTCGAAAGGACTGAACACATCCGCTATCATGGGCTTTTGTAACACACTTAATGAAGTGCTTACAAAGGAGAGTCCAACGCATATCGGTGTAGCCTTCGACCATGGAAAGACTTTCCGCCATGATGCCTTCCCTGAATATAAGGCACAACGAGAGGAGACACCAGAAGACATCAAGCTCTCTGTGCCCCTTATCAAGCAGATACTTGAGGCGATGCACATCCCTATTCTACAGGTAGATGGCTTTGAGGCTGATGATATCATCGGTACTGTAGCAACACGTTTTGGCTCCGATGGAATCGAGACTTTTATGCTTACGCCCGATAAGGACTATGGTCAACTCATCGGTCCTAACATCTTTATGTATCGTCCTCGCCATGGTGGCGGATATGAGATAATAGGAGAAAAGGAGGTAGGAGACAAGTATGGCATCCCTACCCCAGCCCAAGTCATCGACCTCTTGGCGTTGATGGGCGACACAGCCGATAACTTTCCAGGTTGTCCAGGCGTCGGTGAGAAAACGGCAGCCAAGTTAATTAATCAGTTCGGAAGCATTGACAACATGCTTCAACACACCGACGAGATAAAAGGTAAACTACGTGAGAAAGTAGAGAATGCCGTTGAAGACATAAAGATGTCTAAGTTCCTCGCCACGATTCGAACTGATGTTCCGATGCAACTCGATTTAGATGAGCTCAAAGTAGAGCAACCCGACGAGGCTAAATTGCGTACAATATTTGAAGAGTTAGAGTTTAGGACACTTATTAACAAGTTTCTTAATAAAGGTGAAGTAAAGTCAAAAACCGACAACAATCAGCTTGATTTATTTGCAGAAAACACGACCAATGAGTCAAGCGAACCCAAATTTGCGAAATATGAGAGCATAAAAACGACTCAACACGAGTATCAACTCGTTGAAAATGAGGGAGAATTACGTCGATTATGTGACTTTTTTCTTACAAAAGAGTTTGTTAGTATAGACACAGAAACGACCTCAACAGATGCTATTAGCGCCGAATTAGTAGGTTTAAGTTTCTCAGCTGAAGAAAGCAAGGCATTTTATGTCCCCGTACCAGCCAATTACGAAGAAGCGTTAAAAGTCGTTCAAATATTCAAACCGCTGTATGAGAGCGACAAAATCATGAAAATTGGGCAGAACATCAAGTATGACTATGAAGTGTTAACCCGCTATGGCATGACCATTCAAGGTAAGATGTTCGACACGATGATTGCCCACTACCTCATCCAACCAGAGCTACATCATAACATGGACTATCTGGCTGAGACCCTACTTGGCTATCAAACGATACACATAGAAGAGCTGCTCGGTCCAAAAGGAAAGAAACAGAAGAACATGCGTGACGTCTCCCCTACCGACATCTATGAGTATGCAGCGGAGGACGCAGACATCACCTTGCGCTTGAAAAACGTACTTGAGCCTCGATTAAAGGAGCTTGGCGTCGAAGAACTCTTCTGGAATATAGAGATGCCATTGGTTCGAGTGTTAGCAGACATGGAACTAAATGGTGTCTGCTTAGACACAGAAGCACTACAAGACACGTCAAAGATTTTCAATGAACGTATGAGAGAATACGAGCAGGAAATATACAAGGAGGCTGGTGAAGAGTTCAATATCTCAAGTCCAAAACAAGTGGGTGACATCCTCTTTGGTAAGTTACAGATCATGGACAAGCCTAAGAAGACAAAAACAGGACAATACGTAACGAGTGAGGAGGTGCTTCAGAGTCTTGAAAACAAAAGTCCTATCGTACGTAACATCCTTAATTACAGAGGGATGAAGAAACTCCTCAGTACGTATATTGACGCACTTCCAAAGTTGATAAACCCACGTACAGGACATATCCACACATCGTTCAATCAAGCGCTCACCGCTACTGGACGTCTCTCATCAAGCGACCCAAATCTACAGAATATCCCTGTACGCACGGATGATGGGAAGGAGATACGTAAGTGTTTCATCCCAGAAGAGGGTTGTCTGTTCTTTTCAGCAGATTATAGTCAGATTGAGTTACGTATCATGGCCCACCTTTCTGAGGACGAAAACATGATGGAGGCCTTCCGTGAGGGGCATGACATCCATCGTGCAACGGCTGCAAAGATATGGCATGAGGACATAGATAAGGTCACTGACGCACAGCGAAAGAAGGCAAAACAAGCCAATTTCGGTATTATTTATGGTATCACCACCTACGGACTTGCCCAACGCATGGACATCTCAAATGCTGAGGCAAAAGACCTCATACAAGACTACTTCCGCACATTCCCAAAGGTACAAGCCTATATGGAACATGCGAAAGAGGTGGCAAGAGACAAAGGCTATGCTGAAACACTCTTCCATCGTCGCCGCTATCTGGCTGATATCAACAGTCGCAACGCCACTGTCCGCGGGTTTGCTGAGCGTAATGCCATCAACGCACCGATACAGGGAACGGAGGCAGACATCATCAAAGTGGCAATGGTACGCATCTGGGAACGCTTTAAGAAAGAAGGAATCCGCTCAAAGATGATTCTTCAGGTGCATGATGAACTTAACTTCTCCGTCTACCCAGAAGAGCGCGAACAGGTGGAGCGCATTGTCATTGAAGAGATGCAGAACGCCTATCCACTGAACGTCCCACTGATAGCTGATGCCGGATGGGGCAAAAACTGGTTAGAAGCACATTAAAAAGAAAAGGCCTCCCCTTGTCCCTCTGAAGGCAGGGGGAGACTTACAAAAAGAGGTATAAGGAGTATATAGGAAATAAAATAATGCCTCTTTTATAGACTATAATATGTATAATAATAGACTATAATAGTCAAACAAGCATAAAGAAAAGGCTTTATTACATCCTTATAAAGCATCCCCATGAGTACTGATAAGGCCGATTAGATAGCTAAAAGATAGGCTATACCGTCGCAAAAGAAAAGGATTAAGACCCTACCCTACCCCTTTCATCGAATTTTCTTCATGACAAGAAAGAATTATTTTCACGACAAGAAATATTTTTTTTCATGAAGAAAAATATTTTTTTTCATGAAAATAAATTAGAGAGGGGGGCTGAAAGATGAGAATAAAGGAGGATGAAAAGTCACCTTACTAATCATGCACAGAATACAAGGAAAGGGTCATCATGCAGCTTAAAAGCAGTGTTAAAATATAGAAAAAGGCTACTCGTTTAGCTTTTTTGGCGTAATTTTGCAATTTAATCAACCAGAGAAATTGAATGAGTCTTACTAATATAGTAAACAAGTTGTACTTCCATCCACGACGTAAGGAGCTTGATCACTACCTCACGGATGGAGAGGCTATCCAGCGGGAAGTCATGCAATACCTCGTTGAACGAGCCAAGGACACCGAATACGGACGCAAACATCTCTTCTCAACGATAAAGTCATACGAAGATTTCACACAGAACATTCCAGTCAACACATACGAGGAATTCAAGGGTGACATCGACCGTATGCGCCATGGAGAACGCAATATTCTATGGCCAGGACAAGTGAGATGGTATGCTAAGTCGTCTGGTACAACAAACGATAAGAGTAAGTTCATTCCTGTTTCCCACGAAGGATTACAGACAATTCATTACCAAGGTGGAAAGGACGTTATCGCTTACTACCTTAGTAATCACCCAGAGAGTAGACTCTTCAACGGTAAGAGTCTTATCTTAGGTGGGAGCCATTCTCCAAACTACAACTTATACAACTCACTTGTAGGCGACCTAAGTGCTATCCTCATAGAGAACATCAATCCACTCGCAAACCTGTGTCGTGTACCTAAGAAATCAACAGCTTTACTGAGCGATTTCGAGGTGAAACGCGACCGAATTGCACAGGAGACTCTCAACCAGAACGTGACCAATCTATCCGGTGTTCCGTCTTGGATGCTCTCTGTCATAGTGCGTGTTCTCGAATTGAGTGGTAAACAACACTTAGAAGAAGTATGGCCTAATTTAGAAGTGTTCTTCCATGGTGGCATTGCCTTCACACCCTATCGTGAGCAGTATGAACAGCTCATTACCAAGCAAGGGATGAACTATATGGAGACATACAATGCCTCTGAGGGCTTCTTTGGAATACAGGATGACCCAACAGACAGCAGTATGTCGCTCATGCTCGACTATGGCGTATTCTACGAGTTCTTGCCTATGGACGAGTTTGAAAGCGAACATCCGAATATCGTCCCACTGTCGGGTGTGGAGATAGGGCGCAACTATGCGATGCTTATCAGTACTGCCTGCGGCCTCTGGAGATACGAGATTGGAGACACAGTACAGTTCACTTCGACCAATCCTTATAAGTTTGTTATCACCGGAAGAACCAAGTATTTCATCAATGCCTTTGGTGAAGAGCTCATCATGGACAATGCCGAGAAGGGTCTCGAAGCCGCTTGCAAGGCCACTGGCGCACAGCTATCTGACTACACAGCAGCCCCAATGTATATGGATGCGAAGGCTAAATGTCGTCATCAGTGGCTCATTG
>ERZ772979.1971-NODE-1971-length-10918-cov-5.778054_pt1 | contig 10918 bp, 7 predicted proteins | sample MGYA00511130_ERZ772979 | MGnify/ENA primary metagenome ERZ772979 (study PRJEB29015, sample SAMEA2738103) | human oral metagenome | biome: human oral; feature: human-associated habitat; material: saliva | place: China | collected 2186 ... | reverse complement strand
CTAGATAATAGCCATTTTCGCTAACACCTTTTTCCTGATACCAGTTCCGAACTTTGGCATCTTCTGCTTTCAGGCTTGAAGGAGCTGTATCTGTCCCATAGGCAATATAGGTGGTCTTTGGTTGATACTGCTTATAATCCTCTTGGATATATTTTTCAATATTTTTACTATCACAGACCAATAAATCGGCATGTTTAACCATAAGTTTTTCAGAATATTTCCAATATTTACGAACTGGCAAGCTCCATTTTGCTCGCAGCCATTCATGACCATCTGGATTCACAAGTAAAGTGCCTCCAATATCCTGAATTTTTTTCTTAATTTTTGAAATGAAAGGACCAATACGACAAGCTAAAATGTAAAAAATTGGAGCTTCATCCTTGTTTTCTTTGGCTAGTTCTATAGCCTTGTTAACTGCAGCAATATCATAGGCAATCGCTCGGGCTGGGCCGATATTCGGAACATCTATATTAAAACAGACTGCTCCGTTATATTCAAACTGATCATCTGTAATACCAGATTTAGCTGAATTTTCACGCATACAAGCAACATAATATTTTATGTTGCTATCTTTTTGGTATTCGGTTAATTTTTCAACAAAGGTTTCAAACCCTCCATACTTAGCAGGAATCCCCTTTGAACCAATAATATAAACTGACTGTTTCATTTCTCTCCCAAACACTATGGAACTTAAAATTTTACTTCGCTCCATCTCTCATAAATACAACTTTAACTGTTTTTAGTAAAATTTCAATATCTTTCCAAATTGTCCAATCATCTATATAAGCTACATCTAATTTAACAACTTCATCAAAATTCTTAATCTCACTTCTACCACTAACTTGCCAAAGTCCAGTGATACCCGGTTTAAAACTCAATCGACGTTTTTGTTCAGGTGTGTATGTCTCATATTCATCAACTGTTGGCGGTCTTGTTCCAACCAAACTCATGTCTCCTTTCAGAACATTCCAAAACTGAGGAAGTTCATCCAAGCTAGTTTTACGGATAAAGCGACCAATTTTTGTAATGCGAGGATCATTGTCCATCTTAAACATACCACCCTGCATGGTATTTTTCTCCAACAATTCTCTCTTTTTATCCTCAGCATCAATACACATTGATCTAAATTTATAAAAAGTAAAATGTCGGCCGTTTTTTCCTATGCGAGTCTGGGCAAAAATAGCAGGTCCACCATCTTTTCGAATAGCTGGAACTAGAACTATACTAACTAGACCACAAATCATTAAACCAAAAATAGAACCAATAATATCTATGACACGCTTAGCAATTACATGACTATTCTTATAAAATTTCGTCGAAAAAGTAATGACATTTAGACCAGCCATCCCACGGATTTTTTTGTCACGCCCTAGATTATGGTCAAAAGCATTTAGATTAACCGTTACATCAATTCCCATCGTTTCAAAACGAGAAATAAATTCACCAATATCATATTCTTCACTAGGAAGATTGATAAACACTTCGTCCACAACTTCGTGAGTTGCAAAATTTAAAATATCTTCGACTGGTACGACTGTAATAGTATCATGTTGGAAATTAGGTTTATCTAATACACTAACTGCCACCAGTTCTCCAAAGAAATCACCCGCATCAAGTAATTTATCCATCACTTTCTCAACTCTAGATGTTGCTGTAATCAAGAATAGTTTTTTACTCCATTTCAAATTAGGAAATATCCGTTTCGAATAATACTTGATACAAATATTGACTAGATACATTAGAATCGAGTGTAAGGTTAAGAAATACACCATACCTCGTCTGGAGATACTAAAACGCTCTTCTAAGAAAAAATTAGAAACACTAATTGCCAACGCAAAGAAAATGATATATTTTGTCAAGCTAACAAATTCAATCAAATTCCCTCGTCTAAAAAAATCCTGACCGTAATCGCTAAAATAAAATACTATATAGTGAAGAATATATAAGACAATCATTGTTGTTGAAAGAATATCTGTCTCTTTAACAAAGCTAAGAGAATACCCCAGTAAAACTACTATAAAACTCTGGATTACCGCCAGAGATATTTTTATCCCCTTCTCTTCCATAACTACTTCCTTAGTTTATCTCTTATCCTATCCCTTATTTTTTACCGTAAGAACCATACTCACCGTAAGAACCATACTCACCGTAAGAACCATATTTCTCAGCTGAAGTATTGAATTTATTTAATACGACACCCAAAAATGGTTTTCTAGTCTGCTCTAATTGTTCTTTAGCTTTTTGAACATCTTTTTTATTTGTCTCGCCTGCAGCAGTAATTAATACAGATGCATCACATTTCTGTGTAATGATAGCAGCATCAATAACAATACCAATTGGTGCTGTGTCGACAATAATATAGTCAAAATATTTGCGAAGCGTTTCAATCATAGTACTAAAATTTTCACTTTGCAATAAGGCGGTTGGGTTAGGTGATATAGTTCCCGCCTGTATTACAAAAAGATTTTCAACATTTGTATCACATAATCCTTGAGATAAATCTGAAGTGCCAGATAAAAACTCTGTTAATCCAGTAATTTTTTCACGTGATTTGAAAACACCTGACATAACAGAATTACGAATATCCGCATCTATTAACAAAGTCTTATAACCTGCGCGTGCGAATGCCCAAGCAATATTAGTTGAAGTAGTAGACTTACCTTCTCCAGGATTAACCGATGTCATAGAGATAACCTTCAGTTCACTACCGCTTAGTTGAATATTCGTCCTTAAAGCATTATAATATTCCTCTGCTTTTCGTGCCATATTTAATTTTTTTTGTGAAATCACTAACGTCGGCATAACATTCTCCTATTTCATTTTTTCTAAATTTGGAACTACTCCTAAAAGAGAGATTTTCATAGCATCTTCAACATCTCCAGGTTTTTTGATACGGTTATCAAGTAATTCTGTTAAAATCACCGTAAAACTCATAAAAACATTCCCAATTAAAAAACCAACTATTGTGTTACGAGCTATATTAGGAGACGAAGGAGAAACAGCTGGTCTTGCCTCTTCAAGAGTAGTTACGTCTGAAACATGAGTAACTGAAATTATTTTTTCAGCAGCAATTTCTCGAAGCGAATTGGCAATACGACTGGCTTCTTCAGGTTGGGAATCTTTGACAACAATAGATACAATACGTGTATCTACAGGAACCGTTACTTGTATTTTTCTAGTTAAGTCTTTAACTGTCAAATTTAATTTTAATTTAGAGATAAGATTTTCAAGTACATCTTGAGAGAGAATTATCTCTTTATAATCTTTTACAAGATAAGAACCTGCCTGTAAATCCTGATTTGTTAAACCAGGATTATCGGATTTATTTCTATTAACAACATAAATTCGAGTAGTACTTGCATACTTTGGCGTCACTATAAAGCTACTAACAGCAAAAAATATCGCGGACGTTATTAAGGATGCTAGTAAAATAATATTCTTTTTCTTCCAAAGAATTTTAAACAGGTGAAATACATCGATTTCCATAGTATTTTGTTCTTTCATATTTTCTCCTAAATTATTTGATCCATTATAATTTTCCTAGGGTTCTCTACAAATAGCTCTTCCGCCTTGCCTCTACCATACTTTTTAGAAATAATCTGATAAGCCTCCTCCATATAAGGGGGTCTACTATCTAAGTTATGCATATCACTTGCAATGACGTGAACCAAGTCTTTCTCCAAAAAATATTGGGCTCTCTTTTTCATAAATTTATAAGTTTCACCAAAGAGCCTAGGTTTTAGAACATGAGAACTATTTACTTGCGTATAGCATCCCATATCAATCAGTTCCCTAACACGTTTTTCATTGTTTTCCAACGCATCATAACGTTCAATATGAGCAATCACAGGGGTAATCCCTAACATCAAAATATTACTTAACCCTCTATGAATATCGCGATAGGGTGTATTCATACTAAATTCAATCAAAGCATAACGACTATCATTGAGAGTAGGAATACGCTTGTTTTCAAGTTTTTCTAGAACATCTGGAGTATAGTATATCTCTGCTCCATAAGCAATGACCAAATCATCTGCCACTTCTTTAGCAATCTCACGAACCTTTAAAAAATTCGTCGCTATTTTTTCTTCTGGAGTCTCAAACATCCCTTTTCGACGATGTGAAGTCGAAACTATCATTCGAACCCCTTGATTATATGCTTCTCTCAAAAGGGCTTTACTATCTTCTATAGACTTTGGCCCATCATCTACATCAAAGACAATGTGAGAGTGGATATCAATCATATCATCTTCCCTCCATCACATCTTGTATCGCACTTTTAGCAGCTGCTAGACTACTATCATCGATTTCCATCATATAGAGATTACTATCTGGCATAGCATAAGAAGGAAGCCCCATTCGACCTGTACCTTTGAGGTCTTGAGAGTTGACTTTATAACTACCACCACTCTCCAATTGAGCATTAACCAAATCCATCATCGTTTCGATAGGCATATTTGTTTGGAGGGAATCTTGCAGGCCTTGAATAATATCACTATAATTTTTTAAGGCTTCGGTAGAAGTTAATTTCTGAATGATTGCGACGATGACCTTTTGTTGATTACGACCACGGTCACGATCCCCATCAGCTAAAGAGTAACGTTCACGAACAAACCCCAGAGCTTGTTCAGAATCTAAATGAACATTTCCTACTGGAAAATGGAACTTACCGTGCAGAGAAGTAAAATCCTGATCATTATGGACATCAACTCCACCGAGGAGATCAATCAATTTTAAGAAAGAAGTGAAGTTCAGGCGAGCATAATAGTTCAAGTCAATACCGTAGAGATTTTCCAGTGTATGAATGGAAGCATCTACTCCATAAATCCCCGCATGGGTCAACTTATCTTTTTGGTTGTTACCACCATCTGCAATTGGAACATAGGAATCACGAGGGGTTGTCGTCAAGAGAATCTTTTTCGTTTCACGATTAACTGTCATAATGATATTGACATCAGATCGAGAAACTGAACTAATTGGACCGTAAGTATCAATTCCACTTACATAGACATTAAAGGATTGGTTCTTAGAAATTTTAGGAGCAGCTACTTCTTTGGTGATATTTTTAGTGTAGATTTTCCTAATTTTTGATGCGTAATCAGGGTATTCAGACTCTATAATATTTTCAAAGACGCTGTTTAAGACAATTGCTTTTGTTTCACCTGACACCAAACTCTTATAAGCCGCAAGATATGAAGTACTTTGTTCAACCGTCAATTCTTTGCTCTGACTAGTTTTAATATCAGCTATCAATTTTTGAATATTGTCATTATCTGTATCCGTAGGTCCTGTAACACTATCTAGCTGTGTGACGTTATGAACATCACTATCTTTTAGAACAACAACACTCATTGAGTATTCTGAGTAATTTGACGTAGAATTGATATGACTAGTAAAGCCGACAAATTGTTGCAGTGCAAAAGAAGAAACTGAGCTCACTAAAATCGCTAGTGTTAAAAAGAAAATCGTAAACTTTTCTGCTTTTCTATAAATGATTAAAAGCAGACTCGCTAAAGCAATCAAAATCACTACAGTTGCCGTCATAACATTCAGGTATCTAAACGCCAATATATTATGTCTAAAAATCAAGAACAGCAAAAAACCACCCAATAATACATAAATGGTTAATAAGGCTATATTAATACTCCGCTTAACTTTACCCGAACGGGATCTTTTCGAACGTTTATTCATAGTTTTCCCCTATATGTTGATTATCAGAATCATTATATCACAATCATGAAATAATTTCCATTTATTCCTTTTTTTATCAGCGTTTTCAATACATCTTCTAAATGTACTCCAAAGGAATAATTGTTTTTTTATAACCTGGATAGTATCTATCTCTTCCTATTTTGACATTCTCGTTTCACATATAGAAGAATCATAATCAAAAATATAACAAACAAGGTCCCTTACGGAACCTCGCTCATCTTTATTTAACATGATTTTCTGCTTCTTTTTGAGCTTTTTCGATTGCTTTTTTGCTTTCTTGCTCCCATTTGGTCTTAGCTTCTTCATACTGTTTGGTTGTCACAGTATCTTTTTGCAGTTTCATGTACTTGTAGTTATTGCCATCACCCTTGATGCCGACCAATGAATAACCTCTTGTAAATGGCGTCACTTTGGTGACAGATGCTGTTCCACCACTTGACATAGCTGACATAATCAGAGAATTGTCAATCATCCAAGCCTGTGCTTCAGCATATTTTTCATAACGTTTGGCTACATCTTTATTTTCGCTATCTGCATCTTTGAGCATCTTGGTGTAGGTATCAAGACCCAAGCTAGCAATTTTAGCTTTATCTTCCTGAGCATCTAGACCAAAAATCTTGAGATAGAATCCATCCTCTGCGTTGAAAGGATTGAGATAAGTTGATGGATCTTGGTAGTCACCTACCCAGCCATCAAAGTTCAAATCATAATCTCGATCAGCTGGTGTCGGTGCTAAGAAGGCTACGTTATTAAAATCATCTGTTGAAAGTTGTTGAACATCAATGACAATGTTATCAGCACCTAAAACCGACTCAAGGGTCTGCTTAACTGAGTTCATGCCTGTCACAGCATTTTTACTTGTCTGATCAACTGCAACATCCAAGTGAATTGGGAAAGTCACACCTTGACTTGCCAATTCTTTTTTAGCTTCCGCAAATTTTGCTTGGGCTTTTTCTTTGTTGAAATAGGCATCCTGAGCATCTGCCAAATTAATACCTGACCATTCTGTGCCATAGTTAACCAATTTAGAAGCGACTACTTCTCCAAAGGTCTTGTCTCCAACTTGAACAAATGTTGGAGGCACTAGGGTGTTACGAAGAGTCTTGCTAGCTGCTTCTTCCCCATTTGACTGAGCAGAATAGGCTGTGCGGTCCAAGGCAAAGTTCACCGCTTGGCGGAAGTTTTTGTTCAAGACAGCTGTCTCAGTTGACTTCTTCTGCTCATCTGTCGTTTTAGCAGTGTGATTGTAGGCCTTACGGTTGACGTTGAAATTGAAATACCAAGAAGTCTTGTCCTGCAAGCTATAGACGATATTATCCTTATATTTTTCCTTAGTTTTAGCAAAGTTAGAACTATTTGGATAAACCCCAGCGATAGAATAAGCTCCACTTTCAAAGTTGCGGATGGTCAATTCTTGGTCTGAGCCATCAAAGTAAGCCAATTTAACGTGTTCAATTGATACTTTGTCATGATCATAGTAATGCGGATTTTTCACATACTCAATAGATGATTTTGATGTGAAATCTTTTAACAAATAAGGTCCGCTGTAGAGAATGCTATCTGGAGATAGGGTCCCAAAATCTTTCCCTTTTGAATTTAGAAACTCTTCGTTTACTGGGAAAAGAATACTATTGGTTGTTTTTGAATTCCAGTAAGGTTCTGGGCGGGTCAAAGTATATTCAATAGTCTGGTCATTAATGGCCTTCACTCCAACCTTAGAAAAGTCAGAATCCGCTCCTGTAATATAATCATTCAAGCCCTTGATCGAGTTTTGAATCAAGTCAATGGCCTGTGATTTATTATCCACTGCGTACTTAATACCTGTCACAAAATCCTGTGCCTTGACTGGAGCGTACTCTTCACCGTCAGCTGTGAACCATTTGGCATCTTTTCTCAATTTGTAGGTATAAGTCAGACCGTCGCTCGAAACAGACCAGTCCTCTGCCAAAGATGGAACTAGATTTCCGTGGTTGTCATTCTCAAGCAAACCATCAACTAGGTTGGTTATAATCGATGTATTGTCAGCATAGTAGTCTAATAAATAGTTAAATGTAGTTGGATTTCCACTAAAGGTTGATGAGTAAGTTTTTGTATCTGAACCTGATTGCCCGCAAGCAGCTAAAAGCAAAGCAGCAGCAAAAGTCAACCCTGTACCAAGGACACGCTTTTTTGCATTCATCTTCTTTCTCCTTTATGTTAGTTTTTATAACATAAGTTTATTTTACCAAATTAGTGGGGATTTGTAAAGTTAATTGAATTTCTAGAATGGAAGTTTATAAACTCTAGGCATTAAAAAAACAAAGGATTCCTGTCTTTCATACAGTCCTCCCTTGTTTTTATACGTTTTATTGATTAAAAATTATTTGTAAAAACAAGCCTAGACTCATTTTACGTGTTTTTCTAAATCCTTTTGATACTGAGCATTCGATTCTAGTTTTTCTTTTTGCCATTTTTTGAGGGCCGCCTCATACTCTTTCGTTGTGACAATATCATTTTGAAGTTCCATTCCTTTAAAAATAAATGGATCCCCTTTGATACCAACTTGTGAATAGGCTTTAGTAAATGGCACAGCACGACTTACCATAGGAGAACCTCCTGAAGACGCCACTGGAATAAGGAGAGAACTATCTGTTACCCAAGCTTGAGCCTTAGCATATTTCTCATAACGTTTGTCAAGATTGGTCGTCTCAGAAGCAGCATCGTCCAAGAGCTTCTTGTATTCATCCAAGCCAACTTTCGCCATGACTTCAGGATCCTTGCCCTTTGTTATACCTAGGTGTTTCAAAGCAGAACCCTTCTTAGCATCTAAAATATTGAGATAGGTTGCTGGATCTTGGTAATCTGGTCCCCAACCTGTTCCGTTCAAATCATAATCTTTTTGAGTTGGCACTTTTGCTTGGGAAGTAATACTTTCCTTCTCATTATCTGTCATTTGAAGAACATCTACAATGACATTGTCAGAACCAAGCGTTTCTTCAATCGATTGTTTTAATGAATTTGTCTGTTGAACTGCAACTACATCTGTCTGTTCTACTGGTACATCCAAATGAATCGGGAAACTTACTCCCTTGCTTTGCAATTCTGACTTCGCTTTCTCAAATGCTGATTTGGCCTTCGTAGGATTGTAAATTGTATCCTTACCATCTGTGAGAGTTACATCTTTCCACTGTTCTCCATATTTCAGTAGTTCATCCTGAGCCAGCTGTCCGAAGGTCTTCCCTGCTACCTGAACATAATTATCTGGCACTAGACTATTACGAATAATCTTATCCGCACCTTCTTCACCGTTTAATTGGGCTGTATAGGCATGACGATTAAAGGCAAAATTAATCGCTTGACGGAAATTTTTATTCAGCATAGCTTCTTTTGTAGAAAGCTTTTGTCCTTCATCTGTCTTGGCTGTTTTATTATATGATTGACGATTTACATTAAAAGTAAAGTAGTAGCTAGTTGCTTCCTGAGGGCTATAAATAATCTGATCGCCATATTTCTCTTTGGTTGAAGCAAAACTTGAACTATTTGGGAAAAGTCTCGCTGTATTATATGCTCCTGTAGAGAAACTACGGATAAGAGACTCTTGATCTGAACCGTCATAGAATGTTAATTTTACATTATCAATCTTGACATTTTCCTTATCCCAATAGTTAGGATTTTTTTCATACTCAATCACAGATTTAGAAATCAAAGATTTCAAAAAATATGGACCATTGTAAAGAATACTTGATGGAGTTGGCGCTCCGTAATCCTTACCAGTTGCATTCAAAAACTCTTCATTTACAGGAAGCATGGTTGCAGTGGTTACTTTAGAGTTCCAAAAACTTTCTGGTTTATTAAGGGTATATTCTACCGTATAATCATCAAGAGCTTTAACACCTACAGTTGAAAAATCATTGGTCTCACCACTAACATAGGCCTCCAAACCTTTGATTGATTTTTCAATCAAAGAAAGACCATCTGACTTACCATCTGCTGCATGTTTCAGACCTGTAACAAAGTCCTGTGCCTTAACTTCTGCATACTCCTCTCCTTCAGAAGTGTACCACTTCACACCCTTACGAAGTTTGTAAGTATAAGTCAAACCATCAGCTGAAACAGTCCAATCCTCTGCTAAAGACGGAACAAGATTCCCATATTTATCATTCTCTAAAAGACCATCAACAACATTACCAATCACGTCAGAGGTCGAACTTTTACTCGTAATGCTATAATCCAAGGAAGACGGATCTACCGCATAGACATAAGAAAAGCTCCTCGGGGCATCTGCTTTCTTATCGCTTTTCCCACAAGCCGTTAAAAGAAGGGCTGCACTCATCGTTAATCCTGCTCCTAAAATCCACTTTTTCGATTTCATAACCAAACTCCTTTAGTAATATGTTATTTCCACCATTATACTCTATTTTATTCTAAATGCAAGAGCTTTCGACAGATTTTTTAGAAAATTCTAACAGATATTATTCAAAAACATTTCAGTTGCAGATAGAGCACTCAAATCACATCTTTGAGATCGGATAAGAGCTAAACCATATCTACAGTATCCAAGGATGACCTTGTTTGAGAAGTTCTTTTGAAGAGTACTATAAAAAAGAACCTCAGCCCCAAAAGCTGAAGATTCTCTAGCTTTAATCAATCAATTCCACACAGAAAGCATCCCATGGAGCTAATATTTGTTTTTCAAAGACTTCTTGAGCTAGGGTGTTTTCAATTAAGACCGATTTGACGTTTCCTTCTACGATCAAATCTTGTTCTTTATTGGACAAGTTAGCCACAACTAGGAAACGACGGTAACCATCTTTACGGATATAGGCAAAGACCTTGTCAGCTGTATTAAGTAATTCAAAGTCAGCTCGAATCAGCCATCTGTTCTCCTTGCGGATTTGGACCAACTTCTGATAAGTATAGAAAATAGAATCTGGATTTGCCAGCGCTTCTTGAACATTGATTGCTTGATAGTTTGGATTGACTGCCAACCAAGGCTGACCTGTCGAGAAACCAGCGTTTTTGCTCTCATCCCATTGCATTGGAGTACGGGCATTATCACGTCCGATAACACGGATACTGTCCATGATTTCTTCCATCGGAACGCCTTTTTCAAGAGCCTCACGCGCATAGTTGAGGGATTCAATATCTTCTACTTGATCCAGTGTTTCAAAGGGATAGTTGGTCATGCCAATTTCCTCACCTTGGTAGATATAAGGAGTTCCTCTCA
>ERZ772979.1964-NODE-1964-length-10955-cov-3.049633_pt1 | contig 10955 bp, 17 predicted proteins | sample MGYA00511130_ERZ772979 | MGnify/ENA primary metagenome ERZ772979 (study PRJEB29015, sample SAMEA2738103) | human oral metagenome | biome: human oral; feature: human-associated habitat; material: saliva | place: China | collected 2186 ... | reverse complement strand
ACCACAAAACGCGCTCCTTTTTCCATACGGTCAATGAGTAAAAGTCGGTTACGAGGAAGGTCGAGAACGCAACGAGACTCCATACTCGTCTGAGTAAGCGTCTCGATGAGACGCGCACGAATCTCGTCCTTCTCAGAACCTTCTCCAAACCCCTCATAGGACGGAGTTTTCTTACGCATCCATCCATCACCACTCCAAATTAGGATGCGGTAGATAGGGAGCTTTTGAACAATATTGAGGATTGTTTTTTCGATAAGCCTCATGCAACAACCACCTCCTTCTTGGACGGAGCAGGCATGTTCTGCAACCGTTCGTTGATGAAAAATGCAGGAAATCTGAGAGCCATTGTCATGTCTACGTTTCAATCCGCGTCAACGACATTTAATAGAGACGAATCACCTCACGGCATCGACCACCTAGGAGTCGTTGTTGCTCTCTACCTAATCCAGCGAGGTGACAGCCAAACTATCCGCTAAGATGTTTGACGTGTTGTTAGTATACCACAGTTTGATAATTCTGTTTTACAGTTTTCGAAAATCAGTTAAAACTTCCTAAACAGAAAAGTTAAACTCGCAAATTTATCCAATAGCGAAAGTCACGAATGTTCTTGGCGAATTCATAAAAACAGGTGACGGTTTTTTGGAGTAATCAAGTCCTTAACTATACTCAATCGCCTCATCAATATCATTTGTGGTGTGGTCGTCACCGTTCGAGTAATCATTGATATACGCAAAGTCCCCTTCTGCCATATTCTCGTCGAAATCAAAGGTTGCGCGACGTACTGCACACCCAGAAGGGAGACCAATCATAACACTCATAGAAAGCATAAACGGGTCAAAGTCAATATACTGGTAGAAGTCTCCGTTTCCTACAAGACACCGCATCTCCCACATATTCAAGTATGCGTCAGGGCGAAGGAGTGTGTGTTTGATTGCATCGAGAATAAGAGCATTATCCTCACGCACCCCAGTCGCCTCTGCCGTAAGTACAGCTTCACCAATTGTGAGGCGGACGGTTTTGAGATCTCGCTGTGCGAAGATTTTCTCTATGATTTGCGTGTAAAGATCGTGGTTGAATTTGAATTCATTTTCTTTAATACTGTTGCGCTTTTTTGATGTGTCCATGATAGTTTTTTCCTTTCTAAATAGACAATGCGTTTTAATGTGGTAGATTTTCAATAAGCCAAAGGAAAAGCTTGGAGGGGACTTTCCGCTTTTTCAATTGGTTGAAACATGGCGAAAATGGTTAAACCAACTCGTTGAAAATGCAATTTTGTGAGGGAGGATAAGTTTTTCTATAACATAACTCCTAAAATATAGATAGAACCGCCGAGAGAAAACTCCAACGGTTCTATCATACCACAACCTACCACGCCATCTCGGAGAGTTTTTCATCGAGCCAACGGTTCTCCTCCGTTAGCTCGGCAACCTTCTCCTCCAACGAGCAGTTCTGCTTCTCCAATTCGGCGATGCGCTCAAAAAGCGAACACACCGCATCGTCGCGGAGGTAGACAATCCCCGCGTGAGGAGAAACCATCATCGGCACATCCTCAGACCACCGAGGCTTCTTCCCGAAAGCGAGGAGGTGCTTATCGGAAACTGCATGAAGGGTGCGTTCCGAACCAAAATCATGACGGATGTTTTGACATCGTTGCTCAACTGGGACATTCTTGAAAGTCTCGTTGTAAACGGACTCGAAGATGTCGAGCGCTTCCTCGTGACTCTTACACTCCTGCTCTGTCTTGCAAACAGTTCCGTCCTTCGCAACATAGGCTGTCTTCATGTTTTTTCGCTCCCTTTTTCTAAACCGAACTCATCTGATGTATGTATTATATAACAATCGTAGGTGTTTTTTCTAAAATCTGGAAGCCGCCATTTTTCTTTGAGAAATCAACTACGGATATTCAATCGAAGCAGATTGAAATGTTTAACTGCCGAAAACCAAGCCACATCCGTATCTGCACTGAGAGCATCTTTGTCAATAGATTCCACAATTTCGACAAGGTTCCCACAAAGAGCAACGAGGGTTTCTTTGATAGGTGCTGTGGAATCTCCAAACAAAACAGAACCACCATCAAAGAAACTTTTCTCCAAGATTGTTCCTCGTTCAATTGCTTTTACAGCACTCTCAACAAACATATCCTTCGCGATGCTTGTGAAAACAAAGAACATCTCATCACTGTCTTTTTCGGCATCATATAAATCACCGATAAGACTGAGCGGAACAGAAAACTTAGTGTAGATGCAGAAGTAACCGTGGTTAAATTTGAGCGAGAGGTTGTCTTCATCAACATTGTGGAACAGGTTGACGCTACGAATCCTCTGTCCTCCACCACCAAGAGAAATTGTTCCAATAGGACGCTCTGTGTAGCCACCATTGAGTTCGTATCGACCAATGGAGAGGCTGTTTCTGTGTAACTTACAATACGCAGCGATTTCTTTGAAATTGTGTCTAAGGGAACTATCAGGGAGAACAACCTGCCCGTAGACAGATTGCTTCACCCTTTCATAAAGCGATTTACTATTATCCATTTATGCTTAACACTTTCTATCCATCTTCGGAATGATGAGGTTCGTATCAACCATCTGCGCAAACCTCTCGTAATCCTCAACAACAAGTTGCCACTGTTCATCCATGTGCGGCGACTTCTTGCCGAGTTTGAACATTTCCTTCAGAATTCCAACATCACGCGCAAGGGCAAAGAATGCCTGTCCAGCTCCATGCGTGTTACCGAAGTTATCTCCAAACAGCACGGATTCGTCAGAGAAGAACTCATCCTCATTCAGAGAGCCATGCATAATACCTCGAAGCACCATGCTCTCAAAGATGACCTGAAGCATATCCTCAAACAGACTCCAGAGTTTATCAGAATCGTTATTTGCATTAATCAGAAGGTCGGTTAAGATTCTGTCGTTGACAAACACTTCTCCAATAAACGTAGTGACATGAAGGAATTCCACGAGAATCGCTCTCTTTTTTGCAGAATATGTTAAACGCACCGTTCTCTGACGTTGATTTCCTCCAACCAAGAAAATAGATCCAAGGGCATAATTCCCCTTACTAATCTCATGATACTCTGTAGGGAGCTTGTCCTTCATTACCTGTGTGGCGACGTAGAGAAGGTCTTTCTTCTTGAATGTACTTCTCTCTGAGTTAATTTGCTCATAGATGGAATTTGCAATTCGATCTTTGAGTTCGATAAATTCTTTTTCTGTCATGTGTATTATATCTCCTACAACTCTTTATTTTCCGTACTTTACAATTCAGGCTGAAGCATCTTCACAATAATCTCGTTCATTGCCCGACAAAGCATCTGTCTTTCATTCTTGCCAACTAGCTCAGACATAAGCTCCAAACACCGTCCAAACGAAGGAGGGTCAATTCGCGCGTTTTCCGATTGAGTTGGATCAAACCAAGAGAAGTTATCGAACATTCGATACGCCGATTCGAACCGTTCATAAGATGAAGGGTAAGTAGGGCAATGTTCAATTTCCCTGATACATGAGAGTGTAGTGTTCTCTATCTCGGAGAAAAACTCTTGAAGACAGCAGAGCGAATATTCCTGCCACTCATCATCGGGTTTTACAACAGTAACTTTTTCTCGGCAACTCTGGATGATGTTCAAGAGCTTCGAGAACGCGTTTTCCATGTCTGTGTTCATAAAATATGCTTCCTCTCTTATTCTCCAACAAGCATCTGTGCAAGAATCTCATTCATGGTGCGACAGAGATTCTGTGTTTCGTCTTCACCGATGTACTCAGGAAGGCGTTCCAAACATTCACTGAATGTGAGTGTGTCGAAGTCTTCGTTCTCTGGTTCAGGACCTTCAAAATACGAAATGAACGAAAAGACCCTCTTTGTTTCTTCAAATCGTTGAAGATGTGTGGCGGATGTGTAATGATCCATATTTCTCTTTCCAGAGCAGAGTGCGTATTCTATCTCTGAGAAAAACGATTGAAGGGAGTCAACAACGTTTTCTTGCCATTCGTCTTCAGGTTTTACCGCTGACACTTTCTCTCGGTAGCGTTGAATCGTACTACGGAGCGTTGAGCAGGCGGAGTCTATATTTACATTCATGGGGGTGTGTCCTTTCTTTTATGTGTGGGGATGGCGGATTATATGTAGTTGATTTTGTTTATGTGTGGCGTGATATAGATTTATTTGTTTCGCTTGATGTATTTATTATATAACGGGTGGAGTTTACATGTGGGGATTTATGTGTAGAAGGAGAGGGTTTCTATACCCAGTTTTCGTTATGTGTGGTATGGCGGCTTTTCTTGATGTGCCAAAGAAAAAGGTGGAGACTGCCGATAGTGTCGTTTTCTATCGGTGCTCCACCTATTTTTCCTTTTGGCTTATTAAGAGATCTAATCAATACACACGTATCTTTATTAGTTCCGACATCTTGAGAGCATTCAAAACAAGAGATTCGTATGTGTTGTATAGGGTGCAAAGCTCACGTCGGTCAAGAAAATTAAAGACATCCTCATACGCACGATTGATAACGAGATAGTGCAAGTCCCACCCATACGAAAGGTCTTGAAATCGAGAATTTTCATACAAGAAATCCTCAAACTCTTTCGTCACCTTGTTATAGTTTTCACCATTAGATAAGCGTCGGTCAAAATCGTCTAGAACGTTTTGAGGAATAATACGAGCCTTGGTTACTTGCATTCCATGTCCTTTAGCAAACCACCCGAACTTAAAGCTCTGCATAAGCAGTTCCTCATATTGCGAGTACCATTCATAAAGGAGGAAAGAAAACTCTTTTTCTCCACTCTCTAACGTAGCGGCATCATAAACCATATTGCTGATTTTGCGACCGTTCTTAACGTTGATAAAACCGCTATTTTGGAAGAAGAAGTCCCTCATGTCCTTATCAACCGAATCCAAGATTTTAGCTCTTTCATCAAAAGCGTTCTTCCACTCAGAAGATTTCTCATGCAATCCGTCAAGCAAAGAGTTTGCGCGAGACAACCTCTCATCAAACTCCTTGCACACATTTTCAATGTTATCCGTCAACATAAAAACCTCCAAACCACAAAACATCCATACAAAGCATTATATAACCTTTTAGGAGGAATGGAAAAAAAAGTGACGGTCACTGGTACAGTTTTTCGCCGAAGCCGCCACAACATCTTTTCCTTTTGGTCTATCAAAACAACTATGCGTCAATACAGAATGGGAAGGAAGAACCATGCAATGTTTGCGAACTCATCTTTCCCGACAACAGAAACTTTTTTAGTTGCAGACGGAGCGTCACGCCTATCCACCACAACGCTCAACAGGTCTCCGACTTCGTGTTTGGAAAGAACGCTTTTCACATCCGCCATCGTCCGTATCACACATCCATCAAGGCGCAGAATCCTGTCTCCGCAGTTCAAGCCATTTCTCTCGACGCCAAACATACAGTTTACGCCAGAACAAGCTAGTAGACTTCCGCGCCTACTTCTCGCAGGAACGAAATCTAAGTAACAGTCAAGAAACTTATCATCTTCGAGTTTTCCAACAATCTCCTGAACATCTTTTTGCATAAGTTCTTGATGTGTTGTAAAGAACATTTCCTTTGCGCGGAACTCCAAATATCTAGGGCCACGCAGACAATATAGTCCATCACAGTGCCGATCAAACGCACAGGTTTCGCAGATAAGGTTCTGGATAAACTTCCAAGCTTCCCGCCTTCTTATCTTCTCCTCGTCAGGCAAATCATAAGAAGATATTTTCTCAACCTCACAACATTCCTTCAAACCGTAGTCATAAGTTCCGTTCTTACGCTTGTATTGATACGCGATGGCAGAAAACGAAACACAGTCTCGCGCTTTTATGTTTTTCTCAAGGAACGGTTGTGGGTCATAAATCCAGACATGATCTTCTACACCTTCAACGGTGGTGCACTCGAAGTCGAAACATTCAGCAAGAACGTATAGACGCTTGATAAGGAGGCCTTTGTTCTGGACAACCTGTAACACCTCGCCTTTGAATACACCGAAAGGAATGTTATCGCCACCGACAAAATAGTAGTGCTCTAAGACGTGGCGATGTGTTTGGTTATATGGAATAGGCTCGCGCAAAAGCACCTCGCCGGGCATTAGTCGAGGAGGTCTGAGTTGAGACGCTTTGTTCCGTTTGGAAGCTCTTTTGGATTTCTTTTTCGACCTTTTCTGAGATACGGCGTTCTTGTTATTCTTATTTTTCTTATTACCCATAATCTACCTCACATAAAACAAAGGTGTGGAGAAAACATATCCTCCACACCACACATCAAACTCTGCAAACAAACTCACGGCATGGAACACGACCAAAAGACGGAATGTTTCCGATCACAGAGAACTCACACTCACTCTTACCAAGGAACTCTCCTGCAATTTTGCGGATAACAGCTACACGCTCATCGCCCTCTTGAATAAGAATTGTTGCCTTCCCACCACCAACAACATCCGCCTCCACATCTTTGAGCGAACCGAGAGCGGACAGCCACTCAGGGAGAGCAGTCTTTTTGTTTTCGTTCATCTTCTTCCTCCTATCAACCTTTTGAACCACCAACGACTGAAGTCACGAGTGTACGCGGGGCGTGTTAATCAAGCCTAGATAATGCAAATTACACATTATCCTTGCCAAGAAAGAATTTGATGTGTCTTAGATCCTCCTGCTTAAGTAGCGTTTTGTACTTTCGGCTATTATTGGAGTCCAACCAACATTAGCCGAACTCCAACCACACAATCCTTAATACGAGCCGTCTACATTCTTGAGCGGCACTAGCTCGTGCTTGAAAATTTCTGCATCATGTCCGTCCTTCAGGAGTGGTGTAAAAACCCAACCCGTCTCAGCCGTCCAGTGGTATACATAATCGACATCTTTTTTCGTGACCCACGCGCCAAGTTTCCTTTCCATCGGCGGCTCAAACTTGTCACCACGCGCAATGTAGGGGTTGAGAGCAACAGCGATTGTCTTGTAGTTCCCAGCAGAGAGGAGGTTCGCGATGTGTTCCTCTGTGTCGAAAACGAGTGCAAGCTCACGACCAACGCCGAGTAGACCGCCGTCATAATCGCACAGAATCGAGTAAGTCTTACCAGCCTCGAAGTGGACTTCCTTGCGCGAGTTGAGTGCGTTGTTGATACCGTTGTCGCGCTTTACACACCCACGGTCATTCGACTCGTCGAATATTGTTCCCATACCGCCACTTGCAGACGGGAGGTTCGAGGGGGAGAAGAAAATATCCATATCCTTCGACGGGGTGTATGCGATAAGTGCTCGAATCATTTTGTACCGACCTTTCTTTTTTCGTACCGACCAAACTCTCTTTATGTATTTATTATATAACATTACACGAAAACAAACCGTAATTTACGGTTTGATGGGTGTTTTCTTTTTAGGCGGGAGTACGGCGCGAGTTCTTTTCCTCTGGCTTATCAAATCAAAAGACAAAACTTTATTTTTATCAAAAACAAAATATAATATAAATAGAGTTGTTTTTTTAGATTTCCCTCTCGCAAAGGGAGGATAGAACGGGAGGATATGATGAGAAGATCGTATCTTGAAGTGTTCGAAACAGACACTCTAGTCCCCAAAGGATGCGAAGAACTCAATACAGATGAATTCCTGCTAGGGGGCTACAAAACGATAAAAGAGTTGCAAGAGACAGAACCAGAACTCTTTTTCGAAGAGTATGTTCGCCTGACCAAGGTATGCGAGCTGAACGGAACACGGTTCTGCTTCGCGGCGCATTTGGGGAGAGGAATGGAACAACACCCTTACACACAATGGGTGTACTGGCTTCCAATTCGACTCGTTTACTTCAACCGGGGCGAATACAAGAACAACAGGACAATTAAGTGGTTCAATGTTCCACTGAACGGCATGTTGTGGAGAGGGAAGGACGAAGAAAAACGCTTCGACCATTTCCTCAACAAAACTGTTTCAAGCATGGGCAACAAAAACTTACCAATTTCGCCGAGAAAGCCCCTGCCTTTAGGCATGGGGATGAATCGGCGCGTCAGACGTGGCATTTTGGGAAAACTCTCTTGCAAAACGACGAAGTTTCTGGTATAATTGTAGCATCTTTGGATAGTCCCAAAGAGTCTGGCTGTGCTGGCGACGAAAAAGAGACCGCTTAACGACGATCTCCGCTTCGTCAGGCACGGTGCACGAGGGTCTACATGACCTGCCTCGTGATGGGTTCTGACCGCCCCCTAGCTCGGACTTGAGTTCGGCAGAAATGTACGAACGGGGTTGGGAAATCAACGAGATTTTTCAACTCAACGTCCTGAGAATCCCCCGGATTTATCCGTGGGGAGGGTCAATTGAAGCCGCCCTTCGAATAGAGGGTAGGAGTTTTAGAGAAATGGTTTCGAACGCCATCGGCGCGGATATTGAAACAATCCGAAAAACTTTCTCCTAAAACGCAAAAGAGAGAGGGGTTAACCACCTCCCTCTTTTTTGTTCATGCCGCTCACCTCATCGAAAGGACGGAACGAGCGAATCGAGAAACGTAGACCGCCGCCATCTCCTCCGTCACAACATCAGAGAAATTTTTGGTCGTTCCAGTCATCACATTGACCTCTGTGCGATCATCCTCCAATATTCGCACATCAATCATTGAGTTGTTCAGAATAACCGCATAGGTCAACGGATTGAAGAAGCGGAAAATGCGGAACATAATGGAACAACCATTTACAACGGCACGAACAAGAACATCAGACGTGGCGTTCTTGATGGACTGCACAGCAAGAAGTCGAGTGCTATCCAACTCGTCACCATTATCTGTGTTAGCAACAGAAACGAAACAATCGTTCTCGCCAGCCAAAAGGAGCTCAACTTTCTCAAAAGGAAGCTCTTCAATGAGAGAGATAAGAGTCTTTTGAATAGGGTTTAAATCCTGAAACATAATAAACATCCTTTCTACAAAACCAACACCTAAAGCAACTATATTTATTATATAACTTTTTGAGAAAAACTTCATCAATTATGATGTAGAAACAAAGTTTTATAAAAAAAATCATCAATATTTTTTTCTGTCGCTCAAGCGGATTCCTTCATAGGTGTTGCCGACTTTTTAATTTTCCATTTCATTCTCTCCTTTTAACAGCTACATAATCAGCACTCAGGCATAAGTCCATCCTGCGCGATACGAGCTAACTCAAGCCACTCGTATGCGTCCAAACAAAATATCGAGTAAGAAGCCACGAGTGGACCGATGAAGAGCTCATCATTATCCGCTGGATCGTAAGAGTTATTCAACACCATCATCCACACATAATCAAAAAGGTGCCGACCATTGCACATATCATTAAACTTCGAATTCACAAAGATGTTATCTTTCGCAATGGTCTCCAAATATAGCTCGCGCGACTTCTTTTCCTCGATAGGTAAATTACTCCTACGCACCTTGCAAATCTGTTTGTCGATGTCCTCAATAATATCGCGCACATCATGAACCATAACCGACACTTCTGTCACCTCCGAATTTCCACCAACAGACTCTATTGATGCATTCATCATATATTGAACTTCCAACTTACGTCGCGGGATTCTTGGGTACGGGCGGCTTAGAGGGAACATTCGTTTCCTCCAGAGGCACGCCTAATTTACCGAGCTACCACCGATGTCCGGTCGGCGGACTCCGCTTAAAAATCAACGGAGTTTTTGTTTATATTACAGGTCTTTCGATAGACCAAAGAGAAGATTTCTTATGACGAAAGTTTCGCCTTTTCGAAGGAAATCCGCGTTCCCTCGCGCAGGATCAGGAAAATGGCGGCTTTCCTTTTACGCCGCCATCCATCGTCCAAACGTTTCCTTTGGTCTGCAAAAAATCCATATTAACCACTCAGTTATCCTTTCCCTTTGCAACTGTTTTTTGGAGACCTAAGCAACACAATAACGATTTCGTTTACAAGTTGAAACAGTTTCCAAGTGTCTTCCTCGCCAACATATTTCGATAATTTACTCATACCCCCACCGAATGATATTGGGTCAAAATAAGGTTCCTTTGGAATGTGCCCTTCCCAAAATCCAAAGTCAACGATTAGGTCGTACACAATGCCAAACCGACCTAAAGGAGTGGAGGTTTTCCTATGTGACCAGATGGTGTAATTTGCAATTTCCTCCTTTAGCTTATTGAGCATTGAGCAGACAGATTCTTTTTCAAACTTCTCCCACGAAAGAGCCCTTTCCCTTCGTTCCTCTGGAACATCCGACATATCAGACGGTGGAGTAAGCGCAATTTTTCTGTTAAGCCTGTCTATTAAATGGGAAAGTTTGTAATATTTGTTGTTGAGAGTTGTATTTAACATATTCGACCATCCTTCTTATTAGTTAAAATTAAACCCCATAAGCATATCCACCCCGCCCAATCAGCATGTCCCGCTCATTAAGAGCTTTTGCCGCGAACGTGTCAAGCAATGTCTTATAGTCCTCGTAAGAACCACTCTCCACAGCCTTTTGTGCGCGTTCGTTGTAAACGGCGGGAAGGTAGCCGTCTGGCGTGCAAGAAAGACTCCCCATAGGCAACTTGCCACAAGTCATGATGCAAGCATCATCGCACGCATAGAAGTAGCCAACGATCTCGCCATTGTCGTTGACGATGTTTTTGTCAGGGTAAGCTTCGAGGAAGTCGTAATCGCTGTTGAGAATATGAACGATGTTCTCATCGTAGCGGTCGTAAATCTCACGCATGGTGATGTTTTCGGTAGGATATCGCATAATTGGCATTGTTTTTCCTCCTTATAGTAGACTGTGTTTTCGACAGGATGTCGCTTGATGTACTCATTATATAACTTTTTGATAGAGCAAGAGGGAAAAACGGCGCAGACCAAAGAAATTTTCGTCTTAACGGTATGTGCCGTTCTTATAGAGCATCGCCGAGAAAATCCCCTGCTTCAAGTGGGGGAGTGTCAACTGTTTTGATTTTCTATAACTATCAACAAGAATCATAAATTTGTAGTGTAATTTATAGTAAC
>ERZ772979.1961-NODE-1961-length-10962-cov-22.634363_pt1 | contig 10962 bp, 7 predicted proteins | sample MGYA00511130_ERZ772979 | MGnify/ENA primary metagenome ERZ772979 (study PRJEB29015, sample SAMEA2738103) | human oral metagenome | biome: human oral; feature: human-associated habitat; material: saliva | place: China | collected 2186 ... | reverse complement strand
AGAGCTACCATGACGCCGCCCCGCCGCACCCCAGAGGGCACGAGTCCCCAGGACGCAACCACTGCCTCGTCCCCCTCAGTGCCCCGCAAAGCCCCCGGCGTCAAAGACGTCGCCGCTCTTGCGGGCGTGAGCGTCGGCTCCGTGTCTAACGTCATCAACCGGCGCGAGAGCGTGCGCCCCGACGTGCGCGAACGAGTCGAGGCGGCGATCGCGCAGCTTGGGTACAAGCCCAACCCGACTGCGCAGGCCCTGCGGCGCGGCACCTCGCCGCTCGTGGGCGTGGCGGTTTTCGATCTGACAAACCCGTTCTTCATGGAGGCGGCCGCGGCCATGGAGCGCGTCCTATCGCGCGAGGGCTACATCATGACCCTGTCCTCCACGCACGCCTCCGTGCGCGAGGAGCGAGACCTGCTCGAGGCGCTGGGGCGCCAGGCGGTGCGCGGGGTTCTTCTCACCCCCGCAGACTCCACGCACGAGGCCGCCACGCGTTTGGTGGAGGAGGGGACGCCGGTCGTCCTCTTCGACGCGGCAGACGCACCCGAGGGCTTGCCGTCCGTTTCCATCGACGACCGCGCGGGTGCGGCACTAGCGATCGAACACCTTCTGGCACTCGGACATGAGCGAATCTGTTTCCTCAACGGCCCCGCCGACATGCGCCAATCGGCTCAACGCCTTGCGGGCGTTGAGGACGCCCTCGCGCACTGGCAGCAGCTCACCGGTGCCGACAATGTCCGGCTCACAGTCCTCAATGCCACGGCGTACACCGCCCAGGCCGGATATGCGGCCACCGAAAACGCCGTCACCGAGGCCCGGGCGGCCTCCAATGGAGCGAACCCCACCGCTGTCTTCTGCGCGAACGATCTACTAGCCGTGGGCGTCATGTCCGCACTGCGCGGAGCGGGGATCTCGATTCCCAACGACGTGTCCGTCATCGGCTTCGACGACATTCCCCTGGCCGCGCAGATGCCAGTACCCCTCACGACAATCCGCCAGCCCATGGACGAGCTCGGCGCCGCGGCCGCCGAGCTTCTATTGTCCGGCCCCGACGCACCCACACAGCACCAGACCTTCAGCCCCGTCCTCACCATCCGCGAATCCACAGCTCATCCGACGCGCTAAGGCGTGTGGCCCCCCGCCTGTCGGTAGGGGGTCACACCCGCCGCGTCAGTACGCCAACCCCTTCGGTTGCTCGGCCAGCACCGCGCTTGCCGGATTCACGACCTCAAAACCATTGGCCTTGTAGGCCTCGTAGTCGAAGTTTTCGCATTCGTCGTACCCGATGCGGTGGTACTCGTAGAAGCCGTCCCAGGCCTCGTACCCGGACCCGAGGGAGGACTCGAGGAACGCGTCCGCCATGGCCATCGCGGTGCGCGGGGCGACGTAGAAGGCGCCCATGGCGAGCAGGTTCGCGTTGTTGGCGGCGGCGCAGCGGCGCGCGGCGGGCACGGATTCGCACACGGCGGCGTGCACGTGGGGGCACTTGGAGGCGGCGATGTGGATGCCCATGCCGGTGCCGCAGAAGGCCAACGCCCGCTCGAAGGTGCCTTCGGCGATCTGGGCGCCGAGCGCGAAGCCGACGCGGTGGTACATGGGCGCGGTGTCGGCGTCGGGCGTCAGGTCGGTGACGGTCCAGCCGCGCTCCTCGAGGTGTGCTTTGACGGCTTCTTTGAGGGGGTACCCGGCGAAGTCGGCACCGACGACGACGCACTTGTCTTTAACTGTCAGCATGGGAGCGTCCTTTCAGGAGTTTGCGCAGGGAGGTGAAGGAGAAGAGGCCCTCGTTCATGCAGATGACAAGCAGGAGCACGCCACCCCAGATGAGGGGCCGGTAGAAGTTGGAGATGTTGGGGAACATGTTCAGGCCGGAGGAGAGGACCTGGAGCGTGAGGATGGACAGGAGGACGCCGCTCAGGCGCCCGGAACCGCCGTTGGGGTTGACGCCACCGAGGACGACGATGAGGACGGTGAGCAGCGTGTAGGAGGCGCCGTAGTCGGCCTTCGCGGAGTTGTAATTCGCGAGCATGACCAGCCCGGCCATCGCCCCCATGACGCCGGAGAACACGTACGTGCGGATCAGGAGGCTCGTGACTTTCAGGCCGGAGAAGCGCGCCGCCGTCTCGTTCGTGCCGAGCATGAGGATGTTTTTCCCGAAGCTCGTGCACGCGACGATGAACCCGGCGAGCGCCGCGCACACCAGAAACACGACGAGGGGCATGGGGACGAGGCCAACCACCTTCGCGGTGAACATGTTGCCGAACGCTGGGGGTATGCCGGAGACGGGTTTGCCTTCGGTGAGGACCAGGGCGACGCCGCCGAAGAGTTCGAGGGTGCCGAGGGTGGCGAGGATCGGCGGGATTTTGAGGATCGCGACGAGTATGCCGTTGATGAGTCCGCAGACGATTCCGACGACGAGTGCGACGCCCAGGGCAATGAGGACGGCCAGGCCGAAGGACGAGGTGGCCGAGGCCCCCGTGAGGGTGGCGCGCAGCGTGAGGGCGGCGCAGATGCCGGTGACGTTCGCGATGGCGACGACGGACAGGTCGATGCCGGCGGTGAACATGGTGAACATGACGCCCAGGCTCATGAGGCCGAATTCGGGGAATTGGACGGCCATCGACTGCCAGGTGCGCACGGCGAAGAAGGGGCCGGGGCGCACGGCGGCGAAGAAGATGAGCAGGAGCAGGAAGACGATGGCCAGGCGCGTCATGTAGCTGTCCTTCTTGAGGAAAGCGAGGCGCGGGGATGCGAGGAGCGTTGACATGTGGTCCTCCTATGCTGCGTTGCGGCGGCCGCGCATGACCTGGAGCGCGGAGACGCCGGTTCCGACGATGATGAGCAGGCCCAGGGCGAAGCCCTGCCAGAACGTCTCGATGCCCATGAGGATCATGGAGTTTTGGACGATGACGATGAGGAGCGTGCCGAGCATGACGCCGGTCAGTGAGCCCTTGCCGCCGGTGATCGCGGTGCCTCCCAGGACGACGGCGGCGATGACCATCATTTCCATGCCGAGCAGGTTGGTCGGGTGCATCTGCCCCATGGAGCAGGTGCGAACCATGCCGGCCAAGGCGGCGATGATGCCGACGATGACGTAGAGCCAGAACTTGGTGGCGCGCACTTTGAATCCGACGCGGGCGGCCGCGCTTTCGTCGCCGCCGATGGCGAAGAGGGAGCGTCCGAACATCGTGTAGCGGGTGAGAACGAATGCGAAGGCGACGACCACGACGAGGATCAGGAAGGACACCGGCATCGAGGATTGCAAACCGGAGCTTTCGTTGCGTGCGACGAACAGGGACGCGGATCCGAAGGAGCGCATGGACTCGGGGATCGTGTTGATCTGCACGGATTTGAGCGCGCCTTGCATGACGCCGTTGAAGACGTTGGCGGTGCCCAGGGTGATGATCAGCGTGGGGACGGTGAGCCTGGAGGTAAAGATGCCGTTGAAGGCACCCAGGATCGCGCCGAGGGCCGCGGCCATCAGGAAGGGGACGATGATCGAGCCGTTCCACCCGTTGTCGACGAGCACCCGCGTGGTCACGTAGACCGCGAGGGAGGCCAGCGCCGGGAAGGACACGTCGATCCCGCCGGAGACCAGGACGAGGTGCGCGGCGACGGCGAAGAGTCCGGGGACCACCATGGCGCCCGCCAGGTCGACCAGGTTGTTCGGGGTGTAGAACTGTCCGGAGCGGGCCTGGATGACGAGGGTGAGCGCGAAGATGACCAGGAACACCCAGAATTCGTTGGCGCGCAGGACTTTCGTGAGGAGTCGGGGCATTAGTTTTCTCCCCCTTCAATCGACGAGGCCGGGGCGCGGTCCTCGGACAGGAGCCGGGTCAGCTCGGCCTCGGTGAGGGTGTCGGGGCTGATGGGGTCGCTCAGGTGTCCGGCGCGCATGATGGCGATGGTCGAGCAGTTGGTGAGTACTTCGGCGATGTCGTCGGAGATGATGATGACTCCCATGCCTTGGGAGGCGAGTTCGCGCAGGATCGAGTGGATCGTGAACTTGGAGCCGATGTCGACGCCGACGGTGGGGCCGTTGAGGATGAGGACGGATGGATTGGTGGCCAGCCATTTGGCCAGGACGACCTTCTGCTGGTTGCCGCCCGAGAGGGTGTTGACGGCGTTGGCGGGGTCGGGGGTGACGACCTCGAGGCGCTTGACCCACTTCTTCTCTTCGTCGCGGATGGCTTTCTTGTCGATGAAGCCGAGGGCCTTCGTGAAGTTCTCCATCTCGGAGACCGTGATGTTCTCGCCGATCGAGCGGGACAGGAACAGGCCTTCCGTGAGGCGGTCTTCGGGCACGTAGGCGATGCCGGCCGCGATCGCGTCGCGTACGCCGCGCAGCTTGACGTCCTTGCCTGTGACGCGGATGGTCCCCGAATCCAGGGGGAGCATCCCGAACAGGGAGAGGGCCAGCTCGGTGCGGCCCGAGCCCAGCAGGCCCGTGATGCCCAGGATTTCGCCGGGGCGCACGCTCAGGGACGCGTCGGCGAAGGCACCGCCCACCGTCGCCCCCTCCACCTGGAGGACCGGGGCCTCGTCAATGGTGCCCGGCTGGTAGCGTTCCTCCGCGAAGTCGCGCCCCGTCATGTAGCGGGCGAACTTCGCGCGGTCGAGGTCCTCCTTCGGGCAGGTGATGACCTTGTGGCCGGAGCGCAGGACCGTGAAGCGCTGCGCGATCTCGAAGACCTCCTCGAGCTTGTGGGACACGAAGAGGATCGCGATGCCGCGCGACTGCAGGTCGCGGACGATGTCGAAGAGGGCGCTCACTTCCTTCTTGGTGAGGGCGGTCGTCGGCTCGTCCATGATGATGAGCTTCGCGTCGCCCATGAGCGCGCGGCTGATGGCCACCAGCTGCTTGTCGGCCACGGACAGGTTCCCGACCAGCTCGTCCAGGTCCACGTCGAAGCCGATCTTCGCCACGGCCTCGCGCGCTACCTCGCGCATGCGGGAGCGGTTGACCAGGCGACGCCCGGCGGCCACTTCGCTGCCCAGCGCGATGTTCTCCATGACCGACAGGTTCGGGAAGATCGAGAAATCCTGGTAGATGACGCGCACGCCTGCGTCGATGGCGGCGGCCGGCGTCAGGCGCGTAAAGTCGCGGCCCCCGATCGAGACCGTCCCGTGTTCGGGGGTGTGCACGCCCGAAATGACCTTGATGAGCGTGGACTTGCCCGACCCGTTTTCTCCGGCCAGGCAGTGGATTTCTCCGGGCGCGATCTCCAGGTCGATGTCGACCAGGGCTCGCACGCCCGCAAACGATTTGCTGACGTGTCGTACCGCCAGCACTGGGGTGTCCATGTGGTGTCCTTTCCGACGCATGCCACCGCCCCGGGGCCACCCCTCGCGCGGGTGCCGTCCGCTCATGGAGGTTGGTTCGTGCGCGAGCGTCACTGCGCGCGCGGGGATGGCCCGGCCACGGCCTCGTCATTGGAGTGCGGAACGAGGCCGTGGCACCCAGGTGGTCGTCGCCTGAGAGCGGGTCAGAAGCCGAGGGAGTCGACGTTGTCCTTCGTGATCTTGAGCCAGCCGGTGCCCTCGAGGACCTTGGTGGAGCCGGGCGAGAAGTGCATGCTTTCGTAGCCTTCGACGCCCAGGTTCACGCCGTCCTCGATCTGTTCGCCGTTGAGGATCTTCGTGGCCAGGGAGGCCATCGCGTAGCCGGCGTTCGCGGGATCCCACAGGGTCAGGGTGGAGACGGAGCCGTCCTTGAGGATCTGGGCGTTCGCGGCGGGCATGCCGGTGCCGGCGGTGAAGACCTTGCCCTTCAGGCCGAGCTCGTCGATCGCGCGTGCCGTGCCGGGCGCGTCGAAGGAGGAGGTGCCCAGGATGCCCTTGACTTCGGGGTACTTCTTGAGGACTTCCTTGGCGGTCTGGTAGGCGGTTTCACCGTTGTCCTGGGACTCGACGCGCGGTTGGGCCTCGAGCAGCGTCATGTTCGGGTACTTTTCCTTCTGGTGGGCCACCGCGCCGTCCGCCCACTCGTTGTGGGAGGCGTTGGTGACGTGGCCGACCATCGTCGTGTAGACGCCTTCTTCACCCATGGCCTCGGCGAGGTTGTCCATGATGAACGCGCCGTATTCCGTGTTGTTGAAGGCCTCGATGTCGTACATCGTGTTTTCCTGCGAGGCGCCCTCGTGGGTGACGACGACGATGCCTGCGTCCATGGCCTGCTTGAGGACGGGCTCAATGGCGCCCGGGTCGACGGGGACGACGCAGATGGCGTCAACGCCCTGGGCGATGAGGTCCTGGATGACTTGGGCCTGCATGGTGGCGTCGGTTTCGGCCGGGCCCTTTTGGAAGACGTTCATGCCCGTGTCGGAGGCGTACTTGTTGACGCCGGTTTCCATGCGGACGAACCAGGGGTTGGTGGCGTCCTTGGGGACGACGGCGATCGTGTAGTTGCCGTCTCCGGCGGCCTTGCCGCCCGGGGTCGTGGTCGTGCTGCCACCGTCCATCGTGCAGGCGCCGAGTGCGAGGGCGCTTGCCGACAGGGTGACGAGTGCTGTTGCTGCGAGCCTGGACTTCATCGTGACTCCTCTGGGTGTGGTCAACGTCGGTGTTGAGGTTGCGGCGCGGCGGCGATGCGGAGAAGCGGTGGGGGTGCGGCTGGCCGGGTTGCGGTGCCACTCCCCCGCTGCGCTTCGGGGCTGCTCGTCTGCGACGATGCTTCGGAGCGTTGCTGGCCTTGCGGCCTGGCGGTTGGTGCGTTGCTGCTGCGTTGGGTACTGCTGTGTGCCGGGTAGTCCCCGTCGTTGGGGTACGTCGGCGCGCCCACCATCCTAAGGCATTTTGAGTGGTGGCGTTCACTTTTGGGCAGTGTGACGGACGAGGCCGGGGCGGGGTTGTGGGGTGCATGTGGGCTGGTTGTGGGCTGATTTGTCAGACCAGTTCGGTGCGTGGCGCACACGAACCCCCATCTTCCACCTCGAACCCTTACCAACCCGCATACGTGCGCGCCGAACCATGCACATCCGTCAGGTGACACGTCTCATACGTGCACGTCGGTGCGACCTTATATGCCGTTACGCGAGCCGGTCGCGCGACCAACACCCGAGCGGAATCGTTCGCCCGACAACCGCATCGATGGCCTCCGACTTTGGGAGGCCCGCGCTGATAACAGCGCGGATGCGCGGGTCGTTCGACTGCGAGAGCAGTTCACCTACTGTCTCGCCATCCTCTGGGCGCAGAACCAGGACCTGACTGGGGAGCACCAACTCGGAGTCGATCAGCTCCGGCGAGTGGGTACTGATGACCATCTGCACGTCGTGGGTCATGGCAACCTCTGCCAGGAATGAGGACATAGATCGGACGACAGAGGCCTGCAGGAAGGCCTCGGGTTCCTCGATGAGCACGATGCTCGTGGTGCGCGGCAGCGTCGCCAGGCCGAAGAGCATGCCGAGCAGACGGAGCGTTCCCTCGGAAAATTGCTCGTGTGAGTAAACGCCACGCGCTCCGCGCTCGGGGATGTCGCTGTAGAAGACGACCTCCGTGCCGAGTCCCATGCGCAGGTAGGACAGGTTCGGGACCTCCGGCACCGCCGCGGCCATGATCGGGCGGATTCGGTCGAGGGCAGCGTTCAACTGCTGGTCCGAGAATCGGCCTGCGTATTGAAAGAAGCCGGTCCCGTGATCAGGGTCGTAGCGATCAGCCCGCTCAAGCATCTTCTTGGGGTTCGGGTGAATGTAGCGGATGCCCGCTAGGATCTGCCGGAGTTTTGATTGCCCGTCATTCTCTCCCTCGAGCTCATCCCTGTCATTAACGATGACCGTTTCTCGTACAGAAAGAACACGCCAGCTAGGGTTGCCGGAGAGAGGATCCTCCGGCAGAAGCGTTGATGCCTCGTTGGCCCCACCCTCTCGCGTCAAGCCTTCACCGTCCGATGCTGAGCGCTGAAGTTTAAGGACGTATTCGACCGAACTCCCAGCATCGTCGAATGTCGCGACAAATGATGCTGAGTCAGCACCCGAGTGGACGTAGCGGTCGAGGCCACCCAAGTCTTCCGTGGCGGCCGCCAACCCGTACCGCGCGATATCGCTCAGGAATCGCAGCGCTCCTAGGAGGTTGGACTTTCCCGAAGAGTTGGGGCCGACAATGAAGACCCGCGAGGACATGTCAAACTCGATATGGGCGAAGTTGCACCAGTTCGCCGCGGCAAAGTGAGTCAGCTTCATGTTGTCCCCTCCCCATACCGACACGACTGCCTCTCCACCACTCTCCCATGATGTGGGCACCCCGTCAGGACAGGCGTGTTACTCCCCTACCCGAGCAACCCCCGACACCGACACCCCGAGAGATCCCGTCGAACATTCCTACGACAAGGACCGGCCCTGGACTCTCGCCGTGAAGCGGGTAGCGGAACCGGTCATGTTGCACATAACGATACTCCTCAACAACACACTCATCACAACAAGCGCTAGTTCTCACCCTTCTGACGTTGATCACGATCTCCCACGTCCACAGCTGACGGCGAATCACATACCCTCCCCCAAAGATCGGGGTCAATCACCACGCACGAATCCCCTTGTACCCACACCCACCACGACACCTAGCTTGTGTGTCGTAGATTACCCGCTATTCTTGGTCGCATGACTGCTGCGCACGACGACGACTCCATGGCACTGCCCGGTATGGAAGCGAATTCCACCGACACCCACGATACGGCTCGACACCGCTCAGATGAGACGGCCCTGGCCTCCTCGAAGTCCGCTCTCGACGCTCTGCTGGATGAGTACCGTGCGCGCGCGAAGAGCGAGCGCGAGAAGCGCACGGTGTTCGACTGCCCCATGGTCATGGACACGTCGGACGCGCCATGAGGCAACAGCTTCGTGAAGGTTTCACATCCCCGCGTGCGTGCCGACTCCCAGCGAAGAACATGTTGCCGATGGGTCCCAAGTTATCCATCCACCAACCCTCAGCCATACTGCCGCAACTGAACTAGTCGATACATCAGGCTAGCTAAGGCATTCAAATTACTCATGGAGGAAGTAATGACTAAAGAACACAACGAAGTCCCTTGCGCGACAACAGATTTCGCCACAGAAGCCGCATCCCAGCTCGCCGAACTCTTCCCCGAGATCGTAGCCGACGGCAAGATCAATCTCGATACCCTCAAGACGATTCTCGATATTGACATCGAAGATGGGCATGAGCGCTTCGGCCTGACATGGCCCGGCAAACGCGAGGCGATCCGCGCTGCCCAGACCCCAACCACTGCGACACTCATGCCGGATAAACAGAACTCTATCGATTGGGATACCACCCAAAATGTATTCATTGAGGGTGACAACCTCGAGGTTCTCAAGATCCTCCAAAAGCACTATTACGGCAAGATCAAGATGATCTACATCGATCCTCCGTATAACACTGGCAATGATTTTGTTTACTCCGACAACTACGCCGACTCAATCGGTAACTACCTTGAGATCACTGGACAGACGGATGATGGCGGCAAGCTATCGACTAACTCGGAGTCAGATGGGCGTTTCCACTCCAACTGGCTGAACATGATGTACCCGCGACTCAAGCTGGCCAGAAACTTGTTGCGAGAGGACGGTGTTCTCTTTGTAAGCATCGGAGAGCATGAAACCGCCAGGTTGCGCTTAGTCCTTGACGAGATTTTTGGCGAGAATAATTACGTTGGCGACTTTGTATGGCGAGCGAGAACTTCAATCTCCGACGATCAGGAGATTTCGCACAACCACAACTACACTCTCGTCTATTCGAGGAAACGCTCACGGCTCACCTTTATTGGCGATGAGCTCGACAGCGATGAATACAAGAATACTGATAATGATCATCGGGGTCCATGGAAGCCAGTTCCTCTTGATGCAAATAAACCAGGCGGGAATACCTACTATCCCGTGCGGAACGTAGAGACTGGCGAAGACTTCTATCCGCCAGAAGGCAGGTCATGGGCAATTAATCCTGAGGATATGAAGGCGCTCATGGAGGACGATCGAATTGCTTTCGGTAGAACTGGTACAGGTGCACCGAAACGCAAACTGTTTCTTTCGGAACGGGTCAGCAAAGGCGATTCGAAAACTCCAAGTTCACTCCTTCTCGATGTCGGGACAACGAGATCGGGAAGCGATGAAATCGCCGCACTCTTCAAGAAGAAGAAAATATTCAGCTACCCGAAGCCGACTACCTTACTCAAGACGTTGATTCGATACGGCTCGGCATCTGCCACCAATGCCATAGTGCTCGACTTTTTTGCTGGTTCCGGTACTGCCGCACATGCGACGATGCAATTGAATGCGGAGGACGGTGGTAATCGTCGGTGTATTTCGGTGCAGTTGCCCGAGCCGACCGATGAGAAGTCTGAGGCCTGCAAAGCCGGTTACGCGAACATCGCAGAGATTACGCGTGAGCGTATCCGTCGTGCTGGAGCGAAGATTCTGGAGGAAGAGTCTGCCAAGCTCGATGGGCGTGCTGAGGGCTTGGACGTGGGCTTTCGTGCTTACAAGCTTGTTGACACCAACTTCGCGACGTGGCGTGCCCACTCCTCACTGTCCGAGGAAGAACTCAAGGGCTTGTTCGCTGGCATCAGCGAGTCAGCGGATGATGACGCCCGCCCCGAGGCTCTGCTGACGGAGGTGCTGCTCAAGCTTGGTTTCTCCCTGACGGAGCAGGTTGAGCGTGTGGATGTGGCCGGGCTGGAAGCATTCAGTGTGGCCGGGGGCCTGGTGGTCGCGTACCTGAACGAGCACGTCAAGCCCACCCTGGAACAGCTACGCGCCATGGTCGCCCTTGAGCCTGGTCGTCTGGTGGTGCTGGAAGACGCGTTCCAGGGTGACGACGTGCTCAAGACTAACCTGGTTCAGGAATGCCGCTCCCACGGCGTTGACTTGTGGACGGCCTAAGAGGGAGCGGGTGTGATGCGTTTTCAGTTTGATCCCCATCAGCCTTACCAGGCTTCCGCTATCGAAGCGGTCACGGACTTGTTCGATGGGCAGCCCGCGG
>ERZ772979.1960-NODE-1960-length-10968-cov-7.043343_pt1 | contig 10968 bp, 10 predicted proteins | sample MGYA00511130_ERZ772979 | MGnify/ENA primary metagenome ERZ772979 (study PRJEB29015, sample SAMEA2738103) | human oral metagenome | biome: human oral; feature: human-associated habitat; material: saliva | place: China | collected 2186 ... | reverse complement strand
CGACCAAAACATCAATACGTTCATTGATATTTTGGTCGTTTTGTCAACAATCTGAATACTCCAAGAGAATTACTCTTGGAGTATTGTTTTTATTAGTCTCTTAGTTTCTATTTCACTATTTCTCTCAACTTTACTTTTCTATTTTCTTTTAAAGACAATGTGCATGCATCAGCAGTCGCAATTGACTCTAGAGCTGCGACACCATTTAATAGTTTTTCATATTCTTTTGATACTTTTTCTCCATTCAAAATGTTATGTAAATACAACATTTCTTTATCTATACAGCTTTGTAACCAAAGTGGACAACGTACATTAGGATTTCCATAAGCTATTCCTCCGTCCATTCCTCTACCTGTATAAATAGCCGTTCTATCATCATCTTCTTCTTTTGATTCATGGATTAAGAAATAACTCTCTCCTTCTCCCACTACTCTTAAAGTACCTTTAGTATTATATAAATCTAATTTTATAGCTCCTTTGGTACCTTCTATAAGGACATAATGTTCACCCCATCTAAATGCATTCCCATATTCAAGTACTGCATATCGTTTATTAGAAAATTCCAGATTAACTATTAAGAAATCATCTTCATCACCAAAATTTTCACCTACATGACATACATTTCCGCCTATCATAGTTACTTGCTCCGGTAGACCATCCATAATAAATTGAATACAATCAAGTTCATGAATGTGATGGTATAAGTGTCCTCCAGATTGTGATCGAATTTTTTTCCAAGAAACAGTTTCTTGTTTTTCTTCCCATCCTGTTCTTGCAGCATGACAAAATATTACATCCCCAATTTTCCCTTGCTTAATCAATTCTTTTGCGTGACGTACTCCATTAAAAAAGTTCATAATATGACCTGCCATAAAAATCACATTATTTTCTCGACAAGTTTCAACCATAACCTTACAATCTTCATAAGATAAAGCGATTGGTTTTTCACAGAATACATGTTTACCATTCTTAGCGGCTAATAATACTGGCTCACGATGTAAATTACTCGGTGTTGCGACGATAACACAATCTACATCTTCTCTTGTTACCAATTGTTCTAAAGTTGAACAATTCTCTGCTTCTAGTTCCTTAGAAACTTTCTCTCCATTTTCCGGATCAAAAACTGCAGTCACCTTCGCATCTTTTATTTTCTCTAATGAACGCGCTAAGTCTGCACCAAAATAACCTGTTCCAACAATTCCATAATTTGTCATATTAAAATCCCCTTTTCATATTCCTAAACAATTAAGAAATAATATTCTATATCCTTATATTTATTATACAACTTACTAATACAAATTTAAAGATTTATTTTCTGTTCATTTTTAATATAAATTTAAATCTTTAAATGCAAATCTCATATATTTCATTTACTTAACTTAATTTTAAACATAAAAAAACCCTAAGGACACCTCCTTAGGGTTTGGTAATATTTAAATTATTTAACGTCTAGAACTTGTCTACCTTTGTACATACCAGTTTTTCTATCAACACGGTGACCCATTACGTAGTTACCAGTTGTCGCATCGATAGTAATTGATGGTGCAGATAGTTTTTTGTGAGTTCTTCTTTTTCTTTTAGCTGTTTTTGATGTTCTTCTAAAAGGAACTGCCATAGTTAATTTCCTCCAATTATTTTAAATAATTCTTATTGTTCTTTAAATAATCCATTAAGAGCCGCAAATGGTGATTCTTTCTTTTCTTTAACATCAGTTAAAGACTCTTCAGAAACCACTTCCCAGTCATTACCAGAAACCATTTCTAACTCTTCTTCATCAGAAGTAGTTATTGGAATATTTAAAATTATAAGCTCATTTACTAAAGGTGTTAAGTCAATATACATATCCATTAAATTAACGTCGAATACCTCTTCGCCTGCAAATACAGACTTATCAACGTATTCTTCTCTCTCTTCAATTTCAAATGGAACAACCACTTCTTTAAGTGTTTTTCCTGAAATCATTTCGAAGTTTCCTTTAATTAATAGATCGGCATAGATTTTATCTTGTCCACCTCGAGTTAATTTTCCACTAACAACAACATCTCTAATATCTTTTAGAGAGTTATCATAGTGTTCTACTTTAACATTTATATTTTCTTCAAAAACAAAAGTATCACTATTATTTTTGAATAACGAAGATCTTAACCATTTCATTAAATATCACCTCATAAACACATTATTTATTATATATCTTTTAGTTTAAGATGTCAACAAAAAAAGTTGACTCTTTTTATATTTTTTTAGTTCATTAAATATTTCAGTATATTCGCTAACGACATTATAAATCCTACAAAAATCGTTAACTTAGCTGTTAATACCATAAATGGCGCCATTGTTGCTTTGTGATTATTTGCACTAAAACCTTTAATTATTTTTATTGCTAAAGGAATAGTAACAAACACTAGTAGATTCCACCATGAAGCATATTTAGTAACTATAAATAAAACATTTAATAAATATACTACAATAAAGCTAATTGCCATTGTTTTAATCGCATTATATCTTCCTACTAATATCGCATATGTTCTTCTTCCTGATTCTTTATCATTGTCTAAATCACGGATATTATTCGCTAATAAAATAGCTCCAATCATAATAAACAAAGGTATTGAAACTACAATAATATCAGCATTTACATATCCAGTTTGGAAGTAAAACGATAAAGCAATAATTATTGTTCCCATAAAGAATCCAGAAACAACTTCTCCAAAAGGAGAATAAGCTATAGGATACTTTCCACCTGTATAAAAATATCCAGCAAGCATACATACTAGCCCTACCAGTAGTACATAAAAACTAGTTATGAAAGTCAAAATTAATCCAAGTACAAAAGCTAGTGCATATAATACCAATGCACCTACCATAACTTCTCTAGGACTTAGATTCCCCTTCACTATCGAACCAGAAATCCCCTCAGAATCAATCTTATCCAAACCATGCTTATAATCATAGTATTCATTAAACAGGTTGGTGGCTGCTTGAATCAACAGACATGCCAGTAAGAACAAAATAAATTTTAAAATCGAAAACTTAATCTCATATCCTAAAGCATAAGTAGCTCCAAATAAAACTGGTGCTATTGATGCTGGATAACTATGTGGTCTTGTACACATGAAAAATTCTTTTAATTTACTTTTATTCACAACATCCTCCTAGTTATCTTCTTACCTTGAATATTATACCATATTTTGAAGTGCTATGATATTAAATTTCTTTCCTTTTATCTATAATCATTTAGCATAGCGTTTTCATCGATTTGTGATATAATTAAAGAACATAAAACTATTTATTGGAGGCATTCCCTATGAAAATTGCATGGATTGGAACTGGAGTTATGGGAGAAAGTATGGCTGGTCACCTTATGGATGCTGGTCACGAACTTTTCGTCTACAACAGAACAAAGAGTAAAACTGATAACTTAGTAAGTCGTGGAGCTACACTTCTTAACGAAGTAAAAGACGCACCTGAATTTGCTGATGTAGTATTTACAATAGTAGGTTACCCTAAAGATGTTGAAGAAGTTTATTTAGGTGAAAATGGACTTATTACAACAGCTAAAAAAGGTCAAGTATTTGTAGATATGACTACTTCTTCTCCTACTCTAGCTGAAAAAATTAGTAATGAATTTCTAAAAGTTGGTGCATATGCACTTGATCTTCCTGTAACAGGTGGAGATGTTGGAGCAAAAAATGCTACTCTATCAATTATGGCTGGTGGCGATAAGAAAGTATTCGAAGAAGTTGTTCTTCCAATAGTTGAAAAATTAGGTAAAAATATTACATATTTTGGTGAAGCTGGTAAAGGGCAATATACAAAACTTGCCAATCAGATTGCAATAGCTACAACCATGATTTCTGTCGCTGAGAGCTTTAAATTCGCCAAAGAAGTTGGTTTAGACTTAGACTCATTCTTTAAGACAGTATCAACAGGTTCAGGTGGAAGCTTCTCAATGACTTCATACGGACCACGTATCTTGAATGAAGATTTTAAACCTGGATTCTTTACTCATCACTTTATTAAGGATATGAAACTAGCTTTAGAAGAATGTGAAAAAATGAACATTAAACTACCTGGTCTTGAGACAGCATATAAAATTTACAACGAATTAGAAGAAGAAGTTCGTAACACAAATGGAACTCAAGCAATTTCAAAATGGTATAAACTATAAAAAAAATGAGTTGATCATCTAGATCAACTCATTTTTAATATATATTTTTCCGCCAATTTTTAGTGCATTAGAGTTTCTCGCGTGTCCGACTTCTTATGTTTTAGCTACCGCTAAAGAAGATGGAATATTCTCTTGAACAAATTCAAATAGTTCCTCTTCAGAAATTTCTTTTTCAATTTTTGTGAAAGTTCCTCTTAATAATCCTGAAATATTATCAAAAATTCCAATCTGTTTTAACTACGCAAAATATGTAACAAAGCCTCTTCTTTCGAATAATTTTAATAAAGAAAATAAAATTTTATGTAAACTTAACAGTTAAAACTTCATCAGAATATAAAATCATCTAAAATAAACTTCTAAGAGCATAAAAAATGATATTTTAAAATTATATGATATAATTAAATAATAAAGTAATTTTATATAGGAGGAATAAAATATGAAAATTGCATGGATTGGAACTGGAGTAATGGGGAACAGTATGGCCGGACATTTAATCGATGCTGGACATGAGCTTTTTGTTTTCAACAGAACAAAAAGTAAAACAGATAATTTAGTAAGACGTGGGGCTACTCTACTTAAAGAAGCAAAAGAAGCACCGCTATTTGCTGATGTAATCTTTACCATAGTTGGTTATCCTAAAGATGTTGAAGATGTTTACTTAGGAGAAAATGGACTAATTAAAACAGCTAAAAAAGGACAAGTGTTTGTGGATATGACGACATCATCTCCTACTTTAGCTCAAAAAATTACTAATGAATTTGAGAAAATAGGAGCATATGCATTAGATCTTCCAGTAACTGGTGGGGATATAGGAGCAAGAAATGCTACTCTGTCAATCATGGCTGGTGGAGATAAAAAAATATATGAAGAAATTGTCCTACCACTTGTTGAAAAACTAGGGATAAATATTACATATTTTGGAGAAGCTGGTAAAGGGCAGTATACAAAACTTGCCAATCAAATAGCTATAGCCACAACTATGGTTTCTGTTGCTGAAAGCTTAAAATTTGCAAAAGAAGTTGATCTGGACTTAGAATCTTTCTTTAAAACAGTATCAACAGGTTCTGGAGGAAGTTTCTCAATGACTTCATATGCTCCGCGTATCTTAAAAGGGGATTACGAACCAGGATCTTTTGTACACCATTTTATAAAAGATATGAAACTTGCTTTAGAAGAATGTGAAAAAATGAATATCAAACTTCCAGGGCTTGAAACAACATACAAAGTATATAATGAATTAGAAGAAAAAGTTCGTAAAACAAACGGAACTCAAGCAATCGCTAAATGGTATGATATTTAATTAAAAATGAGTTGGTTTTATACCAACTCATTTTTAATATTCATCACTCCACCGATTTTCAATACTTTAGAACCTTTTGCATGTCCTACTTCACTTGTTTTAACTACAGGTAAATGTTCAGGAATATAATCTTTTACAAGTTCAAATAGTTCCTCTTCAGAAATTTCTTTTTCAATTTTTGTAAAAGTTCCTATTAATAATCCTGAAATTTTATCAAAAACCCCAATCTGTTTTAACTGTGCAAGATGTGTAACCAATCCCTCTATAGAAGTCCCTAATCCTTCTATAAACAACACTTTATTATGCACTTCCGGAAAATATCGTGTACCAGCTAGTTTTAAGAAACATCTAATATTTCCTCCGATTACTTCACCTTCCACACTACTTCCTTGTAGAAATTTCCATTTTATATCTAATAGAGTCTGTTCATTTTTCATAAAAGTATTTTCAAAGCTAGTTTTAATTTCCTTATCCTCAATAATATTTAGTATTTGATACAAATAATTTACTTCATTCGTTTGGCTTCCCAAAGTATTTAAGACTGTTGTTAAATCACTATAACCAAAGAAGGGTTTATAATTTCTTTTTATTACATCATAGTCTAAATAATCTAATACCTCATTTGCAATATCCCCACCAGAAATATCAAAAATTGCTTTTATTTCTTTATTTTTATAAAAGGACATTAACTCCTCAGCTCGAACTTGTGCTTTTGCTCCGCGTCCAAACTTATCTTTGTAGATATATTTAGTAAAGACAGGCACTAAACCCATCTCTACTAAAATACTTTCTAATTTTTCTAATCTTTCTTTATCTTCAATATTTTTTCCATTTGAACACACTACTAATGCTATCTTGTCATTTCTATTTAATATCATACCTTACTAATTTTCCTCATCATAAAGATTATTTTAATATATATATGAAAAGACAGGAATAAATCCCATCTTTTCAATTATTTTTTTAATATTAATTATCTGTTCGACTTTCGATGTAGTATTTAGAACGACTTTGACCACCTTCATATACTTTATTATTTAATCGAAGAACCATTTTTCCTTTAATTTTCCCACCTTCAAAATTATTTATTAATGGGATTATTATTCTATCTCCTTCTTCAATCCATTTATCAGGACTTGTTAGAGCAATTCCACTAGCTCCACCAATTCCTCCAAATGCAGCAAGATACATCTTATCTTTCTTGAAGTAAAGAACTTCTGCGTTACCTATAGACTTATTATACTTAGATTCATTTCCTTTGTAACTATCATCTATTTCTCTATACTTAGCTTGTTTTAGTGTTGGCACTTTTTTATAAACTTGATCTGCATTATATGTATCTGGAGTTGCTGCATTATACATATCAGTGATTTCTGCCAATGACATCGGTACAACAGTAAGTCCTAACTGAGCGTCAGTGATATGTTTACTAGAGTCAGAAGAATATGCAAAAATACCTAACATACTGTCTACTCCTCCTCCAAGACCAACAGCGAAGAATTTGTCAGCGACTGCTTTGGCAGCACCTTTGTCGTGTTCTTTATTATTTAAATTCAGTTGTTTCCATGTTAAATCACCATTATTAATTTTAGATCCTACTTTACCTAAATCGTCACCTGTTGATGTTAGTTTCCCATCATCTATTTTATAAGACCCAATAATTTCATTAATTCCATTTACTTTTCGGTCCACAATGTATCCACCTAAACGGAAATAAATTTTATCAAAACCTTCACTATTATCAACTGTATAATATACAGTTGGAGCATATTTTTTCAAAATATCAACAACTGATTGTGATAGGTGTAACTCTGAATTAAGTGCATCAATATCATTTAAAGAAGATATCTTTTCAATAATTATCGTTGTTTCCTTATCTAATTTTTTACCATCAGCACTTCCTAAATTTTCACTATTATTTGAAGTAGAATTTTCTTGCATTTCTTCGTATTTTATAATCCCAAATACACATATTACAGCTGCAATAAATATCACAACAAAACCTAATAAATACTTCATTCCTTTATTCGTATCTTTTCTCTTTTCCTTAATTATTTTCTTTATCAAAAGTCGGAACATAGAAGTGTCTTCCTTCTAGACCAAATAGTTTATCACTAAATGTTCCAGGTGCCACATTCGCTAAGTTTTTCTCAAACATCATCATTCTAGCATCGATGTTATCTATAAAATTAATAATCTCCGCTTCTTTTATCATTGGTAATTTCGGAGATCCAAATTCATATTTTCCATGATGAGCAAGAATTATATGTCTTAACAGCGTAATTTCTTCAGCTTCAATTCCTAATTTATCAGCCATTCGAGCTACTTCATCACTCATAATAACAATATGCCCCAAAAGTTCTCCCTCTAATGTATAAGATGTTCCTATAGGTCCGCTTAACTCGATAGTTTTTCCTAAATCGTGTAAAATAATTCCACTGTATAATAAATCTTTATTTAACGATGGATAGATTGCTATTAATGCTTTCGCAATTTTTAACATCGTTGTCGTATGATAAATCAAACCTGAATAAAAATCATGATGCATTGATTTAGCTGCAGGATAACTAATAAATTGTTTTTTATATTTATTTAACAATTCAATAGTTACAGTTCTTAAATTATCATTCCCTATTTCTTTTAAGAAGTAATTTAATTCATTTATCATTACATCTTTTGGAACTGGTGCTGTTTGAATATAATCTTGAATATCTATATTATCACTATCAGTTGCCATTCTATAGTTCTTTATTTTCAACTGAAGCTTTCCACGATAATCTAGTAAAGTTCCTTCCACATGAATCATCTTACCAGCTTTTAAATTTTCACTATCTTCTTCTTTTACTTCCCAAATTTTACCATCAATACTACCTGTTTTATCTTTTAGATAAAGTGTTAGATAAGGTTTTCCACTTGCCGCTACTCCACGAATAACATTATCCAATAATAAAAACATACTGATTTCTTGATCAGTTTTAAATTCATTTATGAACATTTCCTCACTCCTTCTTTCTAGTATATTTTATATCCATCTTATATTTTACTTTGTATTACAAAAAAATTCAAATAAATTTCCTAAAAATATACTTAATTATCTATCATTTTTAAATCTAATAAAAAAACTATTAAAGCTGATTTACTAAAGTATCTCAACTTTAATAGTTTTAATATCTAAACTATATAATTATTTATACTTTGTTGCACCTACAAGCCATTTATGTTCTTCAGCAAAAATTCTTTCTGTCCATGGTTTGTTTTCAAAATGAGGTATCATCCAAACATAATACATTCTATATCCAGGCGCAGTTGCTTGAGGGTGCACAACACCTCCAGGTATATATGAAGCACTATTGTTTCTAACTACTTCTGCATTTTCATCTATAATTGAAACCCCAAATCCCGCTGGATGATTAAATTTATAGAAATATACCTCTGGTTGTGGATGATGATGTGGAGGATAACTATTCCAACGTCCAGTATAACTAATTACTTCTCCAATCACCATATTTGAGTAAGGTGCAGTTGAATAATCAAAAATTGTTCGAATAATTCTTTTCGAAGTACCCTCATATTCTTCTACTCCTGCTATTACTTCATGTGAATTTTCAGGTGTGTACATTACAGATTCAAAATCATTTTCATTCTCTTTCGACTGTACAAGAACCTCTGTATACTCATTAGCTTCTACAACCACTTTTGTATTTTTAGATACATGTAAGCAATATGGTTTTTCTTCAAATACATCACTTCGTGATACTTCAACACTATTTTCTTCATAATTATAGTAACCTTTTCCAGTAAGAAGTAAAATCGCACTTTCCTTATCTTCAGAATAAATTTCTAATTTTTCATCTTTTTCTAAAACATATACAGCTACATCCATCAACATATCAGGATGAAATGTTTTATCACAAACTAAATTTTTTCCTTTTTTTAAATTTAAATGATTAAACATACTATTATTCCTTCTTTCTAAATATGAATGATAAACAATTAAAGAAATTATAATTTATCTGTTTTGTATTGAGCTGTTACTACCTTCTTATGTGTATAGAATTCTATTGAATCTTTTCCGTTGCAGTGTAATGCTCCATAGAAAGAATCTTTCCATCCTGAGAATGGGAACCATGCTATTGGTGCTGGAACTCCAAGATTAATTCCTAACATTCCCGCATCAATATTTTCTCTAAAGTATCTTATTGCATCTGCACTATTCGTAAATAAACAAGAACCATTAGCAAATCTAGATTGATTTGCAACCTCTACAGCATCTTTAATACCTTTCACCCTAACAATACTTACCACAGGAGCGAAAATCTCATCATTCCAAATTGACATTCCAGGTTTTACTTTATCAAAGATTGTTGGTCCAACGAAGTATCCTTGGCTTGGTATTCCTTCTCTTCCATCTCTTACTAAAACAGCCCCTTCTTCAATACCTCTACTAATATATCCAAAGATTCTATCTTTAGCTGCTTGATCAATTACTGGCCCTAAGAACACATCTTCTTTATTCGCATCACCGATTGTAAGTTTATCAGCTTCTTGTTTTAATCTGTTAATAAATTCATCAGCTATTTCTTCTTGAACTGCAATTACAGAAGCTGCCATACATCTTTCTCCTGCTGAACCAAATGCACCACCTATAATTTTGCTCATTGCATCATCTAAATCTGCATCTTTTAGTAGTATTAAATGGTTTTTAGCCCCTGTTAATGCTTGAACTCTCTTCAAGTTCTCAGAACCTTTTTGATAAATATATCGTCCTACTGGCTCACTACCAACAAAAGAAATTCCTTTAATTTGTTTATTTTCTATAATTCCATTTACTACATCATGTGCTCCAAATACAACATTAAGAACACCTTTAGGAAATCCTGCTTTTTCAACGTACTCTATAATTTTTTCAATTAATAACGGAGTTTTTTCTGATGGTTTAAGAACTACAGTATTACCACAAGCTAAAGCCATTGGAAACATCCAAAATGGAACCATCATTGGGAAGTTAAACGGAGTAACACAGCCAATTACACCTATTGGGTATCTATAGTTAGCTACCTCTACATCAGTAGCTACAGTTGCTAATGTATCGCCCATATATGATGATACAACACCAGCTGCTAATTCTACATTTTCAATACCTCTACCTACTTCACCTAATGCCTCTTTATGATTTTTACCATTTTCTAAAGTTATTAAAGTAGCTAATTCTTCTTGATTTTCAACTAATATATTTTGCAATTTAAATAATAATTTTGTTCTTTTCAAAATTGAAGTTTTACTCCAAGTTTTAAATGCTTCATTTGCAAATTTTGCAGCTTCATCAAGTTCTTCTTTTGTTGATAATGGAACTTTTGCAATAACTTCACCTGTAGCAGGATTTGTAACATCTAATAAATTTGAACTTATACTTTCTTTCCATTCGCCGTTAATATAATTTTTTAATACTTTTACCATTTTTTAATCTCCTCTTATTATTTATTTTTCAATATATATTTTT
>ERZ772979.1958-NODE-1958-length-10971-cov-3.058630_pt1 | contig 10971 bp, 8 predicted proteins | sample MGYA00511130_ERZ772979 | MGnify/ENA primary metagenome ERZ772979 (study PRJEB29015, sample SAMEA2738103) | human oral metagenome | biome: human oral; feature: human-associated habitat; material: saliva | place: China | collected 2186 ... | reverse complement strand
CGATTTGGTCATATTTTTAATATGGTATTTAATTCCATCAAGAGTAATACCAATAGATTGGGCTAACTCCTTTTGAGTGATTTCTGGTTTTGCCTGAATAGCTGCTAATATTTTTTCTTGGGTAGTTTCTTGGGTAGTTTCTTGGGTAGCTATTGGGTGTTTCTTGGGTGTTTCCGATCCAAATCCTTCCTCAAAATACTTTTGAGAAACACTTTCAACTACCCGAAAAGCTGTAATCAAAGAAAAATCAAAAGAGGCTTGTGCATTACCATTTTCTTCCAATTCTTTCTGTACTCGATACACCCCACGACTGAATCGGTTTACATAGCCTAAAACTTTCATAGCTTCAGCAATAAAAGGATTGCGATAGTCGCTTACGTTAGGAAAATTATCAGGACTGACTTTGCCATATAATCCGCCTGGATTTTGAATTTCGATACGGTTATCATATTCATAAAACTGAATAGGAGCATTTCCCTCATAATCCCTATGCATTATGGCATTCATCAATAATTCTCGGGTAGCCCAATAAGAGTACTTGGAAACTGTTTCTTCACGAAGTACACTTACAGGAATAGGACGTTTTTGCGAAATGCTTGTTTCGACAAAAGCATCAATTTTAGGTAGTATTTTACAAAGATTACCGCTAAACTTATGCTCGTTGAGAATATCGCCTGTCCGATCTTTACCTTTGAAGCGTACATATTGAATATATGCGCCGTGTATATAACGCTCAGGATTCTTTCCAAATAGGACTATAGCCCCATTGGTTGGGCAGTTATAACGTAAATCATATAAACCAAGAGAAGCAAGTTGCTCTGTAATATCTCGTTTGTCTTCATCAAGAATAGCTTCTGTTACAGCCTTGGGTAAGAATTCCTTGCGGATGAGAGATACATCCAAATCATTAATATTTGTACCTAAACAAGGCATAGCATCGAACGTATGGACATTAGAGAGTCGCCTTTCGGTAAGTATTTTTTCTTCGGCTTCTGTTGCTGTGCTTTTTCGAGGGCCCACACGTACCCAAATACGACCACGATAACGTACAGGAGGAAATTCTGAGGGTTGTACTTCGGCTACTAATACATCGCCCTGTTCAAAACTAAACTTTTCGACCGTCATAATTGGTTGGGGTAGAATATTACCATCGGTGCGAATATTAGCAATTTGTAATAAGAGTTTATCATCAACCTGCAAGCCTGACAATTCACCATTGTCCTTGGCACCGATAATGAGATAGCCATTCTTAGCGCTTCCCGAAATATCATTTGAGAAAGCGCATATCGCCTGACAAAACTTATCTGTATTGACAGTTGATTCTGTTCTCTCGATATTGTAGCTCTCGCTATTGGAAAGCATTTGTAGCAGTTCCTTTTTCGTTATCATATATTTTGTTATTTGCAATATGCAATATTGGTTATACCTTTACTTTTTTCTTTTTGACAACATTTTTAAATTTGCTTATAAAATACTAAAACCGTTTATATACAAAGCTATAATAGAATCATCAAGCACTTTGCTTTTATAAGTCATCTTTCATGTCTAATTAGCCCTTAACTTTCGAAACATATCTATTACTTCTAATACAGGTGCTATATCTTTTTTGCCTTCTGGTATAAAAGGCACATCATTAGGATTTAATGCTAATGTTGCCATATCATCTAGTCCTATTTCCCAAGCATTTCGGAATTCGATAGTCGTAAACTTAAACACATCTTTAAAATTTTTGGGCATTAGTAGCTGCTTATTGTTATCTATTTGAAATGCTGTAAACCAACAACCACCAAATTGTTTATATAAACGTTCAAAAGTATCAAGATTCCAATTTGTTTGAGGTGTCATAGTGTGTTTTCGACACATAGAGGCAAAATAGCGACCTTCTATAATTCCTTCTTTTTTTACATCTGGAGCTACACATACTCGATACGATGTTGGATTGTCTTTATCAACACCTCTGATAATATAGATGATTACGGAAGGTTCTCCTTTTTCCGATTTAGCCCTCCACTCAGCAATAATTTGCTTCCCACGCTCTAAATTCTCAAAGGCAAGCCCAAATATTGGAGGTTTAAATTCAAGTTGATTAAATACAAATCCACAACCACTCCAACCAGCACCTTCCCATATATCCATCCCAGTATTAATACTATGGAAAGATAAATTTTGTTGTCTCTTATTACTGTAATTTTTAGGGTTATATTCGAAAGAGGTTCTACGCAAAGTATAAGATTTATCTTTTTCTTTTTTCCAATCCTCTATTTTATTCTTAAATGTATTTCCAAGGACATTAGATATGGACTGCTTTACTTGCAATAGGTTGCTAACTCTATCCATAAGTTTCTCACCATCTTGTTTATTCTGGAGTATTTTCGTTAAATCTTCTTTTGACATAGAATTTCGACTAAAGAAAGATGCTATAAACATAGAAATACATTCCCACAAATCCTTGTCACTATAATTCAAATTAATACAGAGCTCATATTGATTTGATCTTTCTAATAGTCTTAATTCTGACTTGCCCGTTGTTTCAGTAATTTCAATATATACTTTGGGAGTTATGGTTAATACTTCGAATATTTCCATTGTTGCTAGCATTGACTCGATTGCCCCTAAGAATATTTCCGCAACAATTTGGTTTTGACAACTGTTTTTATAAGTAACATATAGGGTACAATTATTTACGGTTGTTTGCAATTTTGCTTGTCCGTTAGTAGAAATATTCAAATCACATAAGAACTGCTCGAATACGGGTTGATTAAGCATTTTATCCTGCCAGCCATCTTGAGTAAAAATATTTCTAACTTCTTCATCTAATTCATCTGCATATCCTAAGTAAAACTTTAAATATTCTGAAGATTGAAACATTTCCATTCTTTCTAGTATATCTGGAAGAAAACTCATTACTGGGTTTTCCAAATCAGATGCAGCAAAACGACATGCCCAAGCTCCATCATGAAGCATATTAGTCTCCTTAAAATCTTTCTCTTCTGAAAACTTTCCATTATGGGAAATGATCATCATTAGTTCATACCAGTTCAAATACATAACAAACCTCCCAAGCATTAACTCAATCTCACAAAGTTTCTGTAATATTGTCATTAAAAGATGTGGAATATTGCCAGAAGCATAAAATGTTTTAAGCAACATAGATGCTGATTTTACTAGGTAAGCCATTGCACTAAAAGGTAAACCAATCTCATATAATGCAATACCCATCATGCCAGAAGTTTTGATTAGCTCCTCCATACATTCTTCTTTTTCAAAGGGACGTATGCAAAAACTGAAATGACGAATTGCTTGTTTAAACCTTTTTTTTTCCATTAAAGCCATGGCACGATTCATTTCTATTCTTGCAGCAGCTTGCTCAGAGTTTGTTTTCCTCACTATTGATGTAAGTTCATCAACAAGGTCTTCATATTTTGGATTATCATCAATTACGCTGTTTAAGAATATAATTATTTTATACTGAGTTTCAAAGCTAATTTCAATATGAGAAGGGGCTTCTAATAATAGAGGTCTAATTGCATCAATATCCTCATTTATTGGTTCCTTAGATAATAAGTGGCTTATTAACCTTTGTTGGGCTATATACAAATGTAGAAATAAAAGACTAGAAGGCTTATCTCCTCTCTTTTCTAATGTATTACACAATTCTTTTATGTACTTAATCTCCAACTCTACCTTTTCTGAATCAATTAGCCCTACACTCTCTGCATTAATCAAATTAGTTAGTATATTTGTTATCTTCTCTATGCGGATAACAGAACAGCTTTCATTTACAAACTCTTTAAGTTTCAAAAAATCGTTGTACATTGTATCAATATCCTCAAACCAAAATAAACTAGTCCGAGCATGCTCATAGACTATATTGAACTTTTGTTGAGACGATCCATAGCGTTCACACTCACGTAAAGCTCGATTAAAACGGCCTTCAGTTTCAACACGTGGACGCTCTAAACCTCTGCTGAGAATACAAGCCTCTTGCAATTCATCTATATAGCCCGTATCAACACCATTTATTTGACGCAATAAAATACTATTTTCGATTTCATCTAGTCGATCCAGTCTATATTTGTCTATCTCTCCTATTATTTCCCTTTTCTTTTTGTACTCATCAGAAAAATTCAAACAGTCCAAGGCTATGTATTTGCAGCCATGATAAAAGACTGCATTTGTACACCAAAGTGCATCGAAAATCGAAACTTCTATATTGAATTTATTTGATAGATCTTTTTCAATATCAACTCTGGTACTGGACTTTATGAATTGATTAGAGAAAAAAAGGACTCTCGTATATCCTCGGTTGGTATTTGCAATCTTTTCTATATCTGTTGTAATCTTTGGTTTCCATTGTTTCTTACAGCTAATGGCAAAAGCCCATTTCTCTTTTTCTGATGCACCACCATTAGCGACATACCATTTGTCTGAAATATCGGTTGTTACTTCGTAGGTTTCAGCATCCACTTTTCCATCACCACCTCCATCAGGCCCCGTTTGAGGCTTGATGTTAGGTGTAATAAGTCTTTCAGCACACCTCACGATGAAATTCTCAAAATTGCTCTGCATCTTTCTAGTAGACAGCATTTCGAGCTGTTTTTCAAATAATTCTTTTGTTAGAGGAATTTCATACTCAATTTTCGAGTCAGAGAATTTCTCAGATCTTAATTCACGATAATATGCAACGAATTCATGCACTGTTGTAGTTGTATTAAGCTGTTCTTCCATTTTATGTCTTAGTAGATAGTGTTATTTTATTATTCTTAATTATTAGTAGCTTTTTCATGACTACTCTCAATATCTGTACAATTGGGAGAGAGTTTTGTGAATTGGTTGCTCCTGTTGTAGGCAGAAGGAATTGATAATACTTAAACTTTTATCGAGTTTTTCGGTAAGCTAAGTTTTCTTAACTTATTTTTTATCAAGTACTTATTTAATTCGATTGATAGGTTTATCTATTATATTCAGTATTATGATACTGCAATGAAATAACGCATAAAAAAAATAAGGATTTTTTGCAAAGATATAATAATAAATGATTATAAACGATAATATAGTTAAAAAAATTACTTCGCTTCATACCCTTCCTTAAATTTTAAAAAATTGTTTCCTTGTTTTGGATTTCTCTCAATCCATTTATTGATGATTTCTGTATTCATTTTCAATTGATTAAATACTTCTATATCATAAAACTCTTTGCCTTCTGTTCTCATTTCTTTAAAAATTTGGCTTCTAATTTCTTCTTTGGTCTTTATACTTGTATCGTACCATTGCTTAGAAAGATAAAAAGATAAACACATTACAATAATTGCTATTCCCAAACAACTAAAACTACCTATCAATAAATATTTTAATGACTTAGATTTCTTCTCGAAATGTTCCAATCTTGAAAGTGTATTTTCAGATAAATCTGTTTTAATACTCTTAGGAATAAATTTTGTTGTGCTTTCAATTTGTTTAGAAATGTCTTTAAATGAAGTTTCTAAATTTTTTATTCTATGATTTAGTGAACTAGCTGAGCTTTCAAACTGACCTACTAAATCTAAAATATCTTGATAAGCAAAAACTACATCAGCCAGTTTTTCTATGTTATCCTCATTACTTTTTATTACTTTGTTTAGTAAATCTAAACCATTGTCAATTTTGTTATTTTCTGTATTCATGTTTTTTATTTTAGTTTTAAAATTTTCTTTTGTAAGGTCTATTTATTTCTTCTTTTTCATTTATTAAGTTTGAATTATTTTTCTCAAAAATTTCTTTTATTTCTTTTATTTTGAGTTTATTAGTAATTTCAGAGAGTTTATATCCAGCAGGATATTCCCTTTTTGTTTCTGTATTAATATCAGAAAGTTTTACAATCCTCATTCCCGAAACACCTACTTTTACATTTTCTGACAGTATTACTTTGTAATCCAATTTATCCATTTCACTAATCAATTCATCAAAGTTAGAGGCTTTTTTCAGAGATTTTTGTAGATTTTCAAGCATTTTCTCTTTCTTTTCTTTACTGATTTCTACATCAGTTTTAAGATTCATTTCCTTACAAATCTCCCTTACAGCTTGTCCAAATAATTCTCCTATTTTATGAGCTTTTATTGTGTTTTTTCCATGTGTATTCACTCTATTGACTATAAAATGAATATGTTTGTGTCTTGTAGAATTATGAATATTTAGTCGAATTTGATTGTCTTTTGTAACACCAACTTTTTGTAGAGCTTTCAGAGTAATATCTACCAAAACTTTATTAGAGATTTCATTTTCTTCACTTCTCTCGGGAGAAATATACCCCGTTAAAGCCCAATTTTTTACATTCTTATTTCGGTCTGCTACCGATTTCATCTCTTGGAATTGATTTTCAGCAGTATCGGATAACAAATTGCTGGAATATACCATTTCAGCTGTGCCTTTATCATTTCCATTGTATTGTAAAGCGATTTTGGAAATTCGTCTTGTTGTTGCAGAATTATTCATCTCGTACTCTATTTTGGTATAAATAATTGTAAATTAATTTAGTAACTCCTTCTATCTCTCTCATAATCTCAGCCTTATTCTCTAAACTTGAAAACTCACGATTTCGCAATAGATTCTTAATTCTATTAAAGTTATTCCCATATGATAAAAGCACTTCATCGGTTTTAAATTCATTGACTTTCAATTCTTTTTCCGTTAAAACTAATCGAACATATTTAGAGATTTTGAGGTTTAGTTTTTCTGCTTTTGTTCTGAGAATTTCAAATTCTTTTTCAGTGAGTTTTGCAGAAATTGTTTTAGAAAAAAGAGCAGATTTTTTCTTGGCTAAACCACCTTTTTTACCAATAGTTCTGAAATGATTTTTCCTTTTTTCTTCTGCATCTTTTTGTTCTTGCTCTTGTTGAATCTTTGTTATGAAATTCGTTAAAAAATCTTGTTCCATTCTTTTATTTATTAGCGTTTTTAGAATGTTTTTGACGATAGGAAAAAACCAAAAAGTCCCATTTTACATTAAGCCACCCTCGCTTTTTGTAAACAATGGGTACTTTTTGCACTAATATCGTAGCAAAGAGATTTTGCCCATTATAAAATCATTTAAATCTTTGTAGTTTTGATATAATATTCTATTATCTTCAACATAAGGATTTAATTGTCTTACTTCATTTGTTGCTCTATTTCCTGCTTCATCATTGTCAAAATATAGTTCTATTTTTTCATTTGTATAAAAGAAAGATAATCCATAAATCCTTCGAAAATTCGAAGATTGTCTGATTTATTTTTTTATTGTTGTGATATCCTTTCTCCCAATACAAATTTTTGAATATTTATTCCTTACTTCATAACCATTAGCATCATTTTTGAAACCAATTCCAAAATATTTTTTATTAGATATTTTATAATGGATTTCTTTAAGTAAGTGAATATTATTTTCAATTCTTCTTTCCTTTAAGTATTGAATTAAGGCATTGTGTTTTACCTCTGAAATAGATAATATTTCATATTTACTTCCATCCCTAGTTATATTGTACATTTGCTCCTTAAAAGAAAAATTAAATTGAGACAAATATTCTAAGGCTTGAGATACAGAACATTGTTTGATGCCCTGAACCAATGAGATTACATCGTATTTCTTTCCCGTTCCGAAGTCAAAAGCAATATTCTTTACAAAATTGACAAAGAGACTGGGTGTTTTTTCTTCTCTATCAAAAGCAAAATAAAATGCTGCCTTAGAATTATCTTTGCTTGGGAAAAGAGAAAAACTTTCTAAAACATTTCTAATAGATATCTGAGTATTTGCTTGCTTACAATTCATATATTATTATCTGAGTTTAATATATTTGTTTTTTCGTTGAATTGTTGAATAAAGAATGTAACCATCTCATCAAGTGTGCTTTATACACTCAACAAAACTCAACAATTCAACAAAATAGGTTTATGATTGTTCAACAATAGCTCAACAAAATTCAATGTTTTAAAATTTGTTGAGTACTTCGTTGAATAAAAATTTAATTAGTTTTCAATGGCTTGAGATTTAATTCAACAAATCAACGTATTTTTCAAGAATAAAATTTTTGGAAATTTTGAAGTACCTTCCCACAGAATTGTTCTGATAAAAATTTCCTGAATAGTCAATATCATAACGGGTGTAGGTTAATCCATTTTTTTGGGGTTCCAAATTCCATTTTTCTTTCAGTACATTTCTCACATCATTTCGAGAATAATGTAACTGACGGAACATTCTATTGAGCATATTCAAAATATCCTGAGGAACAACTTCTATTTCTGTTTCCTCATTTGATTCAAAAAACTCATAAAGAAGTTCTATCATCTTACATTCCAACTTATTTGAATTTTTAAGAATAAGCTTTTGGAGTGCTTTTGTTTTTATTTCTTCAGGAGCAAACCACATTCTGCTTTTCTTTTCAGAATGGAATTTTCGATGGATTAAAAAACTTAAAAATAAAGGAATTTCTGTAATTAAATTTTGAAGAAACTCAGTGTTTTCAGATTTTATTGGATTGATTTTCAAAACCCAGAAGCGAATTTCGTTTTCATCAATTTGAATAAAATTGTCTTCGTTATTAGAACAAAGGATGAATTTTCCAAAAAAATCAATTTCCTCTCGGTCTTTACCTTTATTCTCTAACTTATCCTTATTGGTAGTGGAGAGATATTTTAGTCGTCCAGTGATTTCCTTTCGATCAAAAAACACTTCGTCAATGGCTATAATCAACATTGAAGCCCAATCAGAATTAAATTGACTATTGAAAGAATCTCCCTTGATGTAAGTCATATTTCTTCCAAAATTTCTTTCATCCATTTTAGAAAAGTGGTTTTCCCTGTAGCTCTTTCCTTGCTTACCAAACATAAAACAGGAAGAATCTGAGTAGGATTTTCCAGTAAAATTTTCAGATAATCTAGACCTAAGTCTACTTGATTCCCAAAAATATGTTGCATAAAAGAAATGGTAAATGAAATATCATTTATCGAAGCCTCTGAAACGCTTGGCTGATAAGGGATTTCATTATAAATATTGTAGAAGTTTTTAATTGTTTTTTGATATTTCAAATGGTTGGGAATACAGCAAAATCCATCATATTTCGGTATATCATAGATATATTTCTTGCCATGATCTTGGATAATAGTTTCTCTTGACCACTTAACGAGTGAAGTGATTTTGTCGCCAGAGATTTGTGGACGTTCTATAATTTTGTAATAGGTAGTGCCCACACGAATGTAAGGTATAAGTAATTCTTCCATATTGATACATTTTTACGTTAAAATTACTTGAACCTTTTTTCAGTTTTATGGGCTATTTCATCTATTTCTTGAATTGTCTTTCTTTTTCCTTGAGCAATCCAATCCAAAAGTTCATCTTCATAGAAATAGAGCTTTTTCCCATTTTTATAGTGTGGAATTTGTCGCTTTCTCACTAAAGTATAGACTGTAGGTTTAGCCTTTTTTATGATTGTGCAGGCCTGATCTATACTTATAGGATTCTTCTTGTTATTGATTTCTATTGTATCTTTATTTTTTACAATAGTTTTTAATTCTTCTATCTGGTGAGATAGAAAAGCAACTGCTTTAGGCAGGTTCTCAAATGAAATTTCGTTTGCGTTCATAATTTTGATATTTTAAAATCACGGCGCAAACTTAATAAGTGTTTTATTTGTGATAAGAAAAACACACAAAAACACACAAAAACATAGAAATCACAAGAGAATCACAGAAAAACACAATAAAAATATTCTTTTTAATTATTTTTTTTACTCATTAGGTTTAGATAAATCTTCTTTGATTTTAACTATTCCTTTGTTTTCATCATCTTTCAAATGACTTTTTATTGTTTTCACATCAACATCTAATAATTTTTCCACAAAAATTACCTTCAAAAATTTGACAATCACATCTTGTTTCCCAACTCTAAAGTGATTCCAAATACTCCAAGCAAAGTGATATAAATCAAGATTATTTAGTCCCTTAATTTCTACTGATGGATATTTTGAAAAATCAGTTTCCCCTTTAGAATAATCTATTATAGCAGCACAAATATTTTCAACTTCTTCATTTGAACAAAATGGAGAAAAAGTTTCTGTTATATATTCTTTAGCAATATTAAATTTGTGTTTTTTGTTTTGTGCTTTTCTTATGCTAACATTATTTATATTATCATTAATTATATCTGAAGAAGCCATATTTATAGGAATACTATCAGGAGAAAGTGTATTAGCAGGGATAGTATTATTAAGAAGTGTTTTTTCTGTGTTTTCTTTATTAATGAAAATATTTTTTTGATTAGGTAAATTTATAAGCTCTTGTTTATTATTTCTATATAATTCCTTCTCATTTTTTGATTGCAAAAAAAGATTTATTCTTTTTTGAATGAAATTTTTTATGTTTCGGATAGATAATGGTAAAGCTATAGCCCCTACCATAAATATTGTAAGTAAACAGAAAGCTAGTATTCCCACTAAAAGAAACATTAAATCTATATAAATCGTATTTTGTAGCCTATTTGTGAAAATTGCATTTAGATATAACAAAGATATCACTATTAGTACAATAGTAAACACAAAAGGAATGTAGTAAGCTTTTTGATCTATTTTATTCAGTATCATAATCTATCTATTTTAAAAAATTTAACTTAATAACTTCTGCTGCTTTTATTTTATTTTCATCAATTACTTTTGCATAGATTTGTGTTGTATTTACATTTGTATGCCCTAGCATTTTGCTTACAGTGTAAATATCTGTACCATTAGCTAATTGTAAGGTTGCGAATGTGTGTCTAAAACAATGAAAAGTAATATTCTTGTGAATACCTGCTCTTGCAATCCACTTTTTCAAAGGGCGAGAAATCCAAGATGGATCAGGCAAATTCTCAAAAACTAAATCCTCTAAGTTTTTTCTCTCTCCACATAATTTCAAGGCCTGTTTCGAAATAGGTTTATATTCTACTCCTTTAGTTTTCTTCTGAGTAAAGTGGAGCTCTATTTTGTC
>ERZ772979.1952-NODE-1952-length-10999-cov-26.034174_pt1 | contig 10999 bp, 7 predicted proteins | sample MGYA00511130_ERZ772979 | MGnify/ENA primary metagenome ERZ772979 (study PRJEB29015, sample SAMEA2738103) | human oral metagenome | biome: human oral; feature: human-associated habitat; material: saliva | place: China | collected 2186 ... | reverse complement strand
ATCACATGAAGCGTTCTCTGTTCCGCGTCGGCGCGGCCCTGGCCACGCTGGCCCTCGCAGGCACCCTGGCTGCCTGCTCCAACAACTCCTCGTCCTCCAGCGAGAAGCCCGCGGGGCCGGCCTCGGCTTCGGCTAACCCTGCCGCCCCCGCCCCCGGCGAGGACGCTGGCTTCGAGGAGCAGCCCCTCGGCGACGAGGTCCACGTCGGCCCCCTCGTCGTGGGTGGCGTCTACTTCCAGCCCGTCGACATGGAGCCCGAGATGGGCACCCCGGCTGCCGAGTCCTCGATGCACATTGAGGCCGACGTCTCCGCCGCCGAAAACAACGACCTCGGCTACGGCGCGGGCGACTTCGTCCCCGGCCTGACCGTCGAGTACGCGATCAAGGACAAGTCCGGCACGGCCGTCCAGGAGGGTACGCTCATGCCGATGAACGCCTCCGATGGCCCGCACTACGGCCTGAACCTGCCCAAGCTGGACGCCGGCACCTACGACGTGACCTTCACGATCAAGCCCCCCAGCGGCTGGCTGCTGCACACCGACAAGACCACGGGCGTCAAGGGCCGCTTCTGGACCGAGCCGCTCGTCGCCGAGTTCCCGGATTGGCAGTGGGATCCCACCGCCGTTTCGTGGTGATCGACTCTTAAGTAACGCGGGGTCGAGGCCGTGGTTCCTTCCGGGATCGCTGGCCTCGACCCGCGCCCCCATGGGGGACTAAACTCAACATCGGAGTCGCGTGGCTTCGGTGTGCCTGTATTGAGAGAGGAAAGCCAATGCTTGTGCAGATGAGTGAGGCGACGCTAACGTTGCTACTCACGATGCTCGCCGTCGGAGCTGTCATCCGCTTCATGCCCGCCGCCGGACATGGACGCCGTGGAAAGCTGGCGCGCTCGCGGGCCGCGTGGGGCGGCATCATCGCGGGCTTTGTCTCCTCCCTGTACCTGACGTTGCTCATCCTTCATGACCCCAAGTCCGTCAACCGCCAGACTATCGGCCTGTACACGCTACCGTTCGCGGTGGTCCTGGCCCTGGTCTTCCTTGCGTTGGTGGCCGTGCGCGCCCGCCGCATGCGCGCGCACCTGCCGGGAGGAGACGCGGATGACGAGGCCAAGGCGGCCTCGTCGATGGAGACCGCCCTGCCCGGGGACTTCCTTGTGCGCCTTGTTGGCGCGGCGTTCATCGCGCTGGTCCTGTTCCGCGCGGTGCCCACCGCCATGAACCAGGCGATCATGATGACGTCGGGCGGCGTCGCGATCTACTCGACCCCGATGGTGCTGGCCATCGTCGGCTACATGCTGGCGTGGCTGCTCGTGTTCTTCCTGGCGTGGCTGTCGTACCGCCTGTGTTCGTGGAATAACCGCGTGTGGCCGGCCGCGGTGATCCTGGCGGCCCTGCTGGCCAACTACGCGCTGCTCTTCGTGCGTATCCTCAAGGCCAAGCGCTGGATCAAGACCTCCAAGGAAGCGTGGGAGGTCATCTCCTGGTTCATTAACAACGAGGCCGTCTTCACGATCGTGGCCGCCGTGGCCCTGGGCGTCGTCGTCGTTCTGACGTGGCGCGCGTCGCGCGCGATCCCCACCGTCGGGTCCAACCCCGCCGAGAGCCGCCTGGGCCGCGCCCGCTCGCGCCTGTACAAGTCCATGGCTGGCACCGCCGCGATCGGCTACCTGTGCGGTGCCCTGCTCATCACCGTGGGCGTGGCCTACGGCAGCCAGGAGATCGAGCTCTCGCCGCCGGAGTCCTTCAGCGTCGTCGAGGACCAGGTGAGCGTCAACCTGGCCGATATTTCCGACGGCCACCTGCACCGCTTCGAGTACACGACCTCGGGCGGCGTGAAGGTGCGCTTCATCGTCATTCAGAAATCTGGCTCCTCCTTCGGCGTGGGCCTGGATGCCTGCGAGATCTGCGGGCCCTCGGGCTACTACGAGAAGGACGGCAAGGTCATCTGCAAGCTGTGTGAAGTGGCGATGAACATCGCGACGATCGGCTTTAAGGGTGGCTGTAACCCCATCCCCATTGACTACAAGGTCTCGAACGGGACACTGACCGTGCCGATTTCGGCGCTTGAGGCCTCGGCCTCCATCTTCGCGAAGTAAAGGGACTCACGTGTTTTTCCGAATGCTGCGAGGGGCCCTCACGAGGCGCGGTAACCGCCACCTCATGATCGCCCTGACCGTCGCCCTGGGCGCGGGTGTGGCCACGTCCATGCTCTCCGTCATGTTCAACGTGGGTGACAAGGTCAACCAGGAACTCAAGTCATACGGCGCCAATATTGTTGTGCGTCCTCAGGGCGCGGCCGTCCTCGACGACCTGTACAACACGGGCGAGGCCTCAGAGGCGCGCTCGTACCTGCGCGAGGACGAGCTGGGCAACATCAAGACGATCTTTTGGACCTACAACATCCTCGACTTTGCGCCGCTGCTGAGCGTGTCGGCGACCGACGCCAGCGGGGAACGCGTGCCCACGACGGGCACCTGGTTCAGCCACCACCTCGAGTTGGCCACCGGTGAGAGCGTCGAGACCGGCCTGGACAAGCTGCGCGGCTGGTGGGGCCTGGAGGGCGCCTGGCCCGGCGACGACGACCCGACTGGAGCGGTTATCGGCTCTTCCTACGCGGCCGCCCGAGGCCTCGGCGTCGGCGACTCCTTCACGCTCACCCGCGAGGGCGTCACCCAGGACTTCACGGTCACTGGCGTCGTCACCACCGGCGACGACGCGGACCGCGGCGTGTTCATCCAGCTGCCTGCCGCCCAGACGCTCCTGGGCCGCGAGGGCGCCGTCGGAAGCGTCGAGGTTTCCGCTCTGACCACCCCGGACAACGACCTGGCCCGCAAGGCCGCGAAGAACCCGAACTCGCTGAGCGTGTCCGAGAAGGAAACCTGGTACTGCACCGCCTACGTCTCCTCGATCGCCTACCAGATCGAGGAAGTCATGACGGACTCCGTGGCTCGCCCGGTCCGCCAGGTCGCTGAGTCCGAAGGTACGATCCTGGAGAAGACCCAGCTGCTCATGGTCCTCGTGACCGTCCTGGCGCTCATTGCCTCGGCCCTGGCCATCGCGAACCTGGTGACCGCGGGCGTCATGGAGCGCTCCAGCGAGATCGGCCTCATGAAGGCCGTGGGTGCCAAAGACAAGCAGATCATCGCCCTGTTCCTGACCGAGACGATCATCGTCGGCCTGGCCGGAGGGCTCCTCGGATACGCGGGCGGACTCGGCCTCGCGCAGGCGATCGGATACATGGTCTTCGGCTCGTCCATCGCTTTCGTGCCCGTCGTCGTCGGCCTCGTCGCGGTCCTCGTCGTCCTCGTCGTCCTGGGAGCCTCCGTTCCCGCGATCCGCTACCTGCTGCGCCTCAACGCGGCCGAAGTCCTGCACGGAAGGTGATGCACATGTCCAGACGAGCAATGTTCTGGAAGATGGTCACCTCTTCCATCCTGCGCCGCCGCTCCCGCGTCCTCATCGCGGTCCTGGCCGTCGCCATCGGCGCGACCACGCTGTCCGGCCTCGTGACGATCGCCGTGGACGTGCCCGCCCAGCTGGCCCGCGAGATCCGCTCCTACGGCGCCAACCTGGTCGTCACACCCGCCGGCGAGGGGGCCCTTACGGATGAGGCCGTGGCCGCGTCCACCGCCCTGGTTCCCTCCGGCGCTCTCGTCGGATCCGCGGCCTTCGACTACGAGACCGTCACCATCAACGACCAGCCCTACGTCGCCGGCGGCGCAGACCTGGCCGCCGTGCAAGCCATGAACCCCTCCTGGTTCGTGGACGGGGCGTGGCCCCAGGACCTCGGACAGGTCCTCGTGGGCGAGCAGATCGCCTCGACGATCGACGTCAAGGCTGGCGACACCATCACGGTGAGCCAGCTGGATAGTAGCGCCGCCTCGAAGGGGGCCCAGGCTCAGTCCGGCGCCACCCAAGACTCGCAGTCCGGCGCGGACGGGCAGGACGCAGCCCCGGCCTCGGCCCTGAAGGTCGACCCCAGGAGCGTCACCCTGACCGTCTCCGGCATCCTCAAAACCGGCGGCAACGAAGACGGGTACGTGTACATGTCCACCCAGGACATGTCCCAGCTGACCGGGACCAGCGACGCGGTGACGCTGGCTGAGTACTCGATCGCCCTGGAGGGCGACCAGCTCAGCGCCGTCGCCGACGCCATGAACGCCGCGAACCCCGAGGTTCACGCCCAGACTGTGCGTCGCCTCGCCCAGTCCGACACGGGCGTCCTCGCGATGCTGCGCTCCCTCCTGGTCGTCATCACCGTCATCGTCTTGGCACTGACCATGATCGGCGTGTCCACCACGATGATCGCCGTCGTTACCGAGCGCCGCAACGAAATCGGCCTGCGCAAGGCCCTGGGCGCCACCGGGCGCTCCATCACCCGCGAGTTCATGGGCGAAGGCGTCATGCTCGGGCTCATCGGAGGCGTCCTGGGTGCCGGGGCGGGCTACGGCCTCGCCGTCCTCATTTCCACCTCCGTGTTCCACCGCTCCATCTCGCTGCACCCCGTGATCCTCCTCGGCACCGTCGCGTGCTCGATCCTCATCGCCGTCCTCGCCTGCCTCCCGCCCGTGCGCCGCGCACTGGCCGTCGACCCCGCGCTCGTCCTGCGCGGAGAATGAGAGTCACCATGACCATCCCCGACACCACCGCCGCCGCGACCGACGCGCCCGAGGCCACCGCGGCCTCGTCCTCTTCGGACGCGCTGCTGAGCCTCGACGGCGTCTCCAAGATCTACGGCGACCTGCACGCCCTGGACAACGTCTCGCTGGAAATCCCGCGCGGCCAGTGGGTCTCCATCGTCGGCCCCTCCGGCTCCGGCAAGACCACCCTCATGAACATCGTCGGTGCCATGGACACCGCTACCGAGGGCACCGTCATGCTCGACGGGCACGACATCTCCGACCTGACCGCCGACGAACTTACTGAGGTGCGCTGCCGTACCATCGGCCTCGTCTTCCAGCAGTTCCACCTCATCGGCCACCTGACGGCCCTCGAAAACGTGATGGTCGCCCAGTACTACCACTCGATGCCCGACGAGAAGGAAGCCCTCGAAGCCCTCGACCGCGTGGGCCTAGCCGACCGCGCCTCCCACCTGCCCCGCCAGCTCTCCGGCGGCGAGCAGCAGCGCGTGTGCGTGGCCCGCGCCCTCATCAACTACCCCAAGCTGCTGCTGGCCGACGAACCCACCGGCAACCTGGACGAAACCAACGAGGAGATCGTCCTCGACCTGTTCAACCAGCTCCACCAGGACGGCACGACCCTCATGGTCGTCACCCACGACGCGCTCGTTGCCGAACAGGGCCAGCGTGAGATCCGACTCGACCACGGTAAGGTCGTCAAGGAAACCTGGCACGACCACGACTTCTCGGCGCGAGCCTCCGGCCTCATCCTCCCCGGCCGCGATGGCGAAGGCCGCAGCGGAAAGGACAAAGTGCGATGACCACCACCCGACCCACCCGCGCCAGCCGATCCCGATGGGCAGCCCCGGCCTCGTTCGCGGTCCTCGGCGCGCTCGGCGCAACCATCCTGGGCGCGTGCACGCCTAACACCGGCCTGGACATGTCCAAGCCCCTGAGCGACGGCACGTGGACCGCCCAATCCAACCCCGACGACCAGGGCTCCATCGGCACGATCACCATCACCGTCGAGGGCGGGCGCATCACCGCCACCTCCTACGAGACGACGCTGGCCGACGGCACCGACAAGGGCGCCGATTACGGCAAGAGCTCATCCGGTGAGGTCTTCAACCAGGACTACTACAAGAAGGCGCAGGCCGCCGTCGCCTCCTACCAGGAGTACTCCGACAACCTCACCAAGGTCGGCGACCCCGCCAAGGTCGACGTCATCACCGGCGCCACCGTCGCCCACCAGCAGTTCGTGCAGGCCGCCATCCGCGCCATCGCCGCCGCCCAGGGCGTGTCCCCCGACGGCGCCGACGACATCGACATCCCCGGCCTGAACGACGCCACGAAGGACGCCGAGACCGGGGACTCCGACGGCTGAGGCCAGGGGTCGCTCGGGCAGCGACGAGGCCGTGGCCGGTCCGTCGGGTTCAGCGCGCTCGGCGACGCCCGTCAGTGTCGGCGAGGGCTCGTGCGCGAACGCCGCTGGGCTTGCGGGCGGGACCGATGCGGTGGCCGGTGTTGCTGTCGGCGCTGCTGCCGGTCCTGCTGGTGAATCGGGCGTGGCTGGTGCTTCCTCAGGAGCGGCGGCCGAACCCGCGGTTCCGCCGATGTGGCGCTCCTCCTTTCCAGCCATGGGTACGCGCGTTGACCTGATCGGCTGGGGCGGGAACGGCATGGCTATCGTCAACGCCATTGTCGAGGTCGTGGCGCGCCACGAGGACCTGTGGAGTGTCTTCCGGGTTTCTTCCGAGGTGTCGCGGCTCAATGCCGCTGTCGCTTCGGCTGGGGGCGGTGAGGGTGTTTCCCGTCACTTGGCTGAATCCGCGGAGGCCAGCGTCGGCCTCGTCGTCAGTGAGGACACCGACCGGCTGCTGCGCGACGCGCTGGCGCTCGCGGAGGCGACCGGCGGGGCATTCAACCCGCTGATCGGGCCGCTCGTCGCGGCGTGGGACGTGCGGGCGATGCGCGCCGCGTTTGTCGCGGGAGCCCCGCTGCCTCCTGCGCCGTCCTCGCGCGTTGTGGAGGCGGCGTTGCGCGCGTCGTCGTGGGGCTTGCTGTCGCGGGTCGGCGAGCGGCGCTGGGCGGTGGGCGTTCCCGCCGAGTCCGTCGGTGGTGTAGATGCGCCCAGCCCGCGCCTCGACCTGGGCGGCATTGCGAAGGGGGACACCGCTGATGCATGCCGCGACCTGGCGGTGTCCATGGGAGCGCGCGGCGTCTTGGTGTCAGTGGGGACGTCGTCGGTGTCTGTGAGTGGTACTCGCGCCGACGGTTCGCCGTGGCGCGCAGGCCTGCGTGATCCTCACGGCGCGCCCACGGCGATTGCCGGCGTCGTGGAACTGCCTGCGGACGGCATGGCGTCCCTGTCGACGTCTGGGGACAACCTGGGGCCGCTGGGGGATGCTCGTGCGCTTTGTGCGGGGCCTGTGTCGGAGCGTGTGTCGGAGTGTGCGGCGGAGCGTGTGTCGGAGCGTGCGGCCGATCTGCGCGCGCGTGAAACATCGCGTGAAACACCCGGTGGCGGCGGTCGAATTTTCGACCATCACATCATCGACCCGCGTACGGGTTACCCCGCGCGTTCGGGCGTTCGGCAGGTCAGTGTCGTGGCCTCGTCGGGTGTGTTGGCGGAGGCGTTGTCCACCGCGCTGCTCGTCGATCCGTCCATCGATGTTTCGGACGTTGCGGCCCGCTGGGCCCGCGCGATGGGCGCCCCGGCCTCGGCGAGGGTTGTGGGCCTGGTGCGGGCGGAGCGATGAACGAGCATTGCACTAGATGAGTAAGCAATGCACTAGATAGCACGGCATTGCACTGGATAGTAGCTAGTGCAATGCTTCCCTATGTGGTGCATCGCTGCCTAAGGCTGAACTGACATGGGGCGCGGCTTGGGGTAGCCCCGATGAGAGTATCGAACAGGGATTATCCACAGGCTTCGTTATGGTGCGAGTTATCCACAGGTGTCGGTTGTGTGGGTGACGAGTGCGGCTCGCATGAGGATCATCAATGTATGAGTATTCGATCGATGACGGTCCTGACATCGCCCTCACAGTCTGAGGGTACCCTTCAGCAACCACGTGCCGATGCGTGTGTGTGGATTCGGAAAGGTTGCTACGTCCGTGTTGATAGTCCTGATGCGTTCACGACTATCTGGGATTCATGGGCGACAGTAGCCCAAGCCAGGCTCCTTGCGGTATGTGTCGGAGCGAAGCGGCAGGCTGTTTTCGTCGGTAATAGTGCCCTCGTTGCGCGTTCAATTCCATTGTGGGAGGCCAATCCGGATGTTGTGGCGTGGTTCGGTGTACGACATGGAAAGCGGCGATTGCCTCCTGTTAGAACGATGGTAGCTACCGTTCCGCCGGTCTATGTCTACGCGACCACCAGTCGACCATCAGAAAACGCATTGGAAATCATCGATGGGCTCCGATGCGAATCTGTTATCGACGCGGTTGTGCGTATGGCGTGTTATTCAGAAGCTTTGAGTGCTTTTGTCGCAGCCTGCATGGTGTTGCGTCACGAGTCAGGCTTCTCGAAGTTTGCTCAAGATGAAGCCAGATGCCTGGCAGAAATGACCAAAGATGCGATGAAGGTACGTCTGATAGAACGGCGACGGGCGGCTACCTGCATTCCTTACAAGCGAGCGGAGAGAATCATAGACGCCGCTGACCCGGGCTGCGACAACCCTGCCGAGGCTGCACTGCTGTGGGTTCTCAAGTCGGTGAGTGCCTTCGAGGTCGTGACCCAGTTCGAGATCGTCGTCAACGGGCACCGCTACTTTGCGGATATCGCGATTCCGGGACTCATGATCATCTTCGAGTTCGATGGCATTGGAAAACTGGGCAAGGATGATGCTGAGTTCGCGCGGGCGAAGCGTGACTGGATCCAGCGAGAAAATGATCTGCGTAGTGCCGGGTGGACGATATACCGGGTCTCTTGGAGGGACTATGAAGATTTCGCCGCGTTACGTGCGTGGGCGATCAAGCTCCTCCGGCCGCATCAAGTTGCTATCCCTGAGCATGCCGAGGCACTGTGGGCGTTGCCGACTGAAGCGTGTGATGGCCCGAGTCGGCGTTTTCATACGCGCAGTCGGTAGTTATTGCGCTGGTTGCTGTAGCAGTGCACTAGATAGCAGAGCATTGCACTGGATAGTAGGTAGTGCAATGCCTCCCTATCTAGTGCAATGCTCCTCAAAACAGTGCATTGCTACTTGGGGACAGGGCGCACGTGAAGCAATTGCTAGTAGTAGCGAGCAGAAGTCGTGGCTATGGCGCACTCACTTCCCGATAATCAGCCCCTACTTCCCCGCAAGCAGCGTCGCCAGGTGGACGCCCCCGCGGCCCGCCAGCTGCGCGGCCTGGGTGCGGCACGAGAAGCCATCCGCCAGGTACACGGCATCCGGCTGCGCCGACAGGGAGGGCAGCAGCGAATGGGATGCGACGGCCACAGACAGGTCGTAGTGGCCCGCCTCCATGCCGAAGTTTCCGGCCAGGCCGCAGCAGCCCTCGAGCCTGGTCACGCGCGCCCCCAGCGACTCGAGCAGCGCCTGGTCCGCGTCCCACCCCATGACGGAGTAGTGATGGCAGTGCGGCTGGGCGACGATCTCGACGCCCTCCAGGCTCGGCAGGCGCCGCGCTGAGGCGGGCACGGCCGACAGCACCTCGGCGAGGGTGCGCGTCGCACCCGACACGAGCATCGAGCGCGGGTCGTCGGGCAACAGGTCCAGCAGGTCGTCGCGCAGCACCGCCGTGCACGACGGTTCGACGCCGACGATCGGGATCCCCGACGCCGCAAAAGGCGCAAGAACGCCCAGCAACGACGCCAAGTGCTTCTTCGCCCCGCTCAGCTGACCCGTCGTAATCCACGTCAGGCCGCAGCACGCGTCCGGCGCGACGATCGGCGCGAAACCGTTCGCCTCGAGCACGTCGACGACCGCGCGCGCCCCCGTGTCGTCCAGGGTCTGGCTAAACGAGTCCGCCCACACGAGCGCATACGGCCGCCCGCTGGGGTCGCGCGGCCCGCTCAGGATCGGGGAGTCCGCCATCGACGAGGCCTGGGCGCCGCCGCGCTTGCGGGCAGAGTTAGACGAGGCCTGGGCACCGCCGCGCTCGCGGGCACCGGTCGCGGCATCGGAAGGTGCAGTATCGGAAGTCGGAGCGCCGGAAGATACGGCATCGTCAGGCGTGACAGTTGGGACAGAACCCGCCAGCAGCGACTGCTTGCGAGCCCACGCGGTGAAGGTGCCTGACTGGAGGGCGGGCATGCCTCGGCGAGGATCAAGGCCGATGATGCGGAAGGCGAGCGAGCGCAGGGGGGCCACCGACATGACGGCGTTTGCGACGGCGGCCAGGCCGGGCACGCGCGCGGTGATGCGGGTCAGGCGCGGCAGCCAGCCGAGCGTGTAGTGGCTGAGGGGGCGCATGCGTCCGCGGTAGGTGCGGAAGAGCGCTTCGGAGCGGTAGCGGGCCATGTCGACGCCGGCGGGGCAGTCGGCGGAGCAGGCCTTGCAGGCCAGGCACAGGTCGAGGGCCTCGAGGACTTCGGGGGAGTCGATCGCCTTGATGAGCTGCGAGTTCGCGGCCTCCTGGAGGATGCGGGCGCGCCCTCGGGTCACGTCCTTCTCCTCGCGCGTGGCCAGGTAGGAGGGGCACATGAAGGTGCCGGACACTCCGGCGCGGCACTTGCCGACGCCCGTGCAGCGGTGGACGGCGGCCGTGAAGTCGCCGCCGTCGTGGCCGAAGGCGAAGCCACCGTCGGCGGGCATGGGACGCGCAGCAACGCGGCGCAGATTGAGATCCAACGGATCGACGCCCGGTTGGAGTTCGAGCTGGCCGCCAGCAACGGCGAGCGCGCCGGACACGTCGGATGGGCGCGAGGAGCCGACGGCCGCATCGCCAGATACGCGAGCGGAACCCGCGGAACCATCAGCGCGCAGGGACGTCGGCATATCGACAGCGCCGCTGCCCGGGGCCGGGCCCGCAGCGTCGGCCCCGAGAACGGAACCAGCGCCGAAGCTGCCACTGGAACCGGCTCCGCCACCATCTTGCGCGGCAAGAGCCCGCGCCGCACGAGTCCGCGCCCGGGCGCGGGAGGCAGCCGTGGCCTCGTCCATGGGGGCGGCGAGCACCCCGGGGTTGAGGAGGTTAGCCGGGTCGAAAACGTGCTTGACGCGCGCGAACAGGTCGAGCATGTCGGGGGAGTACATGAAACGCAGGAGCTCGCCGCGGGCGCGCCCGTCGCCGTGCTCGCCGGAGACGGAGCCACCGTGCGCGGCGCAGACGCGGGCCGCGGACTGCAGGAACGCGCGCGAGTGGGCGACGCCCTCGGGGGTCTCGAGCGGCATGGCGAGGCGCACGTGCACGCAGCCGTCGCCGAAGTGCCCGTACA
>ERZ772979.1950-NODE-1950-length-11004-cov-2.514842_pt1 | contig 11004 bp, 5 predicted proteins | sample MGYA00511130_ERZ772979 | MGnify/ENA primary metagenome ERZ772979 (study PRJEB29015, sample SAMEA2738103) | human oral metagenome | biome: human oral; feature: human-associated habitat; material: saliva | place: China | collected 2186 ... | reverse complement strand
GGGCTCTGGCGGCCGGGGCCGCGGGCTTTCTGCTCAAGGACACCCCGCCCGACCGGATGCTGGAGGCCATCAAACAGGTCGCGGCGGGGGAGCACACCCTCTCGCCCAGCGTGGTGTCCCAGGTCATCGCGGCCGCGACCCGGCACCGGGGCGACCCCCGGCGGGAGGACGCGCGGGCCGACCTGGCCGTCCTGAACGCCCGGGAGAAAGAGGTCGCGATCGCGATCGGCCGGGGGCTGACGAACGCCGAGATCTCGGCCCAGCAGTACCTCAGCCTCGCCACTGTCAAGGGCGTCGTGACTCAGATCTTCGACAAGCTCGGTCTGACAAACCGCGTCCAGGTCGCGATCAAGGTGCACGACGCCGGATGGGCCGACGACTGAGCGGCCCGTCCCGGCTTACCCGACATCCGGCGAGCGTATTCTGGGGTTGCTGCTTTGGTGCGAGAAACCGGGTTGTGCAGCACAATTCGCGCCTTGAACGGGGCGATGCGGGGGCAGGGTTTTCAGCTGGGCAGCGCGGAGGGAGACGGGCTCGGGGCCAGGCAGATGGTGCCGGATTCCACCGTGATCTCGGTCAGGCCGGATTCCGTCAGGCCCGCGAAATCTGAGCCGACCATCACATCGACGGTGCCGTCGACCCGGGAGTCGGTCTCCAGGGTGGGCTCTATGAAGTAGCTGGCGACCAGTTTCGCCGCGTCGGTGTTGTTCTCACCACTGCGGATGATGGTTTTCGTGATGCGTTCCTTGGAGTTGGTGGTCTTCGCCACCTCGAATCCCGCCGCCTTCAACGCCTGCCCGACCTTCGAACCCAAGCCGCTGGTGAAACCACCGTTGTAGATCAGAACCGTGACCTGCTTCGGGGTGAGCTTGTCCACTTTCTGGGTGACGCACGGGGTCGGCGGTGGACTGGGAAGCGGCGCGGTCAAGGCGTTCCACCCCAGGCTCGCCCCCCAGATCAGGAAAATGAGCAGACCGATCAGCAGGGCCGGGGTGGCGAGAAGTCGAAAGGCACGCACGTCTCAGGCTCTCACGAGAGTTCCAGCACGCGGGCATGCATCGTCTGGCGTTGCTGCAGCGCGGCACGCAGGGCGCGGTGCAGGCCGTCCTCCAGGTACAGATCGCCACGCCAGGAGACGACGTGTGCGAAAAGGTCGCCGTAGAAGGTGGAATCCTCCTCCAGCAGGGCCTCGAGATCGAGGGTGCGCTTCGTCGTGACCAGCTCATCCAGCCGCACCTGGTGTGGAGCGATGGCGGCCCACTGCTTCTGGACATAGCCGTGGTCCGGGTAGGGGCGGGAGTCGCCGACACGCTTGAAGATCACTCAATCAGTTTAGCCACCCTCCGCGACAATCGGCCCATCGGCGTACAACCCGGGCAACGCGCCTCCCGTGAGAAGCGCGGATAGATGGCAGGCTAGGGGTGTGAGTGAAGAACTGGTGGCAACGATTCAGGCCGGATACGGGTTCGACGGTGAGGCAGTGCAGCTGGGCGTGCTGATGGACGGCGCCCCCGTCGTCGAGGCTCCCATCCGCATTCCGCTGGCGATGTTCAACCGGCACGGGCTCGTCGCCGGGGCCACGGGCACCGGCAAGACCAAAACCCTCCAGCTGATGGCCGAGGCCCTCAGCAAGGCGGGAGTGCCCGTCTTCGCCGCCGACATCAAAGGGGATCTGTCCGGGATGGCCTCCCCCGGGGTGGCGAGCGAGAAACTGGCCGCGCGAACCGAGGCGCAGGGGCAGCCCTGGGAGGCGAAGGCCGCGCCCTGCGAGTTCCTGGCGCTCGGCGGGCAGGGCACCGGAATCCCGGTGCGGGCGACGATCTCGTCGTTCGGCCCGATCCTGCTGTCGAAGGTGCTGGGACTCAACGAGGTGCAGGAGAGCTCCCTCGGGCTGGTGTTCTACTACGCCGACAACAACGGCCTGCCGCTGCTCGACCTCAAAGACCTCGTCGCACTGCTGAAATTCCTCACCTCCGACGACGGCAAGGACGAGTTGAAGGAGATCGGTGGGGTCTCGGCCGCCACGGCCGGGGTGATCCTGCGCAACCTCGTCGGCCTCTCCGAGCAGGGCGGTGACGTGTTCTTCGGGGAACCCGAGTTCGAACCCTCGGAGCTGCTGCGCGTCGCCGCCGACGGCCGCGGGGTCGTCTCGCTGCTGGAGCTGCCCGACCTGGCCTCGCGACCCGAGATGTTCTCCACCTTCCTGATGTGGCTGCTGGCCGACCTGTTCGGTTCCCTCCCCGAGATCGGCGACGCCGACAAACCGAAACTGGTGTTCTTCTTCGACGAGGCGCACCTGCTGTTCAAGGGCGCCTCCAAGGCCTTCCTCGACTCCATCACCCAGACCGTGAGGCTGATCCGCTCCAAGGGGGTGGGGGTGTTCTTCGTCACCCAGACCCCCAAGGACGTGCCCGAGGACGTCCTGGCGCAGCTCGGCAGCCGCGTGCAGCACCAGCTGCGCGCCCACACCCCCAACGACGCCAAGGCGTTGAAGGCGACGGTGTCGACCTACCCGAAGTCGGGCTACGACCTGGAGGAAGTGCTGCAGAGCCTCGGGATCGGTGAGGCGATCGTCACCGTCATGAACCCCAAGGGCTCACCCACCCCCGTCGCCTGGACCCGGCTGTGGGCCCCCGAGACGTCGATGCAACCCACCGACGCCGCCGTGATGCAGCAGGCGGTGGCGGCCTCGCCGCTGATGGCGAAGTACGGGCAGGCCATCGACCGCGAGTCGGCCTACGAGATCCTCACCGCGAAACTGGAGGCCGGCGCGAAAGCGGCCGAGGAGGAACGGCAGCGCGCCGAGGCGGAGAAGGCCGAGGCCGAACGCCGCGCCCAGGAGGAGAAGGAACAGCGCCAGGCGGAACGCTCGGAGGGGCGGTCGTCGGGATCGGGTCGCGGTCGCACCTCAGCGGTGGAACGGATCGCCAGCCGCGGCATCATGCAGGTGATCCGCACCGTCACCCGTGAGATCGTCCGGGGCCTGTTCGGCACGGGCAGGCGGCGATAAAGGTCGGGCCTGTCTACCGGGTGACGGGGTGGTTTCGACTCAGCCGTTCGCTGGCGCTCACGTGCTGGCTCAACCGGCTTCGGGGAATGAATGCTCGCGGCCTGGCTCAACCGGCTTCGGGGAGATGATCAGTCCTGGGCGAGGGCCTGGACGGGTGGGATGCGGCTGGCGCGACCGGCGGGTCGCAGGGAGGCGAGGATCCCGACGGCGGCCGCGAGGACCAGCATGCCGACCAGCGGCAGGACCGGGATCGTGGGGGCGATCGAGGCGTCCTGTCCCAGGACCGCCAGGAGTCCGGCGTGTCCGAGACCGGCTCCTGCCAGGCATCCCAGGACGCCAGCCAGCAGGGCTGTCAGCAGACCCTCCACCGTGATGAGGCGCCTGATCTCGCTGCGGCAGGTGCCCGTGGCGCGCAGCATCCCGATCTCGCGGGTGCGTTCCAGGACGGCGACATCGGTGGTGTTGGCCAGGCCGCTCAGGGCGATGATCAGCGACAACCCCAGGACGGCGCTGACGACGACCGCCACCTGGTTGAGCTGTTTGGTGAAGAGGTTCACGGCGGCGGCGCGCCCGGTGACCATCATGCCCTGCCCGCGCACGAGTTGGCGGATGGCCTTCTCCGGTGCCTCCGACGAGCCGTCTCCGTGGGTGCGGACCCACATCACGCTGTCGCTCGCCGTGCCACCGGCGAGACGTTCGGCGGTGGCGGGGGTGATGACCGCGCCCCAGCCCTCCCGCACCCGGGCGGTGACCTGGACGCTACCGCCGGGGCCGGTGAGGGTGACCTTCGTGCCGTCGGGGATGTCGTAGATCCCACCGACGACGAGGGTGTCGTCGTTCAGGTCCTCCAGGCCCGCGGTGGAGCGCACCACTGGTGCGATCGCCTTGGTGTCGACGGCCAGCACGTGGAACTCCGAACTCTCGGAGCCCGCGGACTCCTGGGTGACGCGGAGGTTAGGGATCGCGATGGCCGATTCGACGCCGTCGACGTTCTGAATGTTCGAGGTCAGCGCCGCGGTGTCGGTCTCCGCGGTGACGCCCTCGACGGTGACGTCAATGGGAGCGTGGTTGTTCATGTAGGCGCCCCAGGCGGAGTTGAACGACAGGATGCCGACGAAGAGCACCGATCCGGCCACGACACTGACCAGCACGGAGGCGGCCGAAGACGCGGAACGCGTGGAGTTGCGCGCCAGGTTCCGGGCAGCGAGCTGCAGGATCGGCCGTTTCCCGGCCCCGGGCAGCCGCTCGACGAGGGCCGCGGTGGCGATCACCAGCAGGGGCAGCGCTCCCAGCAGGCCGATCAGGACGAGCACACCACCGGCTGCCGCGATCACGATGCTCTTCCCGCTGACACCGAGGAAGGTGACGGCGATCCCCGCCACCAGGACGAGGGACGCGAGGAAGCCGACCCGGATCATCCGGCGGCGCCTGCGACGCGGATCGGAGGAGTCCGCGACCTGCCCGGTCAGGGCGACGAGCGCTGAGACGCGGGTGGCGCGACGGGCGGGTCGCAGTACCGCCACGAGGGTCACGAGGGTGCCGAGGAGAACACTCAACCCCAGGGCGACCGGGGTGATGGTGAGGTCGCGACCCTGAAGGCCTTCGACGATCCCGGAGTTGATGATGGCGGCGGCGATCCCCGTTCCTAGGGCCGCGCCGGCGACGGAACCGGCCACGCAGGTGACCACGGCCATCGGCAGGGGAGCTGTTCCCGTCAACAGGGCCAGTCCCACCCCCATGATGGCGACGTGTCCCAGCCCGTCGCCCAGCAGCGACAGGCGCCGCTGCACGATGTACATGCCGATCGCCGGTGCCACCAAGCCGCTGAGCAGGGCAGCGAGCAGCGCGCGCTGCATGAAGGGATACGAGAAGATGTTCATGGGTTGCTTTCGCCCGGGTCCCCGAGCCCGGAAGGAGAGGAGGCAGAAGGACGAGCGCGCGGGCTCTGCGTGAGGCCATCGGCGTGGGGCACCACCCGTCCATCGCGCAGCCGGACGATTCGATCCAGCACCCCCGCCATGGCCTCAAGCTCGTGTAGCACCAGGACCACTCCGAGGCCGTCGTCGCGGAACTCGCCGAGCAGCCGGGCCAGGACCGCTTGGCCTTCGAGATCAACCCCGGCGAGGGGTTCGTCCATCACCAGCAGATCGGGTCGGGTAGCCAGCGCCCGTGCGATGAGCACCCGTTGCTTCTGGCCACCGGACAGGGGAGCGAAGGGCCACCGGGCCCGGTCCGCCAGGCCCACGCGATCCAAGGCCTCGGCGACGATCGCCCGGTCGGCGCGGGTGAACCACCGAAATGCTCCACGATGCGCCAACCGGCCGGAGGTGACCACTTCCCGCACGGTGGCGTTCTGAACGTTCAGAGTGGCGTGCTGGGGGACGTATCCGATGCGGTGCCAGTCCCGGAACCATCGGATCGGGGTTCCGAACAGTTCCAGGGAGCCCTGCTGAAACGGGGTCAGGGCCACCAGGGTGCGAAGCAGGGTGGTCTTGCCGGAACCGTTCGGACCGAGGATGGCCACGGCCTCGCGGGCGTGGACGCGCAGGCTCACGTCCGCGGCGGACGGGGTCCACGGGAAGGTCACGGAGGAGACCGCAGCTCGATCCCCGCTGTCCGTCACCGTCGTCCAGTCGCGCACGAGTGTCTCGGTACCATCCGCTCCGATCTGCACGGCGCGCACCTGCTGCGTGCCGGCGATGCCACCGGCAACCTCAGCCGTCACGTCGACCGACGCGCCGACCTCGCCCGTGTACGTGTAACTTCCCCCGGCCTCGGCGATGTTCGTACCCGCCAGGGTCATCGACGCACCCGTGTAGGTGTGCAGGTGCGAGGGGTCGATGCCGGCCGCCTCGAGGGCGTCCTTGGCGACGTTCCACGCCTGCGAACCCTCGGCCGCAGCGACGTACACGTGGGTGTCGTCCTTCTTCTCGTCGCTCAACTCCGGCTCAAGGTAGAGGCGGGTCAGCGTCGAGGGGAGGACGAGGACGCGCGGGACGTCCACGCCGAAGGACACGCGGGTCATGCCCTCGCCGAAGTAGGCGCTCTGGCGGCGTCCGTTCGTCGGGCGACCGTCGTACACGAAGGAGCCGTCCACGCCGCCACGCACGACGATGCGACGAGGCATGGGAACCCAGCTGCCTTCCATGCGGATCGAGGTCACCTTGGAGCCGTACTCGACGAGTTCCAGGGAGTTTCCGGTGACGCCGCTCGAGCGCTCGACCGACTCGGGGATGACGAGCTCGGTGAGGGCAGTTGTGCCCGCGAAGGCGTCGTCGCCGATGACCTTGAGGCCGTCGGGCAGGACGACACGGGTGAGCATCTTGTTGTTGGCGAATGCCGTCGCGCCGATCTCGACCGTGCCCGCGCGCACCGTGTAGTCGGTGAGCGTGTTGGCGGCCGGGGACAGCATCAGGTGCAGGCCATCATTCGCCTTACGGTACAGGACGTTGTGCTCGGCCGAGTACACCGGGTTGTCGGCGGAAACGGTCAGCGTCGCGATCTTGCGGTCGTTGTACAGGGCGGTCTCGGCGAAGGAGGTGACGCCCGCTCCGATGTGGAACGAGGTCAGGGCCGTGCTCTCCGAGAACGCCTGCTCGCCGACCGCGGTCACCGAGTCAGGAAGGGTCACGGAGGACTGTGCCGTGCGGCTAAACGCGAAGTCGCCGATCGTGGTCAGGCGTCCGAGTTCGGGCCGGAAATTGACCCCGTTCTTCGCACTCGTGGACTCAAACGCGCTGCCGCCCAGGGAGATCGTGCCGCCCAGGTCGATGGTCGCGAGCTTGTCGGCGGAGCAGAAGGCACAGGTGCCGACCGTCTCGAACTTCTCGGGCAGGGTGACCGCGGTGAGCGCGGAGAGGCGGAAGGCCTCGTCCCCAATCGAGCGCAGGCTGTCGGGCAGTGTCACGGAGGTGATGCCAGCCTTCTGGAATGCCTTAGGCGCGATCGTCGCGACACCATCCAGGACCGTGTACGCGCCGCCGGGATTCTTGGCGGCCGGGTACAGGATCAGGCGCGAGTGGTCCTTGGAGTACAGAACTCCGTCAACACTCTCGTAGTTCGGGTTCGCGGGATCGACCTCGACGCTGGTCAGCGAGGCGGTCTCGGCGTAGCCCGAGGTCACCGAGTCGGCGGCGACGTTGGGGCCCAGCTTGATCTTGGTGAGCGCCGAGTTGTAGTCGAAGACCTCCGCGCCCATCGTCACCACGGAACGCGGCAGCTCGATGGCCTCGAGGCTCGTGTTGGCGAACGCACGGTCGGCGATCGTGGTCAGCTGGGCCGGGTGGGCCTCGTCGTCGATGAAGGTGATCTTCTTCAGCGAGCTGTAGATGAAGGCCTCCAGGCCGATGGAACGCACCGAGGCGGGGACCGTCACGTGCTCCACGGTGGAGCTCGCGAAGGCGCGCTCGCCGATGGAGGTCACGGAGTCGGGCAGGGTGACCTCGGTGGCCGAGCCCTTGTACTTGACGAGGACGCCGTCCTCGTTGATCTCGAAGTCGTCGGCGTCGGCGGCGCGCACCGTGACGGGGATGGACGCGGTCTTGGCCGCGCCGGCCTCGGTGGTGACGGTGGCGGTCAGCGTGCCCGGACCAGCGTGATCGCCGGCGGTCAGGGTCGCCTTGCGCGTGTCAGTGTCGGCGGCGACCGTGGCCAGGTCGGCCGGCTCCACGCTCCACGTCACCGCGCGGTCCTTCAGCGAGGGCGCCAGGTAGGCCTTCACGGGGGCGGTCTCGCCCACCTTGAGCGTCACCTGGGTGTCCGCGAGCTCGATGCCCGCGTCCTCAGAGATCGTGCGCACGCGGATCCGAGCGCTGGCCGACAGGGTCGGCTGGGACGCGTCGGTCGCGGTGATCGTCGCCTCGCCGGCGGCCAGGGTGCGGACCTCGCCGTTTTCGTTCACGGTGGCCACGGCCTCGTTCGAGGACGTCCATACGAGGTCGGTGACATTCGCGTTCGCCGGCTCGTACGAGGGGCTCAGCGCGACCGTCTCGCCCGCAACAACCTCGGAGTCCTGCGGAGTGAGCGACAGGGAGGTCATCGGGATCGTGCTAAAGCGGATCACCTGACGGGCCTGGTTCTTACCCCAGTCCCACGCGAACAGGTAGGCGGTCGCCGGATCCGAGGAGTCCGCGCGGTCGATGAGGTCGGCCCACTTGATCTCGTAGTGCTTGGCGTAAGTGCCGTCGGCCTGACGGTTCGCGCCCACGGCCTCCTTCTCGTCGTAGTAGCGACGCGAGGTCGGGGACTCGGAGAAAGCGATGCCAGCCAGCGGAGAGTTGTCGGTGACGTCGAAGGACACGACACGCTCGTCGCCCTCGCCGGTGACCGTCAGGTTGGAGATGACGGGAGCCTCGGTGTCCAGGGTGAAATCCCAGGCCAGCTGCGAGGCGACGCTCGAGGGCGCGACCGAGGCCGCATCGATCGTCAGCTTGTAGCGGCCCGCGGGCAGCTCCTTGCCATCCTTGTCGAAGCCGTCGAAGACGGGGTTGTTGCCTTCCTGGCTTTCGATGGGCTCGACCTTGCTGGCGTGGTAGTTGAACAGGGACTTGCGGGCGCGCTCGAAGGTGTACTCACGCACGACCTCGCCGGCCTCGTTCGTGTAGGTGTAGGTCACCTTCGGGGAGTTACGCAGCAGGCAGGTGCGCGGCAGGATGCGCGAGGGGGCCTCGGGCAGCGCAGAGCGCGACATGATGAAGTACGCGGGGTCGACCGCGCGCACATCGTCAATTTCCTGTCCGGCGAGCGGGTTCAGGGCACCCAGGGGAACCTCGGTCGCGGGGTTGATGAGGGTCGAGGAGCAGGCGTGCGCGGTGCTCGTCGTACCGTCGTACCACTTGCCGTCGAAGACGGCGGGCGCGCCCCAGGAGCCGTAGAAGCCCATGTAGGGGACGGTCAGGTCGGGCTGACCGTCGGTACTGGTGAAGGTGACAGCACCGTCGATGAACGTGCCCTTGGGTGCGTTCGCGTTCGCGTACGAGGCAAAGGCGGCCTGCGGGGTCACGGTGACGGTCACGGTCGCGGTGCCCTTGGCGGGCACGGTCACCGAGTCAGCGGAGTAGGTCAGGTCGATGCCCTGCCCCGCCCAGTTCTTGGAGTGCTCAGTGAAGAGGCCCCCCTCGACGATCTCGGAGAGCGCCTGGCCGCCCAGCGTGTAGGTGTGGTCGGCGTCGGAGACATTCGTCAGGGTGACTTGGAAGGTCCACCCGTTCGTGCCCTCTCCGAGGTCAGCCTTGGGACGCCACGGGTTTTCCGCGCCCACAACGCTCGGGTAGACGGTCGTGGTCGTGGCTGCGAGGGCGTCCACCTGGCCGGCGCCCACGCGGCGCGGCGAGTAGTAGGTGCCGTCGTTCTGGTCGATGTCGAGCAGCGGGTGGGCGGTTCCCATCATGAGGGTGGTGACGATCGCTGCCTTGTCCGCCTCCGACAGGCCGGCGAATGCCGGGTCGTCGTTGACGCGCTGGCGTACGAGGGTCGCGATGCCCGCAACCTGCGGGGTCGCCATGGACGTACCCGACATGGAGCGGTACGTGTTGCCCAGGACAGCCGCGACGATGTTGCCGCCGGGGGCAGCGATCTCAGGCTTGAGCTTGAGATCGGGCGTGACGCCCCACGAGGTGAAGTCGGAGACCGACGGGTTGGTCGAGGCGAGCTTGAGGCTCGCGTGAGGGTTGGAGATGGTGATGGAGCCGGACTCGCTGGCCTTGATGGCCTCGATGAGCGCGTCCTTCTCCTTCTTCGTGATGGTCACGGTCGGCATCGTGTGGGTGGCCTCGATCGTCGCCACGTAGGGGTTTTCGACCGTCTCGGAGTCGCCGATGATGAGGGCGGCGGGCTTGGAGGTCAGCTGGGTGAGTCCCTTGACCTTGGCCTCGTGGGTCATGTCCGCGCCCGTCGCACTGTCGGAGCCGCCGCGGTCTTCGAGGACGATGACCTTCGACAGGTCGCCGGGGTGCTCGGCGACGAGCTTCTCGAGTGCGGCCGCGTCACCGATGCCCGCGTAGACGAGGGTGTAGGTGGCCTCGGGGATGTCGAGGAGGCTCGGCACGACGGCGTCCTTCAGGCCGCGCGACTTGCGGTAGACGACCTGGCGCTCCCCCACCGTCAGGTAGGGCAGTGCGTCCTGGTTGTTGACCGAGGCGACGGCCAGGGTCGAGCTGTAGGACCCGGGCTCGGAGACCGTGCCGGCGTCGGGATCGGAGGCGTAGGGCTTGTTCTTGCCGCTGTAGTTGGAGTAGGCGCTGGAGTAGGAGTTACCAGCAGCGGCGTTGACGGTCACTCCCGCGTTGGCGAGGTTCTTGTAGACCTCCGCGTACATGGTTCCGGCCTCGGTGCCCATGCCCGCATCCTCGCCGAGGGAGAGGTTGATCGAGTCGGGCTTGAGAACGACCGCGTCACGCACAGCAAGCTGGACAAGTTGTACAAGTTGTTGGAGGGCAGTGCGCGTCCGGGTCGGGTGCTGTTCGGCGGGGGTCCTGATAAGAACTTAGAGACAGGCAACGATCCAGACGCAGTCATAGACCTCATTCCGAATACCGCTATACAAGGCATTCAATTTGATCTAAAACTAACAACTGCGCCCACAGTGTCAACCATTGTCATAGACCACCGCATTACATCTCCCAAAATTTACATTAGCCGCATTCAGCAGGAACAAGTTCACGAGTGCATCATCAACAATGGTAGTGCGCGCGTCGCCCTACTGGGCACACCTGGCTCCGGCAAGTCCATAATCGCCTGCGAACTAGCCGACTGGTGTCAGGAGAAAAGGTGGACACTCATAGCATGGATTGACGCCAGCTCCCACGAGTCTACAATCCGCGGGCTTATCGAACTCGCAAAACGATTCGGCATCAACGATAACGACATTGCCGAAGCAACTACCACAACCGCCCCGGGCGAAACACTGTCTGACAGAAATAGAATTCTTGCACGCCGCTGTATGGACCACATCGCGTCCGCAGCTCCGACTAATCGTCTAATTGTCTTTGACAACG
>ERZ772979.1947-NODE-1947-length-11010-cov-6.087449_pt1 | contig 11010 bp, 7 predicted proteins | sample MGYA00511130_ERZ772979 | MGnify/ENA primary metagenome ERZ772979 (study PRJEB29015, sample SAMEA2738103) | human oral metagenome | biome: human oral; feature: human-associated habitat; material: saliva | place: China | collected 2186 ... | reverse complement strand
CAGCGCCGACAATACCTGGTGGGCGACTGCCCGGGAAGATAGGACGTTGCCGGTTGACTGTGGCAGACTGTGAATGCAGTCTGCCTGTCTTTATGGCTCCATGGTCAAGCGGTCAAGACACCGCCCTTTCACGGCGGTAACACGAGTTCGATTCTCGTTGGAGTCACCATTATATGCGCGATTGGCGGAATTGGCAGACGCACTAGATTTAGGTTCTAGCGGGAGACCGTAGGGGTTCAAGTCCCTTATCGCGCACCACTAAAGGCTACATAAGTAGCCTTTTTTTATTACTGTTACTAATGTTATTATCTGAAATTTGTTAAATTTTTAATGTATACAAAATATCTTGAATATTGTTGTTGAATATCTATGATTAAAATAGTATAATCGCCTTAGAAGTGTTAGAAAATTTGCTTAAGTTAAAATTGCAATTATTTACGTTATCAGTTATGGAGGTACAGTATGATTGACAGAATTGATGCACTTAATACTTTCGTCAATAACATTGTCTGGGGTGTTCCAGCTATTATTTGTGTACTAGGCGTTGGTATATTCCTTTCTTTCAGAACACAGCTTGTTCAGTTTAGAAAACTAGGATATGCGCTCAAGATTGCCCTTGGAAAGTTATTTACAAAATCAGAATCCGCAGAAGGCGCAACAACTCCATTTCAGTCTCTAACCACTGCTCTTGCAGCTACTGTAGGAACAGGTAATATCGCCGGTGTTGCTGGTGCTATTGCAATAGGTGGACCTGGTGCAGTATTTTGGATGTGGATTGCAGCTATCTTAGGAATGTGTACTAAGTTTGCTGAAGTTACTTTAGCAGTTAACTTCAGAGAAAGAAATGCGCATGGCGACTGGGTTGGTGGACCAATGTATTATATTAAGAATGGTCTATCAAAGAAATGGCTCTGGCTAAGCTACGCATATGCCTGTCTAGGCGTTCTAACTGTATTTGGTACAGGTAATGCTACACAGGTTAATACAATAACTACAGCAATTGACACAGCACTTCTAAACTTCAATGTTGTCTCAATAGGATCAATTAAGACTATTAATCTAGTTATAGGAATTATAATTACAATTCTTATTTTGATAATCTTACTTGGTGGTATCAAGAGAATCGGTGCGGTAACAGAGAAACTAGTTCCTTTTATGGCAGGTATCTATATTATACTAGGATTAGGCGTTGTTCTTATCAACATTAAGACTATTCCACACGTATTCCAGATGATATTTGAAGGAGCTTTCAGCCCATCAGCTGCAACAGGTGGTGTAGTAGGATCAATGTTCCTCTGCATGAAGAAGGGTGTTTCAAGAGGTATATTCTCAAATGAAGCTGGTCTTGGTACAGGTTCAATTTCACACGCATCATCTGATACTGATGAACCTGTAAGACAGGGTCTATACGGTATATTCGAAGTATTTATCGATACTATTGTTATCTGTACACTTACAGCTCTTGTTATTCTATGCGGAGTTGAGAACATTAACTTTGGACAGAATGCAGGTGCTGACTTAACAATCGCTGGATTCATAAATACATACGGAGGTTGGGTATCAATTTTCACAGCAGTAGCTCTTGTATGCTTTGCATTCTCAACTGTACTTGGCTGGGGACTATATGGTTCAAGATGTATAGAATATCTATTTGGAAGCCATGTTCTAAAGCCTTTCACAGTAGTGTATGCGCTAGTAGCTATTCTAGGTGCGACACTTGATTTAGGTCTGATCTGGGGCGTTGCAGATACATTCAACGGACTTATGTTAATTCCTAACTTGATTGGTGTATTCCTACTAAGTGGTACATTTGTAAAGCTAGTAAAGGATTACTTCAATAGATATCCTAAATATGACAAGGATAAAATGTAGGTTCATATATTACTCTCATTGTAAAAAATCCCCCTATATGGGGGATTTTTATTTGATAAATTATTATTAAAGTGCTATACTTACGATGTAGTGTTAGTCTGAACTAACATAAGTGGAGGTAAAATGCATAACAATATAGAAATACTTAAGATGCGCATTTTAACGTGTTTTATTAAAATGTCTAAGTCTAATTGTAATGTTACAGGCTTAGCTAAATCATTATCTGAAGAAAAATATGCAGTAAGCAGGGCTATGAAATCACTTGAAAGTAGTGGACTTTTAGATAGAAGTGATAATAGGTGTCCAGTTTTGACGGAGAGAGGACAAAAGCTTGCATATGAATATGCAGAGAAGATTGATGTCGTAGCAAATCATCTGCTGGGGGAAGGCGTGAATCCTGTTGCAGCAAAGCAGGATGCTTTTTTATTGTCTATGTATTGCACAAATGAGACGCTTTCTGTAATTAAAGAGATTGAAGATAAGATGAGGATTAAGCAGGTAACTGATTCTTACTCTAATTTTACTGGGAAAAAGCTTTGTCATAAACTTGGAGATGGTACATTTGAGCTTCAATTTGTGATGTATAAAAACTCGGTGAAGAATAACACGAATATATCTATGGCTAATGAGGGCTTTTACCATCCTTGTACACTCACTGTTGAAAAGGGTGAGGGTCTCATAAGTTTAAAGGCTAAGAATATAAGTAGGAAATCAAGGCTCACTGGCAAGAAAATGAACGGTAAGGTGAGCGTGTTTAGGTATTTTGATGGAACTAGCTTTGTTGAAGCTGAAAGACAAGGCAATATAGTTACTTTTCCTATTGAGGCAATGGATTTTATAGCTATGGGCGAGAGCAGGGATAGGATCCTTCACGGAAGTCTTCCTGTAAGGCTTGGTTGCAGTGTGGGATGCATGCATATGCCTGAGAGTCCAGCGATTTTTACACTTATAGTATAGTTTTATCAAATTTTTGTAGCAGTATTGCAACATATTTATTTGTTGGAAAAAGCATACTTTGATGGATTGCTTGAGTATATTTTGTAGCAAGCGTGCAACAAAATAAGACTTTATTTTGTTAAATTAGAGAGATAGAATTAAATTGTAAGGGGAAAGGAGCGTTTTAGCTCTTTATTTTAATCTATAATGTTAGTCTAAACTAATGCAAGTTAGCTACAAATAAATGAGGAGGAGCTTATATGAAGAAAAGCAAAATTGCAAAGGTTTTAGCAGTTTCATTATCATTTACAACTGTATTATCTATGTTTCCTGGTTTTGCATTTGCAAACGGAGACTCTAATACAAAGACAATATATGGAACTAAAGCCGTGGTAGAGGATGACGGAACCTACCGAGATTACAATACTCACATCAGAGTAAAAATCGATCAAAATGGCACTATAATATCTGTTGAAGATATTGATACTGCTTCAAACATCGATAGATTTGCGCCTGAGAGCAAAGAGTATTGGCAGAAATTTGTAAATGGCAAGGGTTTTGAACTTTTCAAGGGCAAGACAAAGGAAACTCTTAATGATGTTGATGTAAATGCAATTTCACAGGCGACTACAAGTACAAAGAGTGTGAGAGACACTATAATGTATGCTTTTGAGGTTGATGAAGAGAAGAATGAACTTCTTGCAGAGGTTGATGAGTACGGTCCAGCTAGCAGATACATTGCAAAGGATAGAGATGAAGCTGAGAAACTTATCAAAGAAGTCAAAGAAAAGATTAACTCAGAGGAGCTTGCATCAAATGCAAGAAGACATTTCTTGAATTTCCAGAACAAGATTACAAAGCTAAAAACATCCGACCAGGTTACAGAAGAAGAAAATAGCAAGGATGCTGGTGAGAGAACTAAGGATGCAATTGAAAACCTTGGAACAATTACTGCAGACAAGAAGGATGCAGTTGAAAGTGCAAGACAGATGTATAATGCACTTGATCGAAAGGGAAAGAAGACTGTAACTGCTGCAGTATACCAGAAGCTAGTTAAGGCTGAAGATGAAATCTTTGAGCTTGTATATAAGAACAACCATAAGAAACTTTCAGGATCATATCCTATTGATAACTACGGATATGATGTTAGCCTAACAGTATATCTAAGCGGTGATAAGATTGTAAAGATAGAAGACAATGGAACCGTAAAAAACATTAAGGCTAATGAGAATCTCGCAGCAAGAAACATGTTTTACTGGGAGGATACATTTATTCCAAATGGAGGCCTCTACAACTACATAGGTAAAACAACTTCAAACTATCAGAATGTAGATGCTATATCAAATGCAACATACACAAGTGATGCAGCAAAGGGTGCAATTGGCGAGGCTCTTAAGAAAGCTGATGAAAACAATCTAATAGAGCAGATTAAAACTGATGTAATCAAGCTTGAGGAAAAGCTTGATAAAAATTCAGGTAGTGCACTAGATAAATTAGAGAAGGATTTTGAAAGCCTAAGCCCAGAATCAAAAACTAAGCTAAATGATGCTGGATACGGTGCTAGAATAAAGGCTCTAAGAGCAAAATTTGCTGCTTTATCATTACAGCCGGTAGAAGATGAAAAGGATGATCCTGCTGCAAAGCACTATACAAGAGAAGGTTCACTTCTATATCCAAATGGAACATCTTCAATGGTATTTACAAAAGCGTTCAATCCTGAAGTTAAGATTGCTGAAAAGGATGGTAAGACAACATATACAGTTTCCTTTAAGGAAAGTGGCATGATGGGAGTTACCGAAAAGCTTCAGAAGCTTACAGTAGACGGCAAGGTTTACACAGCAAAAGAGGGCAAGGATCCATATGTATCAGTTTTCAAATTTACAAGAGATGCTGTAGATGAAGAAAAAATACCTGTAACAGTTTACTCAAATATGATGAAAACTTCATATGACATGAATATTGTTCTAAAGCCTGGTAAGACAGAGGCTAAGGCTCCTGAAACAGAAAAACCAGATCCTGGTAAAGAGAATCCTGGAACAGAAAAGCCAAACCCTGGCAAGAATGATAACGCAGATAGCTCAGTTGCAAGGAAGTACACTAGATTAGCAGATCTTCTATATCCAAACGGTGGAACTTCAATGGTATTCTCAAATGCATTCAATCCTGTAGTAAACTTTGTTGAAAAAGATGGCAAAGCTACATATACTGTTTCCTTCAAGGAAGGCGGTATGATGGGAATGACAGAGAAAATCAATAAGCTGTCAGTTGATGGTAAGACCTATACTGCAACTGAAGGCAAGGAACCATATATTTCAGTATTTGAGTTTACAAGAGATACTGTAAATGAAGACAAGATTCCTGTAAAGGTTTACTCAAGTATGATGGGTAGATTCTATGACATGAAAATAGTTTTCGTAGACGAGAAGACTGAAGTCAAGGACGAGGAGAAGCCAGATCCAGGCAAGGATAATCCTGGTACAGAGAAACCAGATCCAGGCAAGGATAATCCTGGTACAGAAAAACCAGATCCAGGCAAGGATAATCCTGGCACAGAGAAGCCAGATCCAGGCAAAGATAATCCTAATACAGGAAATCAAAACGCAAAGAAGCACTATACAGTTAAGGGTAGCAAGTTCTTAAAGCCAAACGGATCAGATATGAAGCTCATGACAGAAGCTTTCAATCCTGATGTTAAGCTTGTTGAAGAGAATGGAAAGGCAACATATACTATTTCATTCAAGAAGACAGGAATGATGGGAATCACCGCAGAGCTTAAGAAAATTAGTGTCGATGGTAAAGAAATTAGTGCAACTAAGGGTGAGGGCGAATATGTTTCAGCTTTCACATTCACAAGAGATAGCCTAAACGAGAAGGAAATCCCAGTAAAGATTTACATAGATGTAATGAATGCTTGGATTGATGGAAAGCTTGTTCTTTCAGATAACAAGGTTGAAGTACAGCCAAAAGATAATGAAAATGGAAACAAGCAAAACCCTGAGAATCCAGTAAATCCAGTAAATCCTTCAAATCCATCTGACAATGGAAGTACACAGGCGGGTCCAAGCATCAAATCAGGACTAAACCAGACATGGGTTAGAGGAAGCCAGCATGGACTAGTAATTGTATCAGATGCTGATATAAGCACATTTGTAAAGGTACTAGTTGATGGTAAGGAACTTGTAAAGGATAAGGATTACCAGGTTGTTTCAGGAAGTACAAAGGTTACACTACTTCCAACAGCACTAAATAGACTTTCAACTGGATCTCACAATGTAGAAATCGTTTCAACAAATGGAACAGCAGTTGCTAGATTTACAATCGCAGATGGATTTGGTACAGCAGCTCAGCGTCCAAATACAGGCGATGCAAATACTGAGATGCCAATTGCTTTAGCAGGACTTATCGGAAGTGCTTTCATAGCTTTGATGCTTAAGAGGAAATTTGAGAAATAATTTTTCGAAATAGCTATGTATAACAGACGGCAGGATCGTTGCAAAAGCAATGACCTGCTGTTTGTCATTAAGAATTAAATAAGTTTGGAGGAAAGATGTTAAGATCTAAGAATTTAAGACGAACTTGGATATGCCTCGTATCGGTGTTTATGGTGATGGCCTTAAGCCTTTCATTTAGCTTTGCAGAGAGTGCCGGAACCTACACGACAAGCGTTAGCCCGCAGTATAGAAATCCGCTTACAGGCGCAATTGAGGACTCTGGTGGTGAGGAAAAGGAAGCATTAGGACAGGGAATGGCTCAGAGTACTGTCAGCGGTGTTGGGCTTGTAGAGATAGATGCATCAGGAAATGTATATGCCACATATAGAATAAACAATGCTAGTGCTATGTCTAGCATAAGCTTTAGTACATCTGCAGGTGGTGGATTTTATGGAGTAAGTGCTGTAAATACAAAGTCGGCTGGTAATTATGCAGATTATAGAATTAGGGTTCCATATGCAGGAGCACCTGTGAAATGCGCTTTATATGTAGCACCTATGGGAAGAGAGGTTATTTTCTTTATGACTTCTGCTGGCCTTACACCTGGGCAGGGAGATTTTGTTAGTACAATAGATACATCTGTGCAGGCTCAGGAATCTCAGGGAAGCGAAAGCGCAAAGGCTGAGGAAGCCAAGAAAACTGATGACAAGAAAACTGAAGAGGCTAAGAAGGCTGAAGATAAGAAAAAAGATAGTACAAAGAAGAATAGCAAGAACGCAAAAGCATCTGATTCTAAAGATAAGAAGGATTCAAAGGCAAAGGTTTCAAACAAAACTCAAAGCACTCAAAACAAGAGATATGTAGTTTATGGTGCCATTGCAGTTGTGATTATTCTTGCAGCAGCAGGTACATTTGGATACAAGAAATTCATAAAGAAATAGTGGAGTAGAGTAATGCATAAGAGAATATTTGCTTTAATTTGTACACTGATTATTGCTTTCTCCCTTTGTTCATGCGTTGATCAACACGCGGGGAAAAAGGAAGATAGTGGAGAAAATAAGAAAGTAATAGCTACGTCGCCGGCAACTGTTCAGATATGTAACAAGCTTAATATAAAGCTTATTGCTGTTCCAGAATCGGACTTTACCATGGCAGATGAATACAAGGATCTTCCAAGGGTTGGAAGTCCTATGTCACCTGATATCGAGAAGATTAAGTCACTTAATCCAGATTGTGTTCTTTCTCCAGTAAGCCTTAAGAACGAGCTTGAAAAGAAGTATAAAAACGCTGAACTAAAATATGAGTTTATAAATTTAAGCAGTGTAGATGGTATGTTTGAGTCTATCAAAAAACTCGGAGATGAGTTTGGTAGAGAGAAGGAAGCAAAGGCTTTGATAGATGAGCATAAGCAGTACATGAAGAAATTTAATAGCAGTGTAGAGGGTAAGAAACGCCCTAAGGTTCTAGTTTTGATGGGACTACCTGGCTCATATGTTATCGCAACAAACAAAAGCTATGTAGGAAGTCTCGTAGAGCTTGCTGGTGGAGAAAACGTGTATAATGATGATTCTAAGGATTTTCTCACGGTGAATACTGAGGATATGAAGACTAAGAACCCAGATATAATACTTAGGGCTTCTCACGCGATGCCTGATGATGTAAAAAACATGTTTGCAAAGGAATTCGCAGAGAATGATATCTGGAAGCATTTTGATGCTGTGCAAAACGGCAAGGTATATGACCTTGACAATACGCTATTTAATATGAGCGCAAATTTCAACTATAGGGATGCTTTAGAGGAGCTTAAGAAGCTGCTTTATGAGTAGGCGATAGGAAGTAGGAGACCTGATGGTAATTAGCAGAACAAGAAAGCTTTTAGCCTTTGTAATTACAGCACTAGCACTTTTATGCATATTCTACTGGGCTGTAAATACGGGAAGCCTTAGAGTAGGCTTTAAGGCATTAATGCGAGGACTCTTTGTTGCATACAATGAGAATGTAGCAACCATATATGATCTTAGATTTCCAAGGATACTCATTGCAATGGTAGGTGGGGCATCTGTCGCTGTTTCAGGCGTGATGCTTCAGTCAGTTATGAAGAATCCATTAGCAGATCCAGGAATACTTGGAATTAGTTCAGGTGCAAGCTTTGTTGCTGTGGTAATAACTGCATTCTTTCCACCGCTATACTTCTTTATTCCAGGTCTAGCTTTTTGTGGTGGAGTGTTTGCCTGCATTTTGATATATATGCTATCGTGGGCAGGAAATGACCTTTCGCCTCTAAGACTTATCCTTGTTGGAATAGCTATAAATGCTATGTTTATGGGCATGATAAGTGCAATAAATTCTATGACTGGTGGAAGTTATTCTTCAACAGCTAGCCTTGCTACTGCAAATATAAGCATGAAGACATGGACAGATTTCAGAACGCTAGTAATCTATGCAGTGCCTGGACTTATCATAGCGCTTATACTTTCAAAGCCGTGCAATCTTCTTGGACTTGATGATAAAACAGTAAGGTCACTAGGTATTAATGTAGGCAGGATGAGAATAGGAATTTCTGCTATAGCAGTTTTACTTGTTTCTATAAGTACGGCAATTATGGGGCCTATAAGTTTTCTAGGACTGATAGTTCCTCACATAGCAAGGCTTCTTGTTGGTGGAGATCACAAGGTCTTGATACCGTATAGTGCAATTCTTGGTGCATTTTGTCTGCTTCTTGCAGATACGCTCGGAAGAGCTTTGGTACCACCATATGAAATAAGTCCTGGCATAATAATGTCAGTTGTTGGCGGACCATTCTTTATTATCTTACTGAGGAGGACAGGAAAAACATATGGCAGATAATCTATTTGAGATAAAGAACCTGTCTTTCAGCTATGATAAGGACAAGGTTATAGACGATCTATCTTTGACGATTAAGCCGGGTGGAGTAACAACGATAATTGGGGCAAATGGATGTGGAAAGTCGACGCTTTTCAATTTGATGACCAAGAATCTTAGATACGATAGCGGTGAAATTAAGTTCCTAGGTGAAGATGTATCAAAGATAAAGCTCAGAGAGCTTGCGAAAAAACTTGCGATAGTGCATCAACAGAATACGATTCCCTTTGATGTAACGGTGGAAAAGCTAGTTGGCTACGGCAGGGTTCCATATGAAAATTTATATATTCCATCAAAGAGGGATGACGATGAGGACAAAATAAATTGGGCCATGTCTGTTACGGGAGTGTATGACATAAAGGGAGAATTATTATCTCAGCTTTCTGGAGGACAGAGACAGCGCGCATGGATAGCTATGTCTTTAGCGCAGGATACAGACACCTTACTTCTTGATGAGCCGACAACTTTTCTAGATATAAAGCATCAGATTGAGGTGTTGAAATTGATAGAAAGTCTGAACAAAGAGCACGGTATATCTATAATTATGGTATTACACGACATGAATCAGGCGATGAGATATAGCACGGAGGTGATAGCTCTAAAGGCTGGTAAATCAATAGCGCAGGGAGCACCGGAAAGCGTTATAAGCGAGGAGCTTCTGAAGGAACTCTATGGTGTGGATTTAGATATAGTAGAGGTCAAGGGAAAGCCATTTGTATATATGGCTTAGTAAAGGAAAAATAGTTTATGATTAATAAGAGACTTGTCAGGCTCTTATCTGATGGGAAGAAATATATATACGGAAATATATTCTTTCAGTGGATAAACCTGATTGCCAATATAGTTGCGATATTTTTAATATCCGGTTTTATCAGCGATACATATTACGGAAATGTTACGGATGCGAAGCTGGTTAGGCTAATAGTAATTCTTGCAATTGCTGTACTGACTAGGGTGATTTGTAATGTAGCATCAAGTAAAATGAGCTATCTATCATCAAAGAAGGTAAAGCAGGTTCTCAGACATAAGATAATGGAGAAAATGCTTACACTTGGAAGCAGCTACAACGAGAAGGTGAGAACATCTGAGGTTGTTCAGGTTTCGGTAGAAGGTGTCGAACAGATAGAGACATATTTTGGTCTATATCTGCCACAGCTGTTTTATTCACTGCTTGCACCGCTTACACTGTTTGCGGTAATAGTGTTTATGAGCTTTACACCTGCAATAGTTCTGCTTCTTTGCGTTCCGCTAATTCCAATTTCAATTGCAGCGGTTCAAACCTTTGCAAAGAAACTTTTAGCAAAGTATTGGGGCAGATATACAGGTCTTGGAGATACATTTTTAGAGAATCTTCAGGGGCTTACTACGCTTAAGATTTATCAAGCTGATGAATACAAAAACAAGAAGATGAACGAGGAGGCTGAGGAATTCAGAAAGATTACAATGAAGGTCCTCACAATGCAGCTTAACTCTATAACTATTATGGATATTGTTGCATATGGCGGAGCAGCACTTGGAATAATATTGACAGTTAAACAGTTTGTCGCAGGAAACATAAGGCTTGATCAGGCAATAGCTATAATACTGCTTTCTGCTGATTTCTTTATTCCTATGAGACAGCTTGGAAGCTTCTTCCACATTGCAATGAACGGTATGGCGGCGATAGATAAGATTTTCAAGATTTTAGACCTAGAAGTTCCAGAGGAAAAAACAATGAGCCTTCCGGGAAAAGGATCAATCAAGGTGGAGAATCTAAGTTTTTCATATGACGAAAGCCACAATGTTCTTAACGATATTTCAATCGAGCTATTAGAGCAAGGGATGGTTTCACTTGTAGGCGCAAGCGGAAGCGGAAAGTCTACTATGGCTTCACTTCTCATGAAGAGGA
>ERZ772979.1946-NODE-1946-length-11023-cov-3.221007_pt1 | contig 11023 bp, 9 predicted proteins | sample MGYA00511130_ERZ772979 | MGnify/ENA primary metagenome ERZ772979 (study PRJEB29015, sample SAMEA2738103) | human oral metagenome | biome: human oral; feature: human-associated habitat; material: saliva | place: China | collected 2186 ... | reverse complement strand
GAGCTCGAGATCGGCTACAGTCTTATCCCGCTCGTCGATACGGGGCAGGGCGGCGATCTCCTCGACCGCATTGTCATGATTCGCCGTCAATGTGCGCTGGAGCTCGGACTCGTCGTGCCGACCATCCGCATCCGTGACAATATCCAGATCAAACCCAATGCCTACATCATCAAGCTGAAGGGCGTGGAGATTGCGCGCGGCGAGCTGATGCTCGACCACTATCTCGCGATGAACTCGGGAACCGTCTTTGAGGAGGTGCCGGGCATCGAGACGACGGAGCCGGCGTTCGGCCTCCCCGCACTCTGGATCTCGGAGAACGAACGTGAGCAGGCGGAGCTGAATGGCTACACGGTCGTGGATGCGGTCTCCGTGCTCGCCACCCACCTGACGGAGATCATCAAGGAGCATGCGGCGGAGATCCTCGGACGTCAGGAGACGCAGAACCTGCTCGACAATCTCCAGAAGACCAACGCGGCTCTCGTCGAAGAGGTCGTTCCGAATCTGCTCACCGTGGGCGAAGTGGAGAAGGTGCTCGCCAATCTCCTGAGCGAGCGCATCTCGATCCGCGATATGAGCACGATTCTGGAGGTGCTTGCCGACTATGCGCCAGCAACGAAGGATACGGACGTCCTGACGGAGTATGTCCGTCACGCCATGGCGCGGCAGATTACGCAGCAGAACGTCCAAAACGGAGTGCTCCCCTGCATTACGCTCGATCCTGCCATCGAGAACAAGATCGCGGGCAGCGTGCAGCGGACCGAGCATGGCTCCTATGTCAGCCTCGACCCCGATACGATGCAGAAACTCCTTACGGCGCTGCAGGAGCAGCTCCATAAGCTGACCGATCAGGGCTATCAGCCGATCGTGCTCACAAGTCCGACGGTGCGTCCGTATTTCCGCAATCTGGTAGAGCGCTCGATCGCGGGTCTCATTGTTCTCTCCCATGCGGAAATCGAACAGAATGTTGAAATTCAAATCCTTGGGGTGGTGAAGATCTAAGTGCAGGTTAAAACGGTACGCGCATCCTCGGTCAAGGAGGCCATGGAGCAGATCAAGGACGAACTCGGCAGTAATGCCGTGCTCCTCCACACGAAGAAATATCGTGAGGGCGGTGTCCTTGGCGGCGCGGAGATGATCGAGGTGACTGCTGCAGTGGATGAATCACAGCAGCGGACGCCGCAGCCGTCTCCGGCCTATGTTCCCCCGGCATCACCGATCCTGCCGACCAATGTGGTGAACCGATATCGGATGAATGAGACGGCAGGTCCTGAGGGCGGGGCCGTCCCGCAGGCAGGCCCCGTGTACGATGTCTACGCCCCCGATGTGGTGCAGCTGCCCTATGCAGCGCCACCCGCCGCACCCGCGGAACCGCCGGTACCGCCGGCACCGTCCTATCCGCAGGATGGCTATGTGCCGCCGGCACCGCCCCCTGCTGCCGCTCCGGCGCAGGCACCCGCCTATGAAGCAGTGCCGCAGCCTACGGCCGTGGCAGAGCCTCCAGCAGCCCCGCCGTCTGCCCCTGCGGCAGATGAGGACCGCTCGGCAGAGCGCATCCGCATGCTCGAGGATGAGCTTGCGCAGATGAAGACGATGCTCGCCTCCATGATGGCGGCGAACAAGCCCAAAGAGGTGGTCTCCATCCGTGATGCGCTCGTCAAGCAGGAGGTCCGTGAGGAGCTGTGTGAGGATATGGCGGGGAAGATTCCCATCGCCGACGCGAATCTCGACAGCCTTGACCCACGTGCTGCAGGCGTCTTAGGTGGCTATCTGTCACAGGTGATGAAGTTCACCGACGGATTGAAGCCCGGGACGCACGGAGCGCGTGTCTATGCATTCATCGGTACGACGGGCGTCGGAAAGACAACGACGCTCGCAAAAATCGCCGCGCATTTTGTGCTTGAGCAGAACCTCAAAGGGGCGCTCATCACGGCGGATACCTACCGTATCTCGGCGGTGGAGCAGCTCAAAAAATATGCGGAGATTCTGGGGCTTCCCGTCGAAGTCGTCTACTCGGCAGCGGATCTCAAAAAGGCAATTGCGCGTCATCGCAGCAAGGATTTTGTCCTCGTGGATACGGCGGGGCGCAGCCAGTACAACGAATTCCAGATGGAGGAACTGACATCGCTGCTTGCCGCGTATGCGCGGATGGAGAAGCACCTCGTCGTCAGCGCGACGACGAAGGAGCAGGATGCCGTGCAGATCATCGAGCGCTTTGCTCCGTGCAAACCCGACTGCATCATCTTTACGAAAATGGATGAGACGCAGACGTTCGGGATGGTGCTCAATCTTCTTGCCAACCGCGGACTGCCTCTTTCGTTTCTCTCCAACGGACAGAGCGTGCCGGACGATATCATTCCGGCAACAGCGGAGCGGCTGGCGGAACTGCTTTTGAGGGAATGATATGACAGATCAGGCAACGCGGCTGCGACAGATGGTCGGTGCCGAGGGAGAGCCTGCCCCTACGGAGGCGCAGCCGCCTCCCACTGCGCCGCAGACAGTGCCGGAACGACCGATGCTCTCGTCTGCTCAGGCGAAGGCATGGGCGGATGTGCGCGTCGTTGCGATTACCAGCGGGAAGGGCGGTGTCGGAAAGACCAACATCGCCGTCAATCTGGCGATTGCACTGCGCGATAAGGGGTATCGCGTGCTCGTCATCGACGCCGACCTCGGCATGGCGAATGTCGATGTGATGCTCGGCACCTCGTCGCGGCGGCATCTGCTCGATCTCCTGCGGCCGGAAGTCAAACTGGATGATGTAATCGTTGAGACGCCGCATGGCGTTCAGTATATCTCGGGTGGCTCGGGCATCGAGAAGGCTCTTGAATACGATCGTGCAGAGAAGCTGCTCCTGCAGCAGAAGCTTGCCGACTGTGCCGCGCGTGCTGATGTGATCCTCGTTGATACAGGCGCGGGGCTGGGACGCAACGTGATGGACTTTATTCTTGCGGCGGACGAGGTGATCCTCGTGACGACGCCGGAGCCGACCTCGCTGACGGATGCGTACGCCGTCATGAAGGCGTACAGCATCTACGCCGCACAGAAGAATCTCCGCCTCGTCATCAACCGCGTCTACGAGCCGAAGGAGAGCCGTGAGGTTGCGCTGAAACTCCAACGGGCAGCAGAGAAGTTTCTGCACATGCCCGTGGACTGCCTCGGCTATGTCTTTGAGGATGCCTCCGTGACGAAGGCGGTACGGAGGCAACAACCTCTCATCAAAGCGGCACCCACATCTGCAGCAGCACGATGCATTGAAGCGCTGGCAGAGGCGATTATCACCGGGGAAGAAATGAAAGTAAAAAGAGGCTGGAAAGGTTTTTTGCAACAAATTTTTAACTTTTCAGCTTAGCCAAGGAGGAAATTTTAGATGGCGGGCGAATTGGTAGATGCAAGGAGTATTTTATCCATCGGACAGCGATTGGAAATATTCTTTGAAAATACCGAGGAGGGGACTTCCGGCTATACCAGCCGCGTGGAGGACATTGTCGGCGATGATCTCATCGTCGCGATGCCTCTGGATGAGCGGCTCGTTCCGATCATCCCCCGTGTCGGCGAGAATTTGTATGTACTTGCAGGGGGCGATGGCTGTCACTATCGCTTCTTTAGCGTACATCGCGGGCATGGGCGCCATGACGGGCGAATTCCGACGCTGCGCATCTCCATCCCTGAGTTTGTCGAACGCTTCCAGAAGCGCGGGCTGTTCCGTACCAAGGTAAATCTTACGGCGACAATCCGCCACATTGACGCCGAGGGGACGATTGATGCGCCGACAAATGTGCCGGTCGTCGATCTCAGCGGCAGCGGACTTTCATTTGCATGGCCGCGGCGTTTGCCCATCGATACCGGTGTGGCACTCGATATCAATGATATTCCCGGCATTGGGACGATCGAGATGATGTCGAAGGTGATGCGCGTAACGCGCGTGGAGCGTGAAGGCGATACGCCGATCTATCACATCGGCATCCAGTTTCTGGCAGTGTCACGCAGCATGAGGGATAAGATTATCCGTTATCTCTTCCAAGTGCAGCGTGCTCAAGTGGAGCGCGTGAGGAATGACTGATTTACTGCATTATGAGACCCATGTCCGCGGAGCTCCACAGAACCGTCGGATCGTCGCCATCGGCTCCTCAACGGGCGGACCGCAGGCGCTGCAGACGGTCATTACGGGGCTGCCGGAGCATTTTCCCTGTCCTGTCGTTGTCGTTCAGCACATGCCGGCAGGATTCACGGGAGCACTGGCGGAGCGTCTGAACGGGGTTGCCCGTGTCGAGGTTCGGGAGGCATGCGATGGCGATGTGCTGCGGCCCGGCTGCGTCTATATCGCGCCGGGGAATCGGCAGCTGCGCGTTCGGCAGGAGGCGGGGGGACGGCGTATCGCACTCAGCGATGAGCCGCCCGTTGGGAACCACCGTCCTGCGGTGAATGTCATGTACGACTCTGTGGCGCATCTAGGGAACGATGTCGTTGCCGTCATCCTTACAGGGATGGGCTGTGACGGCAGGGAAGGGATGCGCCGGATCAAGCAAAATGGCGGCTACTGCATTGCGCAGGATGAAGCGACCTGTGTCGTCTACGGAATGCCAAAATCCGTAGTTGACGCGGGGCTGGCCGATGAGATATGCCCATTGCCCAAGATCGCGGGAGCGATCCAGGCAGCTGTGAGAAGATAGGAAGTAGGGGGAATATCAATGGATAACCAGTATATGGATATGTTCCTGGATGAGTCGCATGAGCATCTGCAGTCCCTGAACGAAGGTCTTTTGCGTCTCGAAGAGAACATGGAGGAGATCAGTGTCGTCAACGACATCTTCCGCAACGCTCACACGCTGAAGGGCATGTCTGCGACGATGGGCTTCGCAAAGATCGCGGAGCTGACGCATGAGATGGAGGATGTCCTCGACCTCGTCCGCAAGGAACAGCTGAAGCTCAACGAGGACATCATGGACACGCTCTTCAAGTGTCTTGACTCACTGGAGCAGATGGTGGACAGCGTTGGCAACGGTGAGGCAGAGGATGTCGTCGATGTCTCCGACCTCGTTGCCAAGCTCAGCTCCATCTCCAAGGGAACGCCTCCTCCGGCAGCAGCTCCTGCTGCCGGAGGAGCTGCCGCTGCCCCCGCAGCGGGCGGTGCATCTGGCGGAGCGGGGAGCGATCTCGGCATTGATGACATCGATCTCGATGTCATGAAAAAGGCGAAGGACGCCGGGATGAACGTCTTCCATGTCAAGGTTACGCTGATGGAGAGCTGTGTGCTCAAGGCAGCGCGTTCCGTCATGGTCATGCATGCATTGGATGAGATCGGCGATGTCATCAAGAGCGTTCCCCCGGCGGAGGATCTCGAGCAGGAGAAATTTGAGCGCAGCTTTGATATCGTAGTCGCAACGGCAAGCGATGCTGAGGCCGTAACAAACGCCGTTGACACTGTCTCTGAGATCGAGGACATCGGCGTGGAGGAACTCGATCCTGATGCGCTCGCCAAACCGGCTGAGCCGGCTCCTGCGGCTGCCGCTCCGGCCGCAGCCGCAGCTGCACCAAAGAAGGCCGCAGCCCCGGCAAAGAAGGAAGGCGCAAAGGCGGCAGCTCCGAAGAAGCAGCACCAGAGCCAGAGCGTTCGTGTCGACATCGAAAAGCTCGATACGCTCATGAACCTCATGGGCGAGCTGGTTATCAACAAGGTACGCCTTGAACAGATCGGACAGACCCATCGCATGAGTGATCTCATGGAGACACTCGAACAGATGGATCGTGTGACGGGCGATCTGCAGAACATCGTCATGAAGGTTCGCATGGTTCCGGTCAGTGCCGTGTTCAACCGCTTCCCGCGCATGGTGCGCGACGTATCGAAGGAACTGGGGAAGGAGATCAACCTCACCATCGAGGGTGAGGAGACGGAGCTTGACCGTACCGTTATCGATGAGATCGGCGATCCGATCATGCATCTTCTGCGCAACTCCCTCGACCACGGCGTTGAGAGCCCCGATGCCCGTGAGGCAAAGGGCAAGCCGCGCGTCGGTGAGGTCGGGCTGATTGCACGTCATGAAGGCAATAACGTCGTCATCATGATTACGGATGACGGCGCGGGTATCGATGCCAGCAAGATTCGCCGCAAAGCGGTCGAAAAGGGCATGATCACGCAGGATGAGGCAGACCGCCTCGACGATGCAGATGCCGTTCGCCTCATCTTCCTGCCGGGATTCTCCACGGCAGAGCAGATCACCGATATCTCGGGACGCGGCGTCGGCATGGACGTTGTGCGCAGCAAGATCGAAGCACTCTCCGGGCACGTCGATGTCGAGACGCATATCGATGAGGGATCCATTTTTAAGATCAAGCTCCCGCTGACGCTCGCAATCATTCAGGCGATGCTTGTCCGCGTACAGGAAGAGATGTACGCAATTCCGCTCACCTCCATCGACAGCACGGTCAACATTGAACCGACGGATATCCAGACCATCCAGAACAAGGAGGTCATCGTCCTGCGCGGTGAGATCATCCCGATTGTCCGCATGGAGGAGGCACTGCAGGTACCACATGTGAAGGACTCCGAGGAGCTCTTTGTCGTCGTTGTCCATGCCGGCGAGGCAAAGGCGGGCATCGTGGTGGACAACCTCATTGGTCAGCAGGAAATCGTTATCAAGACGCTGGGGAACCTCTTCGCCGGACTCAAGCTCTTCGGCGGAGCAACAGTGCTTGGCGACGGCAGAGTTGCACTCATTCTCGATGTCGCAACGATGATTCAGCAGTGAGCAGGGGAGGGAAAAGAAGATGGCAGAGGATATGAATCAGAGCGGTGCGCCGCAGAACAACCAGTACGTGGCATTCAACCTGCGTGATGAGGAATATGGTGTCAGCATTCTGAACGTGCAGGAGATCCGCAATCTTACCGATATCACCCGTGTCCCCTATTCGGCGGACTTCATCAAGGGGGTCATCAACCTGCGCGGTGCTGTTCTTCCGGTCATTGATCTGAAGCAGCGCCTTGGTCTTGCAGAGACGCCGTATACCGACCGTACGCGTATCGTTACGGTATCCGTCGAGGATGTCCATGTCGGCATGCTCGTTGATGCAGTGACGGAGGTGCTGAGTCTCGAGAACGCGCCCGTCGATACGAAGAAGGCGACCAATGCACGCGAGAGCAGCAAGTTTATCAGCAGTATTGGAAATATCAGAGGACGACTGATCATCCTGCTCAATCTGGAGGAGATCGTCGGGCTCAAGGAGGCAAAGTAACATCGGCGTGTTCAGTGCTTCCTTAAAGAAACGCACCGCATGAGAAAAGGATTGAGTCCATGACTGTAGAAGGAGAAGACCTGACAGCTCTGTCGGATATGCAGCTCGATGTGCTGCAGGAGATCGGAAATGTCGGCGCGGGTAATTCCGCGACGGCACTTTCCCGTCTGATCAAGCATCGCATCGAGATGAATGTGCCGCGGGTGGCCTTGGTTCCAATTGAAGATGTACCGGAATTTGTCGGCGGACCGGAACTCGTGGTCGTCGGTATTTTCCTGCGCGTTTACGGAAAGGCACCGAGCAATATCCTTTTTCTCATTCCACGGGACAGCGCATTTGCACTCGCGGATACAATGTGCGGGCGTGAGGTCGGAACGACGACGGAGCTCAGTCCGATGGATGAATCCGCATTGATGGAGGTCGGCAACATTCTTGCCGGCTCATACCTCAATGCGTTCTATAGCTTCACGGGGATCAGCATGCTCCCGTCCGTGCCGGCACTTGCCGTGGACATGGCGGGGGCGATTCTCAATGTTGTCCTAGTTCAGCTCGGAGAAATGGGGGATCACGCACTTCTCATAGAGACGAATTTTGTTGCGGATGACCACAGCATCAAGGGACATTTTTTCCTTGTCCCCGATCCGGGCTCGCTGAGCAGCATTATGAATGCGGTAGGAGTTGGATGATATGCCGAATTTGATCAAAGTCGGCATGGCCGACTACAAGGTCGGTGCGGCTCCCGCCACACTCATCAGCTATGGACTGGGGTCCTGCATCGGTCTTTCACTATACGACCCAAAGGAGAAAGTGGGCGGACTGCTCCACTATATGCTGCCGGACAGTAAACAGGCACGCCCCTCTGACACACCGGCAAAGTTCATCGACACGGGATTTCCGCTCATGCTGGCGGATGTTCTGAAACTTGGGGGGGTAAAGTCCCGTCTCGTTGCAAAGATCGCGGGCGGGGCGCAGATGTTTGCGTTCTCCAACTCGACGAGTGTTATGCGCGTCGGTGAGCGGAATGCACAGGCGGCGAAGGATCTTCTGGCGGCACATGGCATCCGCCTCATCGCCGAGGATACGGGGCTGAACTATGGGCGTACCGTGTCCATCGACCTGAATGACGGCACGTATATTGTCAAGACCGTCAGCAAAGGGGATAAAACCATCTAGGGGGAAGGTGATCTCTTGTTCAGAGTGGGGATGGCGCTCGCATTTTCGGTGATCGCTGCTCTCGTCGTCTTTCTGACGGGGCTCTTTACCGATGCGCGCATTGGTACAGCATTTCTGCGCAGCCTCATCGCATTCGTCTGTGCCGGTGCATTTACCTATCTTGTCACCTTCATTCTCGAGGCAAAGGGTTGGACAGCGTACGACAAGATGCCGGACGAGCGCATGGAAGATATGAAGAAGATCGTTTATGATGCCGATGACATTGACTTTGACGCAGAGGACGATGGTGCAGAGGATGCAATTGCATTTGCCGAGCCCAAGGATTTCCGTCCGCTGTCGGCGGAGACGCTGACACACATGACGTCGCCGGATGAGGCGCATGAGCTGCCGGTGGATGAGATGTCGGCGGATGAGGAACCCACAGCAGCCACACCGGCGTAGAGCTGACGGATGCGCGGAGAGGAGATGATGCAGATGGCGGAGCCGATAGAAGAGGATATTGAGGCTCTGTGGAAGGCGTATGAGACGGAAAAGACCGTTGAGGTTCGAAACCGTATTGCCGAACACTATCTCCCTCTCGTACGTCTCGTTGCCGGACGCATCGCCATCAGCCTGCCCCAGCACGTCGATCGGGAAGATCTTCTGAGCAGCGGGTTCTTTGGCCTGCTCGATGCAATCGAACGATACGAGCTCACGCGCGGCAATAAATTTGAAACCTATGCAGGCGTACGCGTACGCGGTGCGATGCTTGACCACCTGCGTGCAAAGGACTGGATTCCCGTCAGCGTGCGTCAGAACATCAAGCGCTATGAAAAAGCTGTAGCTCATCTGGAAGGGACTCTTGGGCGTACGGCGACGGATCAGGAGCTGGCGGAGGAATTGGATCTCAGCATAGAGGAACTGCATCGTCTTGAGAGCCAGGTCAGTGCAGCGACCGTGATTCCCCTTGAGGAGTATCTCCGCACCGATGCTCAGGCCTCCCTCGAGGATGGTCCTGTGGAGCATGCAGAGTGGACGGAGGTCAAGGAAACGCTTGCCGCTGCGATTGAAAAGCTCCCTGAGAAGGAGCGAACGGTCGTGGCGCTCTACTATTATGACGAAATGACACTAAAGGAGATTGCGGCTGTTCTCCACCTGTCGGAGGCGCGCATTTCTCAGCTGCATACGAAGGCAATCTTCCGTATGCGGGGCTCTCTGGCACGGATGAATGATGCCGGTTAACCTGCGCATCGCCCCGACGAAAATCGTTGTAATCGAAGCGCAATTATGAAGGATCGGGAGTGGGAATTATGGAACGTATCGTTGGGGGAAGAAAAGAGGGCTTTCAGCTCGCCCTGCGTGAGGATGGCGCCTACCTTACCGTTTATCCGGAGGAGCCGGATGCGGACGTCGTAGACCTGTCCGCTCTGCGTGAGAAGATTGAGGCGGCGGGCGTTACGGACTACGATGTCCTCCAGCTCGCGTATCTTGTGCGCTCGGCAGAAGGAATTGAGGAAAAGCTCAACGCTGCCGCTGAGGACGGGGAGGAGAACCTCACCATCCCCTTTACCATCGAGATCCCGAACGATGCGATGTCGGCAGCGGTACGCTTCGACGATAAAAAGGGGAATCTGCCGCCGTCCGTCGCGGATGTATTGGATGCGCTAAGGGAGAAGAAGGTCGTCTATGGCATTGACCGCGAAGCGATTGGACGCGGCGTTGCACGCCTTACTCCCTTTATGGCAGCGCGCGGGACAGCACCCGTCGCGGGCGAAGATGCACGGATCGAAAAGAAATTCGACATGGGCGTCAAGGGGCGCCCCGCAGAGCGAGCCTTTGACCGCGTCGACTATAAGGACATGAACATCTTCCTTCGGGCGGCGATTGGCGATGTCCTCGTCGTCCGTACCCCGGAGACGCAGGGCACCCCAGGAAAAAATGTGTTCGGCGAGGAGGTTGCGTCGAGACCCGGAAAGCCGATCAATCTTCCACAGGGAAAGAACACCAAGGTAGTCAACAACGACGAGCTGGTCGCCGTCATCGACGGGCAGATCGTCGATGACGGGAAGAAGGTCAGCGTTGATCCGCATCTAGTCATCGAGAGCAGTGTCGATGTGGGAACGGGAAATATTGACTTTGCCGGCAGCGTGGAGATACGCGGCGATGTCGAGAGCGGCTTCTCCGTCAAGGCAGCTGGTGATGTTGAGATCAAGGGCATGATCGGCGGCGCGGAGGTTGAGGGGCGCAACGTCATCGTGCACGGCGGCATCCGCGGCATGAACGTAGGAAAAATCAATGCGCGCGAGGATGTGAGCATCGCCTTCGTTGAGAATGCAAACATAACGGCAGGGCGCGATATTTTTGTCAACGACGTCGTGCTTCACTCGGTGATGCGCGCGGGACATCATGTCACTGTTGAGGGGCAGCGCGGATTTATCACGGGCGGCTCCGTTGGGGCAGGGGAGTCCATACGCGCAAAAATCCTTGGGAATAACTTCTATGTGCAGACCAACATCAATGTCGGCATCGATCCAAATCTCAAGCACAAATACGACAACCTGCTGAAAGAATATCAGGCGGCGGATAAACAGCTGATCCAGGTCCGGCTTGCGCTTGAAACCCTGAAAAAACAGCCGCTCATGAG
>ERZ772979.1945-NODE-1945-length-11023-cov-32.211616_pt1 | contig 11023 bp, 9 predicted proteins | sample MGYA00511130_ERZ772979 | MGnify/ENA primary metagenome ERZ772979 (study PRJEB29015, sample SAMEA2738103) | human oral metagenome | biome: human oral; feature: human-associated habitat; material: saliva | place: China | collected 2186 ... | reverse complement strand
AAGATGTCTTGGATACTTGGTTCAGTTCTGCCCTTTGGCCATTCTCAACTATGGGTTGGCCTGATGTGGAAGCAGAAGACTTCAAACGTTACTTCCCAACTTCAACCTTGGTTACAGGTTACGACATCATCTTCTTCTGGGTGTCTCGTATGATTTTCCAATCATTGGAATTCACAGGTCGTCAACCATTCCAAAACGTCCTTATCCATGGTCTCATCCGTGACGAGCAAGGGCGTAAAATGTCTAAATCTCTCGGAAACGGGATTGACCCAATGGATGTTATTGAGAAATACGGTGCTGATGCCCTCCGTTGGTTCCTTTCAAACGGTTCTGCACCAGGACAAGACGTGCGCTTCTCTTACGAAAAAATGGATGCTTCTTGGAACTTCATTAACAAGATCTGGAACATCTCTCGCTATATCCTTATGAACAATGAAGGTTTGACCTTGGATGCGGCGCGTGAAAATGTAGCTAAAGTGGCTGCTGGTCAAGCAGGTAATGTCACAGACCGTTGGATTCTCCACAACCTCAATGAAACCATTGGAAAAGTTACTGAGAACTTTGACAAGTTCGAATTTGGTGTGGCTGGTCACATCCTCTACAACTTCATCTGGGATGAGTTTGCGGACTGGTATGTTGAGTTGACTAAGGAAGTGCTTTACAGCGACAATGAGGACGAAAAAGTCATCACTCGTTCGGTTCTTCTTTACACCTTGGATCAAATCTTGCGTCTCCTTCACCCAATCATGCCATTCGTGACTGAGGAAATCTACGGTCAAATCTCTGAAGGAACTATCGTGACTGCTGAATACCCAGTGGTTCGTCCAGAGTTTGAAAATGAAGAAGCGGCAGCTGGCGTTGAAGCTCTTAAAGACGTGATTCGTTCAGTCCGTAACTCACGTGCAGAAGTTAACGTAGCGCCAAGCAAGCCAATCACCATCTTGATTAAGACTAGCGATAGCAAGCTCGATGCCTTCTTCAATGATAACGTCAACTACATCAAACGCTTCACAAACCCAGAACACTTGGAAATTGCAGCAGATGTCGAAGTACCTGACTTGGTTATGTCAAGCATCATCACAGGCGCAGAAATTTACTTGCCACTCGCAGACCTTCTCAATGTCGAAGAAGAATTGGCTCGTCTTGAAAAAGAATTGGCCAAATGGCAAAAAGAACTCGACATGGTTGGTAAGAAACTTAGCAACGAGCGCTTCGTAGCCAATGCCAAACCAGAAGTCGTCCAAAAAGAACGCGACAAACAAGAAGATTACCAAGCCAAATACGATGCGACAGTAGTGCGTATTGAAGAAATGAAGAAATTGGTGAAATAAACATGTAAACACGGTGGAATGCCGTGTTTTTTTGGTATAATAAGAGGTAAATAAAAAAAGGAGTTTAGGTAATGGTTAGTTATTCTTCCAAAAAAGAGTTAGGAATTGAAGATAATAAAGCTATAAAAATTAAATCAATTGATGGAATATTTATAAAGCATTTTCGTAAGATTCAGAATCAAGAATTAAAAATGGGGAAACAAATTACAATTGTTTCTGGACGAAATGGAACTATGAAATCTACCCTAATGGGATTGATTGTTCACCCATTTCAAACTGATGAAAAAAATATTTTTAATAAGAAAATGAGTACGGAATTCAGCGAGGTATTTAAACTTTCATTAGAAAAAGATGGTAAAAATTATCTGTACAATATAAGAATGGAAATTAAAGAGGATGATGATTTAAAAAAATTAGAAGAACCTGTAAAGATGTACAAACGTTCTAATCGTTTTAGATTGGTTCCTAGTGGCAGTGAAACAGGTGATGGATTTTTTACATTACCTACGGTATACATTAATTTAAAAAGGTTATTTCCTTTAGTTGAATTTCCGGAAAAAGATGTTAATAGTAAAATAGTTTCGTACAATGAAAATGAAAAGAAGAAAATATCAACATTTTATGAAAGAATTTTTGGAAAGATATCTTTCAAAAATTTTGATACATATGAAGCTAAGATGGGCAAAATTAATAAAAATCCAATTGGGCCGGGTGGTACTGATGCTGAATATGATATAAATTCTATTTCATCTGGTGAAGATAATCTTAGCTCCTTTATTCAAACACTTTTATCCTTTGAAAGAGTTAAGGAAAAACAGACAGACTCTGATTTGTTAACTGGTCTTCTAGCTATTGATGAATTTGAATCTAGTTTGCATCCAATTGCTCAATTAAATCTATTTGAGTATTTGCTAAGGTGGTCAAGACAAAATAATGTTCAAATTATTTTAAATACTCATTCATTATTTTTAATTGAATCTGTTCTAAAAAAATATAAAGATTTAATAGACAAAGAAATTATAGCATTAAATTTCATCACTAGTAGATACTCAAAAGATTTACAGATTTATCAAAATACAGATTATAAGTTTGTAAAAGAGGAATTGACACTAACATCTGAATTAGAACAGGAACAGCTTCCTTTTAAGATAAAAATATTATGTGAAGATGAAATAGCTATCAAATATGTTAAATCTATAATAGGGAGAAAAACTGCCAAGATTTGTGAGTTCATTTCTAACTTATCCAACTCTAACAATCCAGGTACAGGCTGGAAAAATTTAAAGTCTCTAGCTAAAAATGCTGCATCTTTATTAAAAGATTCTAAATCAATAATTGTTTTTGATGCTGATGTCAAAGATACTGATTTAAAAGATATTAAAACATTCGAAAATTTTATTGTATTACCAAGTTTAACAGATTTAAAATTACCGTTTGAAAAGGAAATAGTTAATTATATTCTTTCACTGGATGAAAGCGATGATTTCTTTGTGAAGTTTCAACCGAAATCTCAGTTTAACCAAAAGTTTTCTAAATATGAAATTCCTTTATATAGTGAGAATATTTCTAATGAAAATATAAAGCCATATAAAAATTGGATAAATTCGGAAAGTGTTAGTGTTATAAATCAGTATAGAACTTTTATGATAAAAGATAAAAAAATAGTGAAAAGATTACTAGGTTTAAAGAGGAGTTACTTTCAATAATCAATAGTGTTTTACAAGAAAATGGAGCACCACCTATTTTTACTGAATAAATTAGAGAGGTAAAATAATGTGTAAAAAAATTACAAGTAATATTTCTCCATTACGTTATCCTGGCGGAAAGACTAAATTATATTCCTTTGTTAAGGAACTTATTAAAGTAAATCAATGCAAAACTTACATTGAACCCTATGCCGGTGGTGCTGGAGTTGCATTAAAGTTGCTATTTAATAATGATGTTCAAAAAATTATGATTAATGATTTTGATAAAGCCATTTATTCATTTTGGTATTCAGTGCTAAATTATACTGATGACTTGGTTAAGAAAATAGAAGAAACTCCGATAACTATGGATGAATGGTACATTCAAAAAAATATATATATAAATAAATCAAATTCGAAGTCTATTCTAGAATTAGGATTCGCGACATTATTTTTAAACAGAACGAATAGATCAGGAATTTTAAAAGCAGGAGTTATTGGAGGAAAATCACAACAAGGGAAGTATAAACTGGATTGTAGATTTAATAAAGTAGAACTCATCAGAAAAATAAAAAAGATTGCTAGTTTTAAAGCAAGAATTAAATTGTATAATCTTGATGCTGAGGTTTTTATTAGAAGAAATATTAGTAAAACGAAAGATTCATTTACATTTTTTGATCCACCATACTATAAAAAAGGACCAGGTTTATATACAAATTTTTATAGTCATGAGAATCATTTGTCACTTTCTGAAACAATAAAAAATAGTATGAAAGATAAGAAGTGGATTTTGACGTATGATTTTTCAGAGGAAATATTCAGAATGTACCAAGACTACCCAAATAAATTGTATTATCTTAACTATTCAGTTGCGAGACCTGGTAAAGGAATTGAATATATTTTTTATTCAAATTGTTTAAAAAAGATAAATGATGAGAATTATTTAAATTTGGTAGAAAATAGTTGTATTTTGGCAAGCAGTTAGCCTCATGATAAATTCTGTAAGACCGAACCAACCTGAGAAGTACTAGCTTGTTGCCTTTTTCTCAGGTGTTATGGGAATTGAATTGGGATTTGAACAGACCAACGAGTTCAGAGTGGTGTATGCTAATGAGTTTGACAAGTATGTGCGTCAGACTTATTAGTTAAACTATCCATAGACCTATTTGGATTGATGTAGACAATCCTCCTGTGGATGTGATTGGTTGGTTAGCCCAAAAAATAGTTTTTTTCAAAGTAATGAAGTCCCTCCCCCCCTTCAGCTTTCTTTAAGGAACTCAAGTTATACTATAGTCATCCTAATAAGTATTACTGAACGTCGTTCGGTAGCGCTCACATGTTCTGGTTTTAAGTCAGACAGTGTATCTTTCTTTTTTCATAAATCTCCCAAACAAGTCTAATCTCACAAGGTTAGGCTTGTTTTTATGAAATAAGCAGAAAGTTTTTCATTAAAAGTAAACGCTTGTGTAAGTAAAATGAAAACGTTAGGCAAAGTCAGTGAAAACGTCTAAAAAACCGTCAATTCATTGACTTTCGTGGAAAATAGGACTAAAATAGCAGGGTAAAAATAATTAAAAAGGAGAATTCTACTATGAATCTAACTATCTTAGCCCTCGGTTTGGCCGTTATGGGTGTATCTGTTGGTGAGGGTATCCTCGTTGCCAATATCGCTAAAGCTGCAGCTCGCCAACCTGAGATGTTTAGCAAACTTCAAACATTGATGTTTACTGGTGTTGCCTTTATCGAAGGTACCTTCTTCGTATTGTTTGCCCTTAGCTACATTGTCTAATAGACAAATAAAAGATGAAGGAGGGATGAGCAGTGGAAACTACAAGTAATCCAACCGTCTCATTATTTGGGATTGATTTTGACTTGACTGTCCTTGCCATGTCTCTCTTGACAGTAATTATCGTTTTTGGAGTGGTTTTTTGGTCAAGTCGTAAGATGACCATTAAACCAAAGGGAAAACAAAATGTGCTTGAGTTCATCTATGAGTTTGTGAATAGTACCATTTCTCAAAGTCTTGGGAAATTCACGAAGAATTATAGTTTGCTCTTGTTTGTAATTTTCACCTTTGTTTTTACAGCAAACAACTTAGGTTTGCTTGTGTCTGTAAAAAGTGAGCATTACAATTTTTGGACTTCTCCAACATCGAACTTCGGTGTTACTATCACTCTTTCTTTGATTATTACCCTCATTAGTCATATTGAGGGGATCCGTAAAAAAGGGTTTAAAGGCTATCTAAAGGGCTACCTTTCACCATACCCAGCTATGCTCCCAATGAACATTTTGGAACAATTAACCAACCTTGCTTCATTGGCCTTGCGTTTGTTTGGTAACATTTATTCTGGTGAGGTACTTACTGGCTTGATTCTTAAATTGGTGACATGGTCTGTCTTTGCAGCACCTGTATCCTTTGCTTTGAACCTTGTCTGGGTTGCCTTTTCAGCCTTTATCGGCTTCATCCAAGCCTATGTCTTTATTATCCTAAGTTCAAACTATATTGGTGATAAAGTCAACGAAGAATAATTAAGAAAGGGAGAAATGAAATGTCAATACTTATTAATAGTACGACACTTGGTAATATCATTATCACACTCGGCTCAGTTTTTCTCTTGTATTACCTCATCCGTAAATTCGCATGGGATCAAATTACAGGAATCTTTGCTGCTCGTGAAAAGAAAATTGCCACAGATATTGATAGTGCTGAAAATGCTCGTCAAGAAGCAGAAAGCTTGGCACAAAAACGTCAAGATGAGTTGGCAGGTGCTCGCACTGAGGCAGCTCAAATTATTGATGGGGCCAAGGAAACTGGTAAAACTCAAGAATCTAAAATCATTGCAGAAGCACATGATGAAGCTAAACGCTTGAAAGAAAAAGCAAATCAAGACATCGCCCAAAGCCGTGTGGAAGCACTTGCTGGCGTTAAAGGTGAAGTTGCAGACTTAACTGTCCTCTTGGCGGAAAAAGTTATGAAACAAAACCTTGATGCTAAAGCGCAATCTGACTTGATTGATAGCTATCTTGATCAATTAGGAGATGCTTAATGGATAAGAAAACACAAGCTCTTGTTGAGCAGTATGCCAGAAGCCTGGTAGAAGTCGCTTTTGAACAAGACGCCGTGTCAACAATCCAAGAAGAAGTAAGGCAAATCCTAACAGTTTTTTCTGAAACAAATCTAAAAAACTTCTTGTCGCAGGAAAATGTGACAAGTGAAGCTAAAAAAGAAAGTTTGAGCTTGTTTCAAGAGTCTTGTTCAGTGTATATGAACAATTTTCTTGAGGTAATCTTACTCAATGACCGTGCCAACATTCTCTATGATGTGTTGAAATTGGTCCTTGAGCTCTTTGATCAAGAAGACAATACTTACGATGTTACAGTGACATCAGCAAGTCCCTTGTCTGAGGAACAAAAAGCCCGACTTTTGGCGATTGTTTCACAAAAATTTGAGATTAAGACACGTCGTTTAGTAGAAAAAATTGATGAGGACCTCATCGGAGGATTCGTCATCAAAGCAAAAAATAAGGTTGTTGACACGTCAATTCGCAGTCAATTGCAAACCTTTAAAACGAATTTGAAATAGAAAGTGGTGTGACTTTTGGCAATTAACGCACAAGAAATTAGCGCTTTAATTAAAAAGCAAATTGAAAACTTCCAGCCAAACTTTGACGTCACTGAAACTGGTGTCGTTACCTATATCGGTGACGGTATCGCACGTGCTCGTGGTCTTGATAATGCCATGAGTGGTGAGTTGCTCGAATTTGAAAATGGTGCCTATGGTATGGCCCAAAACCTTGAAACTAATGATGTCGGTATCATTATCTTGGGGGATTTCGTAGCAATTCGTGAAGGCGATATTGTTAAACGTACTGGAAAAATCATGGAAGTTCCAGTTGGTGAAGCCCTTATTGGTCGTGTAGTAAACCCACTTGGGCAACCAGTTGATGGTCTTGGTGACATCGAAACAACAGGTTTCCGTCCAGTTGAAACACCTGCTCCAGGTGTTATGCAACGTAAATCAGTTTCTGAGCCATTGCAAACTGGTCTTAAGGCCATTGATGCCTTGGTTCCAATTGGACGTGGTCAACGTGAGTTGGTCATCGGAGACCGCCAAACTGGTAAAACTTCAGTAGCCATTGATGCTATCTTGAACCAAAAAGGTCAAGATATGATCTGTATCTATGTGGCTATTGGTCAAAAAGAATCAACAGTTCGTACACAAGTAGAAACGCTTCGTAAACATGGTGCTCTTGATTACACAATCGTTGTGACTGCCTCAGCATCACAACCATCACCATTGCTTTACATCGCGCCTTACGCTGGTGTTGCAATGGCTGAAGAGTTCATGTATAACGGAAAACACGTCTTGATTGTTTATGATGATTTGTCTAAACAAGCCGTGGCCTACCGTGAACTTTCATTGCTTCTCCGTCGTCCACCAGGTCGTGAAGCCTACCCAGGGGATGTCTTCTATCTCCACTCACGTCTTTTGGAACGTTCAGCTAAAGTTTCAGATGATCTTGGTGGTGGTTCAATTACTGCCTTGCCAATCATTCAAACGCAAGCCGGAGATATCTCAGCATATATCGCAACAAACGTTATCTCAATCACAGATGGACAAATCTTCTTGCAAGAAAACTTGTTCAACTCAGGTATTCGTCCAGCCATCGATGCCGGTTCTTCCGTATCACGTGTAGGTGGATCAGCGCAAATTAAAGCGATGAAGAAGGTTGCTGGTACACTTCGTCTTGACTTGGCTTCATATCGTGAACTTGAAGCCTTTACGCAATTTGGTTCAGATTTGGATGCTGCGACTCAAGCGAAATTGAACCGTGGTCGTCGTACAATCGAAGTTTTGAAACAACCGCTTCATAAACCACTTCCAGTTGAGAAACAAGTTGTTATCCTTTACGCTTTGACACACGGTTTCTTGGATAGTGTTCCGGTTGATCAAATCTTGGATTTTGAAGGTGCACTCTATGACTACTTTGATAGTCACCATGAGGATATCTTTGAAACTATTCGTACAACTAAGGATCTTCCTGAGGAATCTGTACTTAATGAAGCTATCCAAGCTTTCAAAGATCAGTCAGAATATAAATAGAAATAGGGAGGACAGCATATGGCAGGCTCTCTAAGAGAAATTCAAGCAAAAATTGCTTCAACAAAGAAAACGAGTCAAATCACAGGAGCCATGCAAATGGTTTCTGCCTCAAAATTGACACGTTCTGAGCAAGCTGCTAAAGATTTCCAAATCTATGCCTCAAAAATTAGACAGATCACAACAGATCTTCTACATTCAGAATTGATTAATGGTTCGTCAAATCCAATGTTGGATGCACGTCCAGTCCGTAAGACAGGTTACATTGTCATTACTTCAGATAAGGGACTTGTTGGAGGTTATAACTCAACAATTCTTAAAGCTGTCTTGGACATGATTAAACGTGACCATGATTCTGAAGATGAATATGCTATCATTTCTATTGGTGGAACAGGTTCAGATTTCTTCAAGGCTCGTAACATGAATGTTGCTTTTGAACTTCGTGGCCTTGAAGATCAACCTAGTTTTGAACAAGTCGGAAAAATCATTTCTAAAGCAGTAGGAATGTATCAAAATGAACTCTTTGATGAACTCTATGTGTGCTACAACCACCATGTCAACAGTTTGTCTAGTGAGGTTCGTGTTGAACAAATGCTTCCTATTGCTGATTTGGATCCCAATGAATCAGAAGGTCATGTGTTGACCAAGTTTGAATTGGAACCAGATCGTGACACTATTTTGGATCAACTCTTGCCACAATATGCTGAGAGTCTTATCTACGGTGCTATCGTAGATGCCAAAACAGCTGAGCACGCAGCTGGTATGACTGCAATGCAGACAGCCACTGATAATGCTAAGAATGTGATTAACGATTTGACAATCCAATATAACCGTGCGCGTCAAGCTGCCATCACTCAGGAAATTACTGAAATCGTTGGTGGTGCAAGTGCACTTGAATAGCTAGAGATTTGTCTTAATTAGACACACATGAAAAAGGATGATTGTCATCCAGAAAACTATCATAAGGAGAAAACAATGAGCTCAGGCAAAATTGCTCAGGTTGTTGGTCCTGTTGTAGACGTAGCGTTTGCAGCTGGTGATAAACTCCCTGAGATTAACAATGCATTGGTCGTTTATACTGATGAACAAAAGTCTAAACGTATCGTGCTCGAAGTAGCTCTTGAACTTGGAGAAGGTGTGGTTCGTACCATTGCCATGGAATCTACTGATGGATTGACTCGTGGACTAGAAGTTCTGGACACTGGTCGTCCAATCAGCGTTCCTGTTGGTAAAGATACCCTTGGACGTGTCTTTAACGTTCTTGGTGATACCATTGACTTGGAAGCACCTTTTGCAGACGATGCAGAGCGTGAACCAATTCACAAAAAAGCACCAACTTTCGATGAATTGTCAACATCTACTGAAATCCTTGAAACAGGGATTAAAGTTATCGACTTGCTTGCCCCTTACCTTAAAGGTGGTAAAGTCGGACTCTTCGGTGGTGCCGGTGTTGGTAAAACCGTTCTTATTCAAGAGTTGATTCACAACATTGCCCAAGAGCACGGTGGTATTTCCGTGTTTACAGGTGTTGGTGAACGTACACGTGAAGGTAATGACCTTTACTGGGAAATGAAAGAATCTGGCGTTATCGAGAAAACAGCCATGGTCTTCGGTCAAATGAACGAACCACCTGGAGCACGTATGCGTGTTGCCCTTACTGGTTTGACAATCGCGGAATACTTCCGTGATGTCGAAGGTCAAGACGTGCTTCTCTTCATCGATAACATCTTCCGTTTCACTCAAGCAGGTTCTGAGGTTTCTGCCCTTCTTGGTCGTATGCCATCAGCCGTTGGTTACCAACCTACACTTGCTACTGAAATGGGTCAATTGCAAGAACGTATCACATCAACTAAAAAAGGTTCTGTTACATCAATCCAAGCCATCTACGTTCCAGCCGATGACTATACTGACCCAGCGCCAGCTACAGCATTTGCTCACTTGGATTCAACAACCAACCTTGAACGTAAGTTGACACAAATGGGTATTTACCCAGCCGTTGACCCATTGGCATCAAGTTCACGTGCCCTTTCACCTGAAATTGTTGGTGAAGAACACTACGCTGTTGCGACTGAAGTTCAACGTGTGCTTCAACGTTACCGTGAATTGCAAGATATTATCGCTATCCTTGGTATGGATGAATTGTCAGACGAAGAAAAAACATTGGTTGGACGTGCTCGTCGTATCCAATTCTTCTTGTCACAAAACTTCAACGTTGCTGAACAGTTTACAGGTCAACCAGGTTCTTATGTTCCAGTTGCTGAAACCGTTCGTAGCTTTAAGGAAATCCTTGAAGGTAAATATGACAATCTTCCAGAAGATGCCTTCCGTAGCGTAGGTCCAATTGAGGATGTAGTAGCTAAAGCTAAAGCTATGGGCTACTAATGAGGTGAATATATGGCACAAATGACCGTACAAGTGGTAACTCCGGATGGTCTCAAATACGACCACCATGCCAGCTTTATCCACGCGGTTACTAAAGATGGTCAAATTGGTATCTTGCCAGGCCATATTAACTTGATTGCGCCACTTGAAGTGGATGAACTCAAGGTTCGTCGTGTGGATGACGAGAGTCACGTCGATTGGATTGCCGTAAACGGTGGTATCATCGAAGTTAAAGATGATTTTATTACTATCGTTGCCGATTCAGCAGAACGTGAACGCGACATTGACGTTTCTCGTGCCGAACGTGCCAAGCAACGTGCCGAACGTGACTTGGAAGAAGCAACCAAATCTGATCGTATTGATGAAGTTCAACGTGCTCAGGTTGCTCTCCGTCGAGCACTTAATCGTATCAGTGTCGGTACAAAATAAGATAAACAAAAAAACGAGACTTAGGTCTTGTTTTTTGTTTTGTGACTTTAAGTCCGTTTCGCTCCGAAGGTGCGAAACAAATAAACCACCCGCTA
>ERZ772979.1936-NODE-1936-length-11057-cov-42.039902_pt1 | contig 11057 bp, 15 predicted proteins | sample MGYA00511130_ERZ772979 | MGnify/ENA primary metagenome ERZ772979 (study PRJEB29015, sample SAMEA2738103) | human oral metagenome | biome: human oral; feature: human-associated habitat; material: saliva | place: China | collected 2186 ... | reverse complement strand
CCGATCCTCGACGCCCTAGGAGTGCGCGCATGAGCACCGTGATCCACGCGGCCGGCCATGGCCTCGTCCCTGGCCGAGTGGGACTCGTGCCCGCGGCCGACTTCCTGAGCCCCTACGACTTCTTCCGCGACCTGACGAATCCCGCGCTGGCGTTCCTGCCGCGCGCGCTGCTGATCGCGGTCGTCGCCGCGCTCGTGTGCGGCAGCGTCGGCGTGCACGTCGTCCTGCGCGGCATGGCGTTCATCGGCGATGCGGTCGCGCACTCCGTCTTCCCCGGGCTGGCGATCGCCTTCGTGTGCAGCGGTTCCCTGGTGCTGGGCGGCGCGCTCGCGGGCGTCGTGACCGCCGTGCTCGTGGCGCTGCTGGCGCAGAACCGGCGGCTCAAGGAGGACTCCGTCATCGGCGTGCTCTTCGTGGGCGCGTTTGCGCTGGGCGTCGCGATTATCGCTCGGGCGCCCGGGTACGCGGGGAGCCTGCAGGACTTCCTGTTCGGGTCGATCACAGGTATTCCGGCGTCGGATGTGCCCGTGGTGCTGGCTGGCGCTGCGTTGGTGCTGCTCATGCTGTTCCTCGCGCACCGGCCCATCGTTGCGGTGACCCTGGACCGCGAGAGCGCCCGGGCGGCGGGCGTGCACGTGCTCGCTGCCGATCTGTCTTTGTATGTTGCCGTGGCTTTGGCCGTCGTGATCTCCGTGCAGACGATCGGCAACGTGCTGGTCCTTGCTTTGTTGGTGACCCCCGCGGCCACAGCTCGGCTCCTGTGCGACCGGCTGGGCACCATGATGATCCTGTCACCCGTGCTGGGTGCTTCGGGGGGCCTGGTGGGCCTGTACCTGTCGTGGGCGCTGGACGTGCCCACGGGCGCCACGATCGTCCTGGTGCTCACCGCGTGCTTCGTACTCGCATGGGTCTTCGCGCCGAGGCACGGGATCCTCGCGCGGAGCCTGCGCGAGAGGCGGGGGTGAGGTTGGTCTGCGGGGGTGGGTTGCCGCGGGGCTTTGCGGCGGTAGGTCTCTGCGGGCGCTGCGCGTGTGGGCGTGGGGCGCTGCGGGAATGCGCGCGGTGTAGGTGCGCGTGACTCATTGAGCGGGGTGCTGCCGAGGGGTGGCACCCCGCTTGTTGTCGGTGGTCGTTGGTGCGCGGTTGATGTGTGGTTGCGCGTTTGCGGGTGCGCGCGCCTGTAGGCATAGGTGCCGAATGTTTCACGTGAAACAATGCGAGGGTGGTAACGGGTTCGAACCTGGACTTGGGCGGTTGTGCGGGTGGTGCGTGGCGCTGCTTCTGTTGCCTGTGGTGCGAGTGGTGGAGCAATGAAGTGTGGAGCGGCTGTTTCACGTGAAACACATGTTTGTGGCGCTGGCGTCTGTTCCTGTTGCGGCCTCGAGGTCGTGGCGTCGCTTGATTCTATGAATCGTAGATGCCTCTATATGAGGTTCTATGACGCAAAAATGGGCTTCTATGAGCTATGAAGGGGCCTCTATGTCATAGAAACGCCCTTCTATGACATAGAAATGGGGTTCTATGAGATAGGAATGAGCTTCTATGAATTGAGGCGAGTGACGGGCAGCAGTCTTTGGGTGACTTGAATTGTGCGATGGACGTGCCTGGGCCTCTTTGATGGTGTGCGTTCCGAAAGCTGCGCTGATTCCGGATGGGGACTTGATCTGGCTTGGTGGTCTCGGGCTGGAGGCGGCGGCCGGTTTGAATCGGCGCCAGAAGGAGGCGTTGGTCGACATGCGTCATGGGCGTACCTGGAGCAACGGGGAATATAGGGAGCATTTTGGTGTGACCGCTGAGGAGGCACGCTCGGATCTGCGCGATCTCATGTCACGAGGCCTGGTGACGTCTACGGGTGAGCGACGTTGGGTGCGTTACGAGCTTGCTGCGAAGGCTTGACCGTGGTGTGGTGTTGTCCCGATGGCCTGTGTCCACCGGGACAACTGTGGGGATGATGTGGGGGAGTGTTCCTCAGATTGATGACCGTGTCGTCGTTGATGACGATCTTGGTGCGGTCATTGTTTCACGTGAAACAATGACGTTGGGGCCGGGGCCCGCGATAGTGGGCTGGGGCTTCAGTATATGGAGTGGTGGAGTTGTGGTGCGACAGCTGTATTGTCGGCATCAATAAAGAGTATTGACTCCGCGGCCTCTCGCAATTTGCGGATGCTGATTTGCGCTGGTTCTTAGTGATCCCAGATGTGGGTGACGATCCATGTATCCCCTCGCTCTTCAAGAAATAGAACGCGAAAGAATGTTTGCGCCTTGGCGCTTTGCTCGTCGGTTACTGTGCTTATGGTTCGGTATTGTTCTGAAGCCTTCTCTGTCGTTGAGGAACCGAATGTCGCCGCCGTTTGCAAATAGGTGAATTCGACACATATTCCTTGAGTGCCGGCCTTTTTGAGTGAACACTCGTATATGTCCTTTGTTTGAAGGTACTTGTTGGTAAGTGGCGTAACCAGGTAAGAATCTGTGTGCATGAGTTCCAGGTCGTGCGCAAATTCATCGCAATAGCCTGCGACCTGACATACCTTCATGAAGTCTTCTGTGTCCCCGGTATTGAATGCATATGTCCACAGGTCGAGGTACCACTGTGATGTTGCTTGGGCGCCAATTTGGCCACCCGCGTAGAGGTGTGGCGGGGGAGTGGGTTTCGGAACGCTGATGGATGTGGGTTCCGCGGATTGAGGGGTATCGCCTGACTGACTGCCGGATTGTGTGGTGCTGTCTGACTGAGCCGATTGCGCGGGAGTCTCCACTTCAGCGTGTGCTGTTGTGTTGAATGCTCGCAGTCCTAGTAGGGTTGCCGCGATAATCGCAACCGTCGCGACGATCGCGATGATCCAGGGGCGGACGCTGCGTTGCTGTGCCCTTATGGTACTCATGGTTTATGCCTCTCCTTAGTGGCCTTGTTTTTCTTCCCAGGTGTCGGTGTTGTTGATGACCAGGTGGGACAGGGGGAACTTGCCGGTGGTCTCGGTGGTGGTGACCAGGCCGTTGATGGTCTGGGTCTCCCCGGTGAAGGGATTGGTGGCTGTTCCACTCCACGTGGTGGTCAGCGTGATTTCTCGGTCTTCGTGGGGGTAGGGGCCATCGAGCATCGAGCGCCACCCCTGCGGGGGCGTGTAGTAGTGGCGGATCAACCTCGGGTCGGTGTTGAGATTCATGCCCTCTTGCCACACCGAGCCGGTGGACGTGGTGACAAGGTTCGGGGTCCCATCACCCCAACTCCACTCATAGCTCGTCGCGGTCAGCGTGATCGTGATCTCGTGGCCCAACAGGTTGATCACGTGGGTCTGGGTGGGACTGGTGACCGCAACAATAGAGGGAATGTACTTGTTCGTGTACGAGACGTTCAGAGGTCGTTTGTACAAGCCAGCACCGTCAGCGTGGATGATGGTGGAGGCCATGTAGAGGATGTCGTGCGTGGTGGGAACACGTCCCGGGTCCTGATCTGGCCCACCCTCAGGGTCGGGGGGAAGCTCGCACCGAACGGCAGTGGCATCATCAGAGATAATCGGACTGTTGGCAGCCTTCCCGACAAAAACCTCAACGCAACGTTTGAAGGGCTGCGATGAAGCAGCCGGGGTAGCCTCAGCAGTCATCTTTGCTCTCCGATCATTTACGGTTGGCGGTGGTACATTGGGGTCGGAGCTGGGTAACTCTTTATGCGCGTTTTTCCACGCATTTGCATTGACGCCGCCAGGCGTCGTGTCGGCGCAAAAACCAAAAGGGTTGTCGTTAGCAGTCGTGCATGGTGCATTTGCGTCATCTGCAACGGCAGATTGTATATTCGCACACGATATGATCAAGATAATAGAGGTAACATATAATAATGATGCACTAATTCTTAGTTTCATAGTCAATGTCTCCCTCGGTGAGGACCCAGCGCTCATTCTTCCATGTCATGAATAGAGTAAGTTCTGCTTTATATGAGGAGGTGCTTTCTGTTATCTTTTGTCGACTGCATGCAATTCCATTTGTGCTTTCGATCTGAAACGCCACACCGATGGTATTGGGTTCAACATGGAATTTCTCTACTGAGACAGGTTCAACTGCAATGATATTTGTGATCGTGGAAGTATTTCCGTATACCCATCCTTTAGAGTAGATGTTGTCTATATTTTGAATGTAGGTCTCTCGAAAGTTCTCTCCTGGTTCTGTGATGTCTGCGAAGGGCTGTGTGTCTCCGGTGTTCCATGCATAGGTGAAGGTATCGAGGAGGTATTCGGCGGCGAGTTCTGCTCCTCTTTCGGTGTTTTCTTTGGCTTCTTCGGGTAGTTCGGGTTTGGTGTAGGTCGAGGCCGCATGCTCGGCAGGACGCACGAGAACTCCGTCGGGTCCGATCTCGTAGCCGCCCGACATAGCGGGCTCGCTCGACGCGGAGGGTGAAGGTCGAGCTGCGGGGGTACTCGTCGCCGCAACGGTGGGCTTTTCACCCCAGGCGTGCCACCAACCGTAAGCAACACCGTTGATGTACAGGGAGTAGGATCCGCCAATAAACAAGAACACGACGGCGACGCGGATTCCCCAGTCCACGGCGTCGGCGTCCATCCACGCCCGAAGTCGCGCCTTTGCTCCCTTGGGTCGGGTGCGCTTCACATCAGCCCGATAATCACTCCACCGCTCCCACAGCGTGTAGGTACGTGGGGCGGACTCGCGGCGGAACTGCTCCTCGTCCTCCTCGGTCACAGGACGTTCAGACAAAGGTGGAACCATCATGATCTATCACCCTCCACGATGAGGTAGGTGCCTCCAACGCACCCCCGCCATCGGAGGTGCGCCCTGTTAGCACGCAAGAATACGCCCTGAACTGATATGAAACATCAAGAATATGAAGTAACTATCATGCACGTTTTCTCGGAAGAGAGTGACAGGTAGCACAGATGTGCAGATGGTGGACGCGCCACCTGCCTGACCTTGTCAAACATCAATCGACGCATGCGACTTGCGTACCATATACAGGTAAAACTGTGGGCCACTATTTGGACAGTGGTGCTGATGAGGTGAGAAATGATGTGATGTGGCGGCGTACCGGGGGTTCTGTCATAAAGGAATGGAGTGTGCGCGTGCAGTGAGTTCCTTGAGGTGGAGTGCTCTTGAGTTACCAATTGTTTCACGTGAAACACTCTGACAAGAGAAGCTATGATCCGTGTCAATCTGTGCGCAGTGACTGTGTCGCGCAGTCTGTGAGGCATGTGCCGTGTATACCTGTCCCCATGAGGAAGCGCAGTAACTGAGCGGATGTGAAGATGAAGGCCGACCTCCAACGCTGGCTCATTGAATCCGGAGAAGCTGAAGAACTTGTGGCCTTCCTGCGCGAGGAGCGGGCGCGTCATCCGGTGCTCCCGCCACGAGTGGCCGTAACCACGAGCCTTGATGTTGATATTTTCGACGCCATGATGGCTCGCGCGTCCAGTGAGGGCATCACGTCACGGTCGGGAGCCCTCCGCGCCGCGGTGCGCGAGTGGGTGCGTGATGTCGAGTGTCAGCCCGAGGCACACGAGGATTGACGAGGCCGTGGCACCTCCCCGGGTCTCGGACGACGAGTGGGGTGCTGGGTGTGTCGTGAGACAGATGCTCGACCCTCGTGTACACATATGACTATGACGAAGCGTGACGATACAAGCATGGCGGAACAGAACGCCGAAATCCGGCGGTGGGCGGAGGAGAACGGCCTGACGCTAGGGTCGAGGCTGGGCCAGCAGACGGACACGGTGGAGCGAGTCGCTCCTCGAGTGCCGGTCGTCGAGGTCACGGTGCGCATCGACGAGGACGTGTACGAGGCGGCGATGCTACGTGCGACCTACGACGGATACGACAACGCGTCCGAGGTCGTCGAAGCGGCGCTGCGAGAGTGGGTGCGGGGGTACTAGGCTGCCAAAATAACTTGATGGCGGAATCCGCGAACGGCTGTGAATACGAATCCGTATCGATGCCTGGTGCCGCCTGCTCCAGTGGGACTCCGCTCGCGTTCTGTGATGACGGCACGTATGGAAGCCTGCTCATCATCAAGGGCCTCGACCTCTACCCGCAACCCCCGACGAACACTCGGTCACTCACACTCAACTCGGAAGAGCCGCTTTGAAGGATCGAAATCTGATCACATATGGTGGGGGTTATAGGACATTTCGTGTTGGTTGGGGGGTTAGTCCCAGGTGTTGTGGTAGGGGGTGGTGTGGTGGAGTTCGTTGAAGCAGATTGCGTCGCCCCAGCCGGGGATGGTGGCGGTGGCTTGGTGGGTTTGACAGGTTTGATACCAGGCATTTTCGAGGGCTGCGTCGGTGGGCATGGTGGCCAGGATTGTCGCTGCTGGCTGGGGGTGGGCTGAGTGGGTGTTGCACCACCAGAACACGGCTTTCATGCGTCGGGTCAGGCGCATGCCGCGGTGGTCGCGCAGCATCTGGCGTAGGCGCGCGTTCGTGCTTTCGATCTGGTTGGTTGTTGCGGGCATCTGATGTGTCCAGGTGGGGTCCAGGTAGGTGAACAAGAGCCCCTGGGAGATGAGCTTGTTGAGGCTGTTACGAGCCCGAACGAGACGTTCGTGGGTGTATTCCCATCCTCCGTCAGGTCTGCGTGTTTTCTCCTCCAGGAAGTCCTTCCAGCGCGTGCACAAGGCCTGGTAGGCGCCTATCCATTCCTGGGCGCCTTCGATGTCTTGCACGTGGGTGAGCTGGCGTCCAAGAGCGTATAAGCGTCGTGAGGCCTCCAGTTTGGGGCGTGTTGTGGTGGCTTGGCGAATGCGGCAATACGCGTGGAAGGTGCAGCGCTGGACGCGCGTGGCGGGCCAGATGTTCTTGCACGCTGTCGCGAACCCGCTGCCCCCGTCGGTGATGACCAGGGCCGGGGGCGCGATCTGGCTCACGAGCGCACCCCAGGCCCGAGAGTTCTCACTCCTAGCCGCGTACCAACCCAGCACTGAATCGGGAGTTTGGGCGATGAGCACCACGGCGCCTGGGCCCAGGTGGATACCATCGACGAAGATGACGTCATGAACCTCATCGATGATCGGGCTGACGGGCCATAACTGCCACAACGGCTCACTGGAGGGGTCTGGGTTTTTCGGACCGTTTGTCTTGAGAGGGTTGTTCTGAGTAGTCCCGGCTGCTTGTGGCCGGGCAGAATGGATGACCATGAGGAAGTTCTCGAAGCACACGCCTGAGCAGATTGTCGTGAAGCTGGAGAAGGCCGAGGCGCTGCGAGGTGAGGGCATGAGTACGGCCCAGGCCTGCCGCGTGCTGGGTATCAGCGAGGCGACGTTGTGCCGGTGGCGCCAGCGTTATGGGTCGATGAGTCGTAGTGAGGCCAAGGAGCTGCGTGAGTTGCGCGAGCAAAACGCGCGCCTCAAACAGTTGTTGGGCCAAGCAGAGCTGGAGAAAGCAGCGTTGCGTGAGCTCGCGGAGGGAAACTTCTAGGCCCGGCACGCCGGCACGAGGCTGTGAACTACCTGGTTGGTCAGGGGTTTTCTCAGCGTCTTGCATGCCGCGTTGCCGGGCTGTCCCGGTCAGCGTATTGCCGCGCCCGCGCGGCGGGCGGGGTGAAAACGCTGCGTGATCATGGGCCTGTGCGCCAGTGGATGAACGATTTTGCCGCCACGCATCGACGCTGGGGCTATAAACGCGCCTGGGCGCGGGCCAAGAGTGAGGGCATTGTCATAGGGCGTGATACGTTCCGGCGCTTGTGGCGCAGCGAGGGACTGCGCGTGTGCCCGCGCAAAGCCCACAAGCCCCGCACCGCACCACGCCTACAGCGCCTGGTCACAGCTTGTGCTCCTGGGCAGGTGTGGGCCATTGATTTCCAGTTCGACTCGGACTGGAAGGGGCGTGTCTTGAAGGTCTGTCACGTCATTGATGAGTTCACGCGCCAGCACCTGGCTTTCCGCGTCGAGCGGCGCATGGGAGCCGCCGACGTGATCGAAATGCTTGACCTGGCTGTCCTGGCCCATGGTGCGCCCCAGGTGCTAAGGGCCGATAACGGGCCTGAATTCATCGCCGGAGCCTTGGGGCGCTGGGCCAGCGAGCATGACACGCTCCAAGCGTTCATCCCACCGGGCCAGCCCTGGCATAACGGGTTCGTGGAGTCCTTACACAACCGCATGCGCGACGAACTCCTCGAGGACAACATGTTCGAGGATCTCAACCACGCGCGCGCCCTGATTGGCGCCTGGTCGCGCCGCTACAATGAAGAACACCCCCACAGCGCGCTAGGCTGGCTCTCACCCAACCAATACGCACGCCAATGGGCACAACACCACTAATAACAACCAACAACCCTCAAAACACCCGGTCCACAAAACCAGACCAGGCCATCACAACGCCTACGAAACGAGCGTCCCCCGCCAGGTAAATCCGCCTGACGGCGCCGACTGAGCAGCCAGGCCACCAGAAAGCCAAAAAGTCACCCTTCCAGCAACACGTTATGTCCTATAACCCTATGGTGGTGCCAGGCTTCAGGGACTTCGACATGGTCAACATCTCCGTTGAGTTCCTCAAAAAGATCCAGCCCACTCCCAGCGTGTGCTGGGGCGGGCTGAACGGTTAGCTCTAATCTAGCGTCCTCGGGGCGTCAAAGAGCCGAAATCTCGCCATTCGGGCCACTCATGGTGCAAGTCATGCACGTTGACCGTTCGAGGATCTGGGCTTAGGCTGGTGTTGTTGACACTTCGTTGGCGGGTTGTGACACGGGGTGTGTAGCGGGTGTGGGGCGTGTGGCTCCTACGGATGAACGCATCTAAGCCTGCGATTCCTGTTGCTTTACACGAGCCGCTTGGATGATTGCCTGGAGAAAGGGCGCATCCGCCGATCGTGTTTCAGCATCGAGTTGGTCAAAAGGACGAGCAGCTTCATGGTCGGGGTCCGTCTCGCTGATCCAAGCCGCCCAAGCGTCGTGGACGTCTTCGCAACGGGTGTTCGCCCCCTTGGCTCTCATGAGAACCGCATAGGCGCGGAAGAGCGCCTCCGAATGTGCCGGTATCTCGGTACCGTCGGGAATCTGCTGTCGGATTAGTTCAGCATCACGTTCGATGTAGTTCATCTACGCACCCAAGCATCCCAACACAGCATAGAGTGCCGCATACACGAGTGGGACGTACTTTTCGACGTTTCCCAGCTGCTTGTACTCAACCTTTATCCGTTGGATGCGGCTAATGGGCTCATCAGAATTCCCGAGTGCGTTCCATTCATCGTTGAAGGGACGAACCGGTAGGTACTCCTTCTCGATCTCGTTGATAACCTCGAACTTTGCTGCGTTGAGTTTCCGGTAATTTCCCAACAGCGCAAACCAGCAGAACGCTAGTACAGCACCCGCTAAACAGGTCGCCCGCAATGCCCAGGGACCAGAGTTGGAAGGAAACAGTCCGGCTACCGCGACTAAGCCCGTGTTGACGGTCAGAAAGAAGGCATTTGCCGTAGCGCGCCGGGAAGAGACTCGATCCGCCATTTCAACCGCCAGCTTGTAGATGTCAAGGACTTGGGGGTCAACTGAAGCGGGCTGATCGTTCATCGACTTCCTCCAACCAGGTTCTTGAGATTGTCCCAAGTCCACTTGTAGAGCTTGTCAGAGGGCCCTGCTGTGCGCGGCTTGGTGACATCACCGGTGGAGTAGCCTGCAAGAAGGAAATACGGGATGCCTTCCTCCTGCGCTATCTTGAGTTCCTCTGCAACACCCGTTGCTGTGTGGGTGTGACGGCCACAGAGCACGATCACCAGATCGGAACGACGGATTCTGCTGCGTGCCTCGCTCTTCCAAGTGGGCGATGCTTCCTTGATGGACCAGTCGGCGATAGCGAATGGGCTGTCGCTCAGTTTGGATTGCGCCAGTAGCACGCCCTTCGTTACGAGGTCATGGTCGTAGTCGAAACTGACGAAGGCTCGGGTAAGCATTGTGTGCTCCAATCTCTAGATGCATTTGAATTTCATGATGTGCGATGTCTTGGGATGCTCTGTTGTCTCAAGAGACCTCCCAGGACAGGGTGAAGAGCTGGTTGGTTTCTTCTTTGGGTTCGAGGGCCATGGAGGCTTTGTCGAGGTAGGCGTCGGATTCGTCGCGGAGTTTGTCGCGTTGGCGGCGGTATTCGTCGTCGGCTTCTTCGGCTTTGCGTCTCCATGAGCGTGCTTCGCGGGTGAGTTTGAGTTGCTCGGCGGTGTTCTTGGCTTTGTGTGCTGCCTTGGCGGCGGTGGTTTCTTTGGCGTAGTAGTCGCGGATTTTCGCGTCGAAGGTGGCTTTGAGGTCTAGTCGGGCGGCGTCGATGAGTTCTTCTTGTTGGAGGTAGAAGGTGGCGTTGCGTTCTTGCACGTCAACACCAACGGTTTGGCGCAGCTGGTCTATCGCGTCGTCGAATCCTTCGGTGTTGACCTGGGTGGGTTGCGCCGAGACGCAGTTCAGGTCGAGCAGGTCGCGGATTTGTTCTTGGTCCATGGGGGTGCCGTCAGCGAAGAAGCCTGCCAGGAGTAGATAGGTTTCCTCGAGGGTTTGGTTTGCGGCTTGCATGGTGAAGGTGACTTGGTGGGCGCTCATCCGGCCGCTGCGACCACGCAGCCGCTTGGCGATAGCGGTGGCCCGATCACTCCCGTGGGTTTGGAAGACAAGATGTGCGGGCGGGGTCGGGCACTCTTTGGCTGTTGCGACTACCCATTGGGCTAGGTCGCTTGAGTAGCGGTATTGATGTGCTCCAGTGCGTGGCTGGGACTTGAAGAAGTAGTTGCCTGTCGGGATCCCGGCCGCTGGGGCTTTGGTGAGGTTGAACTGGGTGCCGGTGTCGTTAAAGGACGCGTAGCCGCCTAGTTCGTGGCGGGTCAGGTCGATGAGGAGGCGTTCGAAAGCGTTGAGCACGACGCCGGTTTGAGCGTCGTAGGACTTGAGCTTGTCGCGCACCTTGGGGTCGAGGTTGTCGAAGACTTTCTTGCGGGTGCGTTTCATCTCCCGGTCGATTTGCGCACTGTAGCGGGCCTCGAGCTCGTTAAAGGCTTCCTTGATCTGCTCTGCGGTGGTGCACCGTTCGAGGATTGCGGCAATGTTTTTCTCGAAGTCCAGGCCGTCTTCGATTTGGCCGAGGACTTCGT
>ERZ772979.1933-NODE-1933-length-11063-cov-3.358103_pt1 | contig 11063 bp, 7 predicted proteins | sample MGYA00511130_ERZ772979 | MGnify/ENA primary metagenome ERZ772979 (study PRJEB29015, sample SAMEA2738103) | human oral metagenome | biome: human oral; feature: human-associated habitat; material: saliva | place: China | collected 2186 ... | reverse complement strand
TTGTATTTAAGTATGCTTAAATTAACAACATTTTGAGCGGAAAAGAAAATGAATTTGTGAAGTTGATCACAATAATTTTCGCATTCGCTCAGACAAAGTAAAATTTTTGTGAAACACTTCACATTTTTGCATTTTACTACTTTCTTATTTTTTATTTTCTTTTATGATGCACCACATCCCTTACTATCTGAAGGGTAAATTTCAATAACACATAATTACAAAGTTGGAGAAAAATTATGTTTGGTCCATTTAAACCCGCTCCGCATATTGCGGAACTTCCAGCGGAAAAAATTGATTCCACGTATAGACGCTTACGTTGGCAAGTATTCGCAGGGATCTTCTTTGGTTATGCCGCTTACTATTTTGTACGTGCAAACTTTGACTTGGCACAACCTGGTTTAATTCAAGCCGGCTTGTACTCAAAAGCGGAATTAGGTGTTATCGGCTCAGCTGCCGGTCTTGCCTATGGTTTATCTAAGTTCGTAATGGCAGGTATGTCTGACCGTTCGAACCCTCGTGTATTCTTACCATTTGGTTTATTGCTTTCTGGTCTTTGTATGACCATGATGGGTTTATTCCCATGGGCAACTTCAGGCATTGCCATCATGTGGGTAATGATCTTCTTAAATGGTTGGTTCCAAGGTATGGGTTGGCCTCCATGTGGTCGTACAATGGTACACTGGTGGTCTAAATCAGAGCGCGGTACTATCGTATCTATCTGGAATACCGCACACAACATCGGTGGTATGATGCCAGGTGCAATGGTGCTATTAGCAAGTGCGGTCTTCTTCAGCACTCATGGTATCGAAGCACAAGCAAAAGACATTTGGCAACAATCCCTCTACTATCCGGGTATTGCTGCAATGATCTGTGCAATTCCAGTTTACTTCGTGATGCGTGATACTCCACAATCTTGTGGTTTACCATCAATCGAAAAATGGCGTAATGACTACCCAGATGACTATAACGAAAAAACTTACGAAAACGATTTAAGCACAAAAGAAATCTTCGTCACTTATGTATTGAAAAACAAATTGTTATGGTACATCGCGATTGCTAACGTATTCGTATACTTAATCCGCTACGGCGTATTAAAATGGTCTCCGGTTTACTTAAGTGAAGTAAAACACTTCAACATCAAAGGTACCGCATGGGCTTACACAATCTATGAATTAGCAGCAGTTCCAGGTACATTATTATGTGGTTGGGTATCAGATAAAGTCTTCAAAGGTAAACGTGGTTTAACCGGTTTCATCTTCATGATCTTAACTACAGCAGCAGTTGTAGCATACTGGATGAACCCAGCTACACCTGAAGCAGAGCTTGCAAACTACTCAGCTTGGTATGAAAACCCATATCAATTAACTGACTTCGTATTAATGACCTTAATCGGTTTCTTAATCTACGGTCCTGTAATGTTAATCGGCTTACACGCTCTTGAGCTTGCACCGAAAAAAGCAGCAGGTACAGCAGCAGGTTTCACCGGTTTATTCGGTTACTTAGGTGGTACTGTGTCTGCATCAGCTGTTATCGGTTGGGCTGCACAACACTATGGCTGGGACGGCGGTTTCTACGTCATGATCGGTGGTGGTGTCTTAGCGGTGTTATTACTCTTCATCGTAATGGTTGAAGAAGGTAAACATAAAGCTAAATTAGGCGATACCTACGGTACTAAATAATCTATAAATTAAAGGCGACAGGCGAAGGCTTGCCGCCTTTTTTATTACAAAAAACAACTGAATTTTTAACCGCACTTTAAAAGGAGATAATGTGATGAAATTGAATAAATTAACCATTATGTTAGGCGCGGCAGTTATGGCAAATGCAGCATTCGCAAATCAAACTTGTGAAGCGCCCTATCGTTCAGCACTCCCCGCTTATACGTATAAATTAGGCAAAGTACTCGAAGTTAATGGACGTCAAGGCATTACTACTGATGGCAAATATTTATATGTATCGGGCAGTAAAACACTCGCCAAATACGACATGGATGGAAAACTGATTAAAGAAAATAAAGATCCTTTTGTCGGCTATCAAAAAGAAGCCAATCACATTGGCGACATTGATATCTACAACAATGAACTTTATGTTTCATCTGAATGGTTTGATGCCGGCGTAGGTAAAAATATTCAAATTGCGATTCACGATCCCGAAACCCTCGCATTAAAAAGATCAGTTGATTTTAATCCTGAGTCAGGTCAAGTCGAAGTTTCCGGCATCACCGTAGATACCGTTCACAATTCAGTTTGGATGGCATCTTGGGTTGGTGAGGAAAGTGGTCGTTATTTATATGAATATGATCTTTCAACCGGTAAATATAAACGTAAAGTGCATTTACAACCTGTTCCACAATGGATTCAAGGGGTTTATGCCTATAACGGTGATCTCTACGTGACATCTGATGATGGCACGGCGGATGAAAAAGAACCCGATCATATTTATCGTGTAGAAATTTCAGATAAAAATAATGAAGCTCGCGTTGTTTTAGAAAAAACATTGGATGACATTCGAGATGTCGGCGAAGTCGAAGGCTTGAATGTGAATCCGAAAACGAAACAACTACTTGTCCATGCAAACCGAGGCAAACAAATTGTGTTAGGGATGCCAAAAGGATTTTATCCAGGATATGACCGTGAAATTAGTGAAATCTATTTTTACGACATGAAACCAAGATGTAATAAGTAAATCAAGGAGAACACACAATGAAACTCAAAACTCTAGCGCTTTCTTTATTAGCTGCAGGCGTACTTGCAGGATGTAGCGCACACTCTTCTGTGGACACTATGAAATCAGACAAAATTATCATTGCTCACCGTGGTGCAAGTGGTTACTTACCAGAGCATACGCTTGAATCTAAAGCGCTTGCATTTGCACAACATGCAGACTACTTAGAACAAGACTTAGCGATGACAAAAGACGGCCGTTTAGTGGTTATCCATGACCACTTCTTAGATGGTTTAACTGACGTGGCGCAAAAATTCCCAAATCGTCATCGTAAAGATGGTCGTTATTATGTAATCGACTTCACCTTAAAAGAAATTCAAAGTTTAAATATGACTGAAAACTTTGAAACTAAAGACGGTAAACAAGTTGCAGTATACCCGGGCCGTTTCCCACTTTGGAAATCACACTTCAAAATCCATACTTTTGAAGATGAGTTAGAATTCATCCAAGGTTTAGAAAAATCGACTGGTAAAAAAGTGGGTATCTACCCTGAAATCAAAGCGCCTTGGTTCCACCACCAAAATGGCAAAGACATTGCAGTTGAAACCCTTAAAGTGTTGAAAAAATACGGTTACGACAAGAAATCTGACATGGTTTACTTACAAACCTTCGACTTCAATGAGTTAAAACGTATCAAAAACGAATTGCTACCAAAAATGGGCATGGATTTAAAACTTGTTCAATTAGTGGCATACACCGACTGGCATGAAACTGAAGAAAAAGATGCGAAAGGCAAATGGGTGAACTACGATTACGATTGGATGTTCAAACCAGGTGCAATGGCAGAAGTGGTGAAATATGCTGATGGTGTTGGTCCAGGCTGGTACATGTTAGTGGATAAAGAAAAATCTAAACCAGGCAACATTGTGTACACTCCATTAGTGAAAGAACTCGCACAATACAAAGTGGAATTACACCCATACACCGTGCGTAAAGATGCGTTACCTGAATTCTTCACTGACGTAAATCAAATGTACGATGCGTTATTGAATAAATCTGGTGCAACCGGTGTATTCACCGACTTCCCAGATACTGGCGTTGAGTTTTTGAAAAAACAAAAATAATACGTAAGTAAAAGTAATAAAAAAAGCGGTCAAAATTCGTTGTGATTTTTGACCGCTGTATTTGACTAAAAATATCAATTAATAAGACTTGATAAATATACTCTAAATACTATAGCCATTTATATTTGACTCATTTTTAAACCCTAGAAGTTTAGTAATCTCACTATCCCTTACACGGCGTTCTTTCGCATTATTCACACCTTCTTTTGCTGATATAGAATATTCAGTTGAAGGCTTAAAGTTTTCTAATTTAGCTTTTAATTCTTCTAAATTAGATATCTTTTCATAGTTATTACAAAGAACTAAAAATAATGAAAAGAAATTTGCTTTTTTCAACCAAAATGAGCCTTTTCTAAATTTAAAACCAAGAAAGATCTTTGCTACATTATTAAACAAATTTACTAAATCAGTTTTCTCATCAAACGAATTAGCATTTATTTCTGCATACTCCCATACTTTGTCATTTCTATTATAAATATCACTACATAAGTATGTAGTCATTAGATTTAATGTATACATTAAATTAACTTTTTTAGCCACTTCTGTCTTTGTAAAAATAGAATCACTAGTAATTAATTTAGAGAAATCCTCAGTATTTATTGATTTAAACCAACTTTTCATATTTTCATCAAGATACGGATTTTCTCTAATATAATTCCCTTCTTTAATTAAATAATTATCATCATTAATAATATTTAAATCATCATCATCTAGTGAAACAATAGATTGCTTACTTATATATTCAGCAACCATCATATATTCAGAAGAACTAAATTCAGATGCTTTCTTTTCAATTCCAGTAAGAGCATTTGCAGTTCTATTTATACGTTGAAATATCTCTTGAACTTTTGGATCATCATGCGTTAGATCTAATTCAATAATAGCAATTTCATATTTATAAAAAAGTTCTTTTTCCTTATCTGACAATTTAGAGAATACTTTTCCATTTACAGGAAACTTATCATTAAGAAAATCTTCAATAGCATTTGTTCTTTGCTGTCCATCAATAATAGAGGCAATACTAATCTGATGCTCAAGATCTATTTTCCCTTTAGACAAAAAAATCTGTGGGAAAGGATATCCCATTAAGATAGTCTCAATAAAATCTCTCTTATGCGTATCTCTCCATACTAGATTTCGTTGAAAAAATGGATCTTTAATCAATCTACCACCTTTTATATCATTAATATAATTGAGCAATTGTATTGATCTAACTTTGTAGTTTAATTCATTATAATTCATGTAGTTACTCCTTTAGTAATTACAAATCTATTTAGACTATTCTCTTGATATAATCGAAAACATTCTTCTGATAAATAAACACACCCAGTAATTTTTGTAAAAAAGTCATTGTATGTTTTTGAAATATTAGAAAAAAATTTATCCCAATCTTTTTTGGTTTCCCCTATAGGAAAGTAAAGAGGGTGAATTTTCCCTCTACATATATTTTTTTGATATCTCTTTAGATCGTCAGTACTACGAAAAATAGTACGGTTCTGATACTCTTGAGATTCATCTAGAATCTTACTAAAAATTTTATTGAATAAGCCGCTATCTATGATAGCTATATCTAAATCTGAATTACTGCTAAAATCATGCTCATCTTTTAAACTAAAACCTAAGTGAGCAGAACCAGTGATATACACACTACTAATTGGAACATTAAATTTATCAGATACTTCCTTGTATATCGAATAAATGCAATCATCAAACTCACCTTCATAAAATATAAAGGATGGTCTAACTAAATATAATTTAGTAGACGTCTCCCTAATATTAGTCATACTAACATTATCTTTTAATTTCCTATTTGTCTCTTTGAAGTTTAACATATAAGCATATATAATTTTATATTAAAGGCTAAATTTTTATTATTCAGCCTTATATTTTCAATAATTTATTTCATGAAACCTTTTAAAAAAGCAATTAAGCAAACTGCTTTTTATTCTCTAAATAGCGTTTCGCACATTCTGCTGCAGCAACCAAGCCGCCTGCCATCATAATAATATCTTTAATCACGAGTCGGCCAGCACCTGAGAGATATGGGAAGCCATAATTAGGTGTTGGGAAGTCTCCACCTAAATTCGGCACCCAGGTTTCGGGCGTAAATATCAGGAATGATAGCGTGACTATCGACATACCAAAGGTGAGTAAACCACCGAATAAACCTAATGTTGGAGACCAAATGCCCGCTAATACTAAAATACCAATTGTCACAATGATTGCGCCAATAATATAAGAAGCGGTATAGGTGCCGTTGGCTTTATGCCATTCGATATTTTTTGCGACCATTTTGCCTTCAGGGTTTTTATATAAGGTATATTCTTTTACTAAAACACCCTTATCATTTTCTACCATGTTCGCTCCATTTTTATAAAGGAAGCTTAAAAAAGGGCTATTTGACACAAAATGTGCGATACCATCTGCCTCATATTGGCAAACTTTTAAACCTCCAATCCAAACCATCACAACACAAATCGCAATGCGGATAAAGTTAATAAATTGACGTTGCAATGGCGCAACAATATTAGCTAGCAATGTAACTAAACTACTCATTAAGAACTCCTCATATAGTTCAATTGATATTACGGACAAAATATCCAAGAATTGTTCAGTATAAAAAAGAGATACTGACTGGCCGGTATCTCTTATTTTGTATTAATTTACTGTGAGCAATCTCACATTATTTGAAATTCACTCTCGCATTTCTAAAAATTCGCATCCACGCACCATCTTCAGACCAGTCTTCTGGATACCATGAGTTGCTCACGGCACGGAATACACGTTCTGGGTGTGGCATCATCGCGGCAATACGACCGTCCACGTTAGAAATGGCGGTAATCCCTAATGCTGAACCATTCGGGTTGGCTGGATAAGTTTCAGTCACGTTTAAATGGCTGTCGATATATTGTGCCACAATCAAGTTTTGCGCTTGAAGTGCGGTCAAATTCTCAGGTGTTTTGAATTCTATACGGCCTTCACCATGAGAAACGGCAATCGGCATATGTGAACCTGCCATGCCTTTAAACCACAATGAGTTGGTGTCGTTGATTTTCACCATCGCAGCACGGGCTTCAAAACGTTCTGATTTATTACGCACGAAACGTGGCCAATTTTCTGCACCAGGGATGATTTCCGCAAGAGTGGAGATAAATTGACAGCCGTTACATACCCCTAGTGAAAGGGTGTTTTCATTGGCGAAGAATTGGCTGAATTGATCGCGTAATTGTGGATTAAACAAAATGGATTTCGCCCAGCCACCACTTGCGCCTAATACGTCACCGTAAGAGAAGCCACCACAGGCCACCATCGCATTGAAGTCGTTTAAGTTGTAACGACCTGCCATTAAATCGCTCATGTGAACATCAATCGCCGCAAAGCCTGCACGATCAAAAGCGGCTGCCATTTCAACGTGGCTGTTTACGCCTTGCTCACGTAATACTGCCACTTTTGGTTTCACGCCTTTGCTGATGTAAGGCGCAGCAATATCTTCATTCACATCATAGGTTAAGTGAGCAGATAAACCTTTGTTATCTGTTGCTTTTTTCGCTTCAAATTCTTGGTCAGCACATTCTGGGTTATCGCGTAAGCGTTGCATTTGGTGAGTGAGTTCTGCCCAAATACCGCGTAATTCAGAGCGTTTTTCGCTTAACAGTTTTTTGCTACCACGCGTGATTTCAAAACGATCTTCTGTGCTTATAGAACCAAGTTCATAAGTTAAACCAAGCAAGTCATGGGCTTTTAATACCTCGCGCACGGCGCTTAATTCGTTTTCAGATACTTGAATGACTGCACCCAATTCTTCATTGAATAACACGGCTAAGTCATTGTCGCCTAATGCAGAAATATCCACATCCACACCACAGTTACCCGCAAACGCCATTTCTGCAAGGGTGGTAATTAAACCACCATCTGAACGGTCGTGGTAAGCCAATAATTTACGCTCTGCCACTAATGCTTGCATTGCATCAAAGAAGTTTTTCAGTTTAGTAACATTCACCACATCAGCAGGCTTGTCACCTAATTGTTTATACACTTGCGCAAGTGCGGTCGCGCCTAAGCGATTTTTTCTTTCGCCTAAGTCAATCAATAATAAACGGCTTGCGCCTTTGTCTGTGCGTAATTGTGGTGTCACGGTTTTGCGGACATCTTCCACGCGCGCAAAAGATGAAATCACTAAAGAAAGCGGAGCTGTTACTGATTTTTTCTCACCATTTTCTTCCCAAGTGGTTTTCATCGACATCGAGTCTTTACCCACTGGAATGGTAATGCCTAATGCTGGGCAAAGTTCTTCGCCGACTGCTTTCACCGCTTCATATAAGCCGGCATCTTCACCACCATGACCCGCTGCAGACATCCAGTTTGCAGACAGTTTGATGCGTTTAATATCGCCAATGTTGGTGCCTGCAATGTTGGTAATGGATTCAGCCACCGCTAAACGTGCAGAAGCACCAAAGTCTAATAACGCTACTGGCGCACGTTCGCCCATTGCCATGGCTTCGCCGTGATAGCTATCTAATGATGCAGTTGTGACGGCCACATCAGACACGGGAATTTGCCACGGACCTACCATTTGATCGCGCGCCACCATACCCGTTACCGAACGGTCGCCAATGGTGATTAAGAAAGTTTTTTCTGCCACCACCGGTAAACGTAATACGCGATGGAAAGCTTCTTTTAATTGAATATTTTCCGTTGCAAGCGGTCGATTTTCGACAGCTTTTGACGAAACCTCGCGCGTCATTTTCGGCGTTTTGCCTAATAACACATTCATTGGCAAATCAATTGGGTTATTGTCGAAATGACTATCGTGCAAGGTTAAATGTTTTTCTTCTGTTGCCTCGCCAATGACCGCAAATGGCGCGCGCTCACGTTCACAAAGTGCGGTAAATAATTCGAGTTTTTCTGGCGCAACGGCTAATACATAACGTTCTTGCGATTCGTTACACCAAATTTCCAATGGTGACATGCCTTTTTCATCGCAAAGAATTGAGCGTAAATCAAATTTACCGCCACGTTCGCCATCGTGTACCAATTCAGGCATCGCATTAGATAAACCGCCCGCGCCCACATCGTGAATAAAGAGAATTGGGTTTTCATCACCTAATTGCCAGCAGCGGTCAATCACCTCTTGGCAGCGGCGTTCCATTTCTGGGTTTTCACGTTGAACAGAGGCAAAATCTAGATCTTCTTTTGATTTCCCGCTGTCCATCGAAGACGCTGCGCCACCGCCTAAACCGATATTCATTGCTGGGCCGCCTAATACGATCAATTTCGCACCAACTGGAATTTCACCTTTTTGAACGTGTTCGCCACGAATATTACCGATACCGCCCGCTAACATAATCGGCTTGTGATAACCACGCACTTCTTCGCCATTGAAGCTGTTGACTTTCTCTTCATAGGTACGGAAATAACCCAATAACGCAGGACGACCAAATTCATTGTTAAATGCAGCGCCACCTAATGGGCCTTCAATCATAATATCTAAGGCTGAGGCAATACGATTTGGTTTAGAAAGTGGATTTTCCCAAGGTTGTTCAAAGTTTGGAATGACAAGGTTTGATACGGAGAAGCCAGTTAAACCTGCTTTTGGTTTTGCACCACGACCGGTTGCACCTTCATCACGAATTTCACCGCCCGAACCCGTTGCAGCACCTGGGAATGGCGAAATTGCGGTTGGGTGGTTGTGGGTTTCCACTTTCATTAAGATATGTGCATCTTCATTGTGATAGCGATATTGTCCATCTTGGTCCGCAAAGAAACGGCCGACTTTTGAGCCTTCCATTACTGCAGCATTATCTTTATAGGCTGAAAGCACGAAATCAGGGGTTTTCTCAAAGGTATTTTTAATCATTTTAAACAGGGATTTATCCTGTTTTTTGCCATCAATAATCCAATCCGCATTAAAGATTTTATGACGGCAGTGTTCAGAGTTGGCTTGCGCAAACATGTAAAGTTCAATATCGTGTGGATTGCGCCCTAATTGGGTGAAGTTTTCAACCAAATAATCAATTTCATCTTCTGCCAGTGCCAAGCCTAATTCTACATTGGCTGTCACTAAGGCTTCACGTCCGCCTTTTAAAATATCCACGGTTTTAAACGGTTTCGGATCTTGATGACGGAATAAAATCTCTGCATCTTGCGGATTGCGCACCACGGTTTCCATCATTCGGTCATGTAAAAGTGCGGTCAATTTTTCAGTTGTTTTTTCATCAAGCGGTTGGCTTAACTCAAAATAATACGCCAAACCACGCTCAATACGCTCCACTTCATTTAAACCACAGTTATGCGCAATATCTGTCGCTTTAGAAGACCAAGAAGAAATCGTGCCAACGCGTGGAATCACGATAAAGGTTTCACCTTTGGCATCGTGTTCTGCCAAAGTTGGGCCGTAATGTAACAATGCTTTTAGTTTTGCTTCCTGCTCGCTAACAAGCAGTCGATTTAATTCCACAAAATGCAAATATTCCGCATAAACCGATTTCACAGGCAATTGATTTTGTTGGAATTTTTGCATTAAGCCTTGAATACGGAATTCAGAAAGGGCGGGGGAGCCACGAAAAGTTTGAAACATACGGGTACCTTTGAGTTGTGTTTGAGGTAAAAATCGCGGGCTATTATAAAGGATATTTCTAGAAACGAAAACGTTTGCGTTTATGAGGAATAAAATCCCCATCTTTAAGAATTTGATGGGGATAAGAAGATTAAAGGGTTATAAAACCGTCATATACATGGGTCGCTTCGCCAGTCATATAAAGTGGATGACCAACGCCATTCCATTCAATGATTAATGAACCGCCCGGCAAATCGACTTGAACTCGATTGTTCAATAAACCTTGCATAATTCCAACTGCAACAGCCGCACAAGCGCCACTTCCACAGGCTTGCGTTTCTCCTGCACCACGTTCATAAACTCTAAGTTTAATATGCTCTTTATTGATGATTTGCATAAAACCAGCATTGACACGTTCGGGAAAGCGTTCGTGACTTTCTAGCAAGGGACCGAGCTGTTCAACATTTGCTGTTTGAATATCATCTACTTGTACAACGCAATGAGGATTGCCCATTGAAACGGCACCACATAAGACGGTTTGAATGTCCGTGCGCAGAATGTAATTTTTCTCGAATTTATTTGCGGTAAATGGAATTTTTGCTGGCTCCCAAATAGGTTCACCCATATTCACACGAATTTGGTTATCGTCTTTTACCGTTAGAACCATATTGCCTTTTTGTGTGCTACCCGCAATGTCTTTTTTGTTAGTTAGCCCTTTT
>ERZ772979.1931-NODE-1931-length-11069-cov-2.654167_pt1 | contig 11069 bp, 6 predicted proteins | sample MGYA00511130_ERZ772979 | MGnify/ENA primary metagenome ERZ772979 (study PRJEB29015, sample SAMEA2738103) | human oral metagenome | biome: human oral; feature: human-associated habitat; material: saliva | place: China | collected 2186 ... | reverse complement strand
TTTGTCGCGGGGAAAATCAAGGATTTTTTTGGCGAGGCGGTCAGCGGTGCGGCAGATTTTGAGGCGCAACTCTCGACCGTAAAAGCTGTCTCTGGCGCGTCTGCCGAGGAAATGGAAGCGCTGCGCGCCGCTGCCGAGAAGATGGGCGCAGAGACCAAATATAACGCTACGGAAGCAGCGCAGGCGCTGGAAAATCTCGCTCGCGCCGGCCTGAAAAGCAGCGAAGCCATCGAAGCGCTGCCGTCGGTGCTGGCGCTGGCACAGGGTAACGGCCTCGAACTCGCTGACGCCGCCAGCTACATCACACAAACCGCCTCCGGTATGGGCTTGGCGATGAGCGATGCCGCGCGGGTTGCTGACGTCCTTGCCAAGGCGGCGTCCTCCGCCAATACCGATATTAAGGGCATGGGCTTGGCGATGAGCTACGCCGCGCCAAACGCGCACGCCCTCGGCCTCACCCTCGAAGAAACCGCCGCCTACATCGGCAAGCTGGCCGATGCGGGCTTTGACGGCAGCCGCGCCGGTACGGCGATGGCGGCGATGATGAGCCAATTCCAAAATCCGGCCAGCACTTTCAGACGCGAGCTTGCCTCTATTGGTATCCGCACCAACAATTTCAGTCAGGCGATTCGCGAGTTGGCGGCGACCGGGCCGAAGGGGCAGGCGGCCATCAGCGCGCTCGGCGAAGCGGCCGGCCCCGCTTTCCGCGCGCTGGTCGGGCAAGGGATTGAGGCGGTCGATGAACTAAACAACAAGCTCAAAGACGCCACCGGCTTTGCGGTCAATCAGGCCAAGGAAATGGGCGACAACGTCGGCGGGGCATTTGCCGAGCTGGAAAGCGCATGGGATGCGGTCAAACTCAAGCTCGCCACGCCCATCCTCGAACCGCTGAAAAAGAAAATGCTGGAGCTGGCGGATGTTATCTCCGAACTAGTCGCCAGCGGCAAAATTGAAGCGCTTGGCCAGAAAATCGCTGACACCTTTGAGCATGGCGCCGACGTGGTCATCCGCTTTGTCAAGGAACTGGACTTTGGCGCGGCGGTGGACAAGGTCAGCAGCGGCTTTGCCGTGCTACAAACAACCGGCGTGGCGCTCAATGGCGCATTCCAGGCGCTCTCCATTGGGCTGAACGGGCTGAAGGCGGGATTTGCCACCCTCGGCATCGTCCTCACTACCATCATGCAGGTTGCCGCCAACGTTGCGCTCGGCATCTTGGGCGCGGGTGAAGCCGTCACAGATTTTTTCGGCATCACCGACCGCGCCTCGAACTCCATGCTGGAACGCCTCGCCAGCCTGAACGAAGTCGCCAACAACGCGCGCGACGCGCTGCTCGATGTCATCAACAACGCAGGCGAATCCATCCGTGCCAGCGGCGAATCCATCGCAGGGACGGCACAAGATGCCGCCGAAAAAGCCAGTGCCCCCCTCGCCAAAATCCCACAAGCCACTGCCGACGCCGTAGAAGCAGCCAAGCAGCCGATATTGGGCTTTGCCCAAGTTGCCATTGATGCCGCGCGTGAAGTCACGGACGCAGCCATCACCGAAGCGGACAAACAAACCAAAGCCGCTGTCGACGCCGCGCAGCAAACCAAAGCGGCGCAAGAGCAGGCGGCGGAAGCGGCGAAGAATGCTTTTGCGGACATCGGCGTTGACCTCGACGAAGTCTTTACCGGCGTCTCCGCGAAATCCAAAAAAGCGATGAGCGACTACACCTATGCGGTGCAGCAGGCGATGGATGCCGGTTTGGATGCGACCGCCGCGGCTCGTGCAGGCTTTGAAGCACTGGCGGCGAAAATCTCGTCGCCGGAAGAATGGGCGGCGCTGAAACAGCAACTGACGGACAGCGGCGTAGCGATGGACAAGCTGACGCAAGGCCAGCTCAAGCGCATGGCTGACGGCATCCAAGGCTTGCCAGATGCGGCGGCAACCGCAATGGATGCGCTCAAAAAACGCCTCAACAGCGCCGACCTCGGCGGATTGGAACGCATCGGCACTGAAGCCAAAGCGGCCTTCGCCGCGGGGGAACTCTCCGCCAAACAGTACGCCGACATCCTCGACCAAATCAAAAGCAAAACCGAGGAGCTGCGCGCCAAAACCGCCAAAATCGGCGAAACCGCCACGCAGGCGCATGGACAAGCAGCGCAAGCGGCACAAGAACACGCCGCCGCACAGAAAAAAGAAGCCGAAGCCAGCGAACAGGCCGCCGAAGCCACCGAGAAAAAGAAAAAGGCGATGATGACCATCTACGACGCCAGCAAGCTCAATGCCGAGGCGGTCGGGCTCGTCGATGACGCCATCAACCGCATGGTGACGAGCATGGGGCATATGGACGCCGACGACTACCTGCGCAAGGTTGCGGCGATGTCGCGTGTTGGCCAGCAGTATGTCGCCGACGTGCAGCGCGCGGAAGCCGCCACCGAGCGCCTCAACCAGCGTACCAGTGACGGCACCGTCTCCATGCACGACATCGCGGAGGCAACGCACGCCGCCAGCTCCAACATCGCCGCGCTGGACAGCGCCACCCTCAAAAACCTCAACGCCAGCATCGACGCCGCCAAGAAAAAACTCGAAGACCTGCAACAGCAGGCCAAAGACACCGCCGCCGATCTTGATGCCGAACTGGCGCAGCTCAAGGGCGACGACAGCAAAACCGCGAAGCTGGAGCAGCAGCGCAAGCTGCGCGAGCTGGAGGGCAAGCTGCAAGAGGCGCGAATCCGTGGCAACGCCGAAGAAATCGCCCAGTACGAGCGTGCCCTCGAACTCCAGCGGCAAATCGGCGCCGAGAAGGCGCGGCAGGCGGCGGACAAGAAATCCGAGGCGGCAGCGCGCGCGCAGGAATCGCGCAGCCGCGGTAACGCCACGCCGCGCAGCACGACGACCAGCAGCGCCACCAGCCACGGCGCAGGCGACATCAGCCCGCAGCAGGTGGTGGATGCACTGGATGACCGTACCCGCGGAATCCTCAAAAACGAAGGCGCACAGGAATTTGCGCGCCAGCTGCTCAACGAAGCCAAACGGAGCCCACGATGACACCTTGGACACTCACCCGCAAAGACAACAACGCCACCCTCGAACTGCCGGCCGACATGCGCTGGCGTGACGAGTTTGACTGGCAAGCGCTGGCGCAGTCGTCCGTGCAATACAGCCTCGGCGGCAGCGCCATCATCCAGCAGGGCACGATGCTCGCCGGGCGTCCGGTGACGCTCGCGGGTGAGTGGATATGGCTTGACCGCGCGACGCTCACCACCCTTGCCGCCTGGGCAGACGTGCCGGAGCTGGAAATGACCCTCGCCCACCCCGACGGGCGGCAGCTCAACGTCTGCTTTGCCCGCCCGGCGTTATCCGATTGCGCGCCGGTCGCCTACCGCGCCCCCGAAGACGGCGCGGCGCAGTACGAGGCGCCGACCATCCACCTGATGACCATCTAATGCAACCCGGTAACAAATCATGACCCAACGCAAAACCCTCCTCACCCGCCAAGACCTCAAAATCTACGCCACCGAGCGCCTGACCGACGCCCCGGACGGCGGCGGCCTGATGACCGCGCAAGAGCTCACCGGGGCGCCGGGCGAGCTGATGCCGACACCATCGGACGTTGACCGCACCCAGGGCAGATTTAACGCGCGGAGCGTGCATGCCGGCGTGCGCCGCCCGGATGCCACCCCGCTCTGGGGCGCGCACGTCATCATCAGCAAGCCGCCCAAGGCCGCAAACGTGTCATATCTGCTTTACCGCGGCGTGCGTTACGGCGAGTCGCGCGCCGACATCGTCAAGCGCATCGCCGCCTATGCGGTGGCGACCATCGAGTCGCGCATGACGCTGCTCTCGGTGCAGTCGCTGGGCTCGCGCATCATCCAGGCCTATCAGCGTCCCGGCGAGCCGCTGCCGCTGGTTGGCGACGTCTATTGTCTGCGCCAGGACAAGCGCGGCTACCCGCAACAGGAGCAGTACATCAAGGTTATCCGCGTCAGCAGCGAGGACAGGACGTTTACGGACGTGACGAGCGGCAAGGATTTTATCCGCACCGTGGTCAAGATGGAGATATCCACCGCACTCACCGCCGATTTTATCGGCGTGGATTACCCGTCCATCGCCTACGCCGACCCGGTGTGCAAGCTGCGCGAGACCCACATTGCCGACGGCGCGCAGTATTACGGCGTCAAGCCGCTGGCGGAGGCCATCCGCAAGGGCGTCATGACACTCAGAGTCCCAAGTCTAATGGAAAAACTCGTCCCCACCTCGCAGGTGGAGACCTCGCACACCGACCTCACCGCCGCCGGACAACAGCAGCTCATCTTTGACGCCGCCAAAGGCGAGAGCAGCCTCACCGCCGCCGGTGCGCTCAACGGCAACAGCATCCTCTACGCGGGCAACGCCATCACCCCCGGCAGCGTGCGCCTCGTCGTCGGTGCCATCGAGATTCGCGACCGCGGCGGCGATCTGGTTATCAATGACCGCGCCGTCGGCACCGTCGATTACGCCCACGGTGAGCTGCGCTTTGCCGAGACGGTATCCAGCGGCGGCTGGTGGACGCTCTATTTCCGCCCGGCGGCCGAGTTTTTGCAGGTGGCGGATACGGCATCCATCCCGGTTACGATCAACAACCGCGGCTACAACTACAGCATGACCATCATCCCTTCGCCCGCCCCCGGCAGTCTGGTCGTCTCCTACCGTGCGCAGGGGCGCTGGTACGATCTGCGCGATGATGGCTCAGGCGCCCTGCGCGGCGGCAGCGCCGGACACGGCAGCGGCACGCTCAACTACCGCAGCGGCACGGTCAGCATTACCTGCGGCGAGCAGCCGGATGTGGCGAGCGAGGTCATGTTTGCCTGGGGCTCGCAGGCGACGGTGCATAACCGCGCCGACAGCACGCCAACGGCGACGATGCTCATTCAGCTGGAGGCAGGCGTCGCCCCCAACAGCGTCAAGCTCAGCTGGACGGACAACGGCGCCGCCAAGAGCGCGCAGGACGACGGCGCGGGCAATATCACTGGCGCCTGGACGGGCACGGTCGATTACCGCACGGGGGCGATAACGCTCTCCAGCTACCCCGGCGGCGAGCAGCGCCTCGACGTCAAGGTGGACTACTCGGTCGGCCAGCCGCAGCAGGCCGAGTGGAAGGCGCCAAGCCGAGACGGTAGCGGCTACGTCAACCTCACCCTCGGTCAGACACAAATCAAACCGCGCTCGGTCGAGCTGGTGTACAACGTCCTCATCGAGGACTACGACCGCAAGGTACAGCAGGGCGAGGCGTACACGCGCAAGGTTGACCCCTACGTCACCGTGCGCGACGACGGCGCGGGCAATCTTAAGGACGCGGGCGGAGTCAGCCACGGCAGCATCAACTACGCTACCGGCGTCATCAAGCTCAAGCCGGACGGCATCGTCAAAATCCCCAAACCCATCTATCGCAAGGAACCGATGGGCGAGAAAGTGGTCACCAACGGCAACACGCAAACCGTGACCCCGCTCTACCGCCTCATCCTTGAGGGCTATGAGTACGTCCCTGCGCTGGCGTCCGCGCCGATAGACGACAGTTTCAAGGTGACGGCCACCTACCGCGGACAACAAACCGAGGACGCACGGACAAAACAGGCAACCTCCGGCGTGCTGCGCATTGACCTGCTGCCGACACTCGCTGAGCAAATCGTCCCCGGCAGCGTGCGTTTTGCCATCGGCGGCGAGGTGTACTTTGACCGCCGCGGCGAGCTCTACTGGCGGCTGGACAGCAGCACTGGCGCCGCCAGCCGTGTCGGCAGCATCGACTACCAGAGCGGCATTGCCACCGTCGAGCAGGCGCCCGCCGGTACCCTCACCCTGCAAGCGCTGGCGGGAACCGTATCGGCCAACCCGGTCGATGCTGCGGTGTGGCGCATCCCCTCCGCGCCGGTCAGCCCCGGCTCCGTGCAGATTACCGCCACCCCGCTCACCGGCGGGCAAATCAACGTGCGCGCCGACGCCGGAGGCAACATCAGCGGCAATGGCATCGAGGGCAGCGTTGACTACGAGAGCGGCGTGGTGCGGCTGCGCTGTGGCAAGCTGGTTGCAGCAGCGGGCAACGAGTCGGCCTACTGGTACAACCCGGACGCGGTCGATGCCCAGGGCAAAATCTGGCAACCGCTGCCGGTCTATGCCGACAGCATCCGTTACAACGCCGTCTCCTACACCTACCTGCCGCTGGATACCGGCACCATCGGCATCGACCCGGTGCGCCTGCCGTCGGATGGCCGTGTGCCCATCTACCGGCGCGGCGACATGATTGTCATCGGCCACCGCCTCACGGAGGACATCGGCAGCGCGCATACCGCCGGACAGACGGTACAACTCTCGCGCGGCGACCTCGACAGCATCTGCCTGCGCGACGCCAAGGACGTGCCGATTGAGGCCAAGTGGTACGACTACGACCTTGTGCGCGGCACCATCACCTGGGCGACGCCGCTCGACCTCTCCGCCTACACCCTCCCCATCACCGCCGGCCACGCGCGGGAGGAGGAGAACCGCCTCATCGCGGTGGACATCGACGGCACCTTGCAGCTGCAATTTGCCACCGGCCGCGACTACCCGGCGGATGAGACCTACATCTCCTCCGCCCTCATCGGCGGCGACCTGCAAGTCAGGGCAACGGCACCATTCGGCCAAAAATCCTGGACGCGGGTGTGGAGCGATGAGCGCATCGGCGACGACATCAGCGCACGCCTCAACGTTAAGGACTACCCCATCCAGCTTGCCGACGACGGCGCGACCACCGACCGCTGGGCCATCGTCTGGCGAGACGGAACCCAGTTTGACCTCTACTCGGAGGCACTCGGCCTCGTCACCCGTACCGATGCGCTGCAAGACCTCGCACCCATCAACCCCGCCAGCGGCAAACCCTACTTTACTTTGCCCAAGGGCGCGTTCGGCATTGCGGGCGGCGCGTCGGGCTGGCAGGCGGGCGAGGTGGTCAGATTTAATACCTTCGGCACGCATTTGGGCGTCTGGGTGTTGCGTGCCATCCAGCCCTCGGCGCAGCGGCAGACCGAGGACGACGGCTTTGTCATGTGCCTGCGCGGCAATACCACCGAGATTTAAGGAGATTTTATGAGCTTTTTGAACCCCACTCCCGTCCCTGTCCGCCTCTACAGCCACACTGACTCCGAAGCACCACAACTGCCCGCCAATGACTGGACAGGCGCCCTCAAGACACTCCTCAAGGCCTGCCTCGTTACCGGCTACGGCGGCAAGCCGGGCGCTGGCTGGACACTGCGCGAGGAGAGCGACAACAAGGCCATCTTCCGGGCGGGCGATCCGGCAACCTCGCCGGTAGAGCTGGAGGTAGATAGCGGCAACATCACCATTACCACGTTTGATCTGCACTGGCAGGGCGTCAAGCAGGGCATCAATACAAGCTGGACGACGGGACAACTTAACCGCTACACCGGCGTCGCCGGTTGGTATCTAGTGGCGAGTGCCCGCGGCTTTGTCTTGTTGCCATTGGTGCGCATCGGCAACGGACCCCTTGTCGCCGGACTGGCATACTTCGGGCAGCCGTGCAGCAATCTCGTTGACCCCGGTCAGCAGGATTTTGTGCTGTGGCTCGCAAAATCCAACAATAGCAACTACGTCTCTGACGTAACACAGACCTTCCTCAACAGCAGCAACGTCGCCTGGACATCCGGCAGCCTGCGTGCCACGGGCAAGATTGGCGACGGGCGCAACGCCACGCCGCGCAGTGCGGCGGCACTTAGGGGCGCCATGCGCCTGCCAACCAACAATGACTTTGGCGCCATCCTCTACAGCGAGATCTACCTGCACCGCGCCGCCAGTTATGGCAGCAACAACTATGCGGTCAGCGGCCGCCTGCCGGGGCTGCTGGTCGCCTCACACCGTACCGTCAGCGACCAGACAGGGGATATCGTGCAGGTGGCGGGCAGCCAGCACCGCTGGCTGTTGACACAACAGGACACCCAAGTCAGCAACAATGCTGATGGACAGACCGGTCTGGCTGTCCTGGTCAATATTGACGAGTGGGTGTACTGATGCTGGAGACTATCTATTACGACACCGTCTATAAGGGCTACTTTGCCGGGCAGGACGACGGCATCGTCACCGCCGGCGGCAAACCGGCACGGCGGCAGGTGGTCTGCCTCGACGCCGTCACCCTGCAAATCGTCGCCCTCTGCTGGTCGCTGGACAGCGGCCATTACCTCGTGCGCGGCCTTGACCCGGCACGGCGTTACCTGCTGCTGGCGCGCGAGTACCAGCGCGGCTACGAGCCCTGCGCCTACGACTGGCTGGAGTGCGCCACCACCCTCGACAGCAGCGGACAGGCACAGCTGTGGCAGACGTGGCTGGCATAGGCGCGCAGCGCTTCCCCCTTCCCCGCAGGGCGACGCCCGCATACCTCGCGAACATTAAGCCCTCCTAAAACCAAAACACCATGAGCCAACCCGACCGCCTGCCGCTACCTCTCGCCCGTGGTGGCACAGTATGGCCGTCCGACCGCCTGCCGTTGCCGCTGGGTAGCGGGCAGACCCCACCGCCGCCCAAACCCAAGAACGTACCCATCAGCGGTTGCACCGCGCTGCGCACCGCACCCGCCGCCACCGTCAGCACCTGCCTGCGCGTCCACGACCACGGCGCGCGCATCAGCACCTGCCGACAGCTGCACTACCGTCCGGCGGCGGATATCGGGCGCTGCTGGCGACTGCGCATGACCCCGCTGCCGTCGCTGGTCGCCTGCACCCGCATCACCCTGCCCACCGCTGCCCCGGTCGCGCGTTGCTACCGCATCCATAACGCCGCCTTGCCGCTGCTTGGCGGCTGCTACCACGGGCACAACGTGCGCGGCTGGCTGCTGCGCCGCTGTGTTGCACAACACATCCCCGTCGCCGTGCCACTGCGCGGTTGCCATCGCCTGCGCTACCCCGTCGCGCCGCTGCTCGTCAGTTGCGCCACCGTCCACTACTGGGGCAAGGCGCTGCGCAGTTGTCACATCGTGCGCTATCGCCATGCGGTGCGCCCGCCCTGCGAGTATTACCCCATCCCGCTGCCGCCACCGCCGCCCGACCTCTCTCCCTGCCGCATCCGTCCGCCGTCCGACCGGCTGCCGCTACCCTTTGCCCGCCGCCGCATCAGCCGCGACAGCGCCCGCCTTGCCCTGCCGCTGCGCTGCTGGCACGACGGCAACACCAACGACCTGCCCATCCTCCCCGGATACATCATGCACAACAAGATTACCGCCGACATCAATGGCGAGCCGCTCGACCTGCTCGCCCTGACACTTACCACCGACACCGCCTCCTACTGCTGGCAGGGCGACATCACCTTGTCGCCCGCATCCTTTGCCAAACTCAAGATTGACCAACGCGCCGCGGGCGATGAGGCCGTCATCACCCTGCGCATCAACGGCCAGCGCTGGGACATCCTCGCCGAGGACTACCGCGACACCCGCAAATTTATCGGCCACAGCTACACCGTCACCGGGCGCAGCATCACCGCCAAGCTGGGCGCCGACTACGCCAAGGGCAGACACAGCAAGTACGACGCCGCCCGCTACGCGCGACAAATCGCCGACGAGCAGCTCAACCTGCTGCCCTACCGCATCGCCGCTTGGGAGGCGGTGGACTGGCTCATCCACGGCGACAGCTACACCGTCTCCGGACAGACGCCGATTGAGGTGATTGCCGACCTCGCCAAAGCGGCAGGGGCATATGTAGAGAGCCATCCCTACGAGGCGCAGCTCTTTGTCCGCCCGGTGTGGCGGCAACCCGCGTGGGCGAAACTGACGCCAGCGCTGACCATCCCTGCCAACCTCATCCTCTCCGTGTCTGGCCAGCGCCACATCAGCGAGCGCTGCAACGCGGTACGCCTGACGCCTGCGGCCGAGCAAATCGGTGGTGCCAAGGCCAAGGGTGGGCTGGTCTATCGTGAGGGCACCGACCAACAGCCGGAGGCCTCCACCCTGACCCACGCCGCCTACGCCGACACCGACGTCATGCGCGCCGCGGGCATCCATGCCTTGAGCGAGACCGGCACGCACAAAATCGAAACCGTGCAACTGCCGTGGGCGGAAAAATACCAGCTGCCGCTGGCGAGCCTCGGCGCGGTATGGGCATTTGCCGAGGCCGGACAGACCTGGCAGGGCGTCATCAAGGGCGTGAGCGTCGCGGTCGATCTGGACGGCGGCGCACCTGTGGTTACGCAGACCGTCACCATTGATCGCTATCTGGGAGATTAAGCCATGAGCAACATCCGCCAACAACTGATTGACCTCATCAACCCGCACCACCGCGCCGTCGCCAAGATTGTTGGAGGCAAGGGCGCGGACACGTGGGTAGGGGAGACCCCATCCGGCGGCGTGGTGGTTATCACCGGGCAGACGCAAATCGGCGAGAGCGTCTATTTTGACGCCGTGACCCTGCGCATCGAGGGCAAAGCCCCGGATTTGGAGTGGCAGGAAATCAGGGTCTGAAGCCCGTCAACTTATGGTTGAGCGACGTAACGCATAACATGACGCCTCGTCCAATCACGGGAGACTCTATGTATCTACGCTGCAAGAATTGCAGCAAACTGTTGGCTATTGGCAGCGGCAATCTGCAAATTAAGTGCAGCCGTTGCAAGGCCATCAACATCTTTAACAAACACGAATGCCGCGAGCATCGATGCTGCAACCCACAACATGGATGCCAGGCAACCTCACGGTAGCTGTTCGCATCTTCCTGTAACGACGAGCGCCACGAGTGCCATTGGAGATACCGATGACGCTCAAGACCTACACACAGGCACCGCTACCATTTACCGGACAAAAGCGCCGGTTTCTAAAACCATTTAAGGCGCTATTAAATGACCACATTCCCGACGATGGCACAGGCTGGATAATCCTCGATGCTTTTGGCGGCAGCGGCTTATTGGCGCACGTGGCCAAGCGCTGCAAGCCTGCCGCGCGTGTTATCTATAATGACTACGACGGCTATACCAGACGCCTGATGCACATCAACGATACCAACCGTCTGCGTCATATTATCGACCGTCTGACCCAGCACCTGCCACGCAACAAGCCTATCCCACCAGATGAGCGCGAGCGTATT
>ERZ772979.1930-NODE-1930-length-11082-cov-2.471388_pt1 | contig 11082 bp, 10 predicted proteins | sample MGYA00511130_ERZ772979 | MGnify/ENA primary metagenome ERZ772979 (study PRJEB29015, sample SAMEA2738103) | human oral metagenome | biome: human oral; feature: human-associated habitat; material: saliva | place: China | collected 2186 ... | reverse complement strand
GCTACAGTTTCTGCTGCGGTCTCCGTTGTCTTCGCCTGTGTAACTTCTTCCGGCTTAACAACAAGATAACGGATTACCGGCTCCATAATACGAACCTGGTTCTCGAGCTCGTTAGGAGTGTTTGCATCTCCTGTGAACGGGATGAAATAGTAGTAGGCTTCTTTCATGTGCTGAATTTCATAAGCCAGTCTCTTCTTACCCCACTCTTCGATAGGCTCTACAACAGTACCATTGTAACGGGTGATAAATCCCTTAATCTTTTCAATGGCTGCTGCTCTCTCCTCATCATCGAGCTTCGCACTGAGAACAACGCATAACTCATACTTGTTCATTCGCTTTTACCTCCTTTTGGTCTCTGGCCTTTCCTTTTGGAAAAGCAAGGAATAGTGATACAGCTAACAATGATAGCAAAGTTCTCTACTGATTGCAAGCATTAAAATTAGTCCACGTCAATAATATAAATCCTCTCCTTTGCCAGTCTTTGCAAAAGAGCATCTTCCGTATCGTCTGTATAGCCGCTGAGCTTTCGAAAGGCCTCCGGGTTCAATATTTTCAGCATCACCACCGGATCTTCCGGCAGTTCATCCTCCTCATCGGAAAGGGCCCCTTCCTCTGCCCGTCTTTCTAAAAGATCCTTGGTGGGAAGGGCATAAAGTACAGACTTTTCGATTTCTTCCAAAGGCTTTTCTTCCAGGCTAAGCTTTCCTATTGTCCGAAAGCCGTAGGGGCTGTAAATGCTTTCCGCCACGGGAATCAGGAAGCAGAAGGGCTCTCCCTCCTCCTCTAAAAGCGAAAAGGCATGGCGAAGCAGCTCTCCCATAATCCCCTGCTTTCTCTTTTCTTTCTTGGTACCGATGGCATAGAGGTAGCTTGCCGTAAGCTCCTTTTTAAAGAAGGACATTCGGAAAGGGTTGATATGGAGCATGCCCACAATCTCTCCCTCTTCCTCCATGGCAAGGATTCTCTTCGGTCTTTTACGATAATAGAAGTCCACAAAGGCTTCCGAATCCTCCGGGAAGATTTCCCGGTACAAGGCCTTCGTTCTTTCCTGTTCCGCCTCCGTTCGGAGAAGAAGAATTCTTCTATTCATACTCTTCTACGTCCTTCTCGTATTTATCCGTAAGATACTTCTCATAGCCCTGGAAATCCTTCTGCAATACCATGTATTTTCTGGCAAAGCCGATGGGATTATAGCTTTCCTTTGCCTTCCGAAGACCTTGCAGACCCATATCATCCTCCCGGTTTACCAGCTTTGCCTGAGGGAATTCATGAAGCAGAAATTCCTGGTTAATCACCTGATAAATTCCGGGGACATTGGGATTACCCTTTTCAATGGAAATGCTGGCCATTTCCTCACGGGGATTGTAAGCGCCGATGGAGAAGGCCTCCAGCTTTCCGTCTATGAATATGCCGCCGATATAATGGTCGATGGTAAAGCAGTTTTGTAAAACCTCGTGGATTCCCTTGATTTCATATTCCAGGGTTTCCTCTCCGTTTCCCTCCTCCTTGATTCGGTGGGTATACCAACGATCCAAAAAGTCCCAAACCGCCTGTTTTTCCAGACAGCGTATACTTCTGTATTCCCAGCGGCCCTCATATTCTCTCTTGAACTTGTTAACAAGATTCTTCTTCTTATGAAAACGCTTTCCCGGCAGGGTTCGTAGCTCCTCTGCATCATAGAGGTAGTCCTTGTAATCCTCCTCTTCCCGTACGATAAAGCGGGGATCCTCCTCCAAATGCAGGTACTTTACCGCCTCTTCATCCGCCAGATAGATTTTTAAAGGCTTTTTCAAAACCTGATTAAAGTAATCCTTAATCAAATCAAAATACTGAGGCAAATCCTCTTCGTCACAGTAGGGCGTGGCGGTATACTGCTCTCCGTCCTTCTCCATCAGAATAAAAAGAGCCTTGTCCTCCCACTCTGCTATGCGGGTGTCACAATATTCCGCCCAGAGGTAGCTGTCCAAAGCGCAACTATCACAGGTTTTGTTCGGTCTTCGATAAAAATAAGGAGCAATACGGACGGAGTCCTCCACCCGTATTGGCTCAAATACCAATTTTTTCGCATCCAATGCCATATTTGTCCTTCCTTTCAGGAACTGCTTACTACTTGGGACATTTTACCACAGAATGCAAAAAAGCTTGTGAAAAAATGATAAAATTCCTCCTTTCTTTTGAAATTTTTCATTCTTGAGAAAGACTTCTCTGTAGACTCTCTCCAAAGCAACAACGTTGACCGGTCTTAGCCTTACCATAACAAAAGAAAGGGCCTCTGCCTAGACTCCATATTCGGATAATATCCGTATACGGATAAGGTTTTAGCCCTTTCTCTATTTATTTTTCTTCTACTGCACCCACTCTGCAATTAATTTGATGCATCCATTCCGTTATTAATTTGATGCATTCATTCTATTACTCTCCGGAGCATCCATTCCGTAAATCTCCAGTAGCTCCTTCGTATAGACGCCCCTTTCTCGATACAGAATCAGGGGCGGTAAAATCCGAAGTTCCACGGAGGCTCCCCGCACCGCTTCCAAGAGGAATAGCTTTGCCTCTCCCTCCACAAAGGAATGAACCATCTGCAATCTTTTCGGCTCCAGGCCTTTTTCCCGTAAAATGCTGATAATCTCCGCCATCCGTTTCGGCCGATGCACAAGATAAAACTTCCCCTTAGGGGCCAGTAAATATCTTGCTGCCTCTGAAACATCCGTAAAGCTACAGCTCACCTCATGTCTTGCAATATTTTTCTTTTCCAGCGGATTTTGCAGGTCTCCCTGCATATAGGGAGGATTTGCGGTCACCACCGTAAAGGAGGAGGCCAGGCTTTTCCCCTCTACCGTCCTTTGCTCTTGGATTTTGCAAAGGTCTCCCTCCAGGATATGGATGCGCTCCTCTTCATTTAAGGCTACGGATCTTCTGGCAAGCTCCACCGCCTCCCTTTGAATTTCGATTCCGTAAATGCTTTCCGCCTCTGTTTTCGCCGCCAAAAGCAAGGGCACAATCCCATTTCCGGTACAGAGATCGAAGACTCTTCCTCTCTTTACCCCCTGCTTTGCGAAATTCGCCAAAAGCACCGCATCCGTTCCATAACAAAAGGCTTCCGAATCCTGAATAATCCGGTAGCCCTTACATTGTAAATCATCTATTCTTTCCATGAACAAATCTCTGCTCTTTTCCTTATAAGTCCTGTATTCGTTTCAAAGCCGGGCTTTCTGTCCTCTTTATCCTATTTTCCCTATGAAATCCATGCTTACGCTTCGTCTTTTCTCCGTCTTGGCTTAAACTTCAGCTCCGAAACCTCATACTCCCGAAGCTCCTTCTCATCTTCCTTTTCCAAGTTTACAATCAGCTTTACCTTCTGGTTTAAGACGGAAACGGAAACCACCTCTCCCTTTAAGCCCTCCTTGGTGGTGGCATAGTCTCCCACCGCCGGTAGCTTGGAGTTTAAGAACTCATAAACCTCTTCTTCATTTTTCAAGCAACACATCAAACGGCCGCAGACCCCGGAGATGCTACTGGGGTTTAAGGATAAGCCCTGCTCCTTTGCCATCTTGATGGAAACCGGCATGAATTCCGAGAGATAGGCGTGGCAGCAGAGCGGCCGTCCGCAATTTCCCATGCCGCCGAGCAACCTGGTCTCGTCTCTCGCGCCGACTTGGCGAAGTTCAATGCGTCTCTGATACTGTGCGCCGAGCTCTTTGACCAAGGTGCGGAAATCCACGCGCGTATCCGCGCTGAAAAAGAACAGCACCTTGTCATCCCGAAGCGAAAAGACCACCGAGATGATTTTCATATCGAGTCCGAGTGCCTCCGCCTTTTTCCTGCAGAACAACAGCGCTTCCCGCTCCTTGCTCTTATAGGCAGCCGCCCGCACGGCATCTTCCTCCGTTGCCCGGCCGAGGATGGCCTGCGGCGGGTTCTCTTCCTTGCAGCTGCAGAGCGTATAATTGCCAAGAATCACGGTTCCGTATTCCACGCCGCACTGTGTCTCACAGAGCACATGGTCGCCGCGCCGGAACTGTTCTTCCCCCGCACTATAGGTCTCAATGGTTCCGACTTCGCGAAAGCGAACGCCTATCACCTCCGTCATCTCTGATTACTCCCTCCGTATTGCGAGAAGCACAAGCTCTATTGTGAGTTCCTTACTCACATTGAGCCGCAAACGCTCCTCCGCCGTCTCGATTTCTTTTAAAATAGCGCCCAGTTGCTCATAGGACAGCGCCTTTGCCGCACGAATCAGGGTCTGTTCTTCCCTGGGGAAGATGAGCGCCGCGCTGTTTCCGCCGCTCTTGCAACAGAGCACATCCCGATAGTACAGACGTAAAAATTCCAGAAAAACTGCCGGATCCGCATAAAGTGTTGCCACTTCCGCCTCTGTGCGCTGAAAGACCGTCTCGTTGCAACCCGGCAGTTCCCGAAGCAGCTCCAGCGTCTTCCGATACCGAGAATAGACCTCTTCTACCTGTACCAGTTCTTCCGCCCGGCGGTAGATGCCGCGTGAAAAGCGCGCTGCCTCTTCTGCCCGATCCGGCGGTGCACCTGCCGCTCGCAGTCTCTTAAGGATTTCTGTCTCCGGAACCGGGCGGAACACGAGCCGCAGAACACGGCTCCGTATGGTCGGCAACAGTGCCTCTTCCTGCTCTGCGAGCAAAAGAATCATCGCATAGTCCGGCGGTTCTTCAATCGTTTTTAAAATCGCATTTTGCGCCTGCTGCGTCATCTTTTCCGCTTCTGGGACAATAAAGATGCGCCGCTCGCCGGAAAAAGGGCGAATCCGTATCTCCTGTGCCAGCTGTTCCCGCACCGCATCGACGCCGAGCGCTGTCTTGTCCCGCTGTATGGTGACCACATCCGGATGCGTGTCCGCCGCAATCTGAATGCAACTGTGACAGCGACCGCAGGGGCGCGTCCCCTCACCGGTGCAGAGCAGACGTTTTGCGAACGCCCGGGCCATGGTCAGCTTGCCGACGCCCTTTTCGCCGAGCAACAGATAACTGTGCGAGAGATGATTTCTTCTCACACTCATCTCCAGCTGGCGCTTCATCTCCTCCTGCCCCGGTACATCTTTAAAATCACACATATTGTAACACAACCTCATACAACTCGCCAAGGCAGCGCTCCAGATCCAGGTTTTCATAGCGCTTCCGAATACCGGCGGCCGATAACTTTTCTTCCGTATAGTCGGCTTCATCCGCCTGAAAACGACGCACCAGTTCCGGATAACAAGGCTCCGCCTCTTTTTTCTCCCGCCTGAAACCGCGGAGCAACCGTTCTCCGGCTGCCACTTCCAGATAGAGCGGTATCATACGTTCTCTGCCAAAGTAGGCACAGAACTTCTGATAGCTCTCAAGCGTACCGATGCCGATCCGGGAAACGGTTTCCGCCTCTTCCTCCGCGACACTTCCGTAACGCCAGAGCCCTTTTTCCGTCCGATAGGCTCTCTCCTCAATCATTCGACCGCTCTCCCGGAGGCACAGAAACTGTTCTTCCCCGACAAAGTGATATTCTCTTCCCTCTTCTTCTCCCTGCCGCTGCGGTCTCGTCGTATAAGGAACCAGTGGACGTAACATCGGAAACCTGAGCAGTAATTTCTGATAAACGGTATCCTTCCCGACCGCGCTCTTTCCCATCAGATAAAAAATATGCATGTTTTAATCCTCGGCAGGCGCTTCCAGAATGCCGTAATCCCGGCTGCCGTTCAGCGGCTCCATCCAGTCGGTCGTCCGCTCCCCGACAAAATTCTCTCCGGTCGGAACCGATTCCACCTGTCGGGCTTTTGCCTCTGTCGACTCGACAATGGCGGGACTCTCCTCCGCCGTTGTCTCCGGCAGACTGCCCTTTTCCGGTGCGATCAACGGTTTTTCGCTCTTTTGATAACTTCCGAGACGCCGCTTCTTCGTGAGCGGCACCGCAACCGCCTGATAATCCAGTACCTTGACTTCGGCGTTGATCGTTGCGCCCGGTTCACAGTTTTCCCAGTAGGCCAGAATACTGTCTTCCATCGCCCAGACCGGAAGCAACCGGTCATTGCCCTTGCCGAAATCTCCGACCCGAATTGTGCTGTCATTCAGGAGGTAGCTCTCATCGCCGCGTATCATTGCGAGCTGGCCGTAGACCGATCCCAGGGAACCCGGTCGGTACTCCATGTAGATAACGCCGGTCTCGGGATAGGGCAACATGCGCACCACGCGCCCCGGAAAAACGCCGCTCACAGCTTCGGCCTCTTTGGTTTTTACATTGATTTTCCAAATCTGACTGGACGGCGTCGCTCCTTCTTTCGAGAGCATCACGCTGTAGTAGAGGTCCGCATCCAACGCTGTCATCGCATCGATGGCGGCGCCGTGGCGCAGAAACTCCTTTCCCTCATCCGTCAGAACAGAAGGGCTCTCACCGGCCGCCGCCGCATAAAAATGTTGTGTGCCGACCGTGGCGGTCTCCGGTATCACATCCTGAATCACCGCATCCGAAAGAATATAGCGCCGCCCGTTGATACTCTGCATGTCCTCGCTGACCCGCTTTCCGAAACGATCCATGAGCACATACCGATTGTCCTCATTTTCCACATAGAAACCGGCTCCGATTGCGGCGCCGCTTCCCTCTTTGGCAAAGCGCTCAATTTTATTTTCGCGCGCGTACCAGACCGCCTTCTGCTGCACGGTATACCCGCTCACTTTGTCCGCAATAATCTGTGTGTCACTGCCTTCCCGGCGCACACGGAGCAGACTCGGCAGCGCGGCATTGTCCGCCTCCATGTAGAGATAGTAAATCCAATCGCCGTCAATCGTAATGGAATTCGCAATGATACCGGATGCAGCCTCTACCTTGCCGGCCTCTTTCATCTTCTCGGAGATTACCGTGCGACCTTGTTCCCGCTCTAATCCGCGGGTAATGTTTTCAAGCGCTCCGTTCTTCCCGAAGTGAAATGTTTCATGCTCCATGTTCTGATTGCCGGTCAGCACATATCCGTCTTCGTTGAAACAATATAGTGTATCGCCGTCCTCAAACCAGCAACTCTCGAGCCATTGCCCGCCTGCCGTGAGATAACTCCGCCCCCGGGCACTCTCATTCCAACCCGTATAGGCAAGAGCTCCGCTGCTCGCGGAAACCGTCTGCGCACTGGTCTCGACCGCACTGCTGACAACTGCCTTGGCACGATGAATCGCACCTGATTCCCGGTTTAAAAAGCCAAAGAGCAGTGAAACAGCGGCAGCGGTTGCGGCAATTGTGCCGAGTGTCAAAAGCCACTGCATGTTCGTCTGAAAACGACTTCCGGGACGCCGCTTTTTGGTTTCGCCGAGCAAACCGAGTCTCTCCTCGAGCGCAATCAATACCGTTGTGGCCTTTTCCGTAAGTCCCTTTTCTACCGTATAGTCCGCGGGAAATTCGAGTGTTGCCGGAATCTCTCTGCCCCGCTGTTTGAGGCAGTCCCGCAACAGGACGCGAAGCCAGGATCTGAAAATACCCGCTTCCGGGAGATTGGCACGCTTCTGCCAGACCTCGGCATAGAGCTCTGCCAACAGTTCCCAGGCTGCCTCGCCCGAAATACCGAGTGCCAGAATATCCCGATATGTTTTCTGATAACTGAGAAGGTATAAATCTTCGAAACCTGCGTTTTCGCCTGCCCGCGCACGCCGGATTGCATCTGAGAGCAGCAGCCCCGCCTGTGTGTTCAATACAGTCCCTCCTTCTTCACCGGTTTTTTATTTTACCATGAGTCAGAGGGGAACTCTATCCATACCGCCAAAAAAGAAGCCTTGCCGATTCTTTTTGCGGCTGAGCCAAAAAAGCAGCACTCCTGTTAACTCCTTACGATTGCATATTTACACCGGACGGAATCCGGAATATTCAAACTGTAAAAGACGGTTTTCGGCTTACATCAAAAAAGTTACGCAGAAAAAAGTCGGTACCGGCTTCCTGCGATTGTATCACTCGTTTTTCCGCTCTATTTTGACTGAGCGGAAAAAAAGAGTTGGTGTCGGTTCCTTGTGATTGCATTCCCTCATGTCGGGGTTGAACTTTCCTCATTGAGCAGGTATTGCAGCGTCACCGCTATGTTCCGGATTTCTTCTTGTATTTCATTCAAGGCCCGCCACAAGAAGGACAGATAACACGCTTCCTGACATTGTCCTCCAAACTTGCTTTGTCCACCCTTCATCTTGTTTCAAAGAGGATTCCCCCTCAACGCCTGATTCTGGTGTGCATCCCGCCATGTAGACAATTAAAAAAGCAAAAACCTTTTCCTGCCCGTTATTTCTGCCGGGCAGTTCTCATGCTGCCGCTTCATTTCATGATATTCCATTGGCGTCATAACGTTCGGTTTTCTCTGTACACGTTTGGTTGTGTAGCAGGTCATATATTCTTCGATTGCCTGAAGAAAGTCTTCTGATATGCTCCCCTCACTCTCCTTTTTACGAAAAAAGAGGTCTCCGGACTTTCGTCCGGAGACCTCTCACGCTTAATTCCTTAATTTCTTGCACCCGGTGCATAATAGTGTGCCGAACGAGTCTGCACAACACCGTTGACGGTCCACTGGCCCTTCTCATTGACATAGTAGCCGTCCGGCGTTCTCTGGTTTGCCTTCATCCAGCCGTCATCGCCGAAGCAGTAGCACTCCTCAAGACCGTCATGGTTGCTGTCAATCCAAGCCCACTTGACCTTGCCGGTCTCGCCGCGGTACCAATCACCGAAATTATCCTGCGTCGAGTACCACCATCTCTCCGGTGTAAATCTCGTATCTCTGACCCAGCCGATGTATGCAAATGCATTCGATGCCATCATCACGGAAACCATCGCCGCCGCTGCAAACACAGTCAATGCCTTTTTCATCTTATTTTCCTCCTCCTGTATTTTCCGGGAACTTCCGTTCCCTTTCTTCTGAAGACTTTTATATTTTAGCCTGTATACTTGTCGGATTCAAGATAAGAACTACCCTTAATCTTAACAGTTTGCTTACATAAAACTTAATATTCTGTCCCTGTCTCCCAGTGCAAGCGATGCAATGCTCCCTGTTTCTCGAGCTTCGCAAAATCCTGTTGGCGGAGCGCCTCGTATAGAATCACGGCAACCGCATTCGAGAGATTCAGCGAGCGAATATCCCCCCACATCGGGATACGAATGCAGGCTTCTCTGTGCTTTGCCAGAATTTCTTCCGGAATCCCCGCAGACTCCTTGCCGAACATAATATAGTCGTCCGGCCCGAAACTCACATCCGCATAGGTCTGCTCCGCCTTGGTCGTCGCAAACCACAATTTTCTGCCTGTCTTTTTCTGTCCGAAAGAAAGTTCAGGGTGCTGTGCCAGAAATGCCGCATAATCGTCATATTCACGGAGCGAGAGTTTCTGCCAGTAATCCATCCCCGCACGCTTCAAATATTTGTCTCCAAGAAAAAAACCGTAGGGCTTAATCAGATGCAGCGCCGTGTTCGTCGCAACACAGGTTCTCCCGATGGCTCCCGTATTAAACGGTATTTCCGGCTCGTGCAACACAATATTCATCTGTTCCTCTCCCTTCTCATCTCACTCCCATCTTTCTTCACGGAAATGCTAAACCCACCATCCTAGACAGCTCCTAAAAGCCGTAGTCAATCATTCCTCACCCCTTGTCATTCTACACCGACTCTGAGACAGAGGTCCGACAAATAGCAGGCCGCACAGTTCGGTGCTTTTGCCATGCAATATGTTCTTCCGAGCGCCATCAATCGCGTATTCCAAAGAATCCAAAACGACTCCGGAAGAACTGTCTTTAATTCCGCTTCCACCTTGGTCGGATCGGTCGCCGTCGCGAGTCCCAGACGTCTCGAGACGCGTTTGACATGCGTATCGACAACAATGGAAGGTTTTCCGTAAATCTCTCCGAGAATCAGATTTGCCGTCTTCCTGCCGACCCCGGGTAAGGTCAACAGTGCCTCCATCTCATCCGGTACGGTGCCGTTAAAGCGAAGCAGTAACGCCTGTGCACAGGCGCGCAGATTCCTTGCCTTATTATGATAAAACCCTGTTGTATAAATCTCTCGCTCTATTTCTTCCTGACTCGCCGCTGCAATGTCTTCCAGACACGGGTAATGTTGGTACAAGACCTTTGTTACCTGATTGACGCGCGCATCCGTGCACTGCGCACTCAGTATGGTCGCAAGTAACAATTTCCACGGCTCCCGCTCTGTCAAAAATTCCATGGGTCTGTCTTCAAAATGTACATTCAGACGATTCATAATCTGTCGAATGCGTCTCTCTTCTTTCTCCAATGTTTCCTCCAATCACAAAAAAAGTCACCGCAAGACTGCGATGACCTGACAAACGACTGAGATACGCGGGACTCGAACCCGCGACAACTTGATTAAAAGTCAAGTGCTCTACCACCTGAGCTAGTATCCCATCTTTCTTCACCTAAAACTATTGATATGGAATACCTTTAGATAAAAGAAAAATGCCTTGGACGGGAATCGAACCAGTGACATAAGGATTTTCAGTCCTCCGCTCTACCAACTGAGCTACCAAGGCATAAATTGCGGGGACAGGATTTGAACCTGCGACCTCCGGGTTATGAGCCCGACGAGCTTCCGGACTGCTCTACCCCGCGATAGTATGTGATGTGTTACCACACCAATTTGTTTGTTCACGGCGTTTGCCGTGGAGTGGGGGAAAGTGGATTCGAACCACTGAAGGCAGTGCCAGCAGATTTACAGTCTGTCCCCTTTGGCCACTCGGGAATTCCCCCATATTGTTTGGTTTGATACCAAAGCCGATGATCGGACTCGAACCGATAACCTGCTGATTACAAATCAGCTGCTCTGCCATTGAGCCACATCGGCACGACATAGATTGGTTTTGGTAGTGGGACCTACAGGGCTCGAACCTGTGACCCTCTGCTTGTAAGGCAGATGCTCTCCCAGCTGAGCTAAGACCCCAGTTGTGTAGATTGCTCTACATAAGACATATTGTCTCAATGGATGGAGGTGGATTCGAACCACCGAAGTCAGTGACAACAGATTTACAGTCTGCCCCCTTTGGCCACTCGGGAATCCATCCATATATAAGCCCTAAGGCTAGCGACCCGGAACGGATTCGAACCGTCGACCTCCGCCGT
>ERZ772979.1927-NODE-1927-length-11102-cov-3.045171_pt1 | contig 11102 bp, 10 predicted proteins | sample MGYA00511130_ERZ772979 | MGnify/ENA primary metagenome ERZ772979 (study PRJEB29015, sample SAMEA2738103) | human oral metagenome | biome: human oral; feature: human-associated habitat; material: saliva | place: China | collected 2186 ... | reverse complement strand
TGGCACTGATTGGAAACTATCTCCCAATCCCCTAAGAACGCGGCAATATGTTTTTATATACTGCCTGCAAGTAGTAAAGCTGTCGGCAAATTATGTTAGCAAATGATAGACAAGTATTGTGGCATGTCACTCAATCCCTTGATTTTCAAGGGAATTCTGCTAAGCACAATATTTTTGTGAAAAATCTGTAAAAGATTGAGACAGGATTCAAAAAATATGCTATAATTCCCGTATTGGTTATTGTGTTTAAGGAGGGCTTTTCATGGATTTTGAGGCACTGGTGAAAGCGAAGTTTGACGAGGCTTATGCGGCGACGGAGCATCCGAAGAAATTCTTCCTCACGGAGAACGGTCGTGGCGTTGTCGACGGCGGTGATATGTATAACGCGCTGCTCCACGATGTGCTCGATGTCGTTCAGCGTGCTGTTGTGGGTATCCTGAAGGACAGCCATCACAATCACTAAGAACCGAAAGAATGTGGCCGCCGCACAGTTTAGTGCGGCGGTTTTTTCTGTTGTCATTCCCGCAAATTATAAATTCTCTCCCCCTTTTCATCTGCATCCAATTATGGTACAATACCCGAAAATAGGCGATTTTTCCTATTCATACAGAGGATGAATGGAAAAGGACGCATTTGTCGTTATAGTTATCAAACTATTATAAATACACGTTATTCTTTCGTGTTTCAGGGGAGGATGTACTATGTTTTTTTCATCACGCAAGGATACAGAGGCGCAAATTTCCACCTCTTCACCCGGGCATGGCGACGCCAAGGCGCTGGAAAAGTATCTGCATGATCTGATCGACGGCGGACTGACCACCCCCGCCCCGACCATCCGCAGTCCGGAGCTGCAGAACCTCACACGGCTCATTGCACAGTTCGCCCAAAAGCAGCGGGAGACGCTGACGGAGCTCTCCCTCGACATCAACAAGTCGGTCGCCGAGACGGTACACGCCTCTGTCCAGCTCAACGAGCTGGCGCGCGAAAACCGCGCTGTCGAGACGAATGTCAAGGAGCTGGTCGACGTCGTATCCTCGATGGCAAATGACATCGTACATCTCGCAGAGGTCGTCTCCGAAACGGCAGATCAGACAGGTGCGGGCAAGGAATCAATGGCTCTCACGCAGACACGCATCCATGAGGTCGCCAAGGAGACGGATGCGGCACAGAGTGGGCTCACGGAGATGACACAGGATGTAGAGTCGCTCCATGAGCGCACAGCGAGCATTGACAACCTCGTCGTCACAGTCAACAGCATCGCGGAACAGACAAATCTGCTCGCACTCAACGCCTCCATCGAGGCGGCACGTGCCGGGGAGCATGGACGTGGCTTTGCTGTCGTCGCTGATGAGGTGCGCAAGCTCGCCGAACAATCCAAGAACTCCGTCGACGAGATCCGCGATCAGCTGACAAAGATCCGCACGGGAGTCGAACAGATCACGGGTGCATTCCAGCACATGGACAACTCCTTCCGTGCAAACGTCGATGCCGTTGAACAGGCATCCGACGAGACGGGAAAACTCACCTCCGTCTTTGACACCATCAACCACACGATCGACGACCTCGCACCGCTCGCCCAGCGGCAGTCAGCGTCATTCCAAGAGATGAACGCGACACTGCAGTCCACTGTCGGCGACGTGGTAAAGATGACCGAGGGCTCACGCACCTGCAACTACAGCATCTACGACTCGACGCGCAAGGTCAACGACGTACGCATGAAGATCGGCGGTCTGAAGCTCGGCTTTGGACCGAAGGAAATGATTGATTTTGCCAAGACTGACCACATGGTCTGGGGCATGAAGATCCATCAGCTCATCTGGGGCAATATCGACCTCAAGGCGGCTGACGTAGAGAACCATGCAATCTGCCGTCTCGGAAAGTGGTACTTCTCCGAGGGCAAGGAGAAATATGGTCACATGCCCGAGTTTGAGAAACTCGGCGTCGCGCATGAGAAGTTCCACAAGCTCTGCGCCGCAACGATTACGGCGTATTACAATCACAAGACGGCTGAGGTGGATCAGAACCTGCCCGAGATCCAGCGCATCTCCGACGAGGTGATCGGCTATCTCGACGCGATCAAGAAAAAAATATAAGTTTGTACGAAAAAAGAGCAGTCATGCGAAGATAGAATCCTCGCATGACTGCTCTCTTTTGTATTGTCAGCCCTGCTCGTAGTGGAATGGCTCAAGCTCCCAGAGAACGCCCGTAATCTGCTCCACATCCACATCGGAGAAGACACGCAGCGTCGGACGCACATCCTCCTCGGGGAAGATCGCAACGGTCGCAGCCTCCTCACCGTACTGGAAGAATGCCTCGACAGCACCACGGTCAACGTAGATGCGCAAGGAAAGAGTACGATCAACGTAGAGCTTAAAGCTGCGCGTACCGCGTCCCCCCTGCCGCATTTTCGTGCGGTCAATGGTCATGACCTGCTCCAGACGGTTGTAGCGAAACACCAATTTCTCCGCCCCATAGACCAACTCCAGCGCAACGGTGTAGGCCTCCCCCACCTCGATGTCGAGCAGCAGCTCTGTGAGGTCAAAGAGCTCTGTCTCGAAATGGCTCGTTTGCCCCGCCTCCAGTGTGCGCTCTGTCTCGCGGTGGCGCAATGCCTTCAGCTCATGTACCGGCTCGGAGAAGATATGCCCCTGACGCAGTGTCAGCACGCGCGGCAGCGTGAGGCTGTGCATCCAGCCCTCCGCGCGCGTCGGATAGTCGTCCTCACGGTCGGGCATCCCCATCCAACCGATGAGAATATGGCGCCCCTCATGCGTCACGACCTGCGGTGCATAGAAGTCAAACCCGTGGTCGAGCTCCTTGAACCGCCCGTGCATGAGCATCTCCATTGCGTCCATGGACGCATGCCCTGCGATATAGCCGGACTGATAGAGATTCTGGCGGTCGTAGGCACGCGCGGGCACCCCCTGCGGGCAGAAGAGCAGGACGTCATAATCCCCGAAGGAGAGGAGGTTCGGACACTCCCACATATAGCCAAAATCCTTCAGCTGTGTCTTCAGCTCGCCGCGGTAGACCCAGCCGTCCGGCGTCTCGCGGTAGATGAGGACACAGCCTCGCTCTTCCTCCGTCTGCGCCCCGATGATGAGATAGCGTACGCCATCGCGCTCAAACAGATAGGGATCGCGAAAATGCGCCGTAAAGCCGGGCGGCGGTCCATCGATGATGATCTCCTCTTTTTTCACCATCCCCGTCGCCTTCGTATACGTGCCGAAGCGCTGTACGGAACTGCGATTACCCTCCGCATCCTTCGCGTTGCAGGTGTAGAGGACGCGCAGCCGCCCGTCCTCCTCCGCAGCGCACCCCGAGTAACATCCGTCCTTATCATGTGCGTCGCTCGGCCACAGGGCGAGCTGGGGCACGCTGTAGGTACAGAAGTCGCGCGTCTTCGTGTGTGCCCACGATTTATTTTTATGCGCACAGCCGAAGGGATTCCACTGATAGAAAATATGCCAGCCATTGTGGTAGGCGAGCCCGTTCGGATCGTTGATCAGTCCGAATGGCATTTCGAGATGAAATCGGTTGTGACGGCGATTGGTGAAGGGGAAGCCCTCCGCCAACCGTGCGTCAATGTCCCGCTTGTCAAAATTCTCCACAGCACTCACTCCTCCGGGCGAAAGACGACAAAGGTCAGACCAAAGGCGACGGCAAAACCGATCACGTTGACGAGGATGTAGGCGGGCAGATGGTCAAGATAGAGCAGCGTCCCGGGCAGAACGGTGATGCCCATGCCTGTCCCCGCGAGATGCAGGAAGCCCGCTGCTGCGCCCGCGCACGCCCCGCCGACCAGACCGCAGATGAACGGGCGCATAAAGCGCAGGTTAATGCCGAAGATCGCAGGCTCTGTGATGCCGAGGAAGGCAGGAACGGCCGAGGAAATATAGAGGGCACGCTTTTTTGCATCACGGGTACGCGCTGCGACCGCAACAGCGGCACCGCCCTGTGCCACAATCGCACCGGTAATGATGGCGTTGAACGGGTCAACCCCTGTCGATGCGAGAAGCTGCACCTCCAGCGCGTTGAACACATGATGCACGCCGAACACGACGATCACCTGATGCAGACCACCGACGACAAAGCCGCCGATGCCGTACGGCAGCTCCAAAAAGGCACGCACTGCGCCAAAGACACCGATCTCAAGCGTGTGCATGATCGGTCCGATGATGAGGAGCCCGAGCAGCATCGAGACGAACAGCGTGAGGAACGGCGTGACAATGAGGTCAATGATGTCAGGCACAAAGGTCTTGAACCATTTCTGCAGACGCGCCGCAAAGATACCAAGCACGAGGGCGGGCAGAACCGAGCCCTGATAGCCGACCACGGGAATCGGAATCCCGAAGATCTCCATTGAGAGAGGGACGGCATCCCCCGCCGCAATCGCGTAGGCGTTCGGCAGCTGCGGAGCGACGAGCATCAGACCGAGCACAATGCCGATGACGGGCGTACCGCCGAAGCGGTTCATCGTCGACCAGCAGACGAGCGCGGGCAGGAAGGCAAAGGCCGTATCCGTCAGGATCTGACTCATACGCAGGAGATTTTCGTTCATCTCGATGCCGAGACTCTGTGCCATCCCGCGCAGCCCCATGAAGAGTCCTGTCGCCACGAGCACGGGAATGACGGGGACAAAGACGTCGCCGAGGGTGCGTGAGACCTTCTGCAGCGGCGACATCTGCTCGTACGCCTCCTGCTTTCCGCTGCCCGCAGTCGAGCCGAGATTCGTCCCCGCGACGAAGGCGTCATAGACCTTGTCGACAAATCCTGTCCCGAGGATGATCTGATACTGGGCGGCGGCAAAGAACTGTCCCTTCACGCCGTCGATGTTCTCGATTGCCTTCTCGTCGATACGCGTCTTGTCGTTGACGATCAGGCGCAGACGCGTCGCACAGTGCTCTGCACTGCGGACATTCCCCACTCCGCCGACATACTTCCAGATCAGCTTGGCGACGCGCTCTTCCTTTGGCAGATTCGGGTCAATGTCGTCCTCTGCCGCCTCCTCTGCCGCAGCCGGTGCCTCCGCCGTGGCTTCTGCATTGTGAGAGGAAATTTCTGCCCCATCCGACGCCAGCGTGATCGTCCCATAGTCTGCCGCATTGGTCACAAGGATGGGCGTCGTCGTCTCATAGCCGGCCGCGCGGATGGCGGCGGGATCGAACTCGATCAGCAGCTGCCCCTTCTTCACCGTATCGCCCTGCGCCACATGTGCAGTAAAATGCATCCCCCCGAGCTTCACCGTATCCACGCCGACGTGGATGAGGATATCCACGCCATCTGCCCCGTGAATCCCAATGGCGTGCTTCGTCTCAAAGAGCACAGTTACCTCGCCGTCCACGGGAGAGACCACGCGGCCCTCCGGGTCGGCTACCGCCGCACCACGCCCCATCGCCCCGCTCGCAAAGGCGGGATCCGACACCTCCGACAGCGGGATCAGCCGCCCCTGCAGAGGACTGTCCAAACGAATGTCCTTCATATAGTTTCCCCCTTATGGAAACGCCGATACATTCGGCACTTCCTTAGAACCCCGCGCCCCATGCGCATATCCTTCTAAAATTTTACTAATTTTTCTTTTCATTGTCAACGGAGACCGCCTATATCACAGCATAATCGGCAAAATCATTTTACAACCCAAAGCCCATGTGATAGAATAACTGTGGAAAGTTTTATTGTATACCATGGGGAGGGCATAAGAGATGGCTGTAAAGTATGAAGTCAGTGTGACTGCCATCGGCAAACTGGCGCGCAAATTCCTCGAGACCAACAGCAGCATTATCCTGCTGGACGAGGGAGCACACCCCAATCTCGCCGAGATGGTCATTGAGCACACATCAGGCGATCTGAAGAGCGACATCACCGTCGGAGATACGCTGACGCTTGGAAAGCAGAAATATAAGGTCACACGCGTCGGTGAGAACGCGAATGACACGATCCGCGACAGCGGGCACTGCACGCTGCTCTTTAACACAACAGGCTCTATGCCGGGGCAGATCGAGCTGGAGGGCGGTCCCGTTCCTCCGATCTCGGTTGGGATGAAGTTTTCCTTCTCCGGGAAATAATACAATAGAGTTTGTGAGAGCCAGATCAACCGCGATGCACTCTGGCTCTTTTCTGTACGCACAATGAAGGAGAATATCCATGAAAAAAATTCTTGCCGTATTGCTTGCCGCGCTGCTTCTTCTTACACTCGGCTGCGGAAGCACAAATACGGCAGTTGATGACGCAGAGGAAGAGCATGCTGCCCTCGACCTCGCTCAACCGCTGAAGCCCCCTGCTTCCTTTGAAGGAAAACGCGTGCTCGTCGCATTCTTCTCGCGCGCAGGGGAAAACCACGAAGTTGGCTACGTCGAAAAGGGAAACACGGCGCTCCTTGCTGAGCAGCTTGCAGCGCTTATCCATGCGGATGCCACGTTCGAGATACAGACGGTCATCCCCTACCCGATCGACCTCAAGGAGATGACCGAGGTGGCAAAGCAGGAGCAAGCCAAACAGGCACGTCCTCTGCTCGCATCAAAGGTCGATGATATGGCGCAGTACGACATCATCTACCTCGGCTATCCGACTTGGTATCAGGATCTTCCAATGCCGATCTACACCTTCCTCGAGAGCTATGACTTCGCAGGGAAGGTTATCATCCCATTCTCTACCGGATCGGGCAATGCAATGAGCGGCAAAGAGGCAGATATCCCGAACTATGCCAAGGGAGCAGAAGTACTCCCGGGGATGTGCATCCGCGGCAAGACGGTGCGTGATGATGCGACAGAGACAAAGAAGCGCCTTGCCGTCTGGCTGGAGGGATTGGGGTACCACAACTGATGCGGCCTCTACTCTTCGTTCTCATCACGCTCCTCATGTTCTTTCTGCCAAACCGTCTATTGACGACGGAGCCCGTGCATGAGTATCTGGGCTGTGCCCTTCTCATCCTTGGCGGCATCCATCTGTGGCTCGAGCGTGCCTATCTTCACGCGCTCTTTGGGCGGCGCCTGCCAATGACGGCACTCAATACGGTAAACATCATCATGCTCCTGCTCCTTGCCGGGACCTTGGTATCGGGCATACTCATCTCCCTCTACGCTCTCCCCATTGTGCGTCTGCGCGGACTCGCATCCATCTACGTCCACGCAGCTCACCTCTCTGCCGGTGTGCTGCTCTTTCTCGTCGTTGGCGTGCATGTCGGTCTGCATGCCCGCATGCTGTGGCGGGCTCTGCTGCGCCGTATCCCGCTGCGTATCCCACAGACGATGCCACGCGTTCTATATGTCGTCGGCATCCTTCTGACTGCGGCAGGCATCCACCGCTTTATCACGACGCGCATCTACGACAAGATCCTCTTTGAACACCTCTCATTTGGCGGACGCGCGGGAACATGGGCATACCAGTGCGACCTGCTCCTCATGTTCCTTGCCTGTGCATGCCTCGCCATCTTCTATCAGTCATGGCGCATGCGGAAATAAAAAAAAGTAAAAAGACGCTTTTCACCATACCGTGAGAAGCGTCTTTTTCGTAAGCACTGCGTTTATCTCGCCACCGTCACATCATCGCATCCATCGCGTCAAAGATCGGCAGGAGAAAGGAAAGCACGGCAAAGAAGATGAGCCCCGCAACAATGACGATCATGATCGGCTCGGCGAGTGCCGCCACACGCTGTCCGATGATCTCCGCCCGGCGTGCACAATACTCTGCCGCCTGCGGAAGAATGCGTTCCAATTCCCCCGCCTCCTCGCCTGCGGCTAGCATACCGCGCACGAGAGACGGCAGATAGGGGTCATCTGCCATGATCTGTGTGAGGCTGCGTCCCTCGATAAGTCGCTGCTCTATGTTGCTCAGCTGACGGCGGAGCGCACGATTTCCCGTTGCCGTACATGCCAGTGCCACGGCGCGGTCGAGGCGAATCCCACTGCGCAGGAGAACGGCGAGAACGCATAGGATCATCTGCCACGCACGACAGCGGATGAATACGCCCACAACAGGCAGGCGCAGGATGCAGCGGTCACAGAGAAAGCGCACCGATGGGATGCGCAGGAGCAGTCCAATACTGAGGGGCACGGCGAGAAGGACAAATACCGTCGCCGCAGGCGCATCGGCGATCTGTGCTGACACCGTGAGGAGCAGCTGTGTCGGCAGTGGAAGATTGGCATGCAGATCCGCGAGGAGTGCCGCGAAGATGGGCAGAATAAAAACGGTCATGAGGGCGATGGAGAGCACGACTGCCACCAGCAAAAAAAGAGGATAGAGGAGCGCGCTCCACAGTGCCTCGCGCATACGGTGCTCCTCCGTGAGAAACGATGCCGCCGCTCCGAGCACAACATCGAGCGATCCGCTCTCCTCCCCCGCGCGTACCATGCCGACGAGGACAGGGGAAAAGATCTGTTGCTTTGTCTCCATCGCCCGCGAAAGCGGCATCCCCTGCATGGCCGCATGATGTAGGTCATGAAGCAGACGTCCCGACGGCGACGATTCTCCCACGCCGTCGCGCAGGCGTTCCAGTGCGCGGTGCATGGGAAGTCCCACGGCGAGGAGGGCAGACAGCTCCTGAAAGAAGGCGATCCGCTCCTCGTCCGTCACGCCACTGCGGCGCGACAGCCACTGCCGTGTCTCCTGCGGCAGGCGCAGGGTGCGCCGCTCCTCGATGCACACGGCCGTCTCACCGCGCTCCATGAGCATCCGTGCCGCTGCCGGCGCGCTCTCGGCTTCAATGATGCCGTGTATCTTTCGCCCCTCTGCCGTGCACGCCGTATAAGAAAATACCGTCATGCGAGGACGCCCCGTGCGCGAAGCTCGGCTTCTGCCATCTCCGCCGTCTGCATCCCCTGCGCGGCACCGCTCATCATGAGCGTCTCGAGCTGATCATAGCGTCCCTGCCGCAGGACATTTCGCACGGCGGGGGTACCAACCAGCGTCTCAAATGCGGCAATACGGCCACCGCCCCGCCGCGGCAGAAGCCGCTGAGCAAAGATGCCGCGTACGACATCGGCAAACTGGGCGCGCACCGCATCCCGCGCATCCGCCGGGAAGAAGCTCTCCACGCGGCGCGCCGCCTGCGCTGCCGTCCCCGCGTGGATTGTCCCCACGACGAGCACGCCCGTCGCCGCCGCGAGGAGTGTCGCCTCAAGTGTCGCGCGGTCACGGATCTCACCCACGAGCAGGAGATCGGGATCCTCACGCAGCGCGCTGCGCACCGCGTCGGGAAAGGAAGCAAAATCCCGCCCCTCTTCCCGCTGACTGAAAAAGGCACGATCTGCGGTAAAAACATATTCGACGGGATCCTCAAGCGTGATGATATGGAGGGAGCGCGTATGGTTGACCGCATCGATGAGTGCGGCAAGCGTCGTCGTCTTTCCTGCTCCCGTCGCTCCGCAAAGGAGCACGAGTCCATCCCGCATCTCCAGCGCCGTGCGCACAGCAAACGGCATGCCGATCTCGTCGGGTGTCATGATGCGCTCAGGCAGGAGACGCAGGGAAAGAGCCATCCCCTCCTGCGTCCGATAAAAGTTTCCTCGAAACCGCCGTCCCTCCCAGTTCCACGCGGCATCGACATCCTGCACAGAAAGAAGAGCGCGCTGCGCCTCCGAGAGCATTTGACAGGCACAAGCCTCCATCAGTGCCGTTGTGGGGATGAGATCCTCCGCCATCAGCACGCCGTCACGGCGCAGCTGTATCTGCTGATGCGGTGCCGCATGGAGATCCGAGGCATTCACTGCCACCATGCGGCGCAGCAGTTCCTGCCACGCGTCCGTTTCATCCATAGAGTGCACGCTCCACCTCCTCTAACGTCGTCTCCCCTTCGATCGCCTTTGCCGCGCCGTCCTGCCAGAGAGAGCGCATCCCCTCCGCCTCTGCCGCGCGCCGCAGATCATCCCGCGATCTCGCTCCGAGGATCGCCGTGCGGATATGCTCGGAGATGGGCAGCATCTCATGTATCGCCATGCGTCCATGATAACCGCTCCCGTGACAGTGCGGGCAGCCGCGCCCGCGCACGAGCGTCATCCCTTCATGATAGAGCGATCCGAGGAGGAGCGCCTCATCTGAGCCTGCAGCGACGGTGTACGTCTCACGGCAATGCACGCAGACACGGCGCACAAGCCGCTGGGCAACGACCCCCGAGAGCGTCGCTGCGAGCAGATAGGGCGGCGTCCCCATCTCGATCATGCGAAAAATCGCGGCGACACAGTCCTCCGTATGGAGCGTCGAGAACAGCGCGTGTCCCGTGAGGGCAATACGCACCGCCATCTCCGCCGTCTCACGGTCGCGGATCTCGCCCAAGAGGATCTTCTGGACATCCTGCCGCAGTGCCGCCCGCAGTCCCGCGACAAAGGTCAGCCCCGCCTCCGGACATACGGCAAACTGGCTGATACCGTCGATGCGTCGTTCCACGGGATCTTCGAGCGTCATGATGTGACAGTTTGGGTCATTCAGCTCGGCGAGTGCTGCATAGAGCGTCGTCGTCTTGCCCGAGTTCATCGGTCCACAGACAAGGAGGAGCCCCGTCGGTCGATGGATGAGTCGTTCAAAAATCGCTTCGTTTTCCAGCGTGAAACCAAGCTCCCTGCAGTGAAGGAATCGCTCCGTCCCGTCCATAATGCGCACGACCATGCGCTCACCACCCACGACGGGAAGAACTGCCACGCGCATATCGACGCTGCGCTCCCCGTGTGGATAGCGAATCTGCCCATCCTGTGGACGGTTGCGCTTTGCCGTGTCGATGCCCGCCATCACCTTTAGACGTGCGATAACGACCGGGGCAATTGCCGCCGGCAGCAGGCTCGGATACGCGCGCAGCAGCCCATCGACGCGGACGCGGATGCGCAGTCCCTCCTCCATCGGCTCAAGATGAATGTCCGTCGCCTCTTCATCCAGTGCTGCATCGAGAACGGCGTCCACAAGCGTCAGTACATGACTGCCGCGTCCCTCCGAACGAGATGGCAAGCGCATTTCACGTACGACATTTGTCACAAGACGCTGCAGCATTTCCTGCTCCATCGGTATTGCTCCTTTCCGATGTGCCGTCATAATCCACCGCGAGGAGATACAGCCCGCCTGCCGGAGCCGTGGGCGGCGCGAGCCGACGATCCCGTGCCGCAAAGATCTCCGCAAAG
>ERZ772979.1926-NODE-1926-length-11102-cov-8.438943_pt1 | contig 11102 bp, 11 predicted proteins | sample MGYA00511130_ERZ772979 | MGnify/ENA primary metagenome ERZ772979 (study PRJEB29015, sample SAMEA2738103) | human oral metagenome | biome: human oral; feature: human-associated habitat; material: saliva | place: China | collected 2186 ... | reverse complement strand
AAAAATAGACAACTAACTTAGAATCAATTTCATCTGTTAGTTGTCTATAATTTTTATATTTTATTTTACAAAACTCACGTGCACGTGATCATAGTGATTAGCAGTTACACCACCACGATCAGGCATTAAATTCCATGTATTTGCTGGACCATAAATATTATATTGTGGCATATAGTATCTTTGTTTCCAAATAATATAATATACACCTAATTCATTCATATTTTTAGTCAGATATTCTGCAAGTTGATCTCCTTGTGCCGAACCTACTGGAACCATAAAGTCGACTGACATACCTGTTCCATGTCCATGTCCAGTTCCATCATCATCACCCGCTCTGAACATTGAAAAACTTGTGATTCCAAACTTTTTAGCTAATGCTACTTTCATTTTTTTAGCATGATCTGTTAGTCCATTCATAGCTGGATCAGCTAATTCAGCGGCTGTTACTGGTGGTAATCCCTTCGCTACTGTAATTCCTTGTTTCGCTTCTGCTTCTTGCTTAGCTTTCGCTTCTGCTTCTTGTTTTGCTTTCGCTTCTGCTTCTTGCTTTGCTTTTGCTTCTTGCTTTGCTTTTGTTTCGGCTTCTTGTTTTGCTTTTGCTTCTGCTTCCTGTTTAGCTTTCGCTTCTGCCTCCTGTTTAGCTTTCGCTTCTGCCTCCTGTTTAGCTTTCGCTTCTGCTTCCTGTTTTGCTTTCACTTCTGCTTCTTGTTTTGCTTTCGCTTCTGCTTCCTGTTTTGCTTTCGCTTCTGCTTCTTGTTTTAGTTTTGCAACTGTTGCTTGCTTAGCTTTTACTTCAGCTTCCTGTTTTGCTTTCGCTTCTGCCTCCTGTTTAGCTTTCGCTTCTGCTTCTTTTATTTTTTCCTCAGCAGTTACTTCTCTTCTTTCTACAAGTTTATCAAGAGTAGGATTTTTTGTTGTATCCCCTGATACTGCCATTAGTGGTTGATCTTTATTAGTATTATCTTCAATATCATAACGAACAGTTAAAGTAAAAGTATGATTACCCATAGAAACTACATTTTTCACCGTTTCTCTCTTTACAGCTGTATGAGGTAATTTCTTCGTTGGCGTTTCTGCATTTACATCAATCTCATATTCTACCACTTCACCAATTTTAATTTCATCTTTTTTTACTAGATATTCTTTTTTATCTTCGGTTGTAATTCTAGCTACTACGTTTTTTACATCTTTATCAGCTGTAAGTTGAACATAATAATGTCCATTTTTTTCTATAATAGTCGCTTTTACATTTTTTGAATTTATATCTATTGCAGCATTATTAATTTCATTAGCAACAGTAATTGCACCTGATGCTCCAACTAATAATACTAAACCTGTTAGTATTCTTCTTGTTAATCTCGATTTTCTCATTAAAATCCTCCTATGACTTTATTGTCTGTTAATTATACACAATTTTCACAATTCAAACAATACAATATTTAATTTGTAATATTGTTAATTCCTTTGTTACATAATGATTACAAGAGCTTTCATAACTTACCGAAGCCTATATCTTGTATTCATGCGTATTAAATTATTTACTTTACACATTTCTTATCATAATACTGTTAATAAAAATAACAAACTTGTAATATAAAAAACAGCTAACTAAGATTACTTAATTAGCTGTTAATAAATATTCAAATTAATTATTAAATATAAGAATTACCGTCTAAGAATTTTCCAGGCGTTGGAGTTGAACCGTTATATCCACCTGTGTTATCTTGATGTTGTACTAAGAATACTTGACCATTAACTATTTTAACTCCTACACCTACTAATGATGAAGTATCTGAAAGAAGTGTATTTCTGTGTCCGTATTTATGAGCTGGTGTTACATTATGTTCTTCTGAAAATAGTTCATATAATAATTGATAAGCGATTTGATCAACTGTACCACTTTCTCCTACTTGAACTACATTGTAAAGGATACTATTAGCTCCTGGGAAACCTGCATTTCTAGCAGCCTCTTGCTCTAGATTAGTTCCTATCCCATGAACTCCCGCATGCACTCCACCATTGTTTGCCACGTAGTTAGCACGAGCTACCGTTGCTGTATTTAATGCTGCATTTTCTGTTAACAGTTTTTTATTGTTATTACCGCGCAATTGATTTAATTGTCTAATAAACGATTGTTTAATTTGTTCTTCTTTAGTTCTAGCAACTGGCGTTGTAGCTGCTGGTTGAGTAGTTTGTTTAGTTGCTTCAGTTTTCACTTCAGTTTTTGTTTCTGTTTTTGGATTATTTAACATAACACTTCTAAGTCCTGACTCACCTGGTGCAGCAACTGTGCTCGCTACTCCTGGTGTAGCTGACGGAGCTACATTTGCTGGTGTGTTTGGCTTAGCTGGCGTTTCACTAGTTTTTGGAGTCTCTGCTGATTTTTTAGTTTCTGCAACTTTTGGTTGATCTGCAGGTTTAGTAGTTTCAGCTGGTTTTGTTTGCTCAGCTGGCTTTTTAGTTTCTGCAGCTGGTGCTGAAGGTTTTGGTTGTTCCGCTTTAGCATTAGGATCTTTTTTCAGATTAGCAATACTTGGAACATCTGTTGGTTTATCATTTTTTTCTTCTTTTATTTTATTTTTTTGATCATTGTTAGCTTTTTGTTGAGCTTTTACTTCGTCTGTAGCTACTTCATAACTTACAGCAATTTTGAAAGTGTGCCCTGCTAACTCAGTTACAGAAGTAAATGATTCTTTTTTCACCCCTGTGTGAGGTAATTTTCTAGTTGGAACTTGTGCTTTCATATCTAATTCAACAACAACTTCTTCTCCAGCTTTGATAATATCTCTTTTAATTAAAAATTGAGCTTTGTTTTCAGTTGTAATACGTGCTACAACATTCGCTACTTCTTTATCGGCTACTAATTTAGCATAGAAGTGTCCTTCTTTTTCATATACACTTGCTTTTACATTTTTCACATTTACGTCTACTGCGGCAGGTTGTACATCAATAGCTTTAGTAGGTACAGCCGTTATTCCTGAAAATAACACTAGTCCCGCTAGAACCTTACCAGTTAATTTTAATCCCTGTTTTCTCATAGGTATTTTCTCCTTATTAACAATTCTTTAATAATTACTTCTCCTATATTATAATTCATTTTCTAAATCATAATCAATAGATTTTCAATTTTGTAATACAAAATACATTTTGTAACAATTTAGAAATATTTGGAAGCGTTTATGTAATTTTAGTTTCCTTAGTTTAAATATTAACTTAAAATAAGAATTTAAACTATAAAATAAATTTATCTCTTTTAAAACTTATTAAATCAGTATTTTAAAAATATCTTATCATTTAAACTTAAAACTAAATTTAAAGTATATTTAAGGTTCAAAGCTTATAATGTATTCATAACTAGTAAATAGTTATAAACTTCATAAACTTTCCTTTTCTATAAGAGACCGAGACAAATGTGCTCGATTCTTTTTTTGTTTAAAAAGGACAGATACTAGCATTTTAGCTATATCTGCCCTTTTTTACTTCTCATAAATATCTTCTTTTAAAATAGAACTTTGTTTTACCTTTAAATTCCCTTCTTCTATTATTACTATATTTAATTTCCCTCCGTAAACACAACCTCCATCTATATTTATTCTATTACTTTTTTCTTCGTAATATGGTTCTTCTTTTACAGGGCTATGTCCATGAAATACCTTTTTATTATATTTTTCATTACTACTTAAAAATGGTTCTCTTATCCAAATCATATCTCTATGCGTTTGATTCCAAAAATTCTTCGTGAAATCTACTCCGGCATGAATAAAATAGTAATCTGAACTTTCGTACCTAGTTGGTAGATTTTTTATCCATTTTCTCAAATACTTGTATTCATCAGCAAATTTTTTGAAATAAATTCCTCTAGTTTCTACTGTAGCTTCCGGATAGAATGATTGCAATGTTGTTAATCCACTATTCCTAAAATAATGATCTTGTCTAACAGAAAGATTATTACTATATCTAGCCTCTTTTATCGCTAGGTTAAACATATCTTCATGATTTCCTAATAGCACTACATGCTGAGGATTTTCTTGTTGAAGGTTATAGAAAAACTCCCAAACCAACTTTGTATTCTTTCCCCTATCACACATATCACCTAAACAAATGAGTTTATCATTCTTACTATTAAAATTTATTTCATCTAATAGTTTCTTCATCGTATAAAAGCTACCATGAATATCTGAAATTACTATTGTTCTCATAAAAACACCTACTTTATTTATCTCTTATTTCTATAATAATGCAAAATTACAACATTGTAAATAGCAATCTTCCTACTATACTAATATCTTTTTCTGCTATTTTACTTTTATTTATTTTTTCTTTCAGTTATCATTTTTAATCAAGCTTTTCACGTGATATAATGTTAGTAAATTATCCAGAAAGGAGTAGCATATGGAAAATAACTTGCTTTGTTTTAAAAGCACATCTAGGCTTACTGCTCTCTCTTTACCAAAAATTTATAAAGAGGGATTTTTCACAGAAGATGGTGTTTGGACAAAATTAACAATCATAAAAGGTAAAATGAAATTTGCTTTTCTTAATTTAGAAAATGAAATTATTAGACAATATTCACTAAATCCCAAAAGTGAAGTTGAACTTATTAAACCTCTCAGTATTTTTAAAATTACACCCAACTCTACGGATTTACAATTCAATCTAGAATTTTATTGTTCGCGTGAAGACTATTTCTATAATAAATATAATTTTAATTATCCTCATCTAGAGGTTATTAAAGCAACAAAAATTATAGAGCCATGTAAAACATTAGATCTTGGTGCCGGTAAAGGGCGAAATTCTCTATATCTTTCATCATTAAACTTTAATGTTACGGCAATAGATTACAATGCTGAGTTTTTACACGAATTAACAGATATTTCTATTAAAGAACAACTAGATATAAATGTAATTGACCATGACATTGCAAATGCTAATATTAAGGGGAGTTATGACTTCATTTTCTCTACAGATGTTTTCATGTATTTGAACCCAACAAGAATTCAAAGTATTATTACTAACATAAAACAACAAACACACCTTAACGGTTACAACCTAATTGTCAGTGCATTAAATGCGACAAAACATGGTCGTCCTCTAATGCCACTTCCTTTCACTTTTATTGAAGGAGAACTTAAGGAATATTATAAAGATTGGAAAATCATCAGTTATTCTGAGAATATTACAGCTTCTCCTTATCCATATGCTATGATACTTGCTCAAAAAGTGTCATAATAAAAACTAAGCCCACAAGACTTTTCGTTTTCTTGTGGGGCTTTTTTCTATTCAATATTTTCTCTAATATCTTTTTGATACCAAACTACATCATACCAACGATTAAATTTATAACCTACTTTCTCAAAGTGAGCTACTTTTCTAAATCCTCTTTTTTCATGGAAAGAAATACTTCCTTCGTCTGGATAGGCAATACATGACGTCAATCTACATATTCCTCTATCATAAAGTTGTTTTTCAAGTTCAGAATACAACTTCTCTCCAACACCTTTACCACGAGCTTTTTCATCTAGATAAATTGTAATCTCAGCTGTCCATTTGTATGCATCTTTTGGATAAAACTCACTAGCATAGGCGTATCCTAGTATGTCATTCCCTTCTGTTGCTACTAAAAACGGATATCTTTGAATAGATTTCGAAATTTTCTCTTCAAACTCATGTACACTCGGTACTGTATAATCAAAGGTAATGGCTGTATGTTCTACATATGGTCTATAAATATTTACCAACTGTTCAGCATCTTCTAGTTCAACTGTTCTAATATTTATCATGATTTTCTCCTTAAATACTTTCTCTTACGAAATCAATAATTGCCTTAGTAGCTTCTTCTTGTTGAGCTCCTCTAAATCCATGTCCCGCTCCTGGAATTTCTTTTAATTTAGCATCTTTAAATGTTTCAATTGCACGACGTGAATAACTTATCGGTGCAACATTATCGTTTGTTCCATGTACAATAAGAACTTTTCCATCATAATTCTTCATATCATTATAAACATCATAGTCTAATGATTTTTCGAAATAAACTTTTCCTACTTCATTTCCTCTATGATTATAAACTTCTGGAATATCTGAAACTGATTTGAACAATTCTCTTGCGTCATCAAATAATACAAACGCTGGGAATACTAATATTAATCCTTTTATCTCTTCCTTAAGTTTGGCACCCTCAATAGTAGATACGACTCCACCTTGGCTTTGACCTAATAAGAAAATATTATTTTTATCTACAAAGTTTTGATTTTTTAATGTGTTTACTACTACGTCGAGATCATCAACCTCTGTAAATACAGACATTTTTAAAGTGTCATTTCCACTTCGACTATTTTTATTCCCACCCATAAAATCAAATGAGTAAACTACATATCCTTCTTTTGCTAAACTCTGAGCGTAATAATCTTGTCGTTCAGCATTACCTCCAAAACCGTGAGAAGCAATTATTGTCGGTAGTTTTTGTTCCTTATAATTTTTTGGTGCCGTTATGTATCCGTATATTTTCTTCCCTCGATCTTCAGCGTAAAGTTCTTCTTTAACTATATTACTCGTATCAATATTTGAAGTGTTTGTCGAAGAGTTTTCTACAAGACTATTTTCTCTATCTTGTTGATTATTTTTTGGAGAAAATTGTGATTTCACTCCAAAAGCTACTGCTACTATAGCAACTAATGCCACTATTCCTATTATTATTTTTTTAAAATTCATCTATCCTTCTTTCTTGTATCTAATTTAATATTAGTACATATCCTATTTTACCCTGTTAAAGATTGTCTTTCTTGATTTTATCTAATAAAGCCGTACATCCTTTAGTTACATCATTGAATGTTGTTTTGAAATCTCCTGTATACCACGGATCATCGATAATTCTATCTTCTCCAGCATATTCTAATAATTTTTTTACCTCTCCTGTTTCTCTACCTGCAATAAATTTTTTAATATTCTCTATATTGCTGTCATCCATTCCTACGATATAATCTGCATCTAAATCATTATCATTTAGAATACGAGAATACATCCCTTCTACCCCGATACCAACTTTAGCAAGTTCTTTTTTAGTTCCACTGTGAACTGGATTACCGTGTTCCCAACTACTTGTTGCAGCTGAATCAATCAGTATTTTTTCACTTAAACCTTCTTTTTCTACCATATCTCTAAATATTGCTTCTGCCATAGGTGAACGACAGATATTTCCTAAACAGACAAATAACACTTTTACCATTTTTTCAATACCTCACTTATATTTATTATCTATCTAATTATAACACAAAGAGATTAATTCAACATAATAAAGATAAAAGTGCTAATCACACATCTTGTTTTATTTTTATATTTTACATGATATAATGAAATTAAATTTAACCGTCAATAAGGAGATTAGTATGACAAAAGACTTAGTATGCTATAAACGATTACCAATTTGGACAACTGAAACACTTCCTAAACCATTTAGGCAAAAACACAATACTAGAAAAGACGTCTGGGCAAAATTAACTATTCTTAAAGGAAAACTCCAATTTACAGAATTAACTGAAGATAATGAAGTTGTGAAGGAGCATATATTTACACCTGAGAGTAATATTCCATTCGTGGAACCACAAGCATGGCACCGTGTTGCACCGTTATCTGATGATTTAGAATGTTTCTTGGAGTTCTACTGCGAACCTAAAAACTACTTTTCTAACAAATACGATATTAACCCTGCTCACTCTGAAGTAGTAGAAGCCCTAAAGACTATTAAGCCTTGTAAAACATTGGACTTAGGATCTGGACAAGGTCGAAATTCTTTATTCCTTTCTAAACTTGGTTTTGAAGTGACTGCCGTGGACAATAATATTCCTGCTCTTGAATTTTTAATGGAAACATCTAAAATCGAAAATTTAGATATTAAAATAGGAAGCTATGATATAAATACAGCGGCTCTTAGAAATACCTATGACTTCATTCTTTCAACAGTAGTATTAATGTTTATCGAAGAAGAATCTATACCTAAAGTTATTAAAAATATGCAAGACCAAACTAATATAGGTGGCTATAATTTAATAGTAGCCGCAATGTCTACTGACGATGCTCCTTGTCCACTTCCCTTCCCTTTTACTTTTAAAGAAAATGAACTAAAAGAATATTACAAAGACTGGGAATTTATTAAATATAATGAAGATTTTGGACAACTTCACAAGACTGATGCTAATGGTAATAGGTTTAAACTACGTTTTGCTACTATGCTAGCTAAAAAAATTAAATAAATTTTTTCTGTAAGCTACTTTTTTGACACCGTTATCAACTCATGTTATAATTTTAACTAATCATTAAAACATTTGGGGTGCTTTTTGCTGAGAATATACCCATAGAACCTGATGTTGTTAGTACAGTCGTAGGAAAATGTTTATTTTTAATCAAGTCTATTTTAAAGTATATATATAATTTAAAAATACCTCTTGTTGTTTTAATGAATACAAATAACAGGAGGTTTTTCTTATGAAAAAATGGTCTACAAAGGACATTATTATTTTAGCTTTAATAGGTTTCTTATTCGGAGGGATATTCCTTGCCGCTGGTTGGGTTTACGCTATTCTAGAGACAGCACTTACTCCATTAGGGTATGCACCTTTTGCAAATTCAATTTTATTTGGGTTGTGGGTTATGGCTGCACCAGTTGCTGCAGTATTAATCAAAAAACCTGGTAGTGCTACACTTGGAGAAGTTCTAGGCGCTTTAGCCGAAATGCTATATGGTTCATTTTTCGGAGCTGCAGTTCTTGTTTCAGGTTTGGTTCAAGGATTAGGATCTGAGTTTGGATTTTTCATCACTAAATACAAACGTTATGATTCAAAATCACTATTTCTTTCTGCAATAGGTATTACTGTCTTCAGCTTTGTATATGAATATTTCAAACTTGGTTATGAAGCATATTCTACAGGTATGATTATAGCGTTGTTTGTTGTTCGTTTTATTTCTGTAGTAGTTTTCGGAGTTATCTGCGTTAAACTAATCTTGAACATCGTAAATAAAGTACAAAACAGCGGTAGTAAATAATGAATATCATAGAAATCGATAATTTTTCTTTGAAAATTAAAGATAAAGTCTTATTTGATAACGTTAGTTTAAAAATAAAAGAACATAGTTGGTTAGTCTTAACCGGAAATATTGGTAGTGGTAAGTCTACCCTGCTTCGTACTATTTGTAAATTAAATAAAGAACATTATGAGGGAGTAATTACTTACAAAGGGAAAAATATTGTTGATATTCCTATGCAAGAACACGTTAAAAATATTGGCTATGTCATGCAGCATGCAATTAATCAGTTTGTTATGCCTACTTTGGAAGAAGAGATAATCTTTGCATTAGAGAACCTATGTTTAGAGCCACAGGTTATTAACAAAAAACTGGATTATGCTTTATCTATTACAAATACTCGTGAAATTTCTACAAAGCATATCCATACATTGTCTGGAGGAGAACGTCAACGAGCTGCTTTTGCAGTAGCATTAGCAATGGGAAGTGAAGTTCTAATTTTAGATGAACCTTTTGCGAATGTTGATAAGAAGACTCGTAATTCTCTACTAACTCTTCTAAAAGACTTAAACAACCATGGTGTGACTATAATCGTGTGCGATCATGAGCATCATCTATACTTGAACTATGCAGATACCTTTACTTATCTTTCTGATGGGAATTTAGAGTTAGTAACAAATCCAACATCTAAAAATTCTAATGTGAAATTGTGCAACAACACACAGTCTGAACAAATTTTAAGACTAGAAAACATTTCAATTCAACAAGGGAACAAAGAATTATTGAATGTCGATGCTTTTCATATATTTAAAGGCATTACGACTTTAACGGGAGATAATGGAACAGGAAAAACAACATTATTACATGCTATTTCACAATTAAAAAAATATGATGGAAAGATATACTTTAATGAAGAAAAGGTAAAAAAATCAAGAAAGTTATATAAAAAAATAAGTACTTGTTTACAAGATGCCTTCCAACAGTTTATTAGCTTAATGCCTCGTGAAGAGATCTCAATGCAAAAAGATATTTGGGATCACGCTACATTATGGCAAGAGAGACTTTTAAAAGAATTTGATTTAGAAAAAGAACTTGATAAAAGTCTATATTATTATAGTGGTGGCCAGCGGAAACTTATTCAACTCATGTGTTTATTAAGCCAAAAAACTGAGCTATTGCTTCTTGATGAACCCTTTACCCATCTTGATAAAAGAGCATGTTCGTTTATAATGGATTGGATTGAAGAAAATAAAAGACTTACTGGGCAATCATTTATTATTGTAAGTCATAGATTAGAACCACTAGATAATAGGAGCGATTATCATATTGAAATTTCAAATAATACACTACATTATATAAAGGAGGATTGTTATGCAGAAGAAAATAATTAGTCCTACTCTTACTCTTATTATAATGTTATTAACTATCTGGATTTCATTTAGTAAACTACTAGTACCAAATATTATTATAATTGCTATAACAATATGTTTACTTTTATTATCAAAATATTGGAATAAACTTCTAATTTTTATTTTTCTACCTCTCCTACCTGCTATAGGTTCTGCTTGGGCTATCATTGTTCATAGTTCTAATTATAAATATGCTCTTTTAATTTTCACTAGGACATATAGCTTTGCAGCCTTAGGATTAATCTTGGCAACATATATTTCACTTGTAGAATTACTAAAATATTTTGAACAACATGGACTTTCTTCAAATATCGTATACGGACTCTTAGTAGTAATTCAAGCATTACCAAGAATACAATATGAAACTCAAATGATTACAAAATCTAGTCGTCTTCGTGGTATATTTTTACCGTTTTGGTCGCCTTATTACTATGCTAAAGCCATATTTATCGCGTTAACTTGGCAACCTCAAATATCTGAGGCGATGACAATCCATGCTTATGAAGACTTCAAAGCTCGAACACACTATAATAAATACACTATCGATAAAATCAAAAGTCTCTTTATTATAGTACTTTTCTCAATACTATTAATACTTTTATTAATCATAAATAAATAAAAAAAGGCTCTTTGTCAAATTCGGGGCATGGAGAAAAATAGGAAATGAAATCTAGGCAG
>ERZ772979.1925-NODE-1925-length-11102-cov-13.283335_pt1 | contig 11102 bp, 7 predicted proteins | sample MGYA00511130_ERZ772979 | MGnify/ENA primary metagenome ERZ772979 (study PRJEB29015, sample SAMEA2738103) | human oral metagenome | biome: human oral; feature: human-associated habitat; material: saliva | place: China | collected 2186 ... | reverse complement strand
CTATCTCCGCCGTCGATACCCCGGCGCGCCAGGCCTTCGTGGGCGAGCTCGTGCCTCAGGACAAGATGGCGAACGCTGTCGCCCTCAACGCGACCGCTTTCCATACTGCGCGCCTGATTGGCCCGGCGTCGGCGGGTTTCTTCATCGACTGGTGGGGGGTGGGCCCCGTCTTCCTCATCGATGCCGGAATGTTTGCCGCCCCCGTCATCGCGCTGGCCCTCATGCGCGGCGACCGACTGTATCCGCGCACGCTCGTGCCGCGCGCCCGCGGCCAGCTGCGTGAGTCCGTGATCTACGTGCACAGTCGCACCGATATCCGCATTATTCTCGCGCTGATCTTCGTTGTGAGTGCGCTTGGCATGAATTTCCAGATGACGAGCGCTCTCATGGCCACGACGGTGTTCGGCAAGGCGGCGGGTTCCTTCGGCATTCTCTCGACCTTCATGGCCTTCGGCTCGATTCTCGGATCCACGGGAGCTGCGCGCCGCGCTCCTCGCCTGCGCACGATTCTCATGGGTGCCGCCTTCTACGGGACCGCCGAGATTCTGCTGGGCCTGTCGCCCTCGTACTGGTGGTTTGCCCTCCTGTCGATTCCTACGGGCTTTGGCATGCTGACGATGAATACGAGTGCGAACGCCCTCGTGCAGACGCGCACCGATTCCGATAAGCGCGGCCGCGTCATGGCCCTGTATTCGCTCGTTTTCCTGGGTGCGACGCCGATTGGCTCGCCGCTCGTCGGCTGGGTGGGGACGATGTTTGGGGCGCGCTGGTCGATCCTGGTGGGCGGCATCGCGTCGCTGGGCATCGCGCTCATCTGCGGGGTGTGGGCGATGATCCACTGGAAGGGGCGCGTCGTGCGCCGCCAGTCCTTCCCGTGGGTGGGCATTGAGGCTGATTCCTCGGTGGACGCGCCAAGCCGTTCGATCGACGCCCTCTGACGGGCGCCACCGGGGAGTTTAGAGCACCCGCTCCAGGCAGTAGTCAATGCAGGTCAGGAGCGCCTCCACGTCGTCGACCTCCACGCTCGGCCACGTGCCGATGCGCAGCTGGTTGATGCCGACGCCTCGGTAGGCGCCGATGTCGACGATGCCGCGCGTGCGCAGGTGTGCAGCCAGCTCCGAGGCGGCCACGGCCTCGTCGATCTCGATCGTGGCGGTCACGGGGGAGCGCCACGCCGGGTTCTCCACGAAGGGATGCGCGGCCAGGTTTGCCTCGGCCCACTCGTAGATGAGGGACGAGGCCTGGGCGCAGTGGGCGCTCACCGCACTCATGCCGCCGCGCTCCAGGAGCCAGCGCACCTGGGCCTGAGCCATGATGATCGTCGCGAGCGCGGGGGTGTTGAGCGTCTGGTCTTTGCGCGAATTCTGAACAGCTGCGGTCAGCGACAGGAACTGGGGGACCCAGCGTCCGTCGGAGCTCTCCTCGATGCGACGCGCGCGCTCGATGGCGGCGGGGGAGAGGATGGCGACCCACAGGCCACCGTCGGAGCCGAGAGCCTTTTGGAGGGAGAAGTAGTAGGCATCGACCTGTGTGAGGTCAACGGGGGCGGCGCCAGCGATCGACGTGCCGTCTACGAGGGTGAGCGCCCCGGGGGCGTTGACCCTGTAGACGGGGGAGGCGACGCCGGTGGAGGTCTCGTTGTGGGGGTAGGCGTAGGCGTCGATGCCATCGCGCGGGGTCACGGTGACGAGTGAGCCGTAGGGGGCCTCGTCAATGAGGGGATTGCTCAGGTGCGGCGCGCGGGTGGCTTCGGTGGCGAATTTCGCGCCGAACGCGCCCCAGGAACCGAACGCCGCGCGCGAGGAGATGAGGCAGGCGCAAGCCATGTCCCAGAACGCCGAGGCGCCCCCGTTGCCCAGGACCACCTCGTAGTCGTCGGGAACCGCCAGGAGGGTGCGCAGGCCGTCCTTCAGCGAGGCGACCACGTCGCGCACGGGCATAGCGCGGTGGGAGGTACCCATGAGGAGCGGTGAGGAGAGCGCTTCAATTTGTGCGGCGCGCACCTTGGAAGGGCCGCAGCCGAAGCGTCCGTCTGAGGGGAGGAGAGCCTGGGGGATGTCGGGAAAAGCCACCATGACGACAGCCTAGTCCCCTCATACCGTGTATTTCCATCACGTTCATTAATCGAATTATCGTGAGCGTGCACACGTCGACACGCCTGTTTTTCCGCATCAACGCGTCGTTCCACGTGCGCAAAGGAAGGTGACCCTATTCTGTGTTTATTACATGCCTGATGAAGGAGGGCACCATGGCAGACCTGATCGACACCACCGAGATGTACCTCAAGACCATCCTCGAACTTGAGGAGGACGGGGTCACCCCCCTGCGTGCGCGCATTGTCGACCGCCTGGGGCACTCCGGTCCGACGGTCTCGCAGACGGTCGCGCGCATGGAGCGTGACGGGCTGCTGCATGTGATGGGGGATCGCCGCCTCGAACTGACCGAGGCTGGTCGCGCGCATGCGACCGAGGTGCTGCGCAAGCATCGCCTGGCCGAGCGCCTCCTCCTCGACGTGATCGGCATGGAGTGGGCGCAGGTTCACGACGAGGCGTGCCGCTGGGAGCATGTGATGAGCGATGCCGTCGAGGCGCGCTTGCAGGAGCTGCTGAGTAACACGTGCGTGGATCCCTACGGCAATCCCATGCCCGGCTGTGAGCAGCTGGAGGGCGCTTATTCTGCTGAGCTCGCGGTGCGTTCGCTCGAAGCTGGCGTCCTCACGCTGGCGCGTATTGGCGAGCCGATCCAGGCGGACGCGGAGCTGCTGGCGTCCTTTGACGAGCTGGGCCTGCGTCCTGGCGCTCGCGTGGAGCTGTCGGCGCACGGCGATGTTGTGCGCGTCGCGGCCCTCGACGAGGCCGGGAACGTGCGCGGGTACCTGACGATGCCGATGGCGTTGGCGGCTCATCTCTTCGTGCGGGGTGAGTGAGCGCTCTTCGTTGACGAGGCCGGGGCCTGCGGGGGTCTCGGCTTTTGTCATATCCGGGAACTGTCTCGAATGGTGGACTACCCGCAGAGGCGTTTTCCTGAGCAAACGCGGGGTAAATGTCACGGAATGGTAACGATGAACTCCGGTGATGTTACCGGAACGTGACATTGGCCGGGTGGTCAGGGTATAGTGAATACCGGTCATCAGACCACCCGCCTATCCGGCACCCGAAGTGAGACGACGGATAGAGCGGAAATTTCGTCTCACGCGGGGAACCCAACCGCGGCTCCTCGGAGCCTTGGGGTGAAGCTCGCCAGCCGAGCCGGACTTCCCGTCCGAACCCGACAGCTAACCTCGCAGGGAAACAGGGAGAACATGAGTGAAGACTTCTAAGCCTGCTCCGCGTCACCGCCTGGCACGTCGCCCGCTGACCGACACCATGGTCGAGGGCCTCAACGCCTCCGCCGCAGCTCGTCCGATCGCCTTCGCATCGGCAGCCGGTGTTGCGCTGACCGCGATCGCCGCTGGCGTTGCGAACGCCGCCCCGGCGACCCCTCAGTCTGAGCCGCAGAGCGCGGACCTGAACACCACGACCGTCGCCGTTGATGATGTGACCACGGTTGAGGTTCCGGACATCGCGTGGACCGCCGAAGAGGACGCGACCGCGTCCGCTACCGCCGAGGCTCCCGCACCGGCACCGGCTGCCGCCACCCCGGCCGCCGAACAGTCCGATTCCGCTGCTTCCCGCTCGGAGTCGCGTGCCGACGCCACCTCGGGCGATATCTCCGCTCGTCAGGCCGCCGTGAACGCCTCGGGTTCGGACATCGTGTCCGTCGCTCTGGGCCTGACCGGCATCCCCTACGTCTACGGTGGCGAGTCCCTCGCGGGCCTCGACTGCTCCGGCCTGGTCAAGTACGCGTACGCGGCTGCCGGCATCAACCTGCCGCACTCCTCGTCCGCCCAGACCGCTGGTGGCACCATCGTGTCTGACCCGCAGCCCGGCGACATCGTGTCCTACCCCGGCCACGTCGCCATCTACATCGGCGGTGGCCAGATGGTCGAGGCCACGGTGCCCGGTCGCCTCTCCCAGATCTCGCCGGTTCGCGCTGGCGCCACCTACGTGCGCTACTGAGCCTGCGATAGACAGCTGGTGATCCCCGCAGCCCGCACGGGCTGCGGGGATCGGTGCGTCCAGGCAGGTTGGGCTTTCGCTGGCTGTCAAAATGCGGCACAATATAAGTGACTGCCACCACGAGGAGGACACCATGAGTTCTACCGAAGTCATTCTGGTCGGTGTCGATGGCTCGACGGAGAGCCTTGCCGCCGTCACCTGGGCCGCTGATCGCGGCGCGCGCACCGGAGCGCGCATCCATTGCCTGTGCACATACGCGCTGGCCTCCTACTCAGCCGCCGCCCTGGATGGCGGTTACGCCGTGCTTGACGACGAGGCCCTGAAAGCCGGGGCTGAGCAGGTCGTCGAGGAAGCGAAGGCCGTGGCGCGCGAGCGCGGCGCCACGCATGTGTCCGGCTCGACCGAACCGGGAGACCCGGCGGGCGTGCTCATCGACTTCTCCGCCGAGGTCGACATGATCGTCGTCGGTTCCCGCGGCGGCGGTGGATTCGCTGATCGCCTGCTCGGTACCGTCTCCTCGGCCCTCCCCGCGCACTCCAAGTGTCCCGTTGTCGTCGTCCCGCGTCACACCTCGGGCAAGAACTTCACGCCCGTCGAGCGCATCGTCGTCGGCGTGGACGGCACCGAGCAGCCGTCGTGCGCCCTCAAGCGCGCGATCGGTGAGGCGAGCCTGTGGGATGCGCGCGTGACAGCCGTGTCCGCCGTCCCGATCGCGGTCGGCCCCTCCGTCATGACGTGGACGCCCACCGGCGTCGACCACTCCGCCCTCCTCGCGCAGGTACGCGAGGGCATGGATGCGGCCATCACGGCTGCTCTCGACGGCAAGGACGTGCACGTCGCACGCCACGCCCTCGACGGCTCCGCGGCGTCCCTGCTCATCGAGTTCTCGACCGCCGTCGACCTCGTCGTCGTCGGCACACGCGGGCGCGGAGGCCTGGCGGGGGTACTCCTCGGCTCGACCTCCCAGACGGTGCTTGGCCACTCGACCTGCCCGGTCATGATCGTTCCCTCCGCCCACCTGGGAGAGGGGACAACCGCGGTGCACACTGAGTGGGAGCGTCGCTAACTCCACGTCGGCACGAGGCCGGGGACCGAAGCGTGGGTACCCCGGCCTCGTCCGTTTTATGAGCGAGTGACGGCCCACTGACCCGGCGTCCGCAGCCGGTGAGGGGGCAACGCCGCGCGCACTTTGCTACAGTGGGCGCGGACAACTTGTCACGCCCTCGTAGCTCAGGGGATAGAGCACCGCTCTCCTAAAGCGGGTGTCGGACGTTCGAATCGTCTCGGGGGCACAGTAGAAGGACGCCATGCGTAACGCTCTTGGGTATTTCGTGACCGCCGTGGCCGCCGTGTGTTGGGGTGCCTCCGGTGTCTCGGCCGAGTACCTCATGGAATATCACGGCATCGAGCTGACGCTCATCAGCTTTTTCCGGATGTTCATCTCGGGCATCCTCGCCCTCGTTTATGTTCTCGCGCGCTCGCGCCGGATCACGGCCCAGCACCGCGAGCTCGTGACAACGAGGCGCAACTGGCTCCCGCTCGTCTCCTACGCCATCTTCGGCTTGGCAGCCTGCCAGCTCAGCTACATGGGCGTCATCCGAGCCTCCAACGCCGGCACCGGCACTGTCCTCCAATACCTCGGCCTCATTCTTATCGTCGTCTGGGTGTGCCTGAGCCAGCATCGCTGGCCGCGTGCCAGCGAAGCCGTCGCAATCCTCCTCGCCCTGGCGGGAACCTTCCTCCTGTCCACACACGGCTCCCTCGACACCCTCGCGCTGACCCCTGTGGCCCTTGCGTGGGGCTCCATCGCCGCTCTTACCCTGGCAATCTACACGCTGCTACCCGCCCGCCTGATCGCCGACTACGGCGCCGAACTCGTCGTCGGCTATGGGCTCATTATCGGTGGGGCTGGGGTCGGCCTCGTCGGGCAAGTCTGGCGCTACTCGATCACGTGGACACCCGACGTTATCCTCGCCATGGCGATCACCGTCGTACTCGGTACCGCTGTCGCCTTCACCGCCTACCTGTGGGGCGTCGACCGCATCGGCCCCGTGCGCGCAAGCCTCATCGGAAGCGTCGAACCCATCGCCGCGGCCGCCCTGTCCGCTCTCGTCATGGGTACCTCCTACACCGGCGTCGACATCGTCGGGATGATCCTCATCGTCGGCGCCGTTGTGACCATTTCCGTTGTCGACCTCCTCCGGGCGCGCCGCGTCACATAAGAGGGCGGTGCTGCCGTAGGGTTAAAACGTGGTTCCTAGTATCTTTTCGCGACGTTCCGCCCCCGAGCCCGAGGCCACCTCAGCCTCGTCCACCTCGACGCACCCGACCACCCTCGTCGGCACTGCGCGCGAGGCGTGGCGCTCGCGCCTCGACCGTGACATTGCCGCCGACAGCGCATCGCTGCCGACGCTGTCCCTGTCCGGCGCACACCCCGGAGGCCTCGCCCAGCTGTACACGGAACACCCCGTCCGCCTGAGCCTGCTCATCCGCGAACCCATCGCCCTCGGTCGCGCCCTCGATCGGGCGCGAGCACTCATCGCCCGCTCCGAGCAGCGTGCGTCCGCACACGGCACCGGTCCCATCCACCTGGGGATCGGCACCGCCACGTGGGGCAGTGGCATGGACACCACCACCGTCCCCGCCCTACTGCGCCCGGTGCGCCTCGTGCGACGCGACGACGACGTCCTCATCGCCCTGGGACGAGGCGCGATCCTCGCCCCCGAACTGGCCGACGCACTGCGCGCCCACGGCGTCGACGCAGACGGCGAGACCGTGCTGGCCACAGCCAGCGGAACCCACGGTTTCTCCTCCTCACAGGCGATGAACGCCCTGCGTGAGCTGTGCTCCGCGCTGCCGCGCTTCGATATCCGCGATGAGCTCGTCATCGGCCTCTTCTGCCACCCCGCCACCGCCCTCGCTGCCAGCCTGGCCGAAGACGTCACGGCCCTCGAAGACTCCCAGGTGATCCGTGCGCTCGCAGGAGACCAAGACGCTCGCAACGACCTGATCGCGCAGGCGCACGAACCGAACCCGGCAGACCGTGACCCGTGGGCAGAAAAAGGCGTCGGTGACCTCATCCCCGTCCAGCAGGACGCCGTCGAGGCAGCCTCCGAGGGGCACAGTGTTTTCGTTGATATTCCTGCCCACAGTGACGACGCCTCGGTCGTGGCAGCGATCCTCGCCGACGCCGCGGCAACCGGTCGCTCCGTCCTGCACGTGTCGACCTCGCCCTCGCGCTCAATTGCCGCATATACGCGACTGTCCGACCTCGGGTTGGCCGACATTGTCGCGAACATCGACGGCTACTCGGATGCGCGTCGCACCCTCGCGGCCCGAGTTTCCTCCGCCATGGAGGACACCGCTCCGGTCGTTGACCAGGAGAGCGTCGACGCCATGCGCGCACGCCTGCGTCAGGTTCGCGGGGCCCTGTCGTCCTACGCGATTGCCCTCCACGAGCCCTACGGCCGCTTTGGCGTCTGCGCCGCCGATGCGCTGCGCGCCCTCACCGACCTGACGAGCGGCGAGAACGCGCCTACCACGCGCGTACGCCTCTCCGAGGAAACCCTCTACGAGATCGCCGTGGACCAGGGCGAGAGCGCCCGCGCACTCCTGCGCGAAGCCCTCGCATCAGGCACTCTCTCGGGGGGCTCATCCTCCGCGTGGGGCAACGCGGTCCTCACCTCTGACGAGCAGGCGTCCGATGTGCTGCTGCGCGTTGACCGCCTCTCCAAGACGCTCCCCGAACTGCGCGTCCACATCGCCACAGTCGCGGGCGAGGCCGGCATCAAGCCCGCCGGCACCCTGGCTCAGTGGGACCGCCAGCTTGCCATGTTCGACGGCATCGCGGACGTCCTCGATGTGTTCCAGCCCCGCGTGTTCGAACGCAGCGCTGCCGACATGGTCATCGCGACCGCCCCCAAACAGTGGCGCAAAGACCACGACATTTCGATGAGCCGATCGGAACGCAACCGCCTCGTCAAGCAAGCCCAGGACCTCGTGCGCCCCGGCGTGCACGTGCCCGACCTGCACCGCGCTCTCATCCGCGTCCAGGAGCGCCGCGACGCATGGTGTGCGGTGTGCGGCGAGGATTCCTGGCCGATCCTCCCCGCGAAGATCGGCGAGATCTCGGCCCTCACCGATGCTGTGCGCGACGACCTTGACGCGATCGCCCCCGTGTTCGTCGCCGAAGAACCGGACCTGGTGGGCACCCACCTCCAGCGCCTGACGACCCTCATCGAGCGGTGGGCGGGCGACACCTCGGCGGCGCGCGAGGTCCCGGCCCGCCTCGCGATGCGTGAGCGCCTCGCCGCCCGAGGCCTCGACAAGCTGGCCCAGGACCTCGCCGACCGCCACGTCGAGGACAGCGCCATCGACACCGAGCTCGACCTCGCGTGGTGGGCCTCGTTGCTGCGCGCCATGCTCGCCGCACAGCCCGCGCTCGGCGGCGTCGATCCCGGCGCGCTTGAGGACCTGGCCCGCGAGGGGCGTGAACTGGACGAAGAGCAGGTGGCCTCGCTCATCCCGCAGGCCATCACGGGCGTGCGAAGGATCCGCACGAACGCCCTCGCGGCGCGTCCGAGCCAGTACGAGGAGCTGCGTGAACTCCTTGCCGACGGGAAAGTGCCCAGCGACCTGGATCTGCTGGTCACCTACCCCCTCGTGCGACACCTGCTACCCGTGTTGATGACGGTTCCCTCGATGGTGCCCACCCTGGCTCCCACGGGACGCACCGTCGATATCGTCGTGCTCGACGGTGCGGACGGACTGCCCCTGGCCGAGCTTGCGCCGATTATTGCCCGCGGCCACCAGCTGGTCGTCATTGACGATCTGGCAGCGGCCTCGGAGGGTGGCGCGACCCGCGAACTCGCTGGCGTCCTCCCGGTCCTGCACGTCGAACCCGGACCGCGCCGCCTCAACGACCAGGTCGCCCTGCTGCTGGCCCGCTACGGCTATGAGCACGCCGGCATTCCCGTGCCGTGGACGGCCTCGAATGCACCCGTGAGCGCCCGCTGGGTTGAGGCGACGGGCATGCCCGCCCCCGGCGCGCACGCCATCGAATCGACAGCCGCCGAGGTGCGTGCCGTCGTCGATGCCGTCATCGAACACGCGGTGGAATCGCCCGAACGCTCCCTCGCCGTCGTCGCCCTATCCGACCGCCACGCCGGGCGCATTCGCGACGCCCTGGAGACGGTGCGCGCCGAGGAACCCGGCCTGGCCTCGTTCTTTGACCCGGCGACGCCCGAACCCTTCGTCGTCGTCGGCCCCTCGCAGGCCGTGGGTCTCACCCGCGAATCGCTCATCGTGTCCGTGGGCTTCGCGAAGACGCCGCACGGGCGCGTCATCCACGATTTCGGTGTCCTGTCCACCGAGAGCGGCGCAGACACCCTGGCCGAGATTCTGCGCGCCGTGCGCGGCGACCTCACCCTCGTCTGCTCGCTTCACAGCGAGGAGATCGACCGTGATCGCCTGGGACACGCGGGCGCGCGGATGCTCGTGGACCTCATCGAAATCGCAGAGGGGCATGCCGGAGAAGGCATGGACGCGTGGCCGGTCCTGGCTGGCGAACCGGACCGTCTGCTCGTCGACCTCGCCGAGCACCTGTACTCGCGTGGCCTCGAGGTCGTCGCCAACGTCGGTATCCCCGGCGGCATGCGCATCCCCCTGGCCATCGGGCACCCGGACTCCCCGGGACGCCTGCTGCTCGCCGTCCTCACCGACGACGAGGAATACCTGGCCGAGCCCAGCCAGCGCGTGCGCGACCGCGCCCGTCCCCGCTGGCTCGAAGCCCAGGGCTGGGCCGTCTACACCGCCCTGTCGATGGCGCTGTTCATCGACCCCGAGAAGGAAGCCTCCGCGATCGTGGATAGCGTCCTCGACGCCCTCGAGAAGCTGCACGCCACCCAGGATGAGCCCGTCGTCGCCGTCCCGGAGCGCGTCGTCGATGACGAGGCCGCGGAAGAATGCGTGGAAGAAGCGTCGTCGGCTGAGACGACGTCGGGTGCTGAGCCCACGTCGGGTTCGGAGGAATCGGAGGAATCGGAGGGCGGTGCAGAGGAGCCCGCGGCCCCGCGCATGCCGATGCTGGACGACGGCCTCGACGAGGAATCCAAGCGCCGCAAGAAGGCCGACGAGGACACCACCGGCATGCTGCTGGCCATCAAGCGCAAGGAGCGCGCCTCCGAGGAGAACCGCGGGCCTCGCCCCGCGATCGCCAAGGGCCTCCCGCTGGCCGCCTACTCCGACGATCAGCTCGACGAGATGGCCGCCTGGGTACGATCCGACGGGGTGGAGCGCACCGACCTGGAGACCGCCGAAGAGCTGCGCGAGGCCCTGGGCATCACGCGCCGTGGCTTCCAGTCCGACGCGGTCCTCGGCAACGTCGTGCGCCGCACGAAGCCCGCGGCCGCGCAGGAGACCGGTGAGGCCTCGGCCTCCGAGGACGTGGCGGCTGAGGAATCCTCCGATGAGTGAGGCGACGCCGCGTAAACGTCGGCGCGTCGCCCGCTACGTGTCCGACGTGGATCGCCACCTCATCGCTGAAGGCCTGCCGCCCTCCTGGGAGGATCGCGTGCGCCCCGAGGACACGCGCCCCGGTTCCATGGCTGATGCCCCCGACCGTGGGGACGGGGCCAACGACGCGCGGCTGCTGGAGAACGTGCCGCCCCACTCCCAAGCGCGGGCGTAGGGTCCGTGCCGCGAGCCGCACTTGGCGTCGATCCGATGCGTGATTTCCCGGTAATGTCGCATGCAATTTCCCTGTCAACTTTTCATGCTTTCAAATATAGGCGTTGCAATTTCAACGTTTGTCGGGGTGGCTGAAAGTTCGGGTAGACGAATTGCATGCGAAATTAGGGGCGCAATGTTGCGTAGTGTCGCGGGGATACAAAAAGGCGGGGCCGATGTGCATCGGCCCCGCCGTCCCTCAGAAAGAGGGGTCAGATGCTCAGTGGCGCGGCGTGCCCTGGGCGAGGGCGTCGCGGATCTCCGTGAGGAGCTTGACCTCGTCGGAAACCTCGGCCTCGGGAGCCTCGTCCTCAGCCT
>ERZ772979.1920-NODE-1920-length-11112-cov-2.675409_pt1 | contig 11112 bp, 13 predicted proteins | sample MGYA00511130_ERZ772979 | MGnify/ENA primary metagenome ERZ772979 (study PRJEB29015, sample SAMEA2738103) | human oral metagenome | biome: human oral; feature: human-associated habitat; material: saliva | place: China | collected 2186 ... | reverse complement strand
AGCATCATCAGGTACAAGAAAGGAAAGGAGCTCTGATCGAATCTTTTCAGCCAAACAATGTCCTCCCCCGCTTTACCGTTATGTATATATCGAAATCATTATAACACAGTCTGCAAAGAAGTTGTATCCATATTACTCGTCAAACGCAGTACCGTCAAGCAGCGGCAAAACAAAGACAACCGGCGTCTCATATGGATGGATCTTCCGAATCGCACGCATCGTCTCATCAATTCGCCGTTCTTCAACGCGTACCTCGACCTTTAGTTCCTCCGCCTCGGTAATCTCGCCCACGTCTCCCTCATAAGGATCTGCTCCTGCAAGAGTTCGCCATGTCCCCATCACAGGACTATAGGCAAGGCAGGAGTCATAGTTCCCGATATGTCCGGCATCCACCACCTGCAGTGCCTTTTGGAGTGCAGGAAGATGTGTTCGCGGAATAAATATTTCCATCTTTACATACTTCATGGGCGCAAACTCCTATTATTTCTTCGTGTCAAGAAGTCACTCGATGCTCAGTCCGACATCACTGCGCAGCTGTATCGCCTCAGCAATATGAGATGCTCCGATGATCGGTTTTCCATCAAGATCGGCAATCGTCCTCGCCACCTTAATGATGCGGTCATGCGAACGTGCCGACAGCTGAATGCGGTGAAATGCTGCTTCCAGCAGATGCTCTGCATCCTTCTCCATCGTACAGTACTTCTTTATCATGCTGTGATTCATCTGTGCATTACAAAAGAGCCCGTGACGTTCTAGGCGCTCCCGCTCTATCGTACGTGCCCGCACTACGCGGGCACGTATCGCTGCAGATGACTCGGCCCGCTGCGTCGCATGCAAATCCGCATAATCCACACGCGATACACGAATATGAAGATCAATACGGTCTAATAACGGCCCCGACAGCTTGCGTGTATAACGTTTGATCTCCCCCGCAGAACATTCACAGGTATGATCTTTGTCGCCAAAAAATCCGCAGGGGCACGGATTCATCGCAGCTATTAGAATGATACTAGAGGGAAAGGTCAGTGTTGCGTTCGCACGCGACACCGTAATCTGGCGATCCTCAATCGGCTCGCGCAGCACCTCGAGCGTTTTCTTGCTGAACTCCGGCAGCTCGTCGAGAAAGAGTACGCCGTGATGGGCAAGCGTCACCTCGCCCGGACGCGGGATGCTGCCGCCGCCGATCATCGCCACCGTCGAGGATGTATGGTGCGGACTGCGGAAGGGACGCGTCGTTACAAGCCCCGTATCCTTGCCAAGCAGTCCCGAGATACTGTAAATCTTCGTGATCTCGATGGCTTCTTCCTTCGTCAGTTCCGGCAGAATCGAAGGCATCCGACGTGCCAGCATCGTTTTGCCCGAACCGGGTACGCCGACCATCAGGACATTATGCCCGCCAGCCGCTGCAATCTCAAGCGCACGCTTCGCCTGATACTGTCCCTGCACATCTGCAAAGTCATCGGTAAAGGCATTGTCTTTTGTGTCTTTGATTTGTCTTTGCGCGGCGGGGGTCAGCGTTTCCGTTCCCGTCAGATGACGCACAAGCTGCGCCAGATTCTCGACCGCATAGACCTTCAGTCCGTCGATAAGCAGTGCCTCGTCTGCATTGGACGGTGCAACGTAGAACTCCGTCAGACCGTGCTCCCGCGCCGTAATCGCCATCGGGAGAATGCCGCTGATCGGACGGCAGTTTCCATCGAGAGAGAGTTCCGCCGAGAAGAGCGCACTCTGCACCGCCGTCTCCGGAACCATACCGTAGGATGCAAGGAGACCAACCGCAATCGGAAGATCAAGCCCCGAGCTGTCCTTTCGCACATCGGCGGGCGCAAGATTCACCGTCACCCGTTCCTGCCGCAGCTGAATGCCGGAGTTGCGGATTGCAGTGCGCACCCGCTCCTTCGACTCCTTCACCGACGTATCGGGAAGCCCGACCAGTTCAAAGCCCGGCAGCCCGGGCGACACATCCACCTCAACGTCGATAATCCGTCCGTCAATCCCGAGGGTCGTCGCACCATAGGTCTTTGCAAACAACGGCCTTCCCTCCCACGTTTCAAATATAAGAAAATTATAACACAAGAAAGGGGAAGATGGCTAATGATTCTTTGCGAAAAAATCCCGCCTGTAGCGTCCCAACAACAGCGGAAAGTGCTTTGTGTGAGACAACACAGGTATCATGGCAATATCTTTCATATGTGCATAATATGACTAGCTCGCTCCGCATCAAATCATTCTTTACCATGCTCCTTGATTGCCTCACAATAAAATGCGATCTTGGCATCGAGTGCCTCCATATGTGCGTGCAACTTCTCCACCTCTGCCGCAAGATTGGCACGGTGCCCTATGAGCATTTCCATTCGCGCTGAAAGAGTATCGTCGCCCTCTGCCCGCAACGCAGCATAGCGCCGAATCTCCCGAATTGGCATCCCCGTTTCCTTGAGTCGCAGAATGAATGCTGCCCACGCAACATCTCGTTCAGAGTAGCACCGCCGATTCGCCGCCGTACGCTCCGGCAGGAGCAGTCCCTCATGCTCATAGTAACGTAGCGTATGAATTCCCAGCCCCGTTTTCCGTGAAAATTCACCAATACTATATTCCATAAAATCCTCTCCTTGACATAGAGTATACTCTACATTGTAAAGTAGTGCCAGAAGGAGGATTTCATCATGAGCAAACAAAACAACAGATACACCGTTATCACGGGAGCAAGCTCCGGCATCGGAGCGGCGACAGCAAAAGCATTCGCTGAGCGCGGACACAACCTCATCCTTATTGCACGGCGCACAGAGCGACTAAATGCCCTAAAGGAAGAGATTCTTGCCGCATATCCGGCACTGGACATCGTTATCAAAACTGCCGATCTCTCTTCTGTCGAGAACGTCACACAAGTCTATGATACAATAAAAGCCTTACCTATTGGGACATGGATCAACAATGCGGGCTTTGGAAGCTATGCCGCAGTCGGCACATCCGACCTTGACAAAATCAGACAAATGCTTCATCTAAACATCGAGGCACTGACCGTCTTTTCCACACTCTTCGTACGAGACTTCGCTGAGATAGAAGATACGCAGCTGATCAACATTTCCTCCGTCGGCGGCTACACCATTGTCCCAACTGCTGTCACCTACTGCGCGACAAAATTCTATGTCAGTGCATTCACCGAGGGACTCGCACATGAACTCATAGCACGCGGCGCGAAGCTCCGTGCAAAGCTCCTTGCCCCCGCTGCAACGCAGACCGAGTTCGGCGCAGTTGCGAACAACAACGCCGCCTATGACTATGACAAGGCGTTCGGCACCTATCACACAAGCAACCAAATGGCAGAGTTCCTTCTCGCCCTATACGATAGCGACAAGACAATCGGTATCGTTGATCGCGAGACCTTCGCATTTCGTTTGTTCCTGCCACAGTTTCCCTATGCGGGAGGTTCTGCACATAATCAAAATGTAGTCGATGAGTAATTAAGCCATCTCCTTATAATGCATCGTCAACGTACGTAGCCGTGTACGGATCACCTCTCTGAGTGCCATAGACTCGACCGTTTGAACTTCATCTCCATAGTGGATAAAGTAATCCGCGATAAACTCCTCCTCGCCCACATTGTAAAATCCATGGATATAGTACCGCCCATTCTCCTCCACAAGTCGCATGGATGGATAGTGTTCTTTATAAAAAAAATCTCGTCCTTTTGCTGTAATTTCGACAACAAAGGAGAGAGCATCTGCACGGCGATAAAGTTCCTCTGAGGGGCGTGCAAAGGACGAGAGAGGCATCCCCGCCACATCCATACACTCCTCCACCGCAGTGATGCGGTCACACCGAAAGACACGCGCCTGCCCCATCTCGAAATCGTGTGCCGTCCCATACCACTGCCCATACGCTGCGCGAATCTCGAAGAACTGCACTGTATAGCGGCGCAGTTCTTTCTTTTGATAATAAATCACGCAGGGCTGCTCCTTTACAGCAAACTGTAAAATATCCCGCAAACATGCACTCTCATTCGCGTGCTTCGTTACATCAAGGCGTAAAATATCCGCGGTACGATGCAGGGATGTCCTGTGAAGAGGGGCGCACTCCTCAAATTTCTCCCGCAGACGCACCACATCCAGATGAAACGGTGTGGTCTGATATGAGTCGAGCGTACGCATGGCAACGTAGAGCGCATACATTTCATCTACTGTAAAAAGGATCGGCGTAAGTAGATGATTCGGTAGAATCCCATATGACCCGCCACGTCCTACGCGTGTGAAAATTGGCAGTCCCAACTCCTCAAGTGCACGCACATCGCGCAGAGCGGAACTGCGCGAAATACTGTATCGCGCCATCAGATCACGCAGTCGAAAAGAGTTCTTTCCCGAAAGATAACGTATCATATCGTTCAGACGCTCGGATTTATTCATACACATCCTCCATAAAGGTGCCGCAAATTGACACCTTTTTATACTATACTACAACTATTACACAAAGAAAAGGAGTATGGATATGAACATGAGTAACGAATTTCTGCGCCTGATGGCAGCACATCAAGACCTCGCACTTGCAACATCGGTGGACAATACGCCCCATGTGCGCATTGTGAATTTTGTCTATGCAGAGGAGAAAAAAATCGTCTACTTCGCTACCTTTCCAGACAATGCAAAAGTTGGTGAAATCGATGCAAACCATACAGTTTCGTTCACCACGATCCCGCATGACGGAGGAACGGCACACGTCCGTGCCGTCGGCACTGCTGCAAAGAGCAAGCGCAGTATCTTTGACCTCGCCGATAGATTCACAGCAAAGATTCCGGGCTACGACGAAACAATTGCTGCGGTCGGTGACGCACTCATTGTCTACGAGATCACATTTCCCACTGCGACAGTGACCGTCGATATGGAACACAGTGGAACGGTGACGATTTGAGTCTTGCTGCCCCATACTGATGATTGAAGGGCATCTTTCTTAGGGCGACTGAAAGGTCGTCCTTTTTGCTGCGTCTGTTGCGAGGCTACTTCTGGTAAATGGAATCTTCTGCGTGATGGAATCTTTTGCGTGAAAGGTGATCTCTTGAATTTATATCTTCATCCCTCAACTGCAGTCTCAATCCCGCCCTTGAAAACAACAACTACCGCGCCGTCCCCCTTAACACAGATGTGATCTAGCAGTCCGCCCCATAACTCCTCGTCAAATGTAAGCTGCTCCCCGTTGATACCACAAATCGTATATATCATTCCATCCAAGGTGTTTCTCTTGCTCTCCCTCTCGGCAATTTGATCGTACAACTTCTCCAAAGTCCCCTGCCGTTCCAGATAGCGTGCACGAATCTCATTTTCCTGTTTCAGATACGCCGTCTGATCCTGTGCCACCCGTGCATTCTCACGAATCAGTGTTTCAAGACGTTCTGCCAAAACGCTGAGTTGCTGCTCTACTTTATCCCGTTCCTCCGTCAGCTTCCCCGTTTGGCAAACGCTGTCAATCAGGGAGCAGAGTTCCGCTATTACGTTCTCTTTGACTTCCACCAAGGAGTTCAGTGCCTTGACGAAAGTCTGTTTGATTTCCTCCTCTGTCAGATGCCTTGTGCTGCAGGGCTTTCCCTTGTGGGCGTATTTCTTGTTGCAGCGGTAGATGACTCTGCGGTACTTATCCGTCGAGTGCCATACCTTAGCCCCGTACCAACCGTCGCAGCAGCCGCATTTGATTTTGTTCGCGAAGATACTCACACCGCTGTGCTTGCTGCCGTTTTCCCGCGCCTTGATTTCTGTCTGCACAAAGTCGAACAAGTCCGGCGGGATAATCGCCTCATGATGCTCCTCCACATAATACTGCGGAATTTCACCCGTATTCTTCCGCCGCGTCTTAGGTTCATAGGATTCTCCTTGCACGATGATAGCTTTTATGCTATCATCAAAGTGTCTTTAAGAGGGAGTAAAATATGTATCGAATTGAGTTCTACGAGAAAAAGAAACGGGACATCCGACGTATGGAATTTTCTCGAGGAGTTACGTGAAAAAAGCAAGACGAACAAAGATGCGCGGATTCAATATGATCAGATCATCTTTTACATCGATCTTTTGGCACGCAACGGAACGAGATTGCCGAGCAAGATCACAAAATATCTGGAAGATGATATATGGGAGCTTCGCCCCGGAAACAACCGCATCTTCTACTTTTATTACGAAGATGGTCAATATGTTCTGCTGCACCACTTTCGCAAGAAAAGCATGAAGACACCGCCGCGCGAACTTGCCCGTGCAAAAGAGGCGCGAAACGATTACCTTCGTCAGCAAAAGGAGCGAGGAAAATGAAAACATGGGAAGATTACAAGAATCATGTAAAATCCATTGACGCAGAGAGCCGTCGAAGTATGGAGGAGATTGAAGAAATTGCAGCTATTGTTTCTTCGATGATTGAGCGGCGCACCGCCCTCGGCATCAGTCAGAGAACACTGGCGCAGCGCTGCGGTTTGCCCCAGTCCTCCGTCGCACGCATCGAATCTTTCAAAACGACACCAAAAATCGACACCCTGCTCAAGCTCATGCAGCCGCTTGGATTGAAACTTCAAGTTGCCGCACTGTGAGCCGAACCTCGAATCACAGCAACAAAATTCCGCGCTCATCATAGACAGATGCGGAGGTATCATTCCCACAGTGGATCGCTCGGTCGAGTGCCATGATGAGGGCAATCACACCGTCGATCTTCTCGGTGGATTTCTCCTTATCTGCCTTGATGTTCCCCGCAGGATCGGTGCGAATGAATAAGATTTTTTCTCTACCCCCAGTTGAACTGGGGGGTTTATCATGACTATTCGGCGACCAAAGAAAAGAGATTCCAAACGCTAGATGTGGCGAATGGAATCTCTTTTGTGTTAGGTATTGCTTTAGCGAAGATTGAATCTGATAGGTCTTTCACACGAACATCTTGACCGACTTCGCGCGCTTTATCTTTCTATATTTACTTATAACTCCACTCCTTCACAATGGAATCCAGAGTGCTTTTGAGCATGGATACCTGATCATCATAATTTTTTTCATTGTACGGAACATAGCCAACCGTCATATATTGTCCAGGATGGAAAACCTTCTTTTGGAAGGATGGAACACGTTTTTTGAACTCCTCATACAGCGCACGGCGGATTTTAGAGGCCTCCCGATACCGTGTGTTTTTGTAGTCACAATTTGCACGTACCTTTACCGCCAGAATGTACGGAGATGACTGCTCTGCAACTCTCTCATCCCCAGAAAATGCAGTATCATTTTCAAACTGCAGATAAATGGACTCGATATACTCATAGATTCCCATTTTACCGAGTGCTTGTTCATCATTTCTGTCATCAAGGAAATGAAACCACATGCCCATGAATCCGCCGGAGGGATTGGAGACATAGCCCCATGATTCGATACAATAGTCCACTCGTGTCTTTTGCAGATGTGCAAAGAAACCGCGTGTGCCATCAAATCCCCATTCAGTGATTGGCGCTGTGTTGAATATATTGCTGCGACTTTCGAGTTCTTCTAAATGGAGGAGATAATCTTGAAAGATATCGTTGGTACAGTTCTTATATTTACGTAGAAGTTTGAGAATCTCTGTGCGGCTGAACGTGCAGTCAACCTGCTCTGCATACGGCTGCTCTACAATCTTATAATATACCGTCCGAATCCGATCCGCTGAGATACCTTCTTTGACCAGTTTATCCTTATAGACGGCGATCTGATCTCCGTGAACGTTCGTATAGGTCTTATCCTCAATGATGATGTGGATGCCGTCCACGATGACAAGTACATCAATCTTGAGATATTGTCTCTTGATCTCATCAATTTGTGTTGCGTGTTCAAGTCCTGGTATTTGGCGAATAAAGTCCAATGCACACGTACAGAGAAGAGAATCTTCTTTCTGATGCTTCTTTTTTCCATGAGCAAGCAGCCAACAAATGAATGCATCCTGTGACAACTCACTCGTAGCGTACTGAAACAGATTTACCTTTTCCATAATGCACTCCATTCTGTATCGTAGAACAACATATTAATATCATAATTCTAGGTTAATATAAAATACCCTCCAAATATCAGAGCAATTTCACTTCTTTCGGCTGTGCCTCTTTAGGAAGCTTGAGATCCACATCTTTCTATAAGTTCCGCACGGGTATACCACACACTGCGTCACATACCTTCATGCTGGAATGGGAGTGCTCCAGCACAGGAAACAGACTCTCGTCGATACTGGCAACCTGCAGTGCGATATGAGGCATTATTTTCAGACCTTGTACAATCTCTCTTGCAAGAAATGCGACCTCCTCACACTTCTTACCCGCTCTCACCGTCCATATAAATCGTGCTGCCGGGAAGCAAGGGATAATCTCCTGTACTCTTTCGCTAATATAATCAAAAAGCTCATCCTCCTGTTCTGACACATCCCACCATTCCAGCATTTCATCTGGGATGAGAGAATGTTCTTCGTCCACACTAAAAGAGATCAGCACGCCCTCTACTGTCTCATCCCGGACAGGCAATTCTCCTGCCTCCGAGATACATCGAATCTTCCCGTCCTGCGATCCCAATATCTTTTTGACATTGGAATAGTCCAGGTCCCCCATATCCGCATAACAGCTCTTGCCCCACCACAGTCCAAACCAGTGCATAAAGTCCTTTGTACAATCTGCATCTACGAAGCAAAAAATATCTGGATTATTCAAATGTCGATAGAACTCATCTGTTTGCCGCACCAGTAAGGGCTGCACAGATTCGATAAATTCACCCTCGGAGGCTGTACGATATACGAGGAGCATATCCTGCTGTTCAAATATCTCCGGCGGCAACGCTGCGATATGGGTGTCCGAAACCAGCAAGACGCGCCATAGCCATACGTCATCCTCTTCCATGTCGTACAGCTCATCGTCCTCAGAGCTTTCTCTATCTAAAGCCCCGTTCCATATCACATACGGCTCATCATCTCCTTCATATCTCTCGCGATCTTTATAAAATCGCCGCACAGGCATACCATAGAAGCGGGCGCACTCCGTAGCGCAGGAATAATTACGCTCCAAAGGAGGAAACAAATCCTCATCGGCACAGGTAATTCGCAGATCCCAAATTTCCTTGTAGGATGACATTTCTTCCCCCCATCTATTCGATTTCGCGTGCTTTTCCGCTCACAAATCTTTGAATTCTGCACCTCTCTATGCCCATCGGTTTGATCATAATTCGTTGCGCGAGCGAAAACCTTGATCGGTCAGCCTCTTTGCAAGAAGTGCAGTCACGCTCTTCTCATGACACTCTATGATCATCCATATAATGTCTGCACTTTCGTGAAAAGAACAGCAGAGTTTCTCCGCTTGTCCACATACTTCAAACATTGAAAGCTGCTCATCCCCTCGAAAGATAAACAAAACTCCCTGTACTTCTGCATCTTTTGCGGATAGTTCTTCCTGCGGAATGAGCATTTTCTTGGATATGCAGAGAATATGCCCTCGCTGTGATGCGAATGCCTTGATCACATCATCGAAGTCAACATCAATCACTTGAACATCAGCGAGCATCTGCCATCCAATGAAGCGAATAAACTCTTTCGCTGCATCCACATTGACAAAACAAAAGACTGCAGGATGACATACGCCCACATCCGGCTCCCTCTTTTGCAGAGAAAAGAGCGGTCGCACGCATTCGGTCAGCTGCTCCTCGCTGTTTGTCCGATAGACAAGCACCATATCCTGCTTCTTGAGCATTTCGACAGGGATCTCTGCCACGGATACATCCGCCGTTAAGAGGATTCGCCAGACCCGAACATCATCTTCGGTATGAGCCGAAAAATCCCCCTCTTCGTATTTTTCTGTCCCTCGACAGAACCGCTTTACAGGAATACCGCATTCGATCTCACGGGTCTCCTGATGAGGAGCGTATTCGCTCAATGACGGCAGTAAATCATCATGCTTGCACGCAATTCTAAGTGCGCGTGCGCCCTCGTACACTCGCATTTTCGCTCTCTCCTCACCAAGTTGATTCCCCGCATACAAATAGGGCGCAATTCACTGTTCTTCGGGCGCTATGTTTTTTAGGACATGGGCTGTGCGACAAAAACAAGAATTTCGTTCTTATCATGCACCTCAATCTGCCATAGAACATTGACCCCATCCGCAAAACGACCGGCGATGGCTTCCGATTTTTCCATCACATCAAACATGGAAAGTTCTTTTGAGCCTCTGAAAATCAGCTGTACGCCCCTCGCTGCGCTGTTCCGCACAGGCATCTCCTCCCACGGGAGAATTTCTCCCGAGAGCCATCGCAGATTCCCCTTTGTCGATGCAAGAAGCGGTAAAACATCGTCCCATGTCGCACCAATCACCTGAGATTGATGCGGAGCCCATAAGCCTGACCCACAAACATAAGCCTTCGCAGAATCGGCATCTGCAAAGCAAAGGACAGCAGGTCTTGCACATTGGTCGCTGCCATCCTCCTGCAGCGCTGTCAACCGCTCTGCACAAGCGATAAAGTTTTCCTCAGAGTCCGTACGGTAAACACAAATGACATCCTGCTCTTTTAACACCTCAGGTGGTATGCTTTTTACCTGCACATCCGAAAGCAACATGGCATTCCACCACGATACCTCATCTGTGGAGGCAGAAACCTCATGCTCCTGTTCCACTTCCGGATAAAACAGACGCACGGGCATCCCACATAGAGATTCGTACTCCTCGACATGAGAGTAATAGCGAGCGAGGGCAGAAAACACGCTCTCATCTGCACAGGCAAGTCTTACCCCATGATCCGTCGAGGCACTCTCTTCATCTTTGAACATTTCCTCAAACATTGTTCTCCCTCTTTTCATCTGTTTCAGTCAACACAGAACAATATACAACGGTCACATCACCTCGAAAATTTAGGGCATTGCCCCTCAAGTGATATTATTCCTTAATTCGCTGCTTGCGGAGAACACGCTATGTCAGACTGCTTTGACAGTTCGTCAAAAATGTGAAAAATCTGTGCTATGTCATCCTTTGAAATGTTCATTAAGGGTAAATCTACGTAATAACAAGCCTGCAAACCGGCATGGTCTTCCGGATTTTTTATATCTCTCCGATGCAACATCATAGTAATTCCATCCACAACGATATCGCGAGTATCTCTTTCTGCATTAGCATTG